>Ga0335078_10006075_pt1 | contig 17905 bp, 14 predicted proteins | sample Lox_Sample_32_FD_206711 | JGI IMG/M metagenome (GOLD analysis project Ga0335078, IMG submission 206711) | Soil microbial communities from Loxahatchee National Wildlife Refuge, Florida, United States - Lox_Sample_3.2 | ecosystem: Environmental > Terrestrial > Soil > Wetlands | place: USA... | reverse complement strand
GACTCTCCACGTCCACCTCGACCACGACAACTGCCTCGAGGTGCTGGCCGTCCGCGGCAACGCCCGCTTGATCAAGAAAATCGCCGACGAACTCATCGGCGCCAAAGGCGTCAAGCACGGCAAGCTCACGGTCACCTCCACCGGCAAAGATTTGCCCAGTTGAGGCAACGACCCGCGGCGCGTCGCCTGGCCTGCAGATGCCACTTGCCAAGCCGAGCCGCAGGATGCACTCCATTACCATGCACCTCTCGAAGCATGATTGGTTCGCACGATGGCTGGTGGCCGCAAGCCTGTGCTTCCTCGCCATCGCTCAGGCGGGCCCACCCAAGACCCGGAACGTCTTTCTGATCATCAGTGACGGCCTCCGCTGGCAGGAGGTGTTCAATGGGGCGGAGGCGGATCTGCTCGACAAGGAGGATGGCGGTGTGGCCGATCCCGCCTCGCTCAAGGCCCAATTCTGGCGCGACACCGCGGAGGCGCGCCGCGAGGCCCTGCTGCCGTTTTTCTGGACCGAAATCGCCCGGCACGGGCAGTTGTTCGGCAACCGGGCCAAAGGCAGCGCCGTGTCGGTCACCAACGGCAGGAAGTTCTCCTACCCGGGCTATAACGAGATCCTCACCGGCGCCAGCGATCCGCGGATTGACAGCAACGACAAGCGACCCAACCCGAACCAGAACGTGTTCGAATGGCTGAACCAGCGCGACGGCTTCAAAGGCCGGGTCTCCGTTTTCGGGACGTGGGACGTGTTTCCGTATATTTTCAATATTGGCCGAAGCCGGCTGCCCATTTGGCCCGCTTGGGAGGCTCAGTTTCAGGGGCAGGAGATTCGCCCGCCTGAATTCGTCAGCGCCTTGTTGCGCGATACCACCCCCATGTGGGAGGATTTGACCTACGACTCATTCCTCTTTCACGCCGCGCTGGACCACGTGAAACGCCGGCTTCCCCGCCTGGTTTTCTTGGGCTTCGGCGAAACCGACGAGTGGGCCCACGCGGGCCGCTACGACCTTTACCTCACGGCGGCCCATCATGCGGATGACTTTACGCGGCGGTTATGGGCCACGGTCCAGTCTCTGCCCCAGTACCGCGGCCAGACCACCTTCATCCTCACGGCCGACCATGGCCGGGGCAGCGGCCCGAGGGCTTGGCGGGATCACGGCGAGAAGGTCCAGGGCGCGGAGGGCGACTGGGTGGCGATCATCGGACCTGACACACCGCCGCTGGGCGAGCGGACCAGCACCGGACCGGTCACGGAAAACCAGCTTGCCGCGACCATGGCCGCTTTGCTCGGAGAAGACTACCACCGAGCATTCTCCCAGAGCGGTCCGCCCATCTCGGAGGTGCTGCCATGAGAAACCTCGCCCTCTGGTTCGTGGTGCTGTCGCTGTCCCTTTGCGGTTGGTCTGGCGGGGTGGCGGGCGAATCGCGCGTGGTCCTGGTTACGATCGACGGCTTTCCCGCGCGCATGTTCTGGGACGCCAAAACCCCCATTCCCGTGATCCGGCAACTGGCCGCCGAGGGAGCCGCCGCCGAGGGGATGCGGGTTTCCAATCCGACCGTGACCTGGCCGAATCACACCACGCTGGTGACAGGCGTCCGGGCCGCCAGGCACTCCGTGCTTTATAATGGCAAGCTTGTCCGCGGCGGTCCGGGCCTGCCGGTGAGGGTTGAGCCGGGGCGGGACAAGAGCGAGTTGGTCTCGGTGCCCACGCTTTACGACGTACTGCACCGGGCGGGCCTGCGAACCGCGGCCATCGACTGGCCCTGCACGCGCAACACGGATTCCCTCGACGACAATTTCCCGGACGTACCCGAGGGTGTGCGCTATACGACGGCTCTGCTGCGCCAAGAGTTGGTATCCGAGCGCGTCCTTCGCGACGAAATGGACGCGAGCTTTCGGAAAATGACCGGGCCGGAACGAGACGAAGCGTGGACCGAAGCGGCGTGCCACGTCATTCGCGCCCGGCGGCCACACCTGCTCTTGCTGCACCTGCTCAACACGGACTCGGTCAACCATCGGTATGGCCCCCAGTCGCCCGAAAGCTACGCCGCCCTCGCGCTGGCCGACCGCTGCGTGGGCCAACTCCTCAAGGCACTGGAGGCCGCCGACATCCGGGAGAGCACCACCGTGTTTCTCGTTGCCGACCACGGCTTCGCCACAGCAACGAAGGTGCTCCTGCCCAACGCGCTGTTTCGCCGCGCTGGATTGTTGGAAATTGATGATTCCAAGCGGATTACGGCTGCCCGCGCCATGGTCGTGCCCGAAGGCGGGACCGGGATGATCTACCTGACGGACCCCAAAACCCGTGAAGCCGACCGCAGGCGGGTTATCGAGCTGCTGGCGGGCAAGGAGGGGGTGTCCGAGGTTGTCGGCGTTGACCGGTATGCCAGTCTTGGCCTTCCTTCGCCCGAGATGAACTCCGGCATGGCCGATTTGGTGATGGCCGCGGGGGACGGGTACGCTCTCGCTGGAGACGCGACAGCCGATGAGTTTGTGAAGCCGGTGACGGGGGGCATGAACCGGGGCTACCACGGCTACCTTGCCTCCAATCCAAAAATGAACGCCGTGTTCATCGCCTCGGGCCGCAGCATCCGGCGCGGCGTGAGGCTGGGCCTGGTGGACAACATCGATGTGGCCCCCACCATGGCCCGCTTGCTTGGCCATGAGCTTGCCGGCGCCGAGGGAAAAGTAATCTCCGGGATTCTCTCCTCGCCCTGAAGGTTGGGCGTGCGAGCCGGGTTTCCACCAACTGCGATTATCCTCTCCCAATAACCCCTAGATTCTGCTACAGACACATAGGATGCGAACGAAATCCGGGAGCCGAAGTCCGAAGCCCGAAGCGCAAACCCAGCCGACTCAGGAGCGAGCCGGCGTTTGGGGCCGCGCTCTCGTTGTCTCCGCATTTCTGCTCAAGCCATGTCCATGAACGGCCGCCCTCCCATTGCGGTGCCAGCGGAGCAACGCTGGTTTGATTTTCGCTCACGTATCCTGCCGGGGCTGGTATTCGCGGGGGCATCGGTCTGCGCGGCTTGGCTATGGACGCATCATGTTGGGGCACCCGCGCTGATTGGGCAGGCGGAGCCGATCGTCTCGAACGTCAGTTGCTACCAAACCGGGGTGCTGTCGGAGCTGAAGGTCCAGCGCTTTCAGCGGGTGAAGATGGGGGACCCGATCGCGAAAGTCCTGGTTGTCGCCCCGGAAGTGTTTACCAATTCGTTGGCCGTCATTCAAGCGGACATCGCGATGCTGCGTGCGACCATGAAGCCCATTCTCGAGCACCAGCAGGTGGCAATCGAATACGACAACAAGTACCGGATGCCTTGGCTGAAACACCGCGTCGAATTGGTTTCCGCCCAGGCCGACCTGGTTTATGCCGAAGGTGAGTTTCAGCGGATGGAGGCGCTCTTCAAAGAGAAGCCGCCGATCGTCTCGGAACGACAGTATGACTTGGCCAAGGAACTGCGGGACCGGCGGCGGGACCAGGTCAACGAACTGACCAGGCTGGTCAGCGATTGCGACACCCAGTTCGTCGAACTCCAACTTACCAACACCATGAGCCTGACGCGGGTCACCAGCGACCCGCTGTCGGCCGCGATTGCAGTGCAAGAAAGCAAGCTGCGGCTGACGGACTCAAAGCTGATCCCCGTCATCGTCAAGGCCCCCATGGATGGCGTCGTGACGATGATCTACCACCGCGTGGGCGAGGCGGTCATCCCCGGGTTGCCGATCGTGGCGCTGGCCACGCTCGAGCCGGCCCGTATCGTGGGTTACCTGCGTCCCCCCATCGCGCTCGATCCAAAACCGGGAATGAAGGTCTCTGTCCGCACCCGCAGCATCCGCCGCCAGACCGGCGCGGCCACAATCCTGGATGTCGGTACGCAGTTGGAGATTATCCCGGCCACGTTGCTGGGACCGGTCAACTTTGCCAATATCGTCCAGGGACTGCCTCTGAATATCAGCCTGCCCCACGACCTCAAACTCCGCGCCGGCGAGGTGGTGGACATCGCCCTGGAAGACACCTTGGTCGAGGGGCGAGTCAATATGGAAACAGCAACCGTGAGGCGGCCGTGAGTCTCGGCGCCACCTTCGCGCTCTCCCAAACCAACGACCGCCATCCTTGCCTCCTCTTGAATCCAGCAGAACCGCGGAGTACATGGCCTTCTTTCGGGCCTTGGAATCCGTCCGGCCCGCGAGTGTGAGGCTCTTCGCCGACCCGTTCGCGGTTCGCTTCATTCGCCGGTCCCTGCGTAACGCCGTGCGGCTGGCGAGCGTCCCGCCGCTGGGCCGGCTCGTGGATTGGCGCACGGACCGCCGGATCCCGGGGGCTCGCACGTCCGCCATCGCCCGCACCAGGTTCATCGATGACGCTTTGGCCGAGAGTTCACGAGAGGGAAAACCGCAGGTCGTCATTCTCGGCGCCGGCTTCGACTGTCGCCCCTACCGCCTTGGTTTCCTGACGGACTGCGTGATCTTCGAGGTGGATCACCCCGCGACGCTCGCCTTGAAGCTTGCCCGCTTGCGCGAGGTTCTCCCCGCGCTCCCCAAAAACGTCACCTTCGTTGAAACCGATTTCGATCGCCAGACGCTGCCTGCCGTACTGGCGAGCGCGGGTTTCCGAGCCTCCCTGCCGGCGGTCTTCGTCTGGGAGGGGGTGACCAACTACCTGACGGCGGAGGCTGTTGACGCCGTGCTCCGGTGCGTGGCCGCCTGCGCCCCGGGCAGCCGGGTCATCTTTACGTACGTGCATTCAGGGGTCTTGGATGGCTCCGTTCCCTTTTTCGGCGCCGGCCGCCTTTTGCGGGACGTCGCCCAACTCGGCGAGCCGTGGAGGTTCGGCCTACGCCCGGAACTGGCGCCCGAGTTTCTTCGGGAACGGGAACTTCGCCTGGAGTGCGACCTTTCCGCACCCGAGTACCGAGGCCGTTACTTTGGCTCAGCCGCCCGGCGGATGCGGGGGTACGACTTTTACCATATCGCGCTCGCCCGCGTGCCGTGACCCGCCTATCGCGCGATGCGGCTAGGAGGCTGGCCGGCCGGAATCTGTGCAGCGGGTGGATTATGAGCGAGGCCCCTCGGTTCGACCCGCTTCATGGGCGAGGCGGAGGGGTTGGCGCCCAAGGTCGGTTGAAAGTCCAGGCCCGCAGGGGTAGGTTGGACGCTAACAAGTGGCCCCTTGCGGCGGACATGCCGGAGGGGGAAACGAGTAATGAGGATAATACTATGCGAGCGAACGAACCGCATCAACATGCGCACACGCACACTCACACGCACAGGCACCGTCACGGGAACCTCGTGCATACTCACGAGCACTCGCACACCCATAGCCATGACGAGCATACGCACGATCATGGGCACGGGGCCCGACAGGAAGGCGGGGCTATAGCACCGGCGCACGCTCACTCGGGTGGCGAGTCCGATCATGAGCACCCCCACTCGGAAAGCATGGCCGAATCGCACAAGCACGCGCATTGAGGCGGCAGGGACCGATTTCGCAGGATGTGCGCGGCCGGCAATTCCGCCTTGCTCGTCCTACCGACGGTTCGCGCGGGCCTGGCGCCACCAGCCAAGGCCAATTAACGCCACTGCGACCCCGCAAGCGGCCAGGTTCGATGGAGGCCAAAGCGCGGCCCCGCGGCTGCCCCGGACCGGTTCTTGAACGCGTTCCTCAAGGACGCGGCCTCGAACCATTTGGGACGCGGCTGGCTTGCCGGGAGCGGCCTGGCCGCCGCGGCCTGCCTGGTCGACCGCGCCGAGGGAAGCGGGGGCCGGCGCCGGGGCCGCTGTCGCGCGTCTGGCGACGGACTCGTTCTCCCGCTGGATCGCTGGAGCCAAATCAGCCTGCGTCTTGCGCAAGAGTTCGACGGTCCGGGGAGCGGGGTGCCAATAGCCCTTCTCGATGACCGTGACCATCCGATCCACCAATGCCTTGTAAGCCGCGAGGTTTTCCGCCTTGCGGAAGCTCTCGCGGATGTTCAAGGCGTAACGATCGTCAACATAGGTCTCGAACATCTCTTGCCATTTGGCCCCATCCACGGCTTCCGGCACGGTAACCTGCCAACCCCACAGGTTATCCGTGATCTGCCGGATCATCCGGGCCCCGGCATAACCTTCCTTGAGCATCGCCTCGATCCACTTGGGGTTCAAATACCTCGCCCGCATTTCCTGCCCGAGGTAGCGTTCCGCCGTAAGGGTTGCGCCTGCCTTCGGGTTGCTCAAGTCGGCGATGAGCGTCTCGGCGCCGGCCCCATTCACTCGCCGCACGGCCAAGGCGGTCCCGCCCAGGTACTGATAGAAGTCGTCGCTGTCTATCGCTCCATAGACGTTCGAGGAGCGGCTGTGAACTACCCCTTTTGCCCCCGTGAGCGCGAGTTGCAAAACGGCCGGGGACAGGTCCGCGTTGGTACCCTCTCTGGCCCGGTCGCCCCAAAACCCCTGCCCGAACAAATGGCTCATCCGGTTGAAGAAGACCTCGGCGACCTGCTGTTCGTTGGTCCAACTGTCGGCTTGTTGGATCGCGTGATCCAGCCCTGCGCCGTAAGTGCCGGAAGGCAAGCTGAACAACCGGACCGAGGCCAACCGCTGGGCGTCAGCCGGGGCGACGCCGCGCCCTTCGAGCTGCGCCCGTGTCCAGGCAATGTGACGCAACAGAGGATTGTCGGGACTGACATCGGTCTTGACCGCGTCCACCGCCTGATCGATGAGCCGCATCAGGTGTGGGAACAGGTCCCGGTAGAGACCCGAAGGGATGACGGTCACATCGACCCGCGGCCGCCCCAACTCAGCCCGTGGCAGCAGTTGCACCCCCTCGACGCGCCCGCGCGCATCCCGCCGGAGGCGAACTCCCATCAGCGCGAGGATTTCCCCCTCGATGACGCCTTCGTGCCGGCTGGTCTCCGTGCCCCAAAGGTTGAACACCAACCGGTCCGGATACTCTCCGTGATGGCGCTTGCGATACGACTCCACCAGGTCGCCGGCCAACCGCATCCCGACGGCGTAAGTCGCGGGCGTGGGCATCCGCGAGGGGTCGAATCCGTAGAAATCCTTGCCCGTCGGGAGGGCGTCGGGATTGCGCACCGGATCGTTGCCCAGTCCCGCGGGGATGTAGCGTCCAGCCAATCCGGCAGCCAGCGCGTCCAGTTCAGCCCGCGCGGAAGCCTCTATCCGCGACATGAGGTCGGCCTTGCGCCGCGCTCTCTCGCCGGGCGCAAGCGCGGGCTCGAGCGAGAGAATGGCCTCGGCCGTGGCGCCGCGCTGCGCCTCGAGTGGGGCGACCCCGAAGGTGTGCATGCCGAACGGTGTCAATTTCTCGCCAATACTCCTGAGATGGTGCTCGAGCTCCTCGATTTGCTCGTCGCTGAGCGCCGCTCCGGGATTCAGCGTGATCCCCAAGTCCTTGAACAACCCGGCTTTGGCGCAGCGCTCCTGCAGGGTTTGCAAGAGGTCCCCGGTTGCCGCCGAGCCTTTGTCGCGCGCCACGTGGAGGTCGTTGATGAGGCCCGAGACGTCGCGCAACTCCGGGTTCAACGTCGCGCGGTCCAGTGCCGGGGGCAGGTGGCTGATAATGGCCGCCATGGCACGGCGTTTGGCCTGCAGCCCCTCCCCGATGTCGTCCACAATGAAGGGATAGAGCTGCGGCACCGCCCCGACGATCACTTCGCCCGTGTCCGCGGCGGTGAATCCCACCTCCTTGCCAGGCAGCCATTCGTGAGTGGCGTGGGTGCCGACATGGACCACGGCGTCGGCTTGGAATCCTTTTTGCAGCCAGAGGTAAAACGCCAGATACTCGTGGTGAGGGGGCAGAGTCACGTCGTGGTAGGCGGCGGCGATGTCCTGGTCCCACCCGCGCGTCGGTTGCGGCGCGAAGAGCAGATTGCCCCACCGTTGAGCGGGCAGCACGAAGAAGGGCGTCCCCGCCTCGTTCCGCCAAACCATCACACGGCTTTGCTCGGGCTGCCCCCATTTGGCAATCACCTGGGCGCGCAGCTTCTCGGGCAGTTGATCGAGCCAGTGCCGGTATTCCGAGACCGGCACCAGTTGCGCGCGGCCCGAGCGAGCCAGCCGGTCCAGAGCCGCCGCGCCATCCGGCCCCGGAGGCGGGTTGCTGCCGTAGGTTCTAATCGCCGAAAACATTTGGTCGGCGTTGGTCGGCGCGCCGGCGGCCGCGAAGCCCTCGGCGCGGAGCCGGTTGAGGATTTGCAGCAGCGATCCGGGCAGCACGTTGAGATAGGAGGCGCCGATGGTCTCCCGGCCCGGCGGGTAGTTGTAGTAGATAATTGCCACCTGCCGGCTAGACGGAGGTTGGTGGCGGAGGCGGAGCCAGCCCTGGACCCGGTCCGCCAGACGCTCGACCCGCTCGGGAATCGGCATCGTCAGCACGTAAGCCTCGCCCGTGGTGACGTCCACGAGCCGCTCCTTGGAGGCGACGATGGTGGGGGCGATGGCCCCCGCGAGCTCCGCGCTGCCGATTTGCCAGGACCGCTCGATAAAGTCGAGGCCGTAGGACGACTGCTCCCACTCGACGCGGCTTTGCCGATTGAGGGCGATGGCGTTCAGAACAGGCACGTCAAGCCGCGTGAGCAATGGCGCCAGCTTGGCGGGAACGTTGCCGATCTTGAGCGTCAGTCCCACGATTGCCTCGACGCGGCTTTGGCCATTCGTGTCAAGAAAGAGGACCGGCAGCGCCGCATCAGCCGGGTAGCCAAAGCCGAACAACGAGTTCAGACCCCGAGCGTCCAGCGCCGCGCCAATCGCCGAGAGCAGTTCTGTCTGTCCGGATGTGGCCAGGTCGCGCGAGAAATAGACCCCCACCCACGGTCGCCCGCGCCTGCCCGGCTCGGCGAGATAGGCCCGGGAATAGTCCTCGAACTTCTCGTAAGCCTTCCCCGCGGCGGGCCCGAAGAAGGCGATTTCCGGGACCACCGAGGGCGGCGCGAAGGAGAGGCCGGGACGGTGACGCCGCGCGAGGGCGGCGCGGACCATCTGGGCCAGGTTCGCCTGCCCGCCAGCGTCAAAATAGGCCGCCAGCGCGGCGTCGCGCTTGAAACCCAGGTCCGTGAATTCCGGGTCCAGCCTGCCGCCGACCCCCGCCAGGACCGCACCCCGCCTGGCGGCGACCTCCAACTCGGGCCGCAAAGCGCGGAGCAGTTCTCCGTAACGCGTGTAACCGATGATGATGTCACTCCGCCGAACGAAGTCGCGATCCGCGTCCGTCACCTGGCTCCGCGGAAACACTCGCACTGTTACATCACGCAGCAGAGGGTCGCGGCGCAACTCGGTAATGGCGCCGATGGCGGCCGCTGATTGCGCGTCCCCGGTGAGCAGCGCCACCCGAACGGGCGCGGCTTCCATCGGCCCGCGCCAAAGACACGCGAACAAGAGGAACCATGGCGGCAGCGTCTTCACGCTCGGTATTCCCGTCATGGGGCGCCTGGCTTCTGGTGGGTCTCCGCGTCGGGCACGTAAACCACCTGCCCGTTGGCCAACCGATAGGCCGTTCCCAGGCGCGTGCCCCACCCGGACAGCGTCCGGTCGGTCACTTTCTGTACCTTGATGCGGTTGCCCTCTTTCACGATGATTTCGGTTTCGCCGGAATCGGTCTGCTTCACCAGCGTTACGTTCGAGTCCTTGTCGAGCAACTTGCCCGCGGAAAACAGGGCGAACATGGCGATGAGCAAGGCGACGATGAACGCGACGCTCACGTCAAAAAGATTGGCGATGCCGGCCAGCGGGTCCTCGTCGTAACCCGGGACTGCGCCATGGCTCGAAATGCGGTGTCGGTGGACGAAGCGCATGCGTCACTCCTTGCGCACGGCCTGGAGCAGCAGGCGCTCCGCGTGGAACGCCAGAGCCTGCGTGTCCGCCCGCACCCAGCCCTCCCGAGCGGCGGCGATGAGGTAGGCCGTGACGCTGATGCTCAGGCCGATCACCGTCGCGGCAAAGGCGGTGACCATATTGCTGGCCAGCGCGGGCAGGTTGCCTTCCGCCAACCCCTGCAACGCGTCCGCCATCGGAATCAAGGTGCCCATCAACCCCAACGACGGCCCGACGCGCACCGCCAGGCGCAACCGGCCCAAGCTTCGCCATTGCTCACGTTCACGGCGCTGGAGTTCTTCCTCGAGCCGAAGTTCCAACGGGCCGGCTTCTTCGGCAGCCGCGATCCGGTCCAGCTCCCGTTGCGCCGACTCGAATGACAGCCGCCGTCCGCGACGGCGGTCCCAGAACTCGCGAAGGAAGCTCCCCAGGGCCACCAGCATCGCGCCGACCAGGCCGAGCAAGCCCAAGAGCACCGGCCACACCAGCAGGCTGGCAAAGTGGTGGAACAGCACCCGAAGCTGATCGACCGCGCTCATGGCGTGAACACGCGGAAGAAGGCGGCCCGATTGGTCGCCGGCACGGACCAGAAGCTCACGGCCTTTGTGCTCACAACGGTGCCCGCCTCAACCCACGTGGCCAAGTCCGCGGAGGACTGCACCGTGTAAGTTCGCCCGGCCTGGCCGGTGATGCGCAGCGTGACCTGGCTTCCCGCGATGCCGATGCCCAGAATCGGGGGCGGCGGCGGCGCCGGCCTCGTCACGGCCAGTGCGGCCGCCTGCGGACACAAAAGCGGAGCGGCGGGAGCTGGCACGACGCCGGAGGCCACGGTGAACTCCACCGTGTTGACCGCCGCCAGGTTGGTCAGCACGTTGAAGCTGACGACGCTGGGACCGTAGTTGGCGATGGCGGTGTTCCATTGAGCGACAGCGTCGCCCCCGACCTGCCGGCCATTGAAGAACAATTCGTTGTTTTCTCCCGTGTTACCGTAGGTGTAAAGCGCGGTGAGCGTAGCGGCGGTGGCGTTGGTCGGGTTGACCGCGCCCAGGACCACCGTGCGGTGGTCCACCTCAGGCGCCGTCGGCGGGTTGTAGATGTCTCCGCTCCCCTCGGCCAGCGTGTAATCCAGGAGGTTCGTCAGCGCGGACGACTCATAAACCGCCACAAGGGTGACGTGCTGGATGCGCCCATCGAAACCATCGGGCGTCGTTTCAACCACTTCCACCGTGTTGGAGGAGCCGTCGGTGTGAAGCATTCCTCCTGGCACAGGCAAGGCGACCAGCCAGATCCCGTAACCCGAACCGTAGGCGCACGCCGCGCCGACGTCGAAAACGGCGCTCATGTTGGTGGTCGAACCGAACTCAAAAGGGCTGGCGGCCGGCAGGCTGGCCCCGTCAATGGTCACCGTCATCCGGCAGGTGAAATCCGGCGTCCCGCCCCAGAGCGTCATGAGCAACCGGCCCGCGACGATCCCGTCGCACGGCGGGAGGGCGAAGGCGACGCTGTTGGTGTAAGGCAGCGGCGGTGGGACGTTGAGCCAAGTGGGAATGGTCCCCCAAAACAGGCCGGCGTTGGTTGCGGTGCCGGTGAGCACGTTGGTCACGCCCAGCCCCTGGAAGGCGTAGCCGCCGACTGGCAAGACGAAAATGGTGCCGTCGCCGCTGCCGCCCCCATTAGCCGTCCAGCCGTAAACGTCGTACAGATACCCATTGGTGGGTGAGACCAAGTCCCCCTGCGGGTTGGCCCCGTCGCCTCCGCTGAAGTTGTGGAGGACGCCAAACCCGCTGCCGTCAAGCTTTATCTTGAACACGATGCCGTCGTTGGCGGTGCCGCCATTCGCCGTCGTCCCCAGCAGCACCGAGCCGGCGAGCGTGAGCGAGCCGTTCGGGTTGGCGCCGCCCGAAGGGCCGCCCGTGAAGCTGTAAAGGGTTCCGTAACCCGTGCCGTCCGGGTTCACCGAGAAGATGGTTCCCAGGTTGGAGGTGCCGCCATACGTCGTGGTCCCGTATAACTTGCCGCCCAACAGAGTCAGCGAACCATAGGGGTTGGCGCCGTCGGGGCTGCCGGCGAAGCTGACCAGGTTGGCATAGTTGCTGCCGGCGCTGCTGATTCTGAAGACCACGCCGTTGTTGGAAGCGCCTCCGTTGGCCGTCATGCCGTAGAGCGTCGAGCCAATCAAGGTCAACGCGCTTCCCACCGGGCTGGAACCGTCCGCCGCCCCGCCCGCGAAGTTGTGCAGCGTGGTGTAGCCGCTGCCGTTGGTGTTGACCGAGTAGATCGAACCAAGTCCGCCGCCGCTCGCGAAGGTCATCCCGTACAGGCTGCTGCCACTGAGGATCACCGGGCCGAAGGGGTTGTAGCCGTTGGTCAATTCGAAGCTGCACACCGTTTGATAGCCCGAACCGTTCGTGCTCACGGAGAACACGGCTCCATTGCCGCTGTCCCCGCCGCCGTAGGTGGTTCCATAGAGCATTGACCCGCTTAGCGTCACCGAGGCCAAAGGCCACGACCCATCCGGCGGGGTGTAGGTGAACGTGTGGAGGGGATCGAAGCCGGCGCCATCCGTGTCCACTGAAAAGACCACGCCGGCGCCCTCGGCCCCGCCCAGGTTCGCCGTCCCGTAGAGCGTCGAGCCGGACAGCACGGGGGCGCCGTAGTAGGGGTTGGCCCCGTCAGCCCCGCCGGTAAAAGAGTGAAGGACAGTAAACTGGGCGGGAGCTGGCCCGCCGCTCAGCGCGAGCAGCGCCACTGCCACCCCGAGGGACTGGAGTCCTCGGTTTCCCGTTGATGTGCCGTTGTTCATGTTCAATCGTCTGGTGTTGTTCATAGAGTGTTGTTCAGCCTGGTTGGAATGGTTGGTATTTGGAGGCTACGGTTGCTGCAAAGTGGCCCAATCGCTCTGCTGGGTGAGGCGCCGGCTCTCGGTGTGGCCGTCGCAACACGTCGTGACGAAACTCCCCCCAAGGTGCCGGTAATCCACCGCCACCACGGGATTGGTGAACGTGCTGCCCCCGCCGCAATAATACAGGCCGGGTGTGCAGTCGGCGTAGATGATCGTCACCGATGGCCGGCTGATGACGTTGGCCTTGACCCCATACCAGAAACAGGTGTTGGCGGTCGCCGAGAAATTGAAGACGTTCATCCCGTAGCTCAGGTAGATGCTCGAGTCCCACGTCACGGGAATCCGCTTCTTGTCGGAGGGGCAGAGATAAACGGTCGCCGCCCCGTTCGTGGTGCCTTTGGGGATGTAGGGCTTGAGCAAATCCATCCAGCGGGTCTCCGAGTCGATCCATGCCGGCGGGTAATTGTCCTGGTTGTCATCAACGTAGAGCTTGGTGGCGATTCCGATCTGCCTGAGGTTGCTCGAACAGCCCGCGCGCTCGCCCGCCTGCCGGCTCCGCGCCAAAACGGGGAGCAGCAGCGCCGCCAGCACCGCGATGATCGCGATGACGACGAGCAACTCGATTAGCGTAAAGCCCCAAGGCCGCGCCGCCGCTTCGCCGGCCGGCGCGGCCGGAAGCGAGAGCACGGCCGTTCGACTGCAGCGCCCATTCATCACGATTAAGTTTTCACCGAAAAGTATTACTGCCATAACCGGTATTACGCAACAACAACATCGTATGACCACCGCTGCCGGCCCGAAAGTCCTCGATCAACCGTCCCGTCCCCGCGCGCTGGCGGCATCAGTGGTTGCTCCCGGGGAAAACCCCGGCGCGACGGTTGCGCGCCGAGGTCGAATTCGATACGATTTAAGAGGTGCCTTATGAGCCCGACTACGCTGGCGTTTTTAGGTGGCGGTTGGACGATCCTGACCCTCGCGCCCGTCTTTGCCTGTCTTGGCGCAACGGGCGTTCCGGGGCCGGGTGACGGTCCTCGGCGGGGCGGCAAGGAGACCACCGGGGACTCCGACGGTCAGGCTTCAAAGAAAGGGCCGAGTCACCCGGTGCTGGTGGCGCTGGCTCTGATCGTCGCGGCGGTGTGCCTCACCCTGGTGCTCTATGAGTTTGCCAAGACGATTCAGTCAACGGGTTCAGAGCATCGGCGGCCGAAGCGTACGGACCCGGCTTCTCCAGTTCATCCCCAGCCTGGCGACCGTTCGGCGTTGGGGGCCAACCCATCGGATGGTTCGGCCGGCTCCGGCTGAATTTCCTGGCGGACCAGCTCGAGCTCTTCTCCCTCGACTGCCCGCGTGGGCGCCAAGTCCGCAAGGCCGCTCAGTCTTCGACGCTGCGTCAGGGCGCGAGGCGCTGGAAATCGATGCGGCGCACGTAGCCGGAATCATTCTCGACGACCAGGATATTGCCCCGTTTGTCCATGGTGACCGAGCGGCCTTGGGAGATCTTCAGGCCAGGGGAATGAAACCACTCGCCGTCGCCTGCGTGGGCGCCGTCGGCCCCGTCCAGGAAGACATGGACCCGGCCAGCCGGGTCCACATAGATTACCTGGGACCCCTCATCCAGGGCCAGCAGGTAGCCGCCGGTGGGCAGCCCCCAAATGCCGCGCACGCCATTGAGACCGCTTTTCAGCCCAAGCGCGCCGTCCACTACCGCATGAGTGCTCCCGTCACCGAAAAGGACGGTTCGTTGCCCGATGTCCTGGCCGGCCGTTACCACCGTATAGACCTTGTTTGCGCCTCGATCTGTCACGATCGCGTAATTCGTCGCCGGAACGATGAGATTGCCGAGGTCGCTGAAGCTCTTGTTCAAGGTGAAGACGCCCCCGGCCGGGTTCCAGGCCTTCAGTTTGGAGCCGCTGCAGAAGATCGCCGCCCGCCCGTCCTCCTCCACCCAGAGGCCGCGGCCGGTATCGATGCCGCCGGGGACTTTGAAGAGCGTTGACATGAGGCCGTTGGTATTCACCCAGCGCACCCGGCCGTTGCCGGTGTCCAGAATGAAAAACGAGCCGTCTCCATAGACGAACAGGCCGTTGGGCTGGTTGAGCATCAGCGTGGTGGCCGGGGCTGGGCCATCGCCGTTGTCGCCGGCAGTATGGGTGCCGGCGACGGTGTGAATGCGGGCGTCCAGCGTAATCTTGAGGACCGAATGGCTGTCTTTGTCCACGATGAACACATTGCCGGCATCGTCCGCCATGGCAAAGTGTGGGCGCGAGAGGGCGGCATTGGTGGCGTAACCGCCCTCGAACGCAGGCTTCCAGTAGTCGGTCCCGTCCGCGCCCCTGTCGCCCGCGCCGGCGATCGTGTGGAGGAGGCCGTAGGAGTAGAGGAGATTGGTGTAGCCCTGCAGCGTGTTGGTGGAGATATCCACGGCGAGCAGGCGCACGAATTGGCACCCGGCGCCCGGTTGGACAGTGCCTTGGCCGGCGGAAGTGGTCGTGAAGTAGTTCTGTTGCGGCAGCCAGGAGCCGGGCGCGGCGTTGGTCGTGGCCTCAATCGTGCAGACCCCGGGGACAAGGGCGTTGGTCCAGCCAATCTGGCCCGCCGCGCCATAGGCCGTGATGGTCAGACCCGAGCCAAAGGCGGGATTCAACGCCATGGTGGCCAGCAAGGCGGCGGCGAAAGTCCTGAGGCGCACGGTTCAGTCTACCTGGAGCGGCGCCCCTGCGCTCTGCGGCGAACCCCTTGGCGGTGGCGTGTGGGCGTTGGGCCGGAGCGACCACCAGCACTCCTCCACGTCGCAGCGGAGGTCGTTGGCGTTATAGGTCCCGGCGTGGCCGTCGGCGAAGACGTAGTTCGCCTTCCCGTTGTGCCGGCAGCAGCCGTAGTCGTCCTGCCGGACGCGGTTGAAACCGGAGTCGTCTTCGAGGCCGGGGTCGATGTCCTTGATCCACCAATTGTCATCGCTCCAGAGGCCGGTGCCGCTGCCGCCATCGCCGAACCAGATTAGCTTGGCGGGGGCGGCCATCTCGGTGGATTTGTGGAGGCCCTCGTAGTAGCCCTCGTTCTTTGGCCGGCCAAAGGGCATGGTGCTGACGCGCTGCAAGGGGTCGACATCGTCCCGGACGGGGATCCAGTGCGCGCCAGCCACGCCGAGACCGCTGGCGTTCCAGACCTCGTAGGGACTGGGAAGGCCGTAGAGGTGGCTCCAATCGATGCCCGGGGTCAGCGTGAAGCCGCCCAGAGCGGCGTCATGGGCCGAGATGCCGCCCGCATACACGGCCACACGCTCGGAGGGACAATCGAAAACCGAGGGCACGCCGCCTACGTACTGCCACAGGATGACGCGGTAAGTGGTTTCGCACGGAGTGCCGTCAGGGGCGGGGCGGACATCCTGGAGGGGATTCAGCCAGTCGTTGTAGTCCAGCGTGTAGGTCCAGGCCGCCGTGGCCAACTGGCGCTGGTTCGAGGCGCAGATGGCCATCCGGCCCCGCTCCTTGCTCTTGCTCAGGGCCGGCATCAGCATCGCCGCCAGGATGGCGACGATGGCGATCACAACGAGCAACTCGATCAGCGTGAAGGCGCCCGGACTGCGTGCAATTCTTCCTGAATCCATAGTGTTGAGATCTCGACAGCAGCAGGCAGCCTTCCTCACGTGCCTGGCGCTCTGTCTCTCACCGGCAGCTCAGATTGCGTCCGCAGCGCCGCTGTGTCAAACACGCTTCGCCGGCGCGCCGCGGCGCCGCGGGGCGCGGACTTTTGGGCGTGACACGGCGTGGAGCGTCGGCTTCAATCCGTGCCGAATATGGGAGCGTCCATGTCGAGATCGGGAACCGGCAGGGCCGCCGCGGCGCTCGTCGTCGCGAGGCTTCTTTGGCTGGCCTTGGCCGGCCTGGCCTGCGCCGCGCAGATCGGCGCCCGGGCGCAGGCTCTCACCCGGCTCGGCTCGGTCCCGCTCAAAGCCGTCGAGGGTCGGCTCGACCACCTTGCCTTCGATAGCCGCTCGCGGTGTCTTTTCATTGCGGCGTTGGAGAACCACAGCGTGGAGGAGGTTGACCTGGCCAACCGACGGTGGGCCCGTCGGCTCACCGGCATCATGGAGCCGCAAGGGCTGCTCTATATTCCCGGGAAGGATCGCCTTTTGGTCTGCAGCCGCGGAGACGGCACTTGCCGGAGCTTCGACGCGACCAGCTTGCAGGAGGGGCCGTGGATCGACCTTGGACGCAGCGCCGACAACGCGCGGTTCGACCCTGATGCCCAGGTCATTTACGTCGGCTCGGGCGGCGAACCCGGCGCCGGGCTACTAACCGCCATCGACCTGGCTTCCCTGCTCCCAGTCGCCCAAGGCGGCCAACCCGCCCCGCCCCATTCACCCGCCGATTTCCTCTTGGACCGCCCCCGCCTGGCCGACCCGAAGGCTCAAATCCAACTGCCTGCGCACCCGGAATCCTTCCAGATGGACACTGCGACCCGCCGTCTCCTGGTGAACGTGCCGGACGCGCACCAAATAGCCGCGCTGCACATCGGAACCAACGCCTTCGCCGAGGCGGCGGCGTGGCCGGTGACCGCTGCGGCCAGGAATTTCCCGATGGCCCTGGACCCCGGCTCGCCGCGGCTCTTCATCGCCTGCCGCGAACCTCCGCTGCTGGCCGTTTACGAGACTCACGCCGGGCGGCCGCTCTCCCGAAACCGTCAGGCGCGGAGAGTATCTTCACTGCCAAATTGTCCCGGCCTTCCAGCGCAAGGTGGCCAAGGGCGGGAACCGGCTGGATTTGGGCTGCTGCCTGTTTCGGTTTGACAAACTTTCACGGTGACGTCACGGCATTGCCCGCGCTGATTGCCCTTGCGCGAAGGCATGATACATGCATACTTGCGCATATGTGGCAGTGTTTGAATTGGCCGCATCTATGAAGAATCGGCGAGCGACAACGCATTTATGAATTCAGCCGCGAATGGGCCGTTGGGTGCGGGAGAGCCGTCTCCCCTCGGGGCTTCTTTCATCCTCGAGGGCGAACGGGGCGACGTCCTCGACCTGAAAACCCTGCTGATCACGCGCGGGATCAACGTGCCGGATGCAGTCGTCGAGCGGTTCAGCGGTACCCGCCGGTTGGCGCCGACAAGCCATCCGTTCGCTTGCAACTGCCTGCTGCTGCCGGGGGGCATCCCGGCGAACATGTTCCATATCGGGCCGGCGGCGGATTTCAGCCTGACGGTGAACGAGGCGGGGCGTCCGTGCCTGACTTACCGGGAAACGGTGGTGACAG
>Ga0335078_10006073_pt1 | contig 17907 bp, 15 predicted proteins | sample Lox_Sample_32_FD_206711 | JGI IMG/M metagenome (GOLD analysis project Ga0335078, IMG submission 206711) | Soil microbial communities from Loxahatchee National Wildlife Refuge, Florida, United States - Lox_Sample_3.2 | ecosystem: Environmental > Terrestrial > Soil > Wetlands | place: USA... | reverse complement strand
CGATCGACTTACAGACGTTGGCCTATTTCATTCGTCAGGGCTATCCGCGCGAGCTCTTGTTTTGGCTCTTCACCGATTCATTCGAATTGAGCTCGCCAAAGGGCATACTCGGCTACCGCTACAATCCTCCGGACAGTCTTGGGTGCGACCCAAACGATCCAAAACATCGGTGCTTTATCGATTGGGTTCACATCGCCACGTTCGGTGGATTGACAGTCGAAGAAAAAACTCAGGAAAAATCCGGAGGACGCAGCGGAGGCGGTGGCGGTGGGGGTGGATCATCTGGCGGTCCCAGCAAACCAACAATATACACGTATGCGCGCTTTTGCTTCAACAGAATCCAGGCTGAACAGGCTGCGGCGCTGGCGCCTAAGTCGCTGGTAGCACAAAGTACCAAGAACCTGGATGTGCCGCTCAAGAGCCTTTATGACGACGAGCACAGATGTGGCGGTGCTTGGGACCCGGAGAAGACATCCGACACCGCGCAGCCCGATATTCTTCCACTCGATTTTGGTCCGATTAAATTTAGAATAATTCCCCGTTCGGCTTACGGCGTGTTCGAATTTCTTGGACAGTTAATGAAACTGGAGCGGGAGCACTATGTGCCGGAGGCCAATCTCATTCCTCCAGGTCGAGCCGATATTGGGGAGCCGCCGGTTCTGGCGACCGTGCATGAAGACCCACATCTGATGACAGTTCTCCAGAACATCGGCGGCGAGTGTTTTGTCCATACCTGGTTCAACGATGGCGACTATTGCATTCCGGAACAAGCCACGACGACCAAGCGCATCTTTGGTCTGCTGGCGCAACTGATTGCGATCCAGACCGCCACCACTGACCTTTCCATCACGCCCATCGTCCGCGTCATCCAATAGCAGCCTGCCGTTTGAACCGGCAGGCGCATATCGGTGCCCTCACTCCGGAATAATAGGTAGCAGAAGGTGCGAGGGCCGGCTGCGGTCATGGTAGATTTTGTGCAGCACCGTCTTACTCGAACAAATGTGGTAAGGCACATATTCCGCATTGGTGGCGCCGGCGACGCCCGTAGGCAGATCGAGACTGGTGATTTCCAGACTGATGCGGTGTCCTGCACGGAACAGGTTGGCGGTCGCCATGATCTCGATCTGGTATTGCTCGACCGTGCCCGGCGTGACCGGCTTTTGCGCCTCGCGGGTAAGCGGATGCCAAGGCCAGTACGGCTTTGACCGCGCCGGATCGATCGCCCGGTGCGAGGCCTTGAGCCAACCGCGCGTGACTTCGCGTTCCGGTAGATTTTTCGGCACTTCGCGCTCGCCCTCGCGCACGCTCTGCACCGACACGTCCGGGCCGACGTCCTTGAGGATCACAATCCAATTGGTGTCATCCTGGTCAATCGACGCGTAAAGCGTCAGCGCGATCGGCCCGGCCACCAGCACATCCTGCGGCAACGGGTCGGTCATGTACCGCAGGCGCTGGACCACATTGGTCTGTGACGGCGGCATCTGCACGAAGGCATCCGGCGACTGTGTTTCAGTCGCGCTAGACGGTGCCGCCTGCTCGGGCGCAAGCCGTTCCCAGCTTTTCAGATAGAGCTTGGTCCACTGCGTTTGCGGCAGCGGCCAGTCGCTCGCGGTGCGCCATTCGTTGGCGCCCATCACCCAAAAGCGGACCGGCGCCTCGTCCATGATGCCGGTCTCGATCCCCTTCAGCCAGTGGTCGTGCCAGCGCAGCACTTCGCCGTGGAACGTATGATAAGGCCTTTCCAGATGCGCCGGTCCCGCCAGCAGCAGCTTCTTCGGCGCGGTGATATTGCGGTACCAGTGCTGGCAACCGTTGAGGTGGGTCTTGTAGCTGTAGCCGTACCAGCCCGATCCCGTATAGGTCGGCACTTTGACGGCGGCGAATTCGGCCTCGCTCTTCTTCACCGCCGCTTCGCTGTCGTAGGGGTCCACTAGCACGTTGAAATAGGGCGGCATGTGCTCGCCCTTTTGGGCAATGACGTTATAGACGTGCGGGTACATTTTGTAGTCGGCATTGTTCATTGCCTCGTGCCAGAGTTTTTCGCGTTCGGGCGGCAATGAGGCTGGCGCGCCCTTGTGCTGATGAATGGCCGAGAAGTGTCCGACCAGATACCGGAACAGATGAATAACGCCGCCGGGATATTCGTCGCGAAAGCCGCCCAGCTCGCCATAGGCGCCGCGGGAATCGAACGGAAAGATCGCTCGCAGATGCGGCGGCTGCTTTTTCGCCGCTGCGAGCTGCTCGGCGCCAAAGCCTGAAATCCCCACCATGCCGACATTGCCGTCACACCAAGGCTGCGCCGCGATCCATTCGATCAGGTCGTAGCAGTCCCATTCGCGAGAACCGCCGCCTTCCGATTTACCGACGCCGCGCGGCGAGCCAATCACATGCACATAGCCGCGCGAGACGAAGTATTTCGTGTCGCCAGCTTCCATCGGCCCGGTCCACAGCGTCGACCAGGCCGGCTGTGGCGGCAACGCCTCCGCCATGTCCGGACCCTGAATATCCTTGTTGTAGATGGCGAACGCCAACAGCGCCGGAAATTTTCCAGGCGCATCGGGGCGATAGACATCCGCGCAGATCTTCACGCCGTCGCGCATCGGCACCATGACGTCGAGGTCACGCGCCATCGCCGAGAACGTCGGCTCGCGGTCGTACCCAGACCCAGGATTATCGGCCGACTGCAATGACAGACCTAAGGACTCGGCGCTCACAATGTTGCTCCCCTGCCCGCATAAGCGCATGCCTCGCCATTCTTTGCTCTTGGCAAACGCGTGGCATATCGTCTAGTGCGGTAAAGTCGCGTGATCAAGCAGAACGGGAGGTACCGAGGATGGAGCTTAAATCCACACGCCGGGTCGTTACAGGCCACGACGCAAAAGGCAAGGCCGTCGTTCTATTCGACAGCGTCGTCTCCGCGAAAGCACGACCGGGCGGCGGGGGCTCGACGAATTTGTGGGTGACGACGGAATTTCCCGTCGACGTGTCGGTTTCGATCGACCGCGCGCAAACCCCGGTCTCGGTACCGCCGCCCACTAACGGCGCAATCTTCCGCATCGTCGAGTTCGCGCCCGCTACGCCGCATGCCGGTCCCGTCGATCATAACAAGATCCTCCAGGGCATGGGGATCGACCCGGCCACGCAGGGCTATCAGCGTCACGCCAATACCCATAGAACGCGCAGTATCGACTACGCGCTGGTGCTTGAGGGTGAAATCGACATGCTGCTCGACGACAGTGAAATCCACGTCAAAACTGGCGATGTCGTGGTGCAGCAAGGCACCAACCACGCCTGGGTTAACAACAGTGGCAAGCCCTGTCGTATCGCCTTCATTCTGATCGACAGCCAAACACCGCCGGCGTGGAAACAGGGGTGGAAACCCTAAGCCGGCGGCCATCAAATGGCGTTAGATACGGCGCTGGAATTCCGATAAGATGACGAGTGCAGGTTCCTTTCTCGTTTCCACGCATTCGTCATCGGAGCCAACATGAGCGCGTTCACCCTCGATCTCGGCCGTTTCGTCGCCGGCTTGGACTTGCGCCAAATTCCTGCCGAAGCCGCTGCCACCGCACGCACCGGGATCGCCGACTGCTTCGGTGTGCTGATCGCCGGCGCACGTGATCCCGAGGTGGCGCTCGTCGATCGCGAGCTGGGTGTCGTCGCTGGTGCGAATGCCGTAACCGCCTCGCTCATTCCGTCGGGCGAGCGGCGCAGCCTGGACAGCGCCACGTTGATCAACGGGATCGCAGCGCACGTCCTCGATTACGACGACGTCTCGCTCGACGGCCATCCGAGCGCGGTGCTCGTGCCAGCGATTCTCGCCCAGGGCGAGGCCAGTGGGTCGAGCGGCGCCGAGATGCTGACGGCCTATGTGGCCGGTTTCGAAGTGTGGGCGGAGATTCTCGTGCGCGAGCCGACCCCGCTGCATCGCAAGGGTTGGCATCCGAGTGCCGTGCTTGGCGCTGTCGCCGCGGCGGCGGCATGCGCCAAGTTACGGCGTCTCGATCCAACCGGTACGGCTACCGCCATGGCGATTGCCGCTTCGATGTCGTCGGGTCTCGTCGCCAATTTCGGCACGATGACCAAGTCGTTTCAGGTCGCACGCGCGGCTCAATCCGGCGTGATCGCGGCACGGCTCGCACAAGCGGGCCTGACTGCGTCGCTCGATGCGATCGAGCATCCGTCCGGTCTGCTGGCCGCGCTGTCGCCCGAAGGCAAGGCGGAACGCGATCGCGCTTTTGATGCCGCGCACAAGGAATGGCACATTGTCGGCGAGGGCCTCAACATCAAGCGTTACCCGATCTGCTACGCAACGCATCGCTCGATCGACGCTGCGCTTGGTCTGGTCGATCGTCACGATCTCAAGCCTGATGCGGTCGAACGCATCTATGTCTCGACCGGCGCGACGCAAATGCGCATGCTCCGCAACAGCCGGCCGCAAACCGGGCTCGAGGCGAAATTTTCCATGCAGTTTGCCATGGCGTCGGCGCTGGTCGCACGCAAAGTTGGGCTTGCCCAGTTAACCGACAGCTTCGTGCTGCGGCCCGAAGTGCAAGCGCTCTTTGATCGCGTGTCGTTGAGCGGTACCGATGCGTTGATGGCCGGCACCGCGTTTGCACCCGCCGACTCCGTCGAGATCGTCACCAAGAACGGCGAGACCTTCAAGAGCGGGCCGGTCGAATATGCAAAAGGCAGTCATCAGCTGCCGCTGTCGCGCGGCGAGCTTTTCGACAAGTTCGCCGACTGTCTCGGCACAGCGTTTCTCGAGGCAAGAAAAACCCGCGCCTTCGAAACCCTGATGATGTTTGACCGCCTCAATGGCGCGAGCGATTTGGCGTTGCAGAATTAGGGCGCGGTACCGTTCGGCGCACTGGCGACGATCTCAGTTTGTCGCCCGCTGGCGCGCGCTAAGCCTCGAAGGTGTCAGCGCCGGCTTTGGCGACGTTCTCGTCATCAAAATCGATTCCGGAAACACCTACGCCGCCCAGGCATTCGTCTTCGAACAAGATCGGGACGCCACCCTCAACGCCGAGGCAGTTCGGCGTCATCATGAAGCCAGGACGTTCCTTGACCCGCGCTTCAAACGCCGAGCTTGGCCGGCCCCGAAGCGCGGCCGTTCGTGCCTTGAGCGTCGCCATATCGACGGTGATGACGCCGTTGCGATCGGGACGCTCAAGGTGCAGCAAGTGGCCGCCGGCATCAACCACTGCGACGGTCGGCTCGCGCTTGATCTTCGCACCCGCCGCTTTGCACGCGGCCACGATTTTCAGAACGTCGTCGGTGGTCAGGGACGGTCTTCTGCGCATGGTCAAAGCTCCAAAGCGAACGTGGACGGCCACGTTGCTGTCGGGGTTTACCGCCGTCAAGGCGCAGACATGCTGACACTGCAACCTCCGGCGGCCTGCCTTGCCTGGTTTCGAAATGCATGATCGATTTGACGGTCAATATCGCGGGTGGCGAAAGTCGCCCGCCGTCATCGCCCAAAATCCCGTCGAGAGCCACCGATGAGCGAAACCGCACCCTCCTCCGTCACGCCGCTGCTTCCTGTCGAAATCGGCCCCGGCAAGATCAAATTCGCACAAGGCATCAAGGCCGGCCGCTGGGTGTTCGCCACGGGACTGATGGCGCAAGATTTCGTCAACGGGATCGCACCGGACGTGCTCGCAGAACGCACGCCACATGCCGGCTTGCCGAAGCGCGAAAAGGAAGCGCTCCGCATCTTCGAAAATCTCGACGCCGTGCTGCGCGCGGCGGGCACCGATCGCACCAACCTGGTTCGCACCGACCAGTATTACACGACCGTCAAGGCGGTGCCCGCCTATCAGCAAGTTCGCCGCGAGTTTCTCAAGGGCCGCATCCCGCCATCGACCTCGATTGCGCAGCAAGGTTTGCTGCTGCCAGGTGCCGACATCAATATTCAGGCGCTCGCTGCCATCCCAACAAAAGGCTTCGAGGTCGAACACATCAAGCACGAGCAACTCCAGGGACGTCCAACCTCCGGATACTCAGCAGCGCTCACCGTGGGCGATTTTATCTTCATTCCCGGGATCACATCGCTCGCGGTCGGCAGCGAACCACAACGCAACGGCGTCGCCGCGGCGGCACTGATGGCGCAAGGCACGCAGTGGAACGGTGAGCCGATCAAACTCGAAACCGAATTCATCATCACGCAGCGGATGGCAGCATCGCTAGCGCTGGCGGGCGCCCGCCTCGACGATGTTGTGCACGCCCAAGTCTATTTGACGGATCGCGAGGATTATTCAGCCTTTAACGAGGCCTGGACACGGCATTTCGGCGCATCGGGACCGACGGTTTCGATCATTCCCTGCATCGATCGTGGGCTCGCGCCCTATGACGGCAAGATCGAGATCAATGTGATCGCGGCGAAACCCGGCAGCGCGGCGAGCAAGCGTCATATCGACGCCGGCGTGGCAACCGCATTTCGTTATCAGCAGCAAGCGGTCAAAGCCGGCGACCTGCTGTTCATCCCGGCCTCCATGGCCGCCGACGGCGGCGGACTTGTTGCTGCAGCGGCGACCGACCCGCGGCAACCGCACTTCTCGTCATCGCCGGCAGCCCAAGCCGATGTCATCCTCGATAATATGGCGCGGCTGTGCAAGGCGGCTGGAACGTCGCTCGGCCATGCCGCGCGGGTGCTCTTGTTCCTCACCGACATGCGCGAGTTCCATCCGGTCTACAAAGCGTGGGAGCGCCGGCTCGGCGGGCAGGCTTTGCCGTTTTCCGCGGTGGAGGTGCCGGGTCCGCTGCCGGTCCCCGGCGCCACGGTGATGATGGAAGCCTGGGTGTACTGTCCCTGAGGCGCGCTGCTGCGCCGTCAATCGTCACGCGGCTACGATCAAGGCATCCAGCGCCGTCGCGCCCTCCCCCTTGGCGTGCACCATGAGCGGATTGATGTCGATCTCAATTATTTCTGGAACGGCCCGCATCAAGCGGCCGATTGCAAGCACAGTTTGCACCACGGCATCGACATCGGCCGGCGGCGCGCCGCGGACGCCTTCGAGGAGTTTTTTCGAACGCAACCGTCCGAGCGCCTCGACGATCTGATCCGCGTCGGCGCTAACAGGCAGCATCTGCACATCGCCCAGCGCCTCGACCCAGATTCCGCCGAGGCCGAGCAGCAGCACCGTCCCCCATCCAGGTTCGCGCTTGGCGCCTACCATCAGCTCGACGCCCCGAGGCGACATCTTCTCAACCAGCGCACCGCCGAGGCTCACGTCCGGCGCGAAGCGTTTGATGTTTTGCATCATTGAGCCCCAAGCGTCGCGGAGCGCGGCTTCATCCTTCAGGTTCAGCGCCACGCCACCAGCTTCGGTTTTGTGCGACAGCGCTGCGGCCTGCGCTTTGAGAGCAACCGGGTAACCGATCCGCTTGGCCACGGCCGCGGCTTCGTCCGGCATACGCGCGAGAGCGCCTTCGGGTGCGCGAATGTCCGCTGCGGCGAGGACCTTCTTGCCAAGCCACTCCGGCTGCGCACCCTTGCCGAGCTGCGGCAGCCCGGCGAGAGGCGCCGCCGTCCCGGCGATGCGCGTGCGCGCCAGCAAACGCCCGTATCGGGTGTAGTGTGCAATCGCACGCAGCATGCGGTCGGACGAGCGGGAGAATACCGCCGGACTTTCCTTGATGGCTGCTTCAACGTCCGGGCCGAGCTTCCAGGTGTCGCCGAGCGCGACCATGACCTTGGGCTTGGGCGAGTGCGCCATGCCCTCGTTGAATCCCTTGATGGGCGCCGGCGTGTTGATCGGGAACGAGATGAACAACATCCCGACATTGGGATCGTCGATCAGCGTCTTGGTCACGCCGGGCAGCATGGGCGGCGTGAAACCCGCCGTCGTATCGAGCGGATTGCCGTAATTGCCGTAGGACGGCAGCACGTCGGCGATCTTCCTCAAGGTCGCGGGCTCGAGCTCCGGAATTTCGAGCCCGATCTCCTCGGCGAAATCGTTGGTCAGTCCGACATAGGCGCCAGACGCCGTCAGAATACCGGGGCCCTTTGTCGGTGGCACCGGAAAGCGCTGCAGTATCTCGACCAGATCCATCACCTCGTCCATGGTCGACACCACGATGGCACCGGCGTCTTCCACCTGCGTTCGCATTATCTCGAAGTCGCCGATCAGCGCGCCCGTATGCGACTGTGCCGATTTGCGCGCCTTGGCGCTGCGCCCTGCCTGCATCAGCACAACAGGCTTGCCCGCGGCGCGGGCGCTGCGTATGGCGGCCAGAAAGGCCTGCGGCCGCCGGATTTCTTCGCAATAGAGCACAACCACACGAGTAGCGCGGTCCTCGACCAGAAACTCAAGGAAGTCGGTGCCTTCGAGCCCCGACTCATTGCCGCTCGAGATCACATAGGAAACCGGAATTCCACGCCCATCAGCTGCACGCTGAAAGTGGCCAAGCAGTCCGCCACTCTGGCCGACAATGGCCACGCCGTTCTCGACGCCGCGTATCGCCTGCCGGGCGAACAGCATGTGCAGCCATAGGCCATCGACATTGTTGGTGATGCCGAGGCAGTTGGGTCCGACGACAGCGAGTCCGGCCGCGCGCGCGGTGGCGCTGACGGCGTCCTGGGTGGCATAGTCGCCGACTTCGGCGAAGCCCGCGGCGAACACCAGCGCCGAGCCAACCTTGCGCCGCGCGCAGGCCTCCATGGCCTCACGCACTGCGGCAGCGGGCAACGTGAACACCGCCAAGTCCACGCCCTCCGGCAACTCGTCCGGACTTTTGAGCACGCTGCGGCCGTCGATCGGCTCATCAGTTCGGCCGACCAGGTGCACATCACCCTGAAAGTTGTTCACCTTCAGACATTGCAGAATAATCTGGCCGGCACTGCCCGCGCGCGTCGACATCCCGATGATCGCGACCGAGCGCGGCCTTAAGAATCTCGCGACCGCCTTCGGACCGCGCGCATCTTGCGGTCCACTCATGCGGCGTCCTTGTCAGGCTGCCACATCAGGAGGTGTTCGCCATTGGCGAGCGGATGCCAGTAGGGCTTGACCTTCATGCCGACCTTCAATTCATCGGCGGTGCAATTGACCACGTCCGCGATCACATTGACCCCGACATCAAGCGTGACGCTGGCGATCGCGTACGGCTCGCTGCCCTGGAAGGCCGGCGTTCCACGATGGGCGATGGTGAAAGAGAACACGGTGCCTTTGCCCGATACCTCGCGCCATTCGATATCGCGGCGCCGCCCGGTGAAAATGCTGACCGGGCGCGGAAAGTGCTGATATTTCTTCGCGGTCTTGCAGTACTGGATGACGAGCTTCTTCTGCCGGGTCGCCTCCCAGAATGGCATGCCGAAATCATAGTGTTTGATGTCGCGCTTGACGGCGAGCGTGTCGTTCAATGTGATGGCCATCTTGTCCTCTATTGGTTCGGAACAAGCGCCAGCGCGGCGCTCGAGCCCCAGTTGCGCCCGTAGTTGATCCAGCCAATGCCGGTCACCAGCGCGTTGGTGGTGTCCTTGACCTGGCGCTCGCCGGCCTCACCCATGAGCTGGCGCACCGCCTCGATCAGATTGTGCGACGAGCAAGCCGCCTGGCCGGCCGAGATCTGACCACCGCCAGTGTTAAGCGGCAGCGTGCCGTTGTAGGAGAGATCGGTATCGCGGACGAACGCCATGCCCTCGCCGGGCTTACAGAATCCAAATGCCTCGAGCTGGATCACGATTGCGATGAGAAAATCATCGTAAGGATGGAACGAGCGCACATCCTTGATATTCCACCCGGCCGACGCCAACGCCTTCTTGCCCGCAACCTCGTGCCCGCTGCGCGTGACGTCGACGAAATTTTCGCCGCCGAGGAAATTGGTGCGCTCGGCATAACCCACCGGAATGACGTACTTGTTGATGCCCTTCTCCCTGGCACGCTTGCGGCTGGTGACGATGACGCCTGCTGCGCCATCCGCCAGCATCACGCAGTCGAGCAGCCGGATCGGATCGGCAATGATCCGTGACTTCAGATAATCGTCGACCGTGATCGGTACGCGCAGCTCTTCGCAAGCATTCTCGTTCATCAGCGCGTGATTGCGTTGCGTTACCGCGAGCTTGCCGAGCACGCGCAGATCAACGCCATACTTGGCATCATACGCCCGCTGCAGCAGGCCGAAGGCGCCGGGTGGCCCCAACAGGCCATACGGCTCGGTCCAGTCGCGCCGGTAATTGCGATCGTTGCGGCCATTGTGCTCGCGCACATGCGTATCGGCATACAGGCACAGCGCGACCTCGCACATGCCGGCATCGATTGCGGCCGCCGCGCGCGCGACGGCGCCGATCGCGGAACATCCTCCGGTATGCACTTGCTCGCAAAACCCCACATCCAGACCGAGCATGTCGCAGGTGCTTTGCGCCCAAAACATGCTGGCGCCGCCGGTGCCGGTCAGTCCGGACATGACGAGCGCGTCTATTTCGCTCTTCTCGAATCCGGTCTTGTCGAGCAGCGATTCGAGAATTTCGCCCGCCAAGACCCAGACATCCCGGTCGCTCTTCTTCATCACTTTGGTTTCGGCGTAGCCGACGATCGCGTTATCGCGAAAACCCATTTATCTTCTCCCTGGATCGGATGCGCTCAGCTTTGTTCAGGACGCACGCGAGGCGCGGTTTTGTCGAGGAATTGATTGAGTCGCGTGATCGACTCCGGGCTGCGGGTGTATTCCGCCACCATGCGTTCGAAGAACAGGCCGTCGTCATAGGACAAGTCTTGAATTCGCGGCAGGCTATTGGTGATGGCGAAGTTCGACAACGGCGCATTCTTGCAGATCTTCAGCGCCAATTCCTTGGCCTTGGCCATGTGCTGGCCCTTGGGGACGATGTACTGAACGATGCCGTATCGCTCGGCTTCGTCGACCTTGAGCACGCGGCCGGTGAGCATCATGTCCTGCATGCGGGCGAATCCGATCAGCCGCGCCACGCGCACCGAACCGCCGCCACCGATGAAGATGCCGCGCGTGCCTTCGGGCAGGCCAAAGAACGTCGTTTCGTCCGCTACCCGGATATGCGCCGCGGCAGCGGTTTCGAGCCCGCCGCCGAGGGTGGCGCCGTGCAAAGCCGCGATGAACGGGATGTTGCCGCGCGCCATCGCCTCGAAATAAGTGTTGCGGTTGAACGGAAAGGGCAGCCGGGCGGACCGCCCGTTCTTCCAGTTCTCCGCGGCCCATTTCAGGTCGAGGCCGGCGCAAAAATTATCGCCGTGACCGAAAATGATGCCGCACTTGGCCTCTTCGCCGGCCCGCTCGATGGCCTCGCGCAACTGCTTCATCACAATGGGATTGAAGCAATTGCGCTTGTCCGGACGATTGAGACCGACCAGCGCGACCTCCCCGTCCAATTCGTAGGTGACCGTTTGCTCTTCGCTCATGAACACTCCCGTCTCGATGCGCCAGGGCAGACCCGCGCCGGCTGCCTTTCGGATTTCGTTTGTGACTTCCGTGGCTCTATCCTGCCACATTGGCAATTTTGGCATAGCGGCGGCGCTGCGCCGCTGCGTTGCCGAAAAGCGATGACAACAGCATTGCCCGCTTCAGATACAGCCCAATGTCGTGCTCATCGGTGAAGCCGATTGCACCATGCAGCTGGATGCACGCCTCGGTGACCGCCATGGCGTCTTCCGATGCCTTGGCTTTCGCCGCAATGGCCAGCACTGGGTCGATGCGATAGGGCTGGTTGTTGGCGGCGACTTGGAATACCAGCGATCGCGTCGCCTCGATCCGCACGTACAAATTCACCGCCTGGTGCTGCAGCGCCTGGAAACTGCCGATCAGTTTGCCGAATTGTTTGCGGATGCGCAGATAGTCGAGCGCAATCTCGTGGGCCTTCTCCATCACGCCGAGCAATTCGGCCGAGAGCGCAAACAGGGCCAGGTTATGGAGCGTTTCCACCGCGCTGCGCTCAGGCTGATGGGACGCGATGAGATCGGCTGGCGTATCCGAGAGGCCGAGTGTCGCGAGCTTCCGGCCTTCGACCGTCTGGGTGGTGGAGACGGCACAGCCGGCAGCATCGCGCGCGACATAGCACAGCAAAGGCCTGCCGCCGCCGCTCGCACTGACCAGGAAGCCATCGGCGCCATCGGCGCAGACGAAAGCCTTTTGCCCGGTCAGCCGGATCGCGCCATCTGTGCCCGCTGCCTGCGTGCGCGGCGCCAGCGGATCGTCGCCCGCGCCGCTTTCCTGAAGCGCCGGAACGATCAGGACCTCGCCGCTCATCATACGCGGCACCAGCGGATGCGGTCGCGGCGCAGCCGCAAGGACCGCAGCCGAAATTGCCGCAAGCCCGACAGGTTCGCACACAAGCCCGCGCCCGGCCTGTTGAAGCACCAACGCGAATTCGGTCAGGCCGAGGCCAAGACCGTTCGCGCCTTCCGGAACGAGGATGCCGAGCCAGCCTAGCTCCGCGGCCTGTCGCAGCCGCGCGGGCGCGAAGCTCGGGTCTTGCTGGCGAAACCCTCGCGCGACTTTCGGCCCGGCCGCCGCGACAAACTTGGCGGCGCTATCGCGCAGCAGGGTTTGTTCGGATGTCAGGTGCAGTTCCATGTCGCCGCCCGCGCCGTTTCTGTCAGTTCGGCAGATTCAGCACACGGCGAGACAGCACGTTACGCTGAATTTCCGATGAGCCGCCGTAGATGGTCGCTCGCCGCGCCTGCAGAAACGGCGCGGCGATGTCGACGGTACCGAAGTTGGTGGTGACCGGCAGTTCCGTCGTCGCGAGACCGCCAGCAGCCTCGATCAATAGCGCGCTGAGCGATTGGATAAGCTCCGAGCCGAAAATCTTGAGCACGGACGCTTCCGGCCCGAGACTGTCCTGCCGGTTGGTGAGCTCTACGGCGTGGCTGAACATGGCGGCCAGCGCGGTGACATTGATGCTGGCAGCGGCAAGCCGATCCTGGAAAACCGGATCGTCGATGAGGCCGGACGCCCGCGCCATCGTTTTGGCCCGCTCCAGCGCAGCAATCGCGAATTGCGGGTTCGATGTTCCAAGGCGTTCGTGACCCAAAAGCGCATTGGCAATGCGCCAGCCGTCGTTCAGTTTGCCGACCAGATTCTCGGTTGGCACAATGACGCCGTCGAAGAAAACTTCGGCAAACTCGTCGTCGCCGGCGATCGTCATGATCGGCCTTATTCTGATGCCGGGACTGCGCAGATCAAGCAGCAGGAAGCTGATGCCGGCGTGACGCGGCTGCGCCTGTGGATCGGTGCGCACGAGAGCGAACATCCATTGGGAATGATGGCCCCACGTCGTCCAGATCTTCTGCCCTTGCACCACGAAGTGATCGCCGTCGAGGGTAGCGCGCGTCGCAAGACTGGCGAGGTCCGAGCCGGCGCCCGGCTCGGAATAACCCTGAGCCCAGATCACCGAACCGTCGAGAATCGGCGGCAGATGGCGCGCCTTCTGCGCCGCGTTGCCGAATTCCATGAGGATCGGACCGATGTGGTTGAGACCCTGAACCGGCAGGTGCGGCGCACCGATGCGCGCCATCTCCTCGGTCATGATGATCTGTTCGTTGAGCGTCGCGCCCATACCGCCGTACTCTTTCGGCCAGTGCGGCGCGATCCAGCCTTTACGTGACAGCGTGCGATACCAGGGCATTACCTCTTCGGGCGCCGGGCGCGCCGTACGCCAGCGCAAGGCCGCAGGCAGATTGGCCTCCAACCACGTGCGTATTTCGGTGCGAAACTGAGCTTCGGCAGGCGTGTCGTGACGAAACACGATGTCAGTACCTGAGTGAAATCTTTGATGATGTGGCAGGCGACGCTTCGAGCAAAAGCCGTGGGTCACATGGACTCATAGCGTCATTCCATCTTGATGTGGGCTTCTTGCACCACCGGCGTCCACCGCGCCCGCTCGGCGCTCAGCATCTTGTCGAGATCCTGCGGCGAGCCGATCTTGATCTCGGCGCCGAGCGTTGCGAGCCGGTCACGCGTCTCCGGCACGGCGAGCGCCTGGCGAAATGCATCGTTCAGTTTGTCGATGACATCATGCGGCGTCCCGGCTGGCGCCACGACCGCCAGCCAAAACGGCGATATCAGGTTGGGGAAGCCAGCCTGCACCGTAGTCGGAACGTCCGGCAGTTTCGGATCACGCTCATTGCCGGCGATCGCGATCGGCCGCAGCTTGCCGGCCTGGATATACGGCAGGCTGGTCGTACTGGGATCGGCGATGATGTTGACTTCGCCGGCCAGAATGGCGTTGAGCAACGGGCCGGTGCCGCGATAGGGCACGTGCAGCATGTTGATGCCCGCCTCGAGCCGGAACATCTCGGCGAGCAGATGCGGCGCGGTGCCGAAACCTTGCGAGCCCCAACGGAGCTTGCCCGGATTGGCTTTGGCATAGGCAACGACATCGGCGAGCGTCTTCGCCGGCAAATCAGGCCGGACCGAAACGATCAGCGGCGTCTCGATCAGCTCGCACACCGATGCGAACACCTTGGCCGGGTCGTAGCCGATATGCGGATTCACGATCGGGCCGGTCGTGAGCGCACCGCCCGGTGACATCAGGATGGTGTAGCCATCGGGGTTGGCTTCCGCCACATATTTGCCGCCGACGCCGCCGCCCGCCCCGCCGCGGTTCTCGATGACGATGACCTGGCCCAGTACCTTGCCCAGGCGGTCGGAGATGATGCGCGCCATACCATCGGTCGGGCCGCCCGGCGGGAACGGCACCACTACCTTGATCGGCTCTTTGCGCGGAAAAGGCTGTGCGCTGGCAAGGTCCGCGCCGCACAGCGTGCATGCAACGCACATCGCTGCCGCAAAAACGACCCTCAACATTTATGGCGACCTCCCCGGTCAGTCTGGTTATGGACCATTCCATTCCTTTTTTGCCGATTTAGGAAGTCCCAATATCGGACATTTGGCAATTCCAACGATAAGTCTCCTTCAGCCGCACCTGAAAGTTCTGCCGAGCGCCGTTATCGGTTGGGCACAATCGCCCTCGCCGCTTTAAGGTCGGCGACGAAACTGTCGTAGGCTACCCGCTTCTCGGCTTCATCCTCTATTCGCAAGAGCGCAGAGGGATGAACGGTTACAGCGAGAATGACTCCGTCCGGAAGAGAAATTGGCGCCCTTCGGGCTTTGGAGATTGTGACGGTCTTGCCCGTCAAGCCGCGTGCCGCAGTAACGCCAAGGGCAACAACAACTGAAGGTTTGACCGCTTGCAGCTCCTGGGTAAGCCAGGTTCTGCACCGCTCAATCTCATAATAGTTTGGCCGTTTGTGCAAACGCCTTTTGCCGCGCATCTCATGCTTGAAATGTTTTACGGCGTTGGTGACGAAAACATCCTTTCGATCAATTCCGGCATCCTTGAGAGCTGCGTCCAGTATTCTACCCGCCGGACCGACAAAGGGCCTTCCGGCGAGGTCCTCCTTGTCGCCCGGCTGTTCACCTACGAGCATGAAATGCGCTCCAAGCGGCCCCTCGCCCGGCACTACCTGAGTGGCATCCTTGTACAGCGGGCAGCGCTTGCAGGTCGCCTCGGCCTGAGCAAGCCTTGTAAGCGCCGAGTCTTTTGTGGAAGCCATCAGAGCTGCGCCTCAGTCGGTGAACGAACCGGCGATCGAGCTGCCTCGCCATTTTCTCCAGAACACGAAATGGCCTGCAGAGACCGGACTGGCTGGCTGGGGCGGGAGGATTCGAACCTCCGCATGGCGGAATCAAAATCCGCTGCCTTACCACTTGGCTACGCCCCAAAACGCGACTGGAATCCCTGCTGGCGGCGGCGAACATAGCGACGCGCACCCGGCGGATCAATGAGCGTGGTGTTGCCGGAACGCCCTCTATAATAATGTATCCGGTAGCGGCCGACGCGGGCCGCGGTAGAACTGCCCGTCCGGTACGGCCCAAGGGGAACATCATGTCCGATCAAGTCCTCGTAGCCGACGCCGGCGCGGTGCGCACCATCCGGCTGAACCGGCCGGAGAAGAAGAACGCGCTGACCTCGCCGATGTACGAGGTCATGACTCGGGCGCTCACTGAGGCTGCGGAAAGCGACGCCATCCGCGCCATTGTGCTGGCCGGCGCGCCTGGCGCGTTCTCCGCCGGAGCCGACATCGGCGAGTTTCTCGAATCCGCGCAGAGCGGCGGCCTGCGGCCGAAGACGGTCGCGTTTCTCCATGCGCTGGCGCGCAATCCGAAGCCGCTCATCGCCGCAGTCGGTGGGCTCGCGGTCGGCATCGGCACCACCATGCTTTTGCATTGCGACTACGTCGTCGCCGGCAGCAACGCCACCTTCGCCACGCCGTTCTCGCGACTCGGCCTCATCCCCGAGGCGGGATCGAGCCTGCTGGCGCCGCTGCGCATGGGCCATGCGCGCGCCTTTGCGATGCTGGCGATGGGCCGCCCGCTGTCCGCCGCAGCCGCTAAGGAGGCCGGCATCGTCAATGAGGTGGTCGATCCCGCCGAGGTCGATGAGGTGGCGCTCAAGGCCGCGCAAGATATCGCTGCACTGCCGCCCGGCGCCATCGCCGTGTCGCGGCGGCTCATTCGCGGCGACCTTGACGATGTGGTCGCGCGGATCGATACCGAGATCGAACTGTTTCGCGAACGCCTGCAGTCCGACGAAGCGCGCGCCGCGTTCGCGGCCTTTCTGTCGCGCAAGAAGTGAGGGGCGATGGGACTTGCCGGCAAGACACTCTTCATCACCGGTGCGTCGCGCGGCATCGGGCTTGCGATTGCGCTGCGCGCCGCGCGCGACGGTGCCAACATCGCCATCGCGGCGAAGACGGCGACACCGCATCCGAAATTGTCGGGCACTATTTATACCGCCGCGGATGAGATTGTGCGCGCCGGCGGCAAGGCGCTGCCGCTGGTCGTCGACGTGCGTGACGAAGCAACGGTGAAAGCCGCGCTGGACCAGACGGCGCAAAAATTCGGCGGCATCGACATCGTGGTCAACAACGCCAGCGCGATTTCGCTGACAAGCGTCGCTGACACCGACATGAAGCGCTTCGATCTGATGCAGCAGATCAATGCGCGCGGCACGTTCGTCGTCTCCAAGTGGGCCCTGCCCTATCTGCAAAAGGCCGCCAACCCGCACATCCTGATGATCTCGCCGCCGCTCGACATGAAGGAGAAATGGTTCGCACCGCACGTCGCCTATTCGATGGCGAAGTTCGGCATGAGCCTCGTGGTGCTCGGGCTCGCCGGCGAATTGCGCGACAAGGGGGTTGCGGTGAACGCGCTGTGGCCGCGCACCATCATCGCCACCGCCGCGATCAAAAACCTGCTTGGCGGCGACGAGCGAATTCTGCAGGCGCGCAAGCCGGACATCATGGCGGATGCTGCCTATGCGATTTTCAACACGCCGGCGCGCGCACTCACCGGACGCTTTCTGATCGACGACACGTTCCTGTTCGAACGCGGCGTGACGGATTTCGAACATTATCGCGTCGACCCGAGCAAGGACCTCGCGGCGGACTTCTTCCTGCCCGCCGACATTGCGCCGCCGCCCAACGTCCACACGGTCGAAACCTATGGAGATCGCCGGTGACATATCATGCTCCGCTTGCCGACATCGGCGCCGCCCTCAAATCCGCCGCGGACCTGCCTGCGGCGATCACTGAAGGCCTGTTCGGCGATCTCACCATGGAGGACGTCGATGCCATTCTGACCGAGGCCGGCCGCTTCGCCGCCGAAGTCATCGCGCCGCTCAACCGCACGGGCGACACCTTCGGCACGCCATTCAAGGACGGTGCAGTGACCACGGCGCCGGGGTGGAAGGCGGCCTATAAAGGCTGGTGCGACGGCGGCTGGAACGGTCTCGCCGCACCCGCCGAATGGGGCGGCCAGGCCCTGCCGCAGACGCTCAGCATGGCGTGCCAGGAAATGTGGAATTCCGCCTCGATGGGATTCGCGGTCGGCCCGCTCCTGACCATCGCGGCGGTCGATGCGCTTTATGCCCAC
>Ga0335078_10006072_pt1 | contig 17908 bp, 17 predicted proteins | sample Lox_Sample_32_FD_206711 | JGI IMG/M metagenome (GOLD analysis project Ga0335078, IMG submission 206711) | Soil microbial communities from Loxahatchee National Wildlife Refuge, Florida, United States - Lox_Sample_3.2 | ecosystem: Environmental > Terrestrial > Soil > Wetlands | place: USA... | reverse complement strand
CAGCCAGGTCCCTTCTATCTGAGAGCGCGTGAACTCTATTGGGACTTCGCGCGGGGCGGGGATGGTCGGTAGCCGGCGTCAAACACCGTTAGCGGCGCCGAAATCGAAAGCCCACGCAGATCGTAGACGGTCGCATAAACGACATCGTCACGCACAATTCGAATGATGGCCGGCGCACCGATCTTGGCGCAATAGGCCTCACCCAACATCATCGCGAAGTCGGCATTTTTGGTGTCGGAGACTCTCACATAGTGCGGACCGAGCGCCACACTGATGGGCGGCCAAGAACCGCAAACCGCGAGTTTCCAAATTCCATCGTGCGGTGTAGCGCCCTGCTTGGCAATGAACCTGCCGAGTTCTCGCGCTGCTTGGGTCAATGAGAGTGCCCAATAGTCAATCATATAACGCGGCCGCGCCCCCTGAACTCCGCCGGCGATATGGTTGAAATGCGTGTACTCGTATGGATGCAGTCTCACCATGTCAGCGGCCGGCGAGGCGACACCGGCAGCGAGCACAATCACTCCCGCGGCCGTGGCCGTCCGACCATACCGCTCAAGGCGACGGCCGATCCAGGCGGCGGCAAGCCCGCCGAGCACGGCAAGTGGCGGCACGATGAACAGGAGCTGGCGGACGCCGTTATAGGCGTAGGGCTGCAAAATGATCGTGAGGAGAACTGGGAGGACCGCGGCGAGTACGATCGCGAGCAAGGCGGCGCGTCGCCCGAGGCCAGCGCTATCGTAACGGACGACGACGCACGCACCGATGAGTCCGCCGATGCCAAGTCCAAGCATCAGTTCCGGCAACGTGACCGCAAACAGCGTGGGCACGTAACTACGCGGCATTTGGGTTATCAGGGTCAATTGACCGTCGAATAGCTCCCGCCATGGCTTTTCAAAGTCGTGGGAGAAGTATGCGACTGCCCGAAAGAGATTGAGCGGCGCGGTCACGCTCCATGGCCAAACCAGCCCCATGACGAGAACGGCGAGTATTGCGCCCGGAATGAATGGAAAGAGGAACTTCCCGCATTCGCTGGCGGTCGCGGCGGCGCCGTGCGCACGCCATCTTAGGGCAAAAATGAACAGCAGCGGCAGCAGCGCCTCCAAAACTGCGAAGCCGCCAAGAACGCGCGTGCCGATGGCAAGGCCGAAGCCGATACCGCATAGCGCGACCGTTGCCGGGCTAGCGCGCGGATATTCCTCGAATGCCCGCACGATTCCCAGCAGTGCGATCAGCATCGTTGTCGCGAACGGGGTGTCTTTGCAGTTGATGAACATATGCCCGTAGTAGAGCGGGCAGGCGGCAAGAAGGATCAGGGCGATTACGCCGGCGAGCGGACCGCCAAGGCGCCGGGCCAGTCGCCATGTGACGAACAGTCCGATAAGACCGATGACAGCGCCGATCAGCCGGCGTGTTTCGAACAGGCCGAAGGGGAGAATTTTTGCTGCAAGCGTCGACAGGATGTCGGACCCGCCGCCGTACATATACAGATTGACGAAAGATAACGCGCGCTTGTCGCTAAAGCCGGATGAATAGAGCGATACCAGAAGGTGACCGTATTGGGATTGTGTGTAGTCGTCCCATCCCAAGCCGTAATCGCGGAAGGTCACCGTGGTTATCACTGCCACAAGCGCCAGGACAGCGATCGCCAAGGCATCCGTCGCTCGCGCAATATCGAAGGCACGCACGTGCCGCGCGACTGTCTTGGTGGTGGAGCGGGCGGCGGCTTGAAGCACGGATGGCCTGGACTTAGGCACCGTGTTGTCCCCAAAGCTCAACACAGTAGCCCCTCGAACACTGACCGCCATTCCAAGGGAGCGCAATGTGTCAAATCGGCGGATAGCCGCCCGGATGTGAAAACGGCGGGGCCAATTGCCCCGCCGTTGCTGTGTGGCGGCTATTTCATGGCCGCTTCGTACATTTCGGCCACATAATCCCAGTTGACCAGGTGGTCCAGGAACGCCTTGAGGTAGTCCGGACGCCGGTTGCGGTAATCGATGTAGTACGAATGCTCCCACACGTCGCAGCCCAGGATCGGCTTGGCCCCGTGGACCAAGGGGTTTTCGCCATTCGGGGTCTTCATGACGACGATCTTGCCGTCCTTGACGGCGAGCCAGCACCAGCCTGACCCGAACTGGGTGACGCCGGCCTGGGTGAATTCCTCCTTGACCTTGGCCAAAGGGCCCACATCGGATGTCAGCTGCTTTTCCAGTTTGCCGGGTAGCTTCTCGCCGCCGCCACCCTTTTTCATCCATTTCCAGAAGTGGATGTGATTATAGTGTTGACCTGAATTGTTAAAGAGCCCGGGGTTCTTGCCGAAAGTCCCCTTCAGCACCTCTTCGACCGATTTGTTTTCCCATTCGGTGCCCTTCGCGAGATTATTGCCGGTCGTGACGTAGGCCTGATGGTGTTTGTCGTGATGAAACTCAAGCGTTTCGCGAGACATGTAGGGAGTCAGTGCATCATAGGGATAGGGAAGTTCGGGCAGGCTGAATGCCATTGGTCTACTCCTCAATAAGAAGCCGAACGGGGCGGGGGGTTGGCGGTGAAACCGCCGACAAGTGAGAATAGTTCCTCAAAATAGGCCCAATGCCGGGGGTCGGCAACGCCCTGACCAAGGCGGCGAACCGAAACAGCCATTCCCGGCGCGGGATCACGCGCTCCGCGCGTTTGGTTAATGTCGCCGTTGCGCGCGGATTTTGTAGATTTTGCAGGCGATTATCGCAAAACCCTTGGCCCATAAGGTCGTGGAGCGGGCAGCTGGAAGTTCGTATTCCGCGGGGCTCGCAGGCTATTTTGAGATTAAAGCTTGCGCCATTTGCGGATGACGGCCAAAATAGCACGAAAAAGTGGCCGCCGCGCGTTTATGCGGGGGTAGGGGACCGGCGTATGTACGCCTTTTTGCTGGTGCTAGGTTCTGTCATTACCGCGGCAGGATTGGCCCTTGTCGCGTCCGGTGTATCTATTCAAGCTCACACCTTCGACGCGAGCAACGTGACGCCAGGTACGATCGCCATCATTGGCGGAGCCATTCTCGTCGGTCTTGCATTCGTCGTGCGTGCGCTCTTGCGCGTCGAGCACGCCCTTATGGCACGGCCGATGCCGCGAGCGGCACGGCCAGGCGAAGCGGCCGGCACCGGCGTTACGACCGCCCAGCCGAGCGAACAGACCCTTATTCCTTTCCCGGCCAAACCTAAGTCGGCACCCCAATCGACGGCGGTTGGCGCTACGCCGCCCGAAGGTTTGCGGCCGCCATCCTTGGAGCCGGAAAAGGTTTCGGTGGTCGAGGAGAGCGATGCATCGCTGTTGCCAAACAGGCCGATGCGTTCCGAGGAAGACAGCCGCGAGGTCCATCACGGTATGGCCGCACGCGGTAATGGTGCCGCCGCCCCGCAGGTCGCAGTCAGCGGCCGGCCCGCGCGGCAGGTGCAACCGCAAGCGAAAGGCTCGATTTTCGATTCGCTATGGCCGAAGGCGCAACGGGGCCTGCCGGAAGTGAAGGCGGCGCCGGCGGCCTCGGCGGCTACTCCTCCGCCGCTCCCAGCGTCCGAACAAACGGAGCCAGCAGGCGAACCGGCCCCGCCTCCCACGCCCGCGCCAGCACCACGGCCGCCGCCTACAGGCGTGTCGATCCTCAAGTCTGGGGTCGTCGAGGGTATGGCTTATACGCTCTACTCGGACGGTTCGATCGAGGCTCAGTTGCCGGGCGGTACGTTGCGCTTCGGCTCCATCACTGAATTGCGCAATCACATCGAACAGAACGGCTGAGCACCAGAGTCCGTACGTTCGTGGGTTGTCAGGTAACTGTACTATAAAAGGCTAGGCTATTCTGTATAGCGCTCAGTTTTGACGCGGTATGTTGTTCAGTTGCGCGTTGCTTAATTGCGTTTATTTCAACAATATAGTATAAAATCTGACCACGCATTCCTTGCGTGAGGCATTGATTGGATGGTTGATGCCAGCAGGCGACCGAGGGCAGAGATCAGGTCCATGACCGACAACCCAGGTGAAAGCGCCTACATCGAGCTGACCGCGCAAATCGTCTCGGCTTATGTCGGCAATAATTCGGTGCCGAGCGTGGAAATAGCGAGTCTAATCGCGCAAGTGCACGCCGCGCTCAAACGCGTGTCGGATGGGCAGATCACGGCGGCGCCGGATCCGGCAAAGCCTGCGGTGCCGGTCAAGCGCTCGATCAACTCCGACTACATCGTTTGTCTGGAGGACGGCAAAAAATTCAAGTCGCTTAAGCGTCACCTGCGCACCCAATACAAGATGACGCCGGAGCAGTACCGCGAAAAATGGGGGTTGCCCGCCGATTACCCGATGGTGGCGCCTAATTATGCGGCCGCCCGCTCCGAGCTTGCAAAGCAAATGGGGCTAGGCCAGCAGCGCCGCCGCCGTAAATAGCTTGGCGTGTCGATAGTATGGTTTGCAGTGCTCGCGCGTCTGGCTGCGGGGTAAGGCAGCTCAGGCAGCGGCGCCGGCGAGTGCCGCGCGCGCTTCGGAACGGATGCGCTCGACCATCGCCCGGAACCCGTTTGAACGTTGCGGCGTGAGATGCTCGCGCAACCCCATTCTTTCAAACAGCGCCAGCGCGTCCGCTGCAAGAATGTCTTTGGCGGTCTTGCCAGAAAACATCGCAAACAGCACGGCGATCAGTCCGCGCACAATGTGCGCGTCGCTGTCGCCGGAGAACGTGAGCACAGGCCCGTCCGCGCCATTCGGACGTACGTCGGTTTCGAGCCAGACTTGGCTCGCGCATCCCTGCACTTTGTTGACATCGGTGTGGGCTGACGGCGCGAGCGGCGGCAGCTCCCGGCCGAGCTCGATCAGATAGCGATAGCGATCATCCCAGTCGTCGAGGACCGAGAAATTGTCGAGGATCTCCTGGATATCAGCCATCGTTAGCTCGTCCCGCGTCAGCTCCTATATAAGGTTGCGGCAGGACAAGGTCGATGTTTTTGCCGGCTTTGTTGCGGGCGTGGCCGTGCGCCTGCCGGCGGGATTCAAGCGGCGAGAGATTATGCCGAATGCCCGTCGGCTTTGTGAGCCGCCGGCCCGCGCCAAGGCGGTTCGCTATCCGTAGGCGTGAGGGTGTTCTGGGACGCCGCCCGAAGCTGAGCGTCGTCAGGCGGGGATTTACCAGAGTTGCCGGCGAGCGAACCGGCCGCACGTGGCGCCATGGCCTCGGTCAGGAAATTGTAAAGCAACTTAGCACCGGCCTGCGCCCGGTGACCAAGCACCGTTACGAGTTCCGAGCCCACCGTGCAAGCGTTGGGCTCGCGTGCGCAGAAGCCTTTCAGATCATGAACGGTCGCGGACGCTGCCGACAGCGCATCCGCGGCATCGACGTCTCTCGTCGACGGTCCGCGTTGCGGGCCGGTAGGCAGCAGGATCAGCACGATGCTGAGCCAGAACGCCATTCGCAATAAGAAGAACATGATTCCCAAGTCCCACACGGCACGTGTCGCCGTAGCAGCACGTAAACTAGCAGGCAGGCTTGAAAGCCACGTTCGCTGCATTGGATTGTTTTTGCCCATAATCGAGGAGAATACGCCGCAAATTTTCGAGCAATTCGATAAAAATTTGAACCAAAAAATAATTTACCTAAAAATTGAACGAACGCCGCTGGTCGGTAATTCGTGCGGTTTCATGCGGAAAGCTCACTGGCCATCCATGGGTCGAACGAAAACTCAATACCCGGGGACGTGTCGGTTGGCGAGATGGAAACGCTGCATTCACCATGCTCGATGAATCAGTCCTGCGAATGCGCACAAGGCACCGATGCCACGGTTCGCCGGTGGCCTGCGTGAGCGCCCTTAGCTTTCGCTTAAGCGGCGTCTGACACGATCCTGCTCCACAAAAAGGGGAGCGCGTCTGGAAGGTTGGACGTGCGAAGGGAACGTGGGTGTCTTCGCGCCGATACGGGACTACGTCGAGACGCTGGTTCACCCTTCGGCGCGCGGCGATGTGCTGACGGCAGCCCGCCACCGCGCCTTCATTGCGCCGCGGCTCCTAGGCAGCATGGCCGCGCTCACGTCGTTTCCGCTCTATCTAATCGCCCGCGGCGCTCCGAGTGCGATCGAACTCGCTGTGTTGGCCTGGCTCATCGTGCCTATTCTCATCGCCTACTTTCTCTCGCGGACCGGGCGCTACGAGAGCGCCCATGCGCTGTCCTCATTGGCACTGGCCGGATTGATCACCCTGGTCGCTGCCTCGACTGGCGGCGTCAATTCGTTTGCCGCCATCTGGCTGGTGGTCGTGCCGCTCGAGGCGGCGCTCTCGGCTTCACGCCGCGTTGTCGCCGCGGCCTCGATCGTGGCGTTGGCCGCCGCGGGCGTTCTGGTACTGCTCACCACCGCGCGTCTGTTGCCCCCGGCGGACGGCTGGAACCCAACCCTTGCTGCGCTGGGTATCGTCTCGGCGACGCTATACGCGACGGGGCTTGCACTCGGCGCGGAGGCGTTGGCGCGCACTAGCTTGTGGCTGGTCTGTTCCGAGGAGGACCGTTGCCGTCTGCTGGAAAGCAACATGACGGACGTGATCACGCGGCACGGCCGCGACGGCGCCGTCGTCTTTGCTTCGCCGGCGGCGCTATCGCTTTTCAGCGTGCCTGTCGCTGCGCTTCATGGGCATGGTCTATTTGATCGTGTTCATGTCGCGGACCGGCCCGCCTATTTGACCGCGCTCGGTGACGCCGCGGCTTTGGGTGAGAGCCGGACGGTCGAGTTTCGGGTTCGTCGCGATTGCGCGGCCGCTGCTGGTCGCACGATTGCGCAATTTGTATGGATCGAGATGCTTTGTCGGCCGCTCGCAGAGACGAATGTCGGGTTAAATGACGCTCGCGGCGAAGTCGTCGCTGTGCTGCGCGACGTGACCGGGCGCAAGCAACATGAGGAGGAGCGGGAGCGGGCGCGCGCTGAGGCCGAGCGTGCCAGCGCCCGCAAGAGCCGCTTTCTCGCCACGATGAGCCACGAATTACGCACGCCGCTTAATGCCGTCATCGGCTTTTCGGAAATGCTGATGAAGGAATCGGTGCTGATGCTCGACCAGAACCGGCGCGGCGAATACGCCGCTCTGATCAATGAATCCGGGCACCACCTCTTGTCCGTTGTGAACGAGATCCTCGATATCTCGAAAATCGAAACCGATAATTTCGAGATCACGGCAGAGCCGTTTGCGCCGGCGGAAGTCGTCGCCGGCTGTTGCGAGCTGGTTGCCGGCCGCGCGAACCAGGCGGGCGTGCGGCTTGAGAAGCTTTTTGGTGACCAGCTTCCTGAAATGATCGCCGACAAGCGCGCGCTTCAGCAGATAGTGCTCAATCTGCTGTCGAACGCCATCCGCTTCAGTGACCGCGGCGGCAAGGTCGTTATCGGTGCGAGCGCCGATGCCGGCGCCATTGTCTTTACGATTGAAGATAACGGGATTGGCATCAGCGAGGAGGATCTCGCGCGGGTAGGCGAGCCCTATTTCCAGGCGCGCTCCTCCTATGAGCGCCGTCACGCCGGCACTGGTCTCGGGCTGTCCATCGTCAAGGGTTTGGTGCGGCTGCATGGCGGCGAGTTTTCCATTCGCAGCCGGGTAGGCGAGGGAACGCGCGTCACAGTACGCCTGCCGCTCGATTGCGAGCGAGCGCGACCGACGTCCCTGCCGAAAGAGGTTTGCATGAGCCCTGTGCAGAGCCTCGCGAATCTTATTGTCGCCAAACCCGACTCGCACGCGGGTGAGTCATCGCCCATATGTGAAGAACTGCCATTGCGCAGCGAAATGCCGGTGAAGAAACGTGCCTAAACGCCGCAACGAAAAGCGCGGATTGGTGGGGCGCGCCATGAGGCTCGCCACATCTCTGCTCTGGCTCGTATGGACAAGGGCCGTTCGCCGCCCGGTCGATTCGTTTGCCATCTTCGCCGCTTTCGCGGCGAGCCTTGTGATCATCGTCAATGCCATTGCACTGCAGTCGGGAGTTCACCCGGCAGCATCCGCCGTGAATCCGCCGGCGTCACCAGTCGCCGCCGGTGCGGTTCGCCCCAAACCCGCCGAGCCGCCTCCGCTTCGTGCCGCCGAGGTCCCTCGAGCACAAGCCGTTGCGGCCCGGGCTAACGATCCAATCGGCCAACTCATAAGCATGTCGTCACGCGTCATGAGGGTACAGCGGGTCTTGACCGCTTACGGTTACGGCCAGATCAAACCGAGTGGCGTTCTCGACCAGCCGACGAGCACGGCGATCGAGAGGTTCGAGCGCGAGCACAAACTGCCGGTCACGGGAAAAATCTCCGACCGCCTCGTGAGCGAACTTTCGGCAATGATCGGTCACCCGCTGGACTGACGCCCCAATTTGCGGCTTGCGCCCGAGCGCATCATATCAGCAAGTTACGTCTTGCTTCGTCCACCGATGTGAGCCGGGCCATGCGTCTCAAATCCGCGCTCTGGGTTGCCGCCTATCTGCGCCGCTGCCAAGTCGAAGGCGTCTTTGCCGTCATGCGCCGGCGCGGCGCCGAGGAAGCCGGGGCCATTTTCGTTCGCGTCAGCCGGCTCGACGGCACATCGGACCTGTTTGGTCCGGCACCGCAAAGCGCTTTTGACGCCGCACCGGGCGCGGCACGCGCCTTTAGCGCCAGTCTCGCCGGGGGGCCGGCACCCGATGTCGCGGTCGAGACTTATCTCTCACGCGAGCTCAAATTCGATCCCGATATCTGGATCATTGAAGTCGAGGATCGGGCGGGGCGGAATTTTCTCGACGTCGTTTCCGCTTGATGGGGCGGCTGTTCAGGACGCCTCGCGACGGACGATCGGTGGTACTGATAGAGATGTTTTCTCCGTGGTGGCCGCCGCGCGGCGCGCCGTTTTGTCGTTGGCCAGAAACGGCCGATGTGCTGCAGCGCCGCGGGCAAGTCTGATAACGTCGAGGGCCTGCCAGACCGCAACGAAGTCCTGGACCGCCTGCGCGTTCAATTCATCATAAAGCGTTGCCAGCGCGTGCACGCGCTCCACCGAGTGGCCGACGGCAGTGTTGACGAAAAGCAGGATGCGGTACAACAGATCGCGAGGAAGACCCAACGCCTTCGCCGCTACGACGATCGGTTCGCCCAATTCGTCGTTGGCGATGCGTCGGGCCTGCTGGCGCGGGATGCGCAGAGCTCGCGCAAGCTCATTGGCAAGCTCTTCATGCTTGCGGGCCAAAGCCGCGCCTTCCAGTTTGCGGCCGACCGTGTCATCGCGGACAACAGCGGCGCACCTCGCGGGTACGGAAGCGACAATGTGGAGATTGAGCAGGATGAGGCGGCGCTCATCCGCGTTGGCGGCAAAGAACAGCTCATTCAGTTCATGGGCCACGTCCGCCCCGAGGCCTACCGGCGCGGGCGCGCGCCGCGGTTGAGCCGCGACGCTAGGCGCGCTCGTCATGACCGATGCGGCGCGCGCTGCTGTGGCTAAGGCGCCGCCTGTCTGGGCCGGCCGCTTCGACCGTAGCGCGGCCGCCACTTCGGGCAGATCGGCTGCCAGGCGTTCGATGATCGAGCGGGGAGGCGAGAGATGATTGGCCAACCGTACAGCGACGGCAGCGCGTGTTTTTACATCCACGGAGTCGAGCAGTCGTAACGCAAGGACCGTGTAATGGCGTTCCTCGTCGGGCGTATGCGTCAGCTTTTGCACATAGAGATCGGTAAGAACCCGCAATAAGGTCGGACGCATATCGACCCCGCCGCGCAAACCGATATCGAAAAGGTCGAGGCCGGCAATGCTCCACATTTCCATCGTGCGTGACTCAACTGCAACAGGTCTGGGCGAGCGCTTTGGAGCCACAGCCTAAGTTCTGCGCGTTAGCGGAGCGTTAACCTTGCATGCCGCTTAATCAGCGGTGACGCCGACATCAGCGGATCGGGGTTGAGGGATCCGTGCCGGTCGTCAGAGGAACTGGCTGGTGGGCAACGTCATCAAATTCCCGGACGACGGGCGCATCGTGCGCTTCGGCCGCGCCGATACCGACGAGTCCGCAACGGTAATTATTCTGCCCGTCGTCCGGATCGAACGCTATGCGGACCCCATGGGGAACGGCGTCGAGCCACATACACAGCCGCCGGCTGACAACGGCGGCGGGCGACGAATGAGGCGCCGATAGCCGCCGGCCGAAGCGATGTCGCTGTGCCCGCGCCAACGTTGCCAAACCGCATTGTCACGCCTGGCACTGCTCGGGCTACTCGCGCTGTCCGGCTGCACCAGTATTGGTGATTTCGGCAGGTTGCAGCCGGGGCTCGTCAGCGACGACATTCACGACTGGGTCGGAAAAGATGCCGCGCTGCACGCCGGCGCGCCGGTTTCGACCGATAACCTGACCGATGACGAGCGCACGCTTCGCGACCTGGCTTTCCCACTCATCGAGCCTCCGTATGATCGGCAGCGCTGGAACGCCGCGGTCTACGAATATGGCATCGATCGCTCGTTTCGACGCGAATTGTGGATCGAGGACCCGACCGCCTATTACCGGCATCTGCAAGCCAACTATCATCGCTCATCCGCCGGCCGTTATAGCGAGCTGATGGACGACATCCGCAATGATATTGTACGCATCGGTCCGTTTGTCGTGACAGCGCGCCGCGTCGTCGACTTCGATCGGCGGCGCGAAGCCGCCTTGCAGTCCATTGCCGATCTGAGCCCGGCCGAACGGCACAACGCCGAGGCGCGGGTCGGGGAAAACAGCTTGACCATCGCCTGGGTGCAGCATTCGTTGACCGAACGTTGTGCCGGCTATCGCCTTGCGCTCGAGCATCTGGCTGTGGCCGAGCCTGACGCCGAAGCTGGCGATGTCGATCGAGTGCTCACTCAATTGCAGCAGGAGATTGCGGCTGACGGTCTCGTGTCAGAACCACATTTTGCCGCCGCTCCGGTTACGGCAGCAACGCCCGTGCTGCGATAGGCTACTGCAGCGGCTCGATGTGGCATTGCGCAGCCGCTAACGCGCGGCGCGCCATCGACATGAGATCCGGCTCCGGCGCAAGCGCGCGGAGGATTATCAGCCCGGTTCTCGTCGGCGAATCGATGATCAATCGATCGGCCGCGGTCACGTCTTCCTCTTCGGGGATTTGTGCGTGCTGCTGCGTGGTCATCAGATCGAGTTCGATCGCGCGCCTTCCGGCGGCACGGTCGTTGATGGCGTAATAGGCGACGCTCTCGCGCGTATAAAACGTGACCGAAGTATAGGCCTCGCTCACCGGCGCATTGAGCTTGATCATTCCATTTGAGAGATCATAGCGGCACACCGCGCCCGCAAAAGCGGGATCCATGAAGGGCAGGATGGAGGCCTGCGCTGTCGGCGCTGGTAGCGGAACCATAGCATTCACCGGTGCGATTGGCACGAGCCGCGAATAGGCGTCCTGCGTGGCGGCGCGAGGCATTGCCAGCACCGTTGCCAGATGCACGACCCCGCCGAGCAAAACGCCGCCGGCGATCCATAACAGCCACCGGATCATGTGCAGCCTCTTCGCTCGACTGTCGGCATCGGCCCTTCTTTCATTGTCGTTGCGGCCACCCCGATTGGCGTGTCGTAAAGCCGCCACACCAGCAAGAAGTGCTCGATGCCCCCGGTCGGCAGCCAGTTCCCCGGGCGCGCCAGCGGGGCAACCGTGATGGTGAAACGGCCGTCAACGCTGCGCACGATTTCTTCGCTGGTGAAACCGTGCCGATCGATCGCGTTCGCCACCAGTCCGCCCTGCAAATTGTAGAGGGTGACTGTCCAGTAGCGCGCCGGCGGAGTCATGCCGCTCAGAGTAAATGAGCAGCGGCCATCGAACTCATGTCCGGCATCGTCAGTGCGGGCAACGAATGCCACGCCGTCGCCGATTCCAACTGGAAGCTCGCCGTCACGCGCGATCGTTGCGTGCGCGTACGGATCGATCTCCTGCGATCCGCTCTTCGGCCATGCCGTCCAGGCGCCGATCGCCAGCGAGCCGAAAGCGACGCCGCGCGTGAGCGTAAGCCACGTCGTACTCAGCCCGATCGTGGCCGCCAAAAGGAACGTGACAAAAGAACCGAAGAGCAGTCGCATATCCGGCTGCGTTTAATCGCCGCGTAACGTCGATGGAGTTTTTTGATCCGCTGCCGCTGCGACGGCATCGGTGCGATCGCCGCTCCCGCCATTGCCCCGATTACCGATGATACCATTATCAAGCGCACCGAGCGTGGACAGCGGCTGGGACTGCGTCAGTGCCTGGTCGGCCTCATCAAGCATTTGCTCGACGTGGACAAGAGCTTCCGTTGCCTTGCGTGTCAGCAGAGCCGGATGCGGCTCGTCGCTGCCTTTGAATGCGCCCTCGGCCACAACCGGGGCATGTTGCGGCACCGGCAAACCGGGCAACTGCCGCAACTCAAGGCCCTGATGCGCGTAGGCCATGATGTCGTGCCAGGTCATCGCCGGCATCGAACCGCCAACCATATGGTTGGTGGTCGAGAAGTCATCATTGCCCATCCATACGCCGGCGACCAAATTTCCCGTGTAGCCGACGAACCAGCCGTCGCGCCAATCGTTGGTGGTGCCAGTCTTCCCGCAAGTGGGGATACCGTCGAGTTTCGCCCGTTTGCCGGTGCCGTTTTCAACCACCGAGTTCATCATCCTGATCATTCCGACGGCGACCTGCGGGCTGATCACCTGCCGCGGCGGAGTACCGTCGCGATCGAAACGCCACACCAGTTTGCCAGTACCGGTGCGTACTTCGAGCGCGGCATGCGGGACCACCGCCTTACCGAGATTGGGGAACGTCGCGTAGGCGACGGTGTGCTCAAGCGGCGTGAGCGCGTCGGCGCCGATCGGCAGCGACGGCGTATCGGGCAGCGGCGTCACGATGCCCATGTTGCGCGCGGTCTGCACGATCTTGGCGCGGCCGATCTTGGCATTGCCGTTGCCTAGTGCGATCGAGAGTTTAACCGGGATCACATTAATCGAACGGGTGAGAGCTTCGATCAGCGTGACCGGGCCGGCGAAACTGTTCTCGTAATTATGCGGGCACCAATTGCCGATGCACACAGGGGAGTCGACCACGACGGATTCGGGCGTGAAGCCGTTGGATAGCGCCGTCGCGTAGACATAGGGCTTGAACGACGATCCGGGCTGGCGCATCGCATCGACTGCGCGATTGAACTGGCTTTCATCGTAATTTCGGCCGCCAATCATGGCGTGCACCGCGCCGTCAAGATCGGCGACCACGACGGCGGCCTGACTCGCGCCCCATTGCCGTCCGTAATCGCGCAGATTGGATTGCACGACATGTTCGGCATAGCGCTGCAGATCCATGTCGAGCGCTGTTCGTACGACAAAATAACGGTCGGTGACCGATTTAGGAAAAGTGTCGACGAGCTGGCGCATTTCGTCGAATGCCCAGTCAAGGTAATAGTTCGGCGCTTCGTCTTCGCTGTGATAGATCGGCGTCGCCGGGTGGCGGCGGGCGCCATACACTTGGCCTTCGGTCATAAAGCCGGCGTTGACGATATTATCGAGCACGACATTGGCGCGCGCGCGTGACGCCGGCAGGTTCACGAGCGGAGAGTATTTGACCGGCGCCTTGAACATACCGGCGATCATCGCCGACTCCGCCAGTGTCAGATCGCGCACCGACTTGCCGAAATAGTACTCCGCCGCGGCATCAACGCCGAAGGCGCCGCCGCCAAGATAAGCGCGATCGAGGTAGAGTTTCAGAATTTCGTTCTTGGTCAGATGCGCTTCCAGCCAGCTGGCAAGAAACGCCTCGTTGATCTTGCGCGTATAGGTGCGCACGTTGGTGAGAAACAGGTTCTTGGCGAGTTGCTGAGTGATGGTGGAGCCGCCTTGCACCACGCCGCCCGCTTGCGCATTGGTGACCGCTGCGCGGAAGGTGCCGAGGACGTCGATGCCGAAGTGTTCGTAAAATCGACGGTCCTCGGTCGATATCACTGCTTTGATCAGACTGTCGGGCATTTCGTCGAGTGCCACGGAATCATTATGCTTGATGCCGCGGCTACCGATTTTATTGCCGTAACGGTCGAGGAACGTGACCGCGAGATCGGACTTCTTCAGCCAATCTTTGTCCGATGTCTGCAGGTAGGCGGGTATGGACAGTGAGAACATGACCAGGAGCCCGCCGGCGCCCAGTGTTGCCGCCTCGGCCAGCGGTTCCACAATCAGCCAACGCTTCCATCCAGAGACATGAAAGCGGTCCATTGCGGCAGTGAAACGCTCGTAGATTTCGCGCGCCCACTTGCCGCTGGCAAACACAGCGAAATCGATGCGCGAGTCGATATCGAGGAGAAGCCGCTTGAACTTCGGCTGCCAGCTGTCACCCCCATCGGGGAACATGTCCGTCACGATTGCACGCTCCGGGAACGGTCCTTGCCTCGATTTGCCTGTGTTGCAGGCCGAATGCTGGCCAGTAGAACTGTGGCTGACAGAGGTTTACCTGAGCCGACGCCGCTGGCCAATGCGGTATCAACCACACAGTGAATGGCAATTGGGGGCAAATTTGGCTTACACAGCGAAATGCAGGAATTAAAGTGGCGCGCACCTCGCACCCGATCCAATAGCGCGGAAAGAACAATATGGCAACCGACGATAGTCAACCAAGCCGCCGCGCAGAGCGCCCGTTCTGGCAGCATAAGTCGCTGGAAGAGATGACGGATTCGGAATGGGAAAGCCTTTGCGATGGCTGCGGGCGATGCTGCCTCAATAAGCTCGAGGAAGAAGGGACAGATCGCACTTTTTACACGGATGTCGGCTGCCGCCTCCTGGATGGGCAGAGCTGCCGCTGCCGCGATTACGCGCACCGGCTGGAAAAGGTCGACGATTGCGTTCGGCTGACGCCGGACAGCCTCAAGGCAATCACTTGGCTCCCGCCGTCATGCGCTTACGTGCTGCTGGCTGAAGGAAGAGACCTTTACTGGTGGCATCCGCTGGTGTCCGGCGACCCCGAAACGGTGCACGCCGCGGGCGTATCGGTGAGGGGCCGGGTGCGCGCCAGCGAGGCGCAGGTGCCCGATGACATGCTTGAGGACTACATCGTCAGTTGGCCGCTCAAGCTGCCGAAGCGAGCGCGGCGAGTGCCCTGAGACTTGACGCCTGGCGGGAGACTCGCTTGCGCGCTAGGTCAATATCGCCCGGCTTTTTGCTCGATCCTCCGCGCCGGGCACCCCTGCTCTGCGAAAGGGGGCGGTTGCATTGCCGTTGGTCCCACGCCAAGTGGTGCCGGTTGCCCACATGAGGCGCTCGCGCGCGCTGTCGCACCGCTACTGACGGACAGTTTTCCCACATGACACACGAAGCGGCGCCGGAAAAAGCCTCCAGCGTCACAGTTGCGCTTTTGGACGACGACTTGGGCGCGCCGAGCGCCGAGTCCGGAGCGCAGCTTCGGCCTGTGGCGAAACAAGGGAATGCGGATCCCGGTGCGAACCGGCATCCGGGTCCGGCGCCGCTCGATCACGCGACGATTCGCACCATCGTCGCCGGCATCATGCTGGCGATGTTCCTCTCTGCGCTCGAACAGACCATCGTCGCACCGGCGCTGCCGGCCATCGGCCGCAGCCTCGGCGATGTCGACGATCTATCCTGGGTGATTACTGCCTATCTTCTTGCGCTGACCGCCACCACCCCGCTGTTCGGCAAGCTTTCCGACATCTACGGGAGGCGAGCCGTTTTGTTGCTTGCGATCACGATCTTTGTTCTCGGCTCGATCGCCTGCGCCCTGGCGCCGACGCTGTGGGTACTGGTGCTCTCGCGCGGACTGCAGGGTATCGGCGGCGGCGGTCTGTTGCCGATCGCGCAGACCATCATTGCCGATCTGCTCTCGCCGCGCGAACGTCCGGTGGTGCAGGGCCGTACCTCGATCATGTTCATGACCGCCAGCATACTGGGCCCGGTGCTTGGCGGATTGCTGACCGATCACCTGCACTGGTCGTTCATTTTCTGGATCAACGTGCCGCTCGGCGGTGTTGCCCTGGTGATGACAGAACGCGCACTGCGCCGCTTGCCACGTAACGACCGGCCGCACCGACTCGATGTCATCGGCGCTGGACTGATGGTGGGCGCGGCGCTGCTTCTCATGCTGGCGCTGAGTCTCGGTGGCACGCACTATCCGTGGACGTCGTGGCGGATGATGACGCTGCTTGCATGCTCGGCCGCTTTGTGGGTGTTGTTCGCGCTGCGACTTCTCACCGCCCGTGAGCCGTTTATTCCGCTGGCGATCCTGCATGGCCGCGTCACCAGCACGATCACGGTTGCTGCATTCTTTTCGATCGGCACGGTAATCGGCGTGACCATCTACATGCCGCTTTACTGCCAAACCGTGCTCGGCGCCTCGGCAAGCCTCTCCGGTCTTGCTCTGATCGCATATATGGGCGGCGCGACGCTGGGTTCGCTCGTTTCGACCCGGTTCATAGTCCGCATCAAGCATTACATGCGCGTGCCCATTGGCGGCCTTATCATCGCGGTGGTGACACTGGCGGTCCTTGCCGCCAATCCGGCGGGGCATACGCTCTCCGAGGTGGTGGGGCTCCTGTTCGTGCTGGGCCTCGGCCTCGGTCCGATGTATCCCGTCAGCACGATTGTGATGCAGAATACTGTCACGCCGCACCAGCTCGGCACCGCGACCGGTACATTGAATTTCTTCCGCACCCTCGGTGGTGCCATAGTCGTCGCAGTCTTCGGCGCCATCGTGCTCGGTAGCGTAACGGAGGGTTCGTCGGCGATGACTCTCGACCAGCTCGTATCCGGGCATGGCGATCTCGGCCCGGCTTTCCATTGGGTCTTCATTGCTGCCGCAATCTGTCTGGGCATTTCGTTCGTCTGTCTTCTCGCGGTCGAAGAGCGTCCGTTGCACGGCCCATTGCGCGCGACCGCCGAAAGTTCGGCCGAATAAGCACTTCGCATAGCTGTCCCGCACGGTCGGTCTTGCGCCGGCGCGTGCCGCGCGCAAAGCTGTGCCGCATTTCATAGGGCGTCGGAGCAAGGTGTCGGTTACAACATCGCCAGATCCCGGCATTGAGCCTTCGCCGCAATCCAAGGCTCAAGCTGCGCATGCCATCGCCCAAGCAACAGCTTTGCCAGCTTCGGCCGAGCGCAAGCTCGGCCGGCGCGAAGTCGTCGCGATTATTGGCGGCTTGGCATTGGCGATGTTCCTTGGTGCGCTCAACCAGACCATCGTCGCCACCGCGCTGCCAACCATCGGCCGAGCCTTCGATGATTTCGAAAATCTGTCCTGGGTGGTGATCGCCTACCTGCTGACATCCACGATTGTTGCGCCGCTGTACGGGAAGCTCAGCGACATTTACGGCCGCCGCGGCATGATGCTGGTCGCGCTCGGGCTGTTCATAGCGGGTTCGGCGGCGAGCGCGGCGGCGCCAACCATGCTCATGCTGATCCTCGGCAGAGGCCTGCAGGGCATCGGCGGAGGCGGGATTGTCCCGCTGGCACAATCCATCATCGCCGACGCCGTGCCGCCGCGCGAGCGCGGCTATTATCAGGCCTATACTGGCTCGGTCTGGATCATCGCCGGCGCCGCCGGTCCCGTGCTCGGCGGCGTCATCGCCGAGCACCTTCACTGGTCGGTGATTTTCTGGCTCAACGTTCCGCTCGGGCTGGCGGCGGCGTTTCTGTCCCATCGGCAGCTGAAGCTAGTCCCGGTTCACGGACGCGCGCATAAGATCGATGTCACCGGCGCCGGGCTCATGATGGCTGCCGCGACCGCACTTCTGCTTGCTCTTACCTGGGGGGGAACGCGCTTCCCGTGGCTGTCCCAACAGATCGCGCTCCTCATCACCACGGCCCTGGCCCTCAGCGCGCTGTTCGTCTGGCGCGTGTTGCGCGCAGCGGAGCCGTTCTTGCCGATTGCGGTGCTCAAAAATCCGGTGATGCGGGCCGGCAGCCTTACCTCGGCCTGCTCGCAGGGGGTCTCCATCG
>Ga0335078_10006071_pt1 | contig 17909 bp, 21 predicted proteins | sample Lox_Sample_32_FD_206711 | JGI IMG/M metagenome (GOLD analysis project Ga0335078, IMG submission 206711) | Soil microbial communities from Loxahatchee National Wildlife Refuge, Florida, United States - Lox_Sample_3.2 | ecosystem: Environmental > Terrestrial > Soil > Wetlands | place: USA... | reverse complement strand
CAGCGCGAGGACCATGCTCGCCAAGTTCCTGTTCCTCGCGGCGTACGACCCTATCAGCCCGAATATCGCCCCCGACGCCCCTCCAGTCGCCACGTCCGAGGGTATGAGGACGAGTGAGAGGGCGTTGCCGAGGAGCCCCGCCCCGAAGTAGATGGCGAGGTACTCGCCCCTCGAGTAGGCGATCTCGTTCAGCCTCCCGAAGTAGTAGAGGGCGTACATGTTGAAGGCGATGTGGAGTATGTCGAAGTGGACGAACATCGCCGTCACCACCTGCCAGTACGCCCCGGCGAAGAAGTCCGAGCCCGTCTGCGCGAGGACGGCGTAGAGAGGGTCGCCACCGACGAGGAGCGCGGCGTAGACGACCACGTTCGCCGCTATCAGGGAGTACGTGACGAGGAACGAGTAGCCCTGGCTGTACCTGATTGGGGAAGGTATCATCAAGGGCCTTGGGCCGCCACCCGAGGGTTTGCTTAAGAAGCCTTAGGGGGATTAGTTTCATCCACCTCTCCTCCAATCACGGTTAAATACAATCCGGGCATGAAATTTTCTTCTGCGGATGAGCTTCCATCGCTCCCTGATCAAGAACGAGAACCCGCTACTCTCGTCATACATCCCAGAGGCCATCCCGCACAGGGGCGTCCAGATGCGGGAGCTCGAGGCCTACTTCCAGGGGGTCGCTGAGCAACCCCAGAGCGTCAGCCAGAACGTCCTCCTTCACGGTCCCGTAGGGTCGGGCAAGACCCTGCTGGCCAAGAAGCTGGGCGTCTCGGTCGAGAGGAAGGCGAATGCATACGGCAACCGCGTCAAGTTCCTCCACGTCAACTGCAGGATAGACAGGTCGCTCGTCGCGATATTCCACAACGCCCTCAAGAGCCTCGGGCACTCCTACCCGTCGAGGGGCTTCTCCTTCGAGGAGCTCCGCCAGGCCCTCTTCGAGGTCCTGAGGAAGGACAAGATACACCTCGTGGTCGCCTTCGACGAGGTCGACTCCCTGGTAGGCTCCGACCCAAACTCGCTCTACACGATAACCAGGATCAGGGAGATATCGCAGGACGCCCAGTCGTTCTCCTCCATCCTGATCTCGAAGAACCTCAACTACGTCAAGATGGTCGACCTGAGCACCATCAGCTCGGTCTCCTGGAACACGATATTGCTCGACCCCTACTCCCCCGACCAGCTCTACGACATCCTCCTCGCGAGGAGGGAGCTCGCGTTCCGCGAGGGGAGCGTCGACGACGAGGTGCTCAAGATGGTGGCGGAGGTCGCGGGCGTGTACGGGGACGCGAGGTACGCGATCGAGCTCCTCTACAGGGCCGGCAAGAAGGCCGAGATCGCCTACTCGCCCAAGGTCATGCCAGAGCACGTGAGGAGCGCGCAGGGCGACCTCCTCCCAGACTTCCGGAAGGAGGAGCTGGCCTACCTCGACGAGCACCAGCGCATCATGCTAAAGGCCATATCGCGGACGCTCAAGAACAGCGCCTCTCCGCTGGCGACCATAGGCGAGGTCGAGAAGAACTACAACGCAATATGCGAGTCGCAGGGCATAGCCCCGAACCACCACACCCAGGTCTGGAACGACATCAACGAGCTCGCGAGGAAGGGCATCATCGACACGCAGCTCTCGGGCAAGGGGTTCAGGGGGAGGACGACGATGATAGGCATCTCGAGGGTCTCCACAGAGCAGCTGATCCAGGAGCTGCAGAAAGAGGCGTAAGAGGGGAAGATGGACGACCACGGCAAGAAAGGCGCCGCGCCAGCCTAGCCAGGCTCCCTCGGTCGAGGACCTGTTCAACTCCTACGGGCGCGTCAGGATAATGGGCGTGATGATGGAGAGCAACGAGCTGAACATCTCCGAGGTCGCGCGCAGGTCGGGCATATCCCACTCCTCCGTCGAGATACACCTCGGGGTGCTGGTCGAGCAGGGCCTCCTGACGGAGAAGAGGTTCAACCGGATAAGGATCTTCAAGGTCAACCACTCCAACCCCTACACCAACGCCGTGGGCAGGTTCCTCTCGGAGTGGAGGGCCATCTCATCGGGCTCAGGCCAGGCCGTGGCCAGGGCCTTCAGCTAGCCTCCAGGTTCTTCCCGAAGGTCTCCGCGTACTGGTCGTAGACCTCCTTGTCGGGAGCGTGGTCCCCGCACAGGCAGTACGTCGAGACCCTCGTCCTGTCGCACCCGGCAAGGTACGGGCAGCCCTCGCAGGCCTCCTTGCCGCATATCCAGCACCTCAAGGTCACCTCGACCTCGACCCCCGCCGAGCGGAGCGTCCTTACGGCCGCCGGGAGGTCTGTCGCCGCATCGAACTTGAACCCCATCGACTTGTCGTACACCACGCCCTCGCGCCTTACGAGGGCGGCGAAGGTCTCTGTCCCCAGCCTCGGCAGGTCGAACCACGACCCGACGAGTATCCTCTTCGCAGCCATCTACCTGGCCGCCTCCTTCTGGAGGAACTTGTCGTAGGACTCGAGGAGGTCCTTGTCGGCGTCGACGCCCATGGACCGCTCTAGCTCCTCCCTGAACGGCTTCCTCGAGCTCATCGCGAAGACGTATGGCAGATCCTGCGTCCTCGCGCTCCTGCCGCTGGTGTGCGCCCTGGCGGCGTACCTGAGAGACATGTCCTTGATCTTCTTCGAGTCGTTCCAGACCCTGACCAAGACCGGGAACGGCAGGTCGTCCTGGCCCGCGTGCTTCACGCCCCTCCCCCTCACGACGGGGTAGAGCTCCTCGACGAACAGCCTGTCCACGTACCTGAGTAGCCTCCACTCCCCGGCCTTCATCATCTTCCCCATCAGCAAGTCGGCCCTCGAGACGACCTCCAGCGCCTGGGCCAGCTCCTGCGGAGGCAGCCCCGACCTCATCACCGCTCTGTGGACCTCCCTGACCTTCTCGAACGGCGAGAGCGAGAGCGCCCTCAGCGCCCTGGCGGCCTCCTCCTTGGTCTCCGCCTGGAAGAACCCGTTGAACGCCTCTGTCTCGGTCAACTCCCTGTCCTTGTAGACGCTCGCCCTGTCTGCGACCCCCGCCGCGACAGGCCTAGTCTGGAGGAGGCTGACGGCCTGCCTGACGTCGCCCCCTGCCTCAGCGACGTAAGCTTGGAGCTCCTCATCGGGCACCTCGACGCCCTCCTGCGATGCGATCTCCCTTAGGTACATCTCGACCTCCCTGGGGGGAGGCGGCCTGAACCTGAGGGCGAGGCACGACGACGCCAGCTTCTTGATCTCATCAGCGTCGGGGTCGTTGGCCGCCATTACTATGGGGTTGAGCGACTCCTTGACGGATTCCTTGATGAACTCCACCGCCCCGTAGTCCGCCCTCCCCGCCAGCCCATCCACCTCGTCCAGGAATATCAGCGACCTCTCACCGAACAGGCTGACCGTCCCCATGGCCTCTCCCATCTTGGAGCGAAGGCGCTCCTTCGTCCTCACGTCGCTGGCGTTGAGCTCAATCAGGTTCATCCCCCTCTCCTTCGACAGCAGGTTGACCATCGTCGTCTTGCCCGTCCCAGGCGGCCCCATCAAGAGGGCAGCCTTGCTCCCGGCCTTCCATTTTGCGAGCCAGACCGAGAGCGCCATCCTGGCCTCCTCGTTCCCTATCATCCTCTCCAGGCTCTTCGGCCTGTGCCTCTCGACCCACAAGCTCAGAACGCCCCCCCGATGAAGACTATCAACCCCAGAAGCATCCCCATCAGGGCCGTCCTCTTGACCTTGAGCGCGCCCTGAGCGTCGGCGTGCCTGAGTATGCTGTAGGCGAGGTAGAGGAACGCGGCGTCCGGGAGGAGGACGCCGAACTCGTACAGGAGGTTGACCTTTAGAAGGAACAACGGAAGGTCGCTGGCGACGACCGCGGCGAGGAAGAAAAGCGCCCCCACGGCCGACGCGCTCTTGAGGCCGTGGACGGCCGCGTACGACCTGATCCCCCTCTTCTGGTCGCCAGGGACGTCTGCCATCGCCTTGACCACTTCCCTCCCTACGCCCGCGAGGAGGGACGTGAGCGCCATGAAGAGAAGCAAGGAACCAAGGACGTTTCCACCCGAGACCACCCCTCCGTAGACGAAGGGTATCGCCAGCGACGACGCGACAATCAGGTTGCCCAGAATGCCGTACTTCTTGGCTCGATAGTCGTAGATCCACGCGAGCAGGGCATAGAGCCCCGCGATGGCAACCGCGAGGTAGTCGAAGCTCCTCACAGCCGTGACCAGCCCCACGGCGAGCACGAAGAGCGCTATGCCTCTGGCCTCCTTCAGGGAGAGCGCCCCGCTGGGGAGAGGCCTCGTCGGCTGGTTGACCCTGTCGACCTCGATGTCGTAGTAGTCGTTGGCCACCATCGAGAACGCGCAAATTGCGAACCCTGTGACGAACCCCAGCGTGATCTGGACCGGGGAGACGCTCGAGGGCTTCGACACAAAGTACCCGATGATAACCGCGAATCCGATCATCGCGCAGTTGATGGGCCTCAGGATTGCGAGCGACGCCCTCAAGTCCAAGGTCCCAACGGACCTCTACTTGCGGAACGTCGCCTTGGTCACCCTGTAGTAGATGACCTCTCCGCGCCTCTCTATCACGGCGACTATCGCCTCCTTCCCCATCCTGACGATCTGCTTGACCGAGTCCCTCAGGTCTCCCAGGCTCTTCTCCGTCCCCTCGTCGAGCGCGAACACCACGAACTTCGCCGCCTTCGCCGGGAAGTCTCCCCTCTCGTAGACCCGGAGGTCTGTGCCGAAGCCGAACCCGTCTTTCACCACGTACCCCCTGCTCCTGAGGTCCCTGTAGATGATGAACTTGGTCCAAGAATCTTTGATCCTGGCCTGAGTGGCCTTCGCGAGCTCCTCGAAGGTCACGGCCTTTCCCTTCGCGTCCTGGAGCCGGAGCTTCGCAGAATAGAGGAGGTAGAGCGCCTCGAAGTCCTTGAGCTTGAGGGCGTCGCCCTGCCTCTCGCCGTACCCGACCTCCTCGAGCTCGCCGAACCTACCCGATTCCTCGACAACGACCGCCCCGCCCTTGTCTATCCTGGCGGGGATGGGGTCGCGCGCAGGCTGGGGCGGCTCTTCCCTCTCCTTCTCCTGCTCCTGGACCTCCATCTTCGGCCCGCGAACCTCCGGACCGATATTAAGGATTTCAAGGGCGAGGTGAGCTCCGCCTCAGTTCGAGGACGGATTCGAGGTTCAAGAGCACCACGAGGGCCCCCAGCGCAGCGTACAGCGCGGTCACGCTCGACGGGAGGTCCCCTCCCACCTCCAGGCTGGGGTGCGTGCTGACGATGAGGCGTAGGGCGACCCCGAAGGCACCCAGGACGGATGCTCCGGCGAAGCTCCAAGCCCTCCCCCTCCTGCAGTAGCGGACGAGGAACAGGCTGATGGCGATCATCGGGGCGACCAGCCCTGTCGCCAGGACCTGCATCTCGAGCGTGCCCGCCGCAACGGTGATGACGAACGCCGCCACGACGGCGACTACGAAGACCTCGAAGACGGCAGTCGCCGCCCTCATGGTGAGGCTCGGCGCCGGGTCCATCGTAGCGTGGGGCGAGCGCCCTGCGGCTACTTAAGCCCCGAGAGCTCGCACGCCGCGGAAAAATGCTTTAGAACTCGCCGGATTGCCGCCGCTCGTCTTGAAAGAGAACTTCTTCACGCTCCGGACTGTGATCTGGGATGAGGGACGAGTGAAGATGATCGACCAGACGCGGCTCCCCGGCCGGCTCGTCTACAGGTCGTACGACGGCTGGCAGGGGGTGGCCGAGGCCATAAGGACGCTCGTCGTCAGGGGGGCGCCGGCCATCGGGGTCGCCGCTGCCATGGCCGTGGCGGTCACAGCAACCAGGTCCAAGGCATCCGACCTGGACTCCCTGCGTCGGGAACTCGAAAAGGCAGCCGCTGGTCTCCGCGCCACTAGGCCGACGGCTGTCAACCTCTTCTGGGGGATCGACCGGGCGATGGGGGCTGCCTCCAAAGCCAGGACCCCAAGGGAGGCCAAGGACGCGCTGGTCAAGGAGGTCGTGCAGATGGCGGAGGAGGACGTCGCCGCCTGCAAGACCCTCGGGAGGTTCGGGGCCGACCTCATAGAGAGCGGGGACACGGTCATGACCCATTGCAACGCGGGAGCGCTCGCGACCGTGGGCTACGGAACCGCCCTCGGGGTAATCCGCGCGGCTAGCGAGCAGGGCAAGTGCGTCAAGGTCGTCGTCCCGGAGACCCGGCCCGCCCTCCAGGGCTCGAGGCTCACGGCGTTCGAGCTCGTCACCGACGGGTTCGACTGCAAATTGATCTCCGACACCGCCGTCGGCTCGATGATGCAGTCCGGGAGGATAGACAAGGTCGTGGTGGGCGCCGACAGGGTGACCAAGGACGGCTACGTCTTCAACAAGATAGGGACTTACCAGGTGGCGGTCCTCGCGAACCGCCATGGCGTCCCCTTCTACCCGGCCGCGCCGTCGTCGAGCTTCGACCTCTCTCGGACGCACGACCAAGTGAGGATAGAGGAGCGATTCGCGGACGAAGTGGTGAAGATTCGCGGCAGGCGAATCGCTCCCAAGGGGGTCCCGGTCGCGAACCCGGCCTTCGACGCCACCCCTCCCGACCTCGTCACGAAGATAGTGTCCGACAAGGGCGTCATCGGCCAGCCCCTCGCCGAGACAATCACCTCGGTAATGCGTTGATAATGGAGCCCAGCGGAGAGGGCTCGGACCCGTCGCCTAGAACGTATCGGGTCGGTTCGGCCCCGGATTCTGGGCCTTTCCGCCTATGGAGTCCAGCCCGTCCGGGGCTCCACCTGACTCGGTGCGAATCCAACCTACGGATTCGAACGGCGGCCTCAGGGCAATGAAGGAATGCGGAACAAACCATCGCTACGCAATCGGCCGGGAAAACGCTTCCCCCATCTTTGAGACGGAGCCATCGTCCCACGAAGACGGGTTCTCAGCTCTGAGAGTCGTGTCCGTGCTTCCAATATCAGATCCAGCTCGAAGGCGGTCGAGGATGGGGATCGGGCAAGAGCTGAGGCAGCGTAAGGAGGCAGCGCACGCCAGGCTAGCTACGACTCTCGGGGAGGATAATCTGGCTCGCAGGGTTGAGGGTAGTCGGGCTCGCACGGACCTGGGGGAGGATGGTCGGGCTCGCATGGAATGTCGGGCTCGCATGGGTTAGCCTCCCTCTGGGTTATTGTTAGCTCGAACGGACTTGGGGGAGGGGGAGTTTGATCCGGCTCACAACCTTGTTCGGGCTCGCACCGTGTACTCGGTTCGCGTGGGAAGGTTTCCTTTTGGACTGGTTCTGGCTGGCACGGACTTGTGAGAGGTTGACTGGGCCCGCACTGAGTGTTAGGTTCGCGTGGAGCGTCCTGGATTGGACCTCGCCGCCGTAGGCTGCGGACGGTCTCTCGAAATGTTCGAATTTCGTCGCCACTCATCAGCGAGTCCAATCCCGCTGACGCGTTTCCCAGGGGCCAGAAGTGAGAGAACACGCAAGGATATGCTTGGCCATCGTAGCTGACGGAAAGCTGGTCCCGGCCGCAGCTGCCGCACATCTCTCCAAGTTTTGAGACAGGAGTTGCACTCCGCTCCCCTCGGCCGACGGCTCGCACCCTGTCTGTGCCGATCTGCGAGACACCCGCGTCCCTCAACATCTGAATCGTCTGATCCAGGCGGGCGGAATTCGCGTCCATCACTATGATGGCGACTCGGAGGCCCAAGCCCGCTCCCAGTGCCCAGCGTATAGAAGCCATGGTCCGTTCCATACTGCCTCTCTGCTGTGTGATCAGGTCGTGAACCTCCGGGTCCGCGGAGTAGACTGAGAACGCCAGGGACGTCCTACACCTGAGGAATGCCCGTTTGAGGTCCTCGGAGATGCTCGTTCCGTTGGTGAATACCTCGATTCTTTCGAATCCAAGGGAGTGCGCGTGTTCCACGAGCTGGCCCAGGCCCGGATAGAGTGTGGGTTCCCCGCCAATGAACTGCACTCTCTTGCACCCGAGTCGCGAAGCCTGGCGCAGAATCTCTACCCAGTCTTCCATTTGCATCTTCACGTTCAGGGGCCTGCTGGGACCGGAGTCAGCGTAGCAGTGGACGCAGCGAAGGTTGCACTTCGGCGTCAACTCGAGCCAAAGCATGCCAAACGTGTCGAGCGGAAGCTCTTCGAATCGTTTGGTCCGCTGCGGCGACTGCATGCTGGGTTATTGATGCCTCGACATTTATGCCTTCGGAGCATCCAGAAGCCTCCCCAAAAATCAAGACGTCAACAGATCGAGCACAGTGCGAGCTAGCTACACAGTGCCCCGGCTGGAGTAATACCAGCTGGGTGGAATCCCAGCCCCATTCGCCTCAGCAGGGCCAGGTGGTTCCGCGACAGCGGAGGGGGGTGGATATGTCAAGACCAAAGACCGTGACGCTGTCATGGACAAGTCCTGGATGACTGGAAGGGTCAGCGGCCCAGGATTCAAGGTTACCTTTCGAGGAGTGACCATGCTGCAAACGGCTTCACCAAAGTCGGCTGCAAGATTGAACAATTCTTACATGGTGTGGAAAGAGGAGAAGGACGAGAGTGGTAACTACACCTTCAACGGCTAGGAAGCGAGAGTTGCCAGCCCAAAGAAGAATTCGAAGAGACCTCAAGAGGCGCAGAGGTTCCTGTAATCCTGCCGCGAGTTGAGGAACCCCTTTTCATGCAAGCGGCTTGGACACTCACCAAGATGCACGTGTCTCAATCATTTCTTCCGACTGGCTATGAGCAGCAGGCGCGCCTCCTCCGGAATATCGGAGACATGAATCCACTGTGTCGTCGACCTCGAGCCAGTCCTCCTCCATGGGCCTTCCGCAGCTCCAGCAAAACCCCGAGCTTCTTCTCGTGGTTCTTGAGTCACCAGGGGCTTTCTACGAAGTCCTGTATGACCTCGCGCCTCAGTTCTCCGCTTTGCACAGCGACTTCTTTAACCGCAGCCTTATCCAAGGGGTTGCGGGCCCGTCGCCTAGCTCGGATATGGCACGGGGCTTCGGACCCCGGTACCGCGGGTTCAAATCCTGCCGGGCCCGCCAATTTTTTCGAGGTAGGTTTTTTCGGCGATGAGAATCGTGTTCCGGCTTTAAGAAGCACGGAGGCCTGTCTCGGATCGGTCGAAATGAGAATCCTGATAGTGGGCGCTGGCGTGATTGGTAGCTTCAACGCCGCGCGGCTAAAAGAGGCTGGCCAGGACGTCACCCTGCTGGCGAGAGGCCAGCGGCTGGCTGACCTGCGCGAACACGGGGTCGTTCTGGAAGACTACAAGACCGGAACGCGCACAACCACACAGGTCCCACTTGTGGAAAGGCTCGAGCCCAACGACGCCTACAATTTGGCCGTCGTCATCGTGCGCCGAAATCAGATTCCGTCGGTTCTTCCCATGCTGGCACAGAACCATCTCATCCCAAATGTGTTGTTCGTTGGGAACAACGCGGCAGGAGAGCAAGACATGATTGAGGCGCTCGGTAAACCGCGAGTGTTGGTGGGGTTTGTCAACGCTGGCGGGGAGCGCCTAGGCTACGTCGTCCGCTATGTGTGGCGCCACGATACACTCGTGCTCGGAGAGTTGGATTCCTCGCCAACGGCGCGCACGGACGCGATTGCGCACACGTTCCAGGGCGCCGGCCTTCCCGCAAAGGTGGTCAAGGGCATCGACGCGTACCTGAAGACACACGCCGCTGGGGTGCCTGCTTTGGCAGGGGCAATCTACATGGCTGGCGGGGACATCCGACAGCTCGCGCACACCCCTGAAACCGTGAAGCTGTACTTGCAAGCCTACCGAGAGGCCCTCCGCGCCTTGCGAGCTCTCGGCGTCCCATTGAGACCGCCCTCGAACCGGATTATCGAATGGGTGCCGGTGCCGATTCTGTTGCTACTCTTCCGCCGATTTTTCAATAGCCAACTTGCCGTTGTGGGAGGACAAGGCCACGCCGTCGCTGCCCCAGACGAGATGAAGGAACTCGCTGACGAATTCCGCGCAATATTCCGTCAGTCTGGCACGCCGTCGGCAGCAAGCGACATACTCTTTGCCGAAGTTGACGCTCGCTTCTCGGCGGACGCGAAAGGATGACAAGGTATTCAGGAAGAAATACGTGGATTCGAACCAAGGTCTCGAGGCGCGCGAGCCAGGTTCCTGGAGTCCATTTTGAGAACCTGTTTAGAGGCGGGTCCTGCCGGGCGCGCCAAACATTAGAACGCTCTGAGCTTATTTTGTCAGAATACGACTGAAATCTCGCTCTTCTATGGTTCTTCGATCCGAACTTGTGCTATTTCAGGGATTACTTCGTAGCAAATATCCGGCGCGCGGATGAAGTTTCCAATCCTTAGAATCATATTCTGGATTTATCTAGTCAGGCGACCCACAATTGAAATCGAGACGCACGCGACGTGGCTCTGCTTGAGGACATCATTAAGGTGGAAAACCTCGTCGTGGTCTACTCTGACGGGACGAAGGCTGTCGATGATGTTTCATTCAGCGTTAAGACGGGCGAGTTCTTCGGATTCCTCGGCCCGAACGGGGCGGGAAAGAGCACCATGATCAAGACGCTGACGACCCTTCTCCACAAGACTTCAGGCCATGTCTCTGTCGCAGGTTGTGACCTGGACAAGTCTCCAAGGGAGATTCGGAGATCAATCGGCGTGCTCAATCAGGAGACGAGCATCGACGTCGACCTTACCGGGAGGGCGAACCTGTATCTCCAAGGGCGCCTGCAGCAGCTTCACGGCGAGGTCCTTGAGCAGCGTACCGACGAACTATTGAAATTGGTGGGGCTTGAGAATGCGGCGAAGAAGCCGGCGGGACGCTACTCCGGCGGGATGCGGAAGAGGCTCGACCTGGCGTGTGCCCTGATTCACAAGCCGACGCTCCTCTTTCTGGACGAGCCGACCACTGGCCTTGACGCTCAATCGCGCATTGCAATCTGGGAGTATTTGGAGGACCTGAACAGGAATGAAGGCGTCACGATATTCTTAACCACCCAGTACCTGGAGGAAGCTGACCGGCTCTGCCGTGAGCTCTCGATAATCGACCACGGCAAGCTCGTCGCCAACGGCGCCCCTTCGGAGCTCAAGGCCACGGTGGGAGGCGACAAGATCGCCCTTGCCTTGAAAGACGCGTCGATGAAAACTAAGACGAGAGAGATTCTCAAGACGATTCCGGGAGTCAACGACGTCATGGATTCGGACGACGGCGTCGTCGCCTACGCCAAGAACGCGGGCCAGATCATAGCTCAAGTCGTTACGAGCTTGGACCGGAACGGCATCCAACCCTCCTTCCTCAGCATCTCCTCTCCCACCTTGGACGACGTGTTCTTGCGCGAGACAGGCCGGCAAATCAGGTCTGAGGAGCTCTCGAGGAAAGAGACAGAGCCGTTTCTCATGTGAGCTGATTGGTTGACAATACTCTACGACACCCAATCGCTCTTCCAGAGGGGCCTTTCAAAACTGGTCGGGAATCCAACTCTGCTTGCCACCAATCTTGTCGAACCCCTGTTCTTTCTGCTTATTTTCTCTCAGGTGTTCCAGAAGCTAGGCGACTTTCTGCCAGGCGAACCTGGAGGGTATCTTGCTTACCTTACTCCAGGGGTCTTAATCATGTGCGCCGCGATAACTTCGCCTCAGGGCGGAGTCTCGATTACGAACGACCTGAATTCTGGGTTTCTCTCGAAGATACTCCTGACGCAAGTGTCAAGGCCTGCGATCCTATTGGGCAGGCTGCTGACAGATATGTCCATTGTCGTGGCGCAGTCTTTGGTCACAATCATCGTTGCATTCGCGATGGGGGTGAGAATCTCCTCGGGACTTCCTGGAGTCCTGCTCATACTCCTGACGGTCGCGTTCTTTGAGCTGGCGCTTTCGGGACTCTTCCTTGCCATCGGGATGAGGACCAGGAAGCCGGAGAACATCTCCGCGCTGTCTGGATTCCTCTATCTACCACTGATCTTCTTCAGCAGCGCGTTGTTTCCTACTTCATTTTTCCCCTCTTGGATGCAGACTATCTCAAATTACAACCCCGTGAGCTACGCTTCGAACGTGACACGCGAGCTCGTGCTGGGCGGACTGACTTTCAGTACGCTCGCGTCGGCGTATGCGCTAATCGGGATTATCGCAATTGTCACCTTCGCGGCGACGTTGTACCAGTTCAGAAGAGTGATCAGCTAGCGGATTGCATCTGGGAAACGCAAGGTTGACCCTTGGTTTCTTGCTGGAATCCACTTCGAGAACCTGTTCAGGGGCGGGTCCTGCCGGGCCCGCTAATTATTCACGCTCAACCGGCTTGGGAAGCGCCGAATTCTTGCGCGGGCCCGCCTAAAGTATCAAGCGAATCTTGGGAAGTGCAGTCTCGCAAATTTGAACTGTGCGGTCACTGCTCGAGACCATGGAGGGATGGAGGTCTCGCGGCGCATTGGCGAACTGAGCACCTCGTTCGAGAGCGGATTCTCATTTCAGAGAATCGCGTCGCTGCTTTTAGTATCAGTTCGGGCCTCAAGACCTAGGAGTCGAGCGAGGAGGTTGATTTTTACGGACCAGTTCGCGGGCCGACATTACATCAACCTGGAGTCATACAAGAAGAACGGCGAGCCGAAGCTGACCCCCGTCCAGTCGATAGAGCACCGAGGGGTGATCTACGTTCGCACAGACCCCACGACCTGGAAGGTCAAGCGGATTCAGGGTAACCCGCACGTGCGCCTTGTCCCCTGTGACAGAAATGGAAAGCCGACGGGGGCATGGGCCGACGGGGAGGCACGCGTCTTGGACGGAGAGGAGCAGAGTCAGATGTTGGATGTATTCAGAAAGGAATACGGGACAATCGGGTACTCGATGGTGGGCCTGGTCGCCAGGTTCCGAGGGGAAAGGCAGATGACCGCGGTCATCGCCATCAAGATCCGGCCGCCCCCGACTGAGGCGTCGGGGCATTAGAGGGCAAGACGAATGGAACAAGAAATGCAAGCGGGAGCAAGACTGAGCTCGACTAGACGGACCGCGAAGATTGCAGGAGTGCTATGGATAATCGCGACCGCCGCGAGCCTTGCGAGCACGCCGTTTCTGGGGCCCATCAACGACCCGAACTACCTTACGACCGTGTCCGCCAATGGGAACCAAATAGCAACCGGAATCCTGCTCGCATTCATCGCAGCGATTGCTTCTGCCACGATAGCAGTCTCTCTGTTTCCCGTCTTGAGAAGATACAACGAAAGTCTGGCTCTTGGAGCCGTCGGCCTGAGGCTCATCGAGGGGGTGTTCTACGTCGTCGGCGTGGTCTGCTTGCTGTCGCTCTTGATACTAAGCCAGACGTTTGTCAAGACAGCCTCTCCAGATGCGTCGTTTCAGACCGCGGGAACTGTCCTTCTGGCCGCTTACCATTCGTCGACCAACGTGGCCTCTCTCCTCGCCTTTTGCCTCGGGGCGCTATCCTACTACTACATCTTCTATAAGGCGAGACTTGTTCCCCGATGGCTCTCGGGCTGGGGTCTCCTTGGGGCCGCAATGCTGCTGATTGCTGGCTTGTTGGGCCTGTTCGGCGTAATCGGCCCCATGTCGACGCCCCAAGTCGTCCTTGCCCTCCCAATCGCCGTGCAAGAGATGGTTATCGCAGTTTGGCTCATTGTCAAGGGATTCCGAAACGTGACTGGTGAAGCCGCCTGACGAATGAGGGCGTATCATCCTGACACCAAATGACCGCGCCGCGGCATCTAATTGAGATGGTAGGGTTTGAGGCGCCTTGTGCTTGCCGGGATTGCCGTCCTGTTCACCATCGTCATATTGTTCTCAGCACTAGCCGCTATTTTCGTCTTCGACCTCTCCAGTTATGGTGCGACCGGTCACCAAACCTTGAATCCCTCCGGTCCCGCGATTGGCCGCGCCTTGGTCGTCTATGACCCCGGTCTGTCCGGGGCTGCAAAAGAGGCGGCCCAAACCATAGCGGGTGATCTCCAGCAGAAGGGCTACGTGGTCGAACTCGCGGGGGTCAGGAGCAGCGTGGCCTCTGATACCTCCGGATACAATATAGTGGTAGGTGGTGGTCCGAATTACTTCGGTCAAGCCACCAGTTCAGTTATCGGATTCCTGAAGGGGCTCGGCACGCGGCCAAGCATCAAGACGGGTGTGTTCTTTACCACAGGTAACAGCCAGGTGGTCGGGAACGACTACCAGAATCTCCAGCAACAGGTCAACTCCGCCAGGGGCAACCCAACCACCGTCGAGCTTGTGCTAGCCGGGAGCGAGGCACAGAACTGCGCGGACTTGGTCGCCACCCTGACGGAGTAGGGATGGAAGTCCATGGTGGATCACGAAGGTTGACGTCCAGCGCTCAGTCCGTCGCTTTGAGGCGCATCCCTTCGGTAATCACCGGAATCCGATTGAGCCTGGTCCCGCTCCTCGTCTACCTCGTCCTGACAGGAATGCTGGCATATGGGGCGCTGCTGTTCATCCTCATGCTTGGGACGGACCTTGCGGATGGCTACCTGGCGAGGAGTCTAGGACAGAGCTCGGCGCTTGGTTCATACTTTGACGTGACTACGGACTTCATCTTGGTGCTCAGCATGTTCTTGGTCTTTGATTCAGAGGGCTTCGTCCCTTTCTGGGTTGTAGAGATGATCACATCGTTCTTCGTCCTCTTCATCGTTACGAGCGTGGTCTTTGGGAGGATCTACGATCCAATCGGAAAATACTATGGAAGTCTGCTTTACGGGGCCATTGGCTTGAGATTCCTGGCGTCGGGGGAGTTCGTCTCGGAGCTGGCGACTGTGGTCATCACCGGTTACACCGCAGTCTCACTCTCAACTCGCATCTACCACCTCTGGCTGAGCACAAGGACGTTTCACACCCGTCCTATGTCCATGGAAGAGGCCACGGCTCATCCGAGAATTCACCGGGCACTCCCCGGCCATTCCAAAATCTCCAAGAAGGAACCTGGATGATCTCCTACAAGAGACTAGGCGCATTGTCTGGCATCCTCAATTCCATTCTTGCAGCATTGTTCTTCATCGCAGGAATCTTTACGCCGGCAAGAGGAGGCCCCTTTTGCACATCTTCTTGCATCGCCTATCCCTATGTGAGCGGACTGTCTCAATATGTGCCGAATGATTACCTTTGGATGATACCTCCATTCTTTCTTGGTCCGGCCTTTGCCTTCTTGATAGCTTGCGTCAATCAAAGAACGTCTGAAGAAAAGAAGACCTTCAGCATCTTAGCGCTTGCGTTCGCAGTGGTTTGTTCCGTTCTGATAATGACAGATTACTTCGTTCAGTGGACGGTAGTGATTCCGAGCATTCTTAGTGGGCAAACGGAAGGACTGACCCTGTTCTCGCAATACAACCCACACGGGCTACTGGTATCTCTTGAGAGTCTGGGATATTTGATAATGACTGCTGCTTACCTCCTGGTGGCGGCCGTCATTTCAGGAGGAAGGCTGGGGAATTCAATTCGATGGGTTAGCGTCGCTAGCTTCTCTCTGGCTGTAGGACTATTCGTTTCGTTCGCGCTTCTTCATTATGACATTGGCTACTTCGAAGTGGCGGTCATTACAATAATCTCGGTTGAGAGCATCTTGAACGGTGCGCTTTTGAGCGTTTACTTCAGGAGAGAGGCCCAACTGTGAGGAGGTCGTTCTGCTCTGCCCAGACAGTCAAATGCTCCCTGGGCATTAACCTCGCCTCATCCCCCACCCTTCCAAGAACTCCCTACGGGTATACGTCTAATGGTTGCGCGGTTTCGCCGCCAGAAATGACAGCAAGAAAAGCCTAGCGGCGAGCAGCCCCTGCACGGTTCGAACCTCGCGTCATTGCTTGTCGGCATTGTTCTCTCGGAATCCACTTTCACGACCTGTTGAGGGGGTGGGCCCTCCCGAGCCCGCCAAAACAGCCAGAATGGCATTTGTTTGATGAACGACGCCTGATTCGTACGATACTTAGGCATCTGAGCCCTCCGCTATGTAATGAGTGTGAACTCGGCATGCCAATCCGGAATCATGAATTCTTGGGAGTGAGCGGCGTTCTCAAACATTGGACGACATCGTGCATCTGTCTCGATCCCGAATGAGCGCTTCCTTCGGCCAGATGCTCGGGGCGTAGCAGAAAATTGCGAGAGCACTCGCAGAAAGTGCAGAGACGAGCAACCTACCGACCCGGCATCCAGAACGTGGCCTATGAACAAACCTTGCTCGGTATGATTCTCATAGATGGATGGGAATCGTGCGCCGTCTATAATAGCTAAACATCGCCCTTCCTCACTTCGAGGAAACATGAAGTTTGAAGCGAGCGTTGTAATCGAGCGTCCCATCGATGAAGTATGGAAGTTCGTCACCGATTTGCCGAGCGTTCCAAAGTGGTCCCATGCCCTGTTGGAGAAGAGGCAGACTTCTCCAGGGCCACTCGGGGTTGGCACCACAGTCCAGAGCAGAACCAAGGACAGGACATTCACAGGAAGGGTCACCGAATTCGAGCCGAACCGGAAGTTCACCTGGGAGATGACCTCAGGGCCCATCAGGGGGAGCCATGAGTACGACAGCCTAGAGACCGTCGAAGGAGGGACCAGACTGACCCATGCAGTGGACTTCAGGCTCAGTGGGTTGTACAAGCTGCTGGGGCCATTCATTGCCGGCAGGACGAGGAGAAACGGCGAAGCACACGCAAAGACCGATCTCGACAACGTGAAGCGGATACTGGAATCTGAAGCGCAGACCGTCCCAATACATTAACAGAATCCGTTTCCGAGACTTCAACGGCCGGCCACCATTATGGCCGGAGAGTCTACGTCGCGGTGGGAAAAAGGCTTAAGACGCTGTGTCTTACGTCGAGTAAGACATGCCGACAATAACGGTCAGGATTTCGGATGAAGACAAGAAGAGACTACTCAAACGCGGCAAGCTCTCGGACTCGGTCAGAGAGGCTCTAGAGCTTTATCTCAACACGGCCAAGTCTCGGGATCTTATCGCAAAGCTAGAAGAGCTTCAGCGGAAATACCCAGTCAAGACCACGTCTGCCGAAGAAGTCAGGATGATCAATGAGGATAGGAAGCGTTGAGAGTCGCGGATAGCAGCTTCATAGTGGAGGGGCTTCTCAAGAGGAAAGAACTCCTTGAAGAGGATTTCCTGATCACGGTGGACTTGGCAGTATATGAAGTGGTCAATGCAATCTGGAAGCATCAATTCTTGATGAAAGACTTGAACGATGGGCCGACTTACGTTTCGATACTCTCTGGCCTAATAGAGTCCGGTAGAATTCGGGTGATTCGCCCATCGCCAGAACTCATGCAGAGGGGATACTCGCTAGCAGGCGAGAGCAGACGCTCGGTTTACGACACGATATTCGTCGCCCTGGCAATAGAATTAGCCTCGGAGCTCGCAACCTTCGACAAGAGTCAAGCCGCGCTCTTGGGGCGCGAAGTCGGAGACTGAAGGTGCGGTCAACAGAGTTTTTCGCGTATCAAACCAAAGTGATCCAGTTTCAAATCTCTAGAAGCGTGAGCCCTCAAATCGGAACCAAATCTAGCGCCACTTTTACGTCAAATCCTGCCGGGCCCGCCAAAATACCCAAAATTAGACTGTATGCGTTCATTAGGGGTTGAAAGGCGCTCTATCTAGCCGAACGCCCGCAACTCTATAGATACGCGCCGCCTTTGGCCCGCATTGATGCGACAGGGTTCCCCCGCAGCATCGGCACGGGCATTACCCCGGGGTTGCTTCCATAGGTCGCAGCCGCTCTCGGCAAGTCGTCCACTTGCGCGATGGATTCAACAAACCCTGGACTCCCAATGACCGAGAGACTGAACTGCCTCCGGACCTGACCGATCCCGCCGATCGAGGCGCCGGGCCACATCGGACGCTGGGCCCCACGAGTCGCTCTCCCGGGGGACTGTTAAAATATCGAACTGGAATCGTTCGAGTCGATTTGATGCAGGACATGCGCACGCTGAGACGGAAGGTGG
>Ga0335078_10006069_pt1 | contig 17912 bp, 17 predicted proteins | sample Lox_Sample_32_FD_206711 | JGI IMG/M metagenome (GOLD analysis project Ga0335078, IMG submission 206711) | Soil microbial communities from Loxahatchee National Wildlife Refuge, Florida, United States - Lox_Sample_3.2 | ecosystem: Environmental > Terrestrial > Soil > Wetlands | place: USA... | reverse complement strand
GCGCATGAGCTGCGAAAGCTCGAGCTCGCTGTCCGGGGTGAGGAACCCGGCGCTGCGGCCGGTGGAGCTGCCGCCGAGAATGTTTTTCTCCAGCAGGATGACGGACCGGCCCTGGCCGATGAACTCCGCGGCGGCCATGACGCCGCTCATGCCGCCGCCGATGATGAGCACGTCACATTTCAGGTCCTGGGTCAGCGGCGGGCAGTTGGAGTATTGGTGCGAAAGGAGGGTGGTGTACCACCAGTCTTGGAGAATCATGAATCGGCGGATGAGGAGTGCGGGTGACAGCCGCTGGAGCCCGCAACATACGCATCCGCCGCGAAAAGCAAATGGATCGGCGGGCGCGCGGGGTCAGATGGGAACAGCCGCCGTGGCGATGGCGGCAAGCACGGCGGTGCCCTGCCGGTAATCCGGGAAGGCGTCGCAGGCGCCCAAGGCGCGCAGCCGCGGCGGCCTGCCTCCGGATTCAATTCCGATGAAACCCCAGCCCAACTCCCGACAGGCTCGCACATCCCAGGGGCCATCCCCAAAATACACGACCTTGTCGAAACCACCCCGCCGTCCCGGTGCCCGGGCGCGCTGCTCGGCCAGCTGCATGATCGCCACCCGTTCGCGGGCGGAGTCGCAGAATGCTGCCGGCAGATCGTCCGCGGGAATCCCTGCTGCGGCGAGTTTGTAGCGGGCCGTAAGTTCCCAATCTCCGCTTGCCAGTGCTACCGCGAACCCGGCGCCCGCCAGGCGGCGCAGGAACGCGCCCGCGCCCGGTATCTCCATGATGCGCGTGCCGCAGAGCTTCGCCTCGAGGCGGAGTTGCACCGCCCGGCTCTCCTCCGCCGTGACCGGGCGTCCATAGTTGCTTCGCGCGATGTCGTCGAGGACCGCCTCCGACGTCGCATGCGGATAGGAGGCCCAGTCCGTATTGATTTCGGCGACGCCGAGGGTCTCGCGAATAGTGTCGGCAAAACCGGTTGCGTCGGTGGCGTGCGTGTCGGTCAGCGTGCCGTCGACGTCGAACATCACGAGCTTCATGGCTGTCCGAGCCGCGTGTAGTCGAGGATCGTGTGGCTGATGCAGCCTTGGGCGAGGGCGGCGTGGTCGGTGAGCGGCTCGGCCGGCGAGACGTCGTCGCCGAGCTTGAAGACGAAGCGGTGCGTGCCGTCATCCTGCGCCGGGCCGAAGAGCCCGGTGATGATCATCCGCGCCGGCACGGTGCGGCGCACCGGGGCGTTGGGGTTGCCCGGGAAGGGGAAGTTCACGTTGTGGACGACGAAGCTTTTTGGCGGGGTCGCGGCGACGATGCCGGGCAGCAGGCGGGCGGCGTGCGCCGCGGAGATCTGCAGCGTGGCGGCCAGCTCGGGGTCCGGCCTGCCGCCTTCCTTGAGCCGGTCGTAGGTCGCGAACGTCAGATCCTGCGAGAACGCGATGCCCGGCAGGCCGTGGAGCACGCCCTCGAAGGCGCCGGCCACCGTGCCGCTGGCGAGGATGAAGCCGATGGAGGCGTTGAGGCCGACGTTCATGCCGCTGACCACGGCGTCGGGCGGCGACTTCACGAGGTGGGCAAGGGCGATGTTGACGCAATCCGACGGCGTGCCGTCGACCATCCAGGTGGGGCAGCCGAGGCCGCGGTCGACCGGGGTCGAGCGCACCGGGCGGGTCCGCGACTTGGCCGCGGCGATCCAGCTCTGCTCCGTTTTCGGGGCGGCGACCGAGAGCTCGTGGCCGGCGGCGCGCAAGCCGCGGACCAGTTCGTGGAGGAAGACGCTGTCAATGCCGTCGTCGTTGGTGACGAGGAGCTTCATGGGTGGCACAAGCTGTAAGCGATCAGCGGCAAGCGGTAAGCCAAAATCGTAGGGGCGCAGGCTTGCTGCGCCCATCCGAAACGGGCGCGACAAGATCGCGCCCCTACAGTCCGGCCTTTCCTACGCCCGGTGGATGAAATTCGCGGGTCACCGCCTACCGCCCGCCCTTGACGCCGCTGGCGAGGAGCGTCTCGAAATGCGGCTCAACGGCCTCGCGGGAGACGACGTTGACCTCGACCTGCTGGAAGCCGGCTTTCTTCAAATAGCCGTGCAGCGCACTTTCCTTGAAGCCAAGCCAGACGTCACCGTAAAGCTCGCGGGCTTTTTCGAAGCTGTGCTCCTTCAGGTCGAGGACGATGACCTGGCCGCCCGGGCGGAGGATGCGGTGGGCTTCGTTGACCGCAGTCTGCGGATGGTTCGCATGGTGCAGGGCCTGGCTGAGGATGGCGAGGTCGACCGACCGGTCTGGCAGCGGCACCTCCTCGATGTCACCCAGCTTGTAGGCGAGGTTGGCGAGGCCGTTCTTCCGCGCCAGCTCGGTGCCGACCTCCACCATCCGCGGCGAGTTGTCGATGCACCACACCCGCTCGACGCGGTGGGCGAGAAGCTGGGAGATGAGGCCCTCGCCGGCCCCGAGGTCGGCGACCACGATCGGGGGCGCGAGCCGCAGCGCCAGGTGGCCGATGGCCTCCCAAGTGCGCCCGGGGCAGTAGCCTTTGCCGAGCCGGCCGGCGAGCAGGTTGAAATACTGTTCCGCCACCCGCCGCCGTTTTTGGAGGATGCGGTCGAGGTTCTCGCGGTCCTCCGCGAATTCCGGCGCGTCGGCCACGGAGTCGCCCGCCGCCTTCAGCAGCGCCAGGGGCCGCAGCGCCAGGTCGCCGCGCAGGGAGTAAAAGGCCTTCTTGCCGTCGCGCCGGTCGGCGACGAACCCCGCCTGCCGGAGCAGCGCGAGCTGTGAGGAGATGCGCGACTGGGCCATGCCGAGGATCTCCTGCAGCTCGGCGACCGACAATTCCTCCCGGAGTAGCAGCAGGAGCAGCCGCAGCCGCGTGGGGTCGGAGAGGATCTTGAGGGTGTCGAGGGCGGAGTTCAAAGGCGGAGCAATGGCCGCGCTCAGCGGAAAAAGGTTATCGCCAGGGGATAATGCCAAGCTTGGCCGTTGTTGACTCGGATCGTGGCGAGCAGGATGCAAACCACGTTGAAAACCCCGACCGCGATCAGCAACGGCAAGCCGATCAACACGAAGATCAGGATCGCGGCGAAAAGGGCGTAGATCAGGCAGGATAGCTGGAAGTTCAGCGCCTGTTTGCCGTGCGCGTCGACGCTGGGGAACTCGTTCTTTTTCAGCTGCCACACCAGGAACGGCCCGAGCAGACTGCCGAACGGCACCACGAAGCCGGCCAGGGCCGACAGGTGACAGAGCATTTCCCACGTGCGGGCCGGCGGGACCGGTGGCGCGACCACCGGCGGAGGCAGGGGAGGCGGGGATGCCGGTTCCATGATCCATCCATGTCGGCGCGGGCCGCGGCCGTCAATTCCGCGCTGGGTGGACGATGGGCTCCCCCCCGGCGTTTTGCCTGTCAGCAAAACGCCACCCCTCTCGAGAGGGGACTTGTCCGCCGTGCGCAAATGATCCCCTCTTCGAGAGGGGTGGCCGCAGGCCGGGGTATGTGGTTCCCAATTATGGCGGGGCCGGCTTTATGCCCGCCAATCAAGACGCTCGGATTCGAAGCGGCGGGGATCAGCCGTCGCGCTCCGCGCTAAGGCCGACAGGTAAACCCCGCCCCACCGGAACAGATCAAGTCGTCGTCCCGCGAGTCCCGCCGCCTTACAGCAGCCGCTCGGCGACGAGCAGGCCGAGCTCCCAGCAGCCAAAGGCCGCGATGACGCCGCCGGCGACCAGGTTGATCCAGCGCAGCGTCTGGTCGTTGAGGTGCCGGCCGAAGGTGCCGGCGAGCAAGGCGAGGAGCAGCCACCACAGCGAGGAGCCGCTGAAGACGCCGCCGATGAGCTCGAGGGCGTCGGGGATGCGCCCGGTGCGCCAGCCGAGGCCGAGGCCGGCGAAGATGCCGGTGAAGGCGATGAGCGTCATCGGATTCGCCAGCGTGAGCACGTACGTGGAGGCGAAGGCGTCGCGCAGCCGCCCGACATGTACCGGAGCCCGGGCCTCACGCCGCGGGGTGCGCGCCCGCATGGTGTGCAGGCCCAGCACGACCAGAAACAGGCCGCCGATCAACTGGAGCTCAAGACGGTGGCCGACGAGAAAGCCGGTGATCGAGGTGAGGCCGGCCGCCGCGAGCGTCCCGTAGGTGGTGTCCGCCGCGGCCGCCCCGAGGCCCGACACGAATCCGACGCGGCGGCCGTCGGCGAGGGAACGCCGCAGGCACAGCAGGTTGATCGGTCCGACCGGCGCAGCGAGGGCGAACCCGATGGCGGCGCCTTTCAGCAGGTTGTCCATGCGCGGGGCGGCGTGACGGCCGGCCGGGGAAGGGCCGGCGGCTGCCCGGCATCCCGTCTGGGCCCCGCCGGCCTCACGAGACGGGGGCTGGCTGGGTGTCGACCCAGCGGCTGATGCCGGTCACGACGTAATCGTGGTCGGCGCCGCCGGTTTTCACCTTGATGTGGTCGCCCACCTTCTTGGTCAGCATGGCGAGTCCGAGCGGCGTCTTGTAGGAGATGATGTGGTTGGCCGGATCGCCGTCCCAGAGGCCGAGCACCGTGTAGCTCACCGTCTGGCCGGTGGCGGTTTCCTTCAGTTCGACGACGCTGCCGACGCTGATCTGGTCCTTGGTGGCTTCGGAGAAGTCGGTGATGCGGGCATGCGCCAGGTCGCGCTCGAGCTGGGATTTCCGCGCCATGAGGAGCTGCTGGTCCTGCTTGGCCATCTTGTACCCGGCGTTTTCGCGCAGGTCGCCCTGCTCGCGGGCGGCGGCGATGGCGCGGGAGTTCTCCGGGATCTTCTTCGTGACGATGAGCTCGTACTCCTGGTGGCGCCGCTCGTAGCTGGGGCGCGACACCAGCGGCAGGTCCTCCCGCGTCTCGGCTTCGCCGGACACGAGCGACTGGATGCCGGGAAAAATCTTGATGAACCGGGCCAGGAGCGACTTCTTGGTCAGCTCTTCAAAGCCTTGGTTGAGCAACAGGGTGTTGGCCAGGTCGCGGGCCGTCTCGGGATCCGCGGTGGCCAGCAGGTCGGAGATGAGATCGGGGTCGTCGCTCAAGATCTCGGCCAGGGGGATGCGGCGGGCGCCGGCGGACTGCAGGGCCTCGTAGTCGATGGCAAAGAAGATGGAGCTGAACAGGCGGGGGGTGATGAGATCGTTGAGCAGCTGGGCGAATTTTTTCGACTGGCGGTTCTTGACGATCCACAGCAACACCGGCGCGCGGAGGTTCTGCTCGGTCTGCCAGCGCTTGAGCACGGTGGCCAGCTCCCCGGCATGGCCGTTGTCGACGAGGAAATTGATGCACTCGGTAGTGAACTTGCCCTGGCTGGTCTTGAGCAGGGCGAACGTCAGGTCCTTCCACTCGATCGGGTGGGCGTCCTTGATCAGCTCGAGGAAGTGCGTCTGGAAATGGACCGGGATTTTCTCCGCGATGTCCTGCAGGCGGCGGACGTCGGCGACGAGCTCGCCCAGCGTCGGGGCGAGCGTCGCGAGGTCGACGCCGAGGGTCTTGGCCAGCTCGTCGCGCACGGCGGCGCCGAAGAGGCGCTCGGCGGGGTGGAGCTGGTTGCTGTCCTTGACCGCCTCGGCCAGCCCATTGAGCACCGGCGTGAGATCGGTCTTCGTCTCCTTCCGTACGGCGGCGGCGGTCAGCTCCTCGGCCAGCTGGATGCGGCGCCGGGCGGAACGGGTGTTGGCGAAATGCTCCAGGGCCTCCTCTTCGACCGAGACCGGCTCGTCGCGCAGCACGTAGCACTCGGTCTTCTTGGCCGGGACGGCGATGCGGGGGTCCTTGGCCACGTGCTTCTTCGCGGCCGACCACCATTTCTTGAACTTTTCCTCCCCGACCACCTGTTGGAGGACGATCTCCAAGTCGATCGCCGTCGTGGCCTTGTTGGGAAAGGCGGCGAGCCCCTCGACCACCAGCTGGACAGGCTTCTCCTCGATCAGCTCGGCGATCTTCTCCGGCTCGGTTTCTTTGCGCACCAGCAGGTGCTTCGGCGGGAGCACCTCCATCGTCTGCAGGCAGAACGCGGGATCCATCCGGTGCTTCTTCTTGCCCTTGAAGTCGATCACCAGCTTCTGCTCCGCCTCGTCGTACTCCTTGATCTGTCCGAAGCCCCAGCTGCGGTGGACGCAATAGGCGCCGGGTTCCATGGCTTCGAGCTTGGCTTTGGACGCCTTGAGCGACGGGGTTTTGGCGATGAGCGCTTGAACGGCTTCAGAATTCATTTGGGCGGGAAGGCGACGGGAAACGATGAGTTGAGTCCAGAATGGGATGGAATGTCAAACTGTGTGTCTTAACGTCGCGGGGATGAGGTCCTTGCCGCAGACCATTCCCGCCGGCGCGTGGCCGCAGGCGGTCCGGCTGCTCGAACGTTGGCTGGACCGTCATGAGCGGGTGGACGCGCTGCTGGCGGACACGGCGGGCGGCGGGGCGAGAGCCCCAGCTGCGCCCGAAGAGGCGGGGCGGGACCGGGCGCGATGCCAACACCTGCTGTTCGGGGTCGTCCGGCATCTGGGCCGCCTCGACGGGGCCATCGGCGCCCGGGTGGCGCGTCCGCCACGCGCCCGCCTGCGGGCCGTATTGCTGGTGGCCGGGTTCGAATTGCTCGAGGCGGGCTGGGCGCCGGAAGGCGGCGTGCAGGCCGCGAAGATCGTGCATCATGCGGTGGCGCAGGCGAAGGCGCTGCTCAGCGCGGCGGAAGCGCGGTTGGTCAACGCCGTCCTCCGCAAGCTCGCCGCGGCGGATGAGCTGCATGCTCCTCCGCCACCGTCCGGCGCGGACGTCGCCGCGTTGGCGCGATACTTTTCCCATCCCGAGTGGCTGGTGCGGCGATGGCGGGATCATTTCGGACCCGGACCGACGCTCAGCCTGCTCACTTGGAACCAGACGCCGCCGCCGGTCTACGCCCGATGGCGGTCCCCGCGGGATCCGCCGCCGGCCTGGTTGCAGCCGACGGCCTGGCCCGGATTCCATGTGGTGCCGGTCGGCCGCTGGCCGGAGATTGAGCCGCTGCTGGCGGCGGGCGCGTGTTATCTGCAGGACCCGGCCACCTGCGCCGCGGCCAGCCTGCTCGATCCGCAACCCGGCGAGGACGTGCTCGACCTCTGCGCCGCCCCCGGCGGAAAGAGTCTCCTGTTGGCGGACCTGCTGGAGCAAAGGGCCGCCGCCGGGACAACCGCAGATGCCGTGGCGGCGGTGGGGCGCGTCGTCGCGGTCGACCTGCCGGACGCGCGCCGGATCCGCCGCCTCAGGGAGAACCTGGCCCGGGTGCGGCGGGCCGGCACCGCCGTGGTCCAGGCGGACCTCCGCAAGCTCACGGCGGCGTTATTCGGGGCGCACCGGCTGCCGGCCGCCTATCCGGCGGTGCTCCTGGACGTGCCGTGCTCCAACACCGGCGTGATCCGCCACCGGATCGACGTGAAGTGGCGCTTGCGCGAGACGGACGTGGCGCGGCATGCCGCGCAGCAGCGGGCGCTCCTGGCCGCGGCCGCGCGCCTCGTGGTGCCGGGAGGGCGGCTGGTGTACAGTACCTGCAGCCTGGAGCCGGAGGAGAACGAGGAAGTCGTCACGGCGTTCCTGCACGCCGCCAACGGGCGGTTCGCACCCGACCAGAGCCGTGTCAGCCGGCCCTGGGAATCGGGCTGCGACGGCGGCGGGGCGTTTCTCCTGCGGCGGCGGGAGTGAATCTTGAATTCTGGGTTTTGGGTTGGTTTCAGAACCTCAACCCAAAACTCAAAACCAACCGCGACCCCTACGGGACCAAGTCGAACACCGGCAGCGTGACCTGCTGCTCCTGGTTGCCGTTGATGAACGTGTAGGTGATGCGCTGGGCGGTGCGGACCAGGTCCGAATACCGCTGGAAGGGCCAGGCGGACACCGGCTCGTCGTTGATCCGTGCGCAGAGGTCGCCTGCCTGCACCCCGAGTTGCTCGGCGGGCGAGCCGTCGACCACTGCGGCCACACGCCAGTAGGCGGGCAGCTTGGTGAAACTCAGGCCGGTGCTGCGCAGCGGCGCGATCCGGATCGCCTCGAAGGTCGGCCGGTAGAACGTCGCCTGATGGCGGCGCTGGTCAAAGGTGACGGAGAAATACCGCAGCAGGCCGCCGCCGATGGACGAGAGCTCATCAGTCACGTCGGCGATTGGATTCTCGATGCCGTAGGCGCCGATGATGAGCGTCTGCCCCAGCCGCCCGGTCATGAGCAGGCGGTCGCCGCCGAGCGTGGCGACGAGCGCGCCCGGCCGCGGGCCATACTGGAAGTACGGATGCAACCCCACCGTGTTCAGGCTGAGCGCCGCGTCGCTGCCCGAATCGATCAGGGCGATGAACGACTCGTTGCCGATCTGGATGGGGATGAGCGGCGTGTTCTGCTCGTTGTTGAACGGGATGGTGACGCCGGGCAGGGCGATCGGCAGGCCCTGGGGGGTGATCACGACCCGCGAGTTCAGGTAGTCGAGCGTGAGCACCGTGTCGCGGAACAGCGGGAAGCCGAGCACGCCGTCGATCTTGACGCCGAGGTGGTTCGACAGGTCGGCGAGGTCGTAGACCAGCACCCCGACACCCTCGAAGCGCGCGGCCCCGAGATCGAGGCGCTTGAGCGTGGCGGGGCTGAGCAACTGCGTTTTGCCGCCGGCGCCGACGACGGGCACCGGCGCCTGGTCGGAGCGGGTGCGGCCGCCGAAACGCTTGATCAGGTCGGGTGTGACGATCGTGGCCGAGGACCCCGTGTCGACGATGAAGTGGTACGGGCCCTTCTTGTCGATCTGGGTCTCGATCACGAGGAAGTTGGAGACCAGCGAGGCGTTAAGCACGGTCTGGGCGGACTCGACGCTCGTGCGGCGCGGCGGCAGGCGGAAGGTGGCGCAACCGGCGAACCCGCCCGCCACGGCGCACGCCAGCGCGCCGCGCAGCGCGGCGGCGCGCAGCCAGGGCGGGGCGGACCTGCGGGGGCGGGAAACGATCATTTTTGCGGGGCCGGCAGGCGGAGCCCGAGGAGATACGGCGCCAACACCAGCACACCTCCGACGCTATAAACGACCTTCGCGCCGAGCCACCAGTAAATCAGGCAGGCGACGACCGGCCCGACGCCCCGGGCGAGCGAACCGAGCGCGCGGTACACGCCCAGCATCCGGCCCTGCTGCTCCACGCGGCTGTAGAGGGAAACCAGCGCCGACGAGGCCGGACTGACCAGCCCGGAGCCGGCGCCGAGGAACGCCAGCCCCGCGTACATCCATCCGGGGCTGGGCGCCAGCCCGGTGAGAAACAGCCCTCCCACCACCAGCAGCAGGCCGGCGAGCAGCACCCGGCGCTCGCCGTAGCGAGGCGCGACGCGCCGGACCACGCCGCCCTGGGTGATGATCAGCACCAGGCCGAGGAAAATGAAGATCCGCACCATGGCGGTGGGAGTGTAGGCAAAACGTTCGGCCGCGAGGAAGGGCAGGGTGAACTCCATGCCGGCGAAGGCCAGGGTGAAGATGAAATAGAGCGCGTTCGTGCGGCGCACCGGCCCCGCCTCGAGGTGGAGCAACTCATGAAACGGATGGCGGATGCGCTCGCCGGCGGCCGCCTGCTGATGCTGCGGATCCAGCGTCTCCTTGAACCGGGCCGCGATCCAGAGCAGGTTCAGCAGGCTCAGGCCGAACGCCACTGCCGCCGCGGTGGAAAACGGATTCACGCCCCACGCAGCCAGCCGCGGATGGTGTACCAGGGGATTGTGCAGGGCGGCGAGGCCGCCGAGCGCGGGCCCGAAAAGGAAGCCCGCGCCGAAGGCCACGCCGACGAGGCCCATGCCCTTTGCCCGATTCTCCCGCGTGGTCACATCCGCCACGGCTGCGGTCGCCACCGACAGGTTGCCCGCGAAGGCGCCGCCGATCAGGCGCGCCACGACAAAGAGCACGAACGAGCCGCTGACGATCCAGAGGAGGTAGCTGAACGCCGTGCCGGCCACGGTCATCAGCAGCACCCGGCGGCGCCCGATCCGGTCGGACAGGGAGCCCCAGATCGGCGAGCAGACGAACTGCAGAAAACCGTAGAGCGATCCCAGGACGCCGCCGAACAGCACTTCGCGGTAGTTGCCGTGCGAACCGGCCAGCCGCGCCAGCGCGTCGATCTGGGCAAGCAGCCAGCCGAGGAATCCGCCGGCGCCGTCGGCCTTCAGATAGTAGGCCAGAAGCGCCGGAAACAGGGGGAAGATGATGGAGAATCCCAGCAGATCGATGAAGATCGTCAGGAAGATGACTCCAAGGGACAGCGGCTTGGTGGCGGGGGGCGGAGTGGGCGCGGACGAGGAGTCGGTGGTCACGGGAATGAGGAGCAGCCCACGCTAGTAGTCAGACGTTGCGGCGCAACCGCCGTTTCGCGGCGGGCGCGACCCATCGGCATGCGGGTCCTCCGCCTGTCTTTGCGAGGAGCCTCGCGGAGCGAGGCGACGCGGCAATCCAGGTCGGCAATCGCCAAATCCGCAGCTGGACCGCCACGGCCCGCTCTGCGGGCCTCGCGATAACAACGCATTCTTTGACGATCTATTCCCTCGGCTCCTGCCGCTCGAGGTGGAAGCGGTGCAGCGCGCGATGCACGACCGGCGCCAGCAGCACGCCCACCGTGGTGAGGAAGGCGACGCCGCTGAAGATCGCGTAGCAGCCGGCGAAGATCCGGCCCGCCGGCGTTTTGATCGGATCCAGCGGGCCCATGCCCGACAGGATCATCGCGGCGTTGGCAAACGCGTCGACCCAGCCCTGACCCTCGAGCGCGTGATAGCCGATCATACCGACGATGATCCCGGCAAGGAGGAACGCCGCCGCCAGCAAGGCGTGGAGCAGCTGCCGGCGGAGGAAGTCGCGGCGCGGCAGCAGCGGCTCGGTGCGATGCTCGAACATGGCCTCACCTCAACCACAGATTGACGCGGATGGACACAGAATTCTCGCGATCTCCGCCGCCCGCGAATGCCAGAACGAAGAAAAAACAGACGTGGATATTGGTTTCGGATTTTGCCACCCCTGCACCGCGGCCCATGCCGCCGGTCGCCAGCTTCAAGGGCGTGACGATCATCATCCGCGCGAATGGCCACCCGCCGCCGCATTTTCGGGCTTACTCCGGAGATGACGAAGCAATGATTCGGATCGCTCCAGTCAAGCTGCTGCACGGTGTCCGGCCGCCATCCCGGACACGCGATGTGCTCGAAAGGGCGCGGGCGCACCAGGCGGAGCTGGCCGCCAAGGGACGGCGTTGCCAAGCGCACCAGTCTGTGCAACGGATCGCCGATCCGTGAAATACACCCTTGCCCAGGTCGTGGAGGTCACACCGCTGCCGGACCAGCGGCTGGCCCTGAAGTTCGCCGAGGGGGCGGAGGGCATTTTTTGACTGCACGCCGCTGTTGTGGGGCGAATTGTTCGAGCCGCTGAAGGACCCGAAGTTCTTTGCCAAGGTGCGCCTGGTTCTCGGCGCGCCGGCGTGCCCCACGGGGCCGACTTGGATGCGGCTGTGCTGCGCGCCGCCGTGGCTCAGCCTGCCGGGTCCCGGCGGAAGCGCAAGGCAGCGTTGGTACACGGGGAAGCCGCGCCGTGTGAAGCCGCCGGCCGCTCGCCGCCGCACGTCGATATCCGGGCGACGCGCTCGGCAAGATCGACCGCGCCTGCAGGCGTGCGCAAAAAGCCGTCGTGCCGCTGACGGTGAACGGCATCCTTAACGAGCGCCTCGCCCGCAAACTGGCGTGACAAAACGGGGCACGACCGGCCCCTCGCAAAATCCGTGCCGATCGGTGTGATCCGCGGTTCTTACAGCTTGTACGGCAGCGGGAACCGTGAGGTCAGGCGGACGACGCGCGCCTTGGTCTCGGCCACGACGGACTCCAGCTGCGGCGTGCCCACGGCGGCCAGCACGGCGTCGAGGCAGGCGGCGATTTCCTCCATATCCGCCTCGACCATGCCGCGGGTGGTGACCGCGGGCGTGCCGAGGCGCAGGCCCGAGGCCTGGAAGGGCGAGCGCGTCTCGAACGGCACCGTGTTCTTGTTGCAGGTGATGTTGGCGCGATCGAGCGTCTCCTGCGCGACCTTGCCCGTGAGCTCGGGGAACCGGGCGCGCAGGTCGACGAGCATGAGGTGGTTGTCGGTGCCGCCGGAGACGATCTTGTAGCCGCGCCTCGTCATCGCCGCAGCGAGGGCCTGGGCGTTGCGGATGATCTGGGCGGAGTAGGTCTTGAACTCGGGCTTGAGGCACTCGGCGAAGCACACGGCCTTGGCGGCGATGATGTGCATCAGCGGCCCGCCCTGGCCGCCGGGGAACATCGCCGAGTCGATCGCCTTGGCGTGGGCCGCCCGGCAGAGGATGAGGCCGCCGCGCGGACCGCGCAGCGTCTTGTGCGTCGTGGTGGTGACGAAGTCGGCGTGCGGCACGGGCGAGGGGTGCAGGCCGGCGGCGACCAGCCCGGCGATGTGCGCGATGTCGGCGAAAAGCAGCGCGTTCACGCCGCGGGCGATCTCGCCCATGCGGGCGAAATCGATGATCCGCGAGTAGGCGCTGGCCCCGACGGTGATCATCTTCGGCTGCTCGCGCGCCGCGGTGGCGGCGAGTTCGTCGTAGTCGATGCGGCCGGTGTCTTCGCGCACGCCGTACTGGCAGAACTTGTAGAGCTTGCCGGAGAAGTTGGCCGGATTGCCGTGGGTGAGGTGGCCGCCGTGGCTCAGGTTCATGCCCAGCACCTTGTCGCCCGGCTGGAGCACGGCGGTGTAGACGGCGAAATTGGCCTGCGAGCCGGAGTGCGGCTGCACGTTGGCGTGTTCGGCGCCGAAGAGCTTTTTCGCGCGTTCGATTGCCAGGAGCTCGACCTTATCGACTTCTTCGCACCCTCCATACCAGCGGCGGCCGGGATAGCCCTCGGCGTACTTGTTGGTCATCACGCACCCGGCGGCCTCGAGCACGGCCGGGTAGGTGAAGTTCTCCGAGGCGATGAGCTCGATGTGGCTCTGCTGGCGGGCGAGCTCGCCGGCGATCGCGGCGTGCACCTCGGGGTCGAGTTGGCGGAGGGGAGTGGAATCAAGCATGGAAGGGAAAGACAGCCGGACGGGTTAGGAGTAAGGTTTAAGGGCTGACCGGGGGAGGCGGGGCGGCCGGGGTGATCGTCCTGAGGAAACGGACGACGCTGGGCACGGCCTCGACGAGATTGTCGCGGCAGGCCTCGTAGATTCCCAGCGTGCCGCCGTAGGGATCGTCAACCTCCGGATCGACCGGCGGGGGCAGGAACTGACGGAAAAGGTAGAGGTGCCTGGGCACGCGCTCGTACTGGAGCTGGATCATCGCGCGGTGCGCCTCGGTCATGCAGAAGACCGCCAGCGAGCCGTCGAGCAGCTCCTGGGTCAGGGTGCGGCTCAGGTCCCCGGTGAGGTCGATGCCGACCTTCTTCATCGCCGCCACGGCGTAGTCGGACGGCGGTGAGTTGTCGCGCGCCGCGATCCCGGCGGAGACAACTTGGAGCGAGCGGAGCGGCTCCTCCTGTCCGGCCAGAAAATGGCGGAGCAGCGCGGCGGCCATGGGACTCCGACAGATGTTGGCCGTGCAGACGATGAGGATGTGGCCCGGGCCCGGCATGCGGAAAGCGTGAATAAGCAGTCGTGGCTGCGGCTTGTCGAGGGCAGAAACGTGCCGGCCGCCCGTGGAATCTTCAATCGGCCGGCAGGCGGCCGAGGGCGAGCAGGGCGCGATCCAGCTGGACCGCACGCTGCAGGACGACATCGATCGGCGGCGGGGGCGGCGCGGGGGCGGCCGGGGTCGCCGCCGCGGGAGTGTTCGGAGCGGCGGGAGGCGCCGGCGCCGCGGGCGAAAACGGCGGGGGCGTCGCGCCCGCCAGATCCTCGGCGTGCTCCCGCGTCAACGCCGCTTCGTCGAAACGTTCTTTTTTGATCTTCACGTTGATCAGGGATTCGACCGGGTCGCCGGCATCGAGCGCGTCGTAGGCCTTTCGGTCGGCCGCGGGATCGACGGACAGCGCGATATCCGGTGTCAGATTCGGCGCGGGCAGGCCGAGCGTGATCAGGGCGGGGGCGCTGGCACGGAGGATGGCCAGCGCTTCGGCCGGCGTGCCGGGGCCGACGAGCACGAACAGCGGCGCGGTGCGGGACCGGGCCGGCAATCCGGCGGGAATCGCGGGGGTGCCGTCGACCGTCGGGTAACGCAGGTCGACCACCAGCGCCGGCGAGATCCAGGCGGCGGTCAGGGTCTTGGCGTCGTCCGGCAACCTGTGCAGGCGCACGTAGGAGAGATTCTGGCCCAGGTCCAGCGGCGCTGCCTGGCAGACGACGAGAGGGAGAAAGAGAAGGATTAAATACCGGAAACCGGATACCGGATACCGGAAAGCGGGTGGCTGACGCTGAGTGGCGGAGATTGGTGGTACGTTCTCCATCTTGTTGCTGGTCATTTGATCCTTGTCACTTGGCGCGCGCCACCTGGTTTTGGCTACTTCCCGCGATTCAATTGCCGCGCTCCGATGTCGCGCCGGTAGTACTTTGACGCGAATTCGATGCCGTCGCAAACCGCGTACGCCCGGTCGACGGCGGCGCGCAGCGTGGCGGCTCGGGCGCAGACGCCCAGCACGCGTCCGCCATTGGAGGCCACCTGCCCTGCGGCGTTCAGCGCCGTGCCGGCATGCACGATCCACGCATCGGTCGGCAGCCCGGCGGGAAGTCCGATCGGCTCGCCCTTGGAGTAGTGGCCGGGGTAGCCGCGCGCGGCAACGACGACGCAGATGACCGGGTCGGGCTTCACCTCAAGCTTGAGCCCGCGCAGTTCGCCGCAGGTCGTGGCCCACATAAGCGCCAGCGGATCGGTGGCCAGGCGCGGCAGCAGCACCTGCGTCTCGGGGTCGCCGAACCGGGTGTTGAACTCCAGCACCTGCGGGCCCGCCGCGGTCAGCATGATTCCGATGTAGAGCGTGCCGCGGAAGTCGATCCCCTCGGCCGCGATGGCGTCCACGCTCGGGCGGGCGATGGTGCGCACGATCTCGTCGAGGAGCGCGCCGCCGACGACATCGGCCGGCGAGTAGGCGCCCATGCCGCCCGTGTTCGGGCCGGTGTCGTTGTCGCCGACGCGCTTGTGGTCCTGGCTGGTCGGCAGCACGACGAAATCGCGACCCGAAACGACGAGGTGGATCGAGGTCTCCTCGCCGAACAGGCAGTCCTCGATCAGCACGCGCCGACCGCTGGCGCCGAAAACGCCGCCTTCCAACATGTCGCGCACCGCCGTCTCGGCCTCGGCGAGCGTCTGGGCGACGATCACGCCCTTGCCGGCGGCCAGCCCGTCGGCTTTGACCACGATCGGCGCGCGGCACTGGCGGAGGTAGGCGAGGGCGGGGGCGGTCTCGGTGAAGAACGCGGCGGGCGCGGTGGGAATCCGGTTTTTGAGCAGGAGTTCCTTGGTGAAGATCTTCGAGGCCTCGAGCCGGGCGCCGTCGCGCTTCGGGCCGAAGGCGGGAATGCCGGCGTCGGCGAGCGCGTCGACCAACCCGAGCGAGAGCGGCACCTCGGGGCCGACGATGACCAATCCGACCTTTTCGCTCTGGGCGAGGGCGACGAGTCCGGGCAGGTCGTCGGCCGGCACCGGGAAACAGGGGGTGTCCTTGGCCATCCCGCCATTGCCGGGGGCGGCGAGGACGCGCGGCCGCGCGGGCGACGCGAGGCAGGCCTTGACGAGAGCGTGCTCGCGTCCGCCGGAACCGACGATGAGGACGGATCGGGGAAGGGAGGTGACCACGGGAAAAGTCGAAAGTCCAAGGTCGCGGGTCACAGGTCGAACCAAAAAAGCTGCCGGCAGCGTCGGGCGTCCCTTGCGTCTCTGCGCCTTTGCGTGAGGCGGATTTGGGTCACGCCAAGACGCCAAGGAACAAAGCGGATGCTCCCTCGACAATTCGACTCAGGATCGCCAAGTCCGCACCGAATCGCAGGCGAAGCACTTCTGGCTATGCACGCTGCGCAGGCCGCCGGCTGCCCCTTCAGGTAGGCGCACTGCATGTGGCGCGGGCGGCAGCCGATGCAGTGGCTGAAGACGCCGCGTTTCCTGGCAATGCCGTGGAGTCGCGCCAGATACTGGCTGCAGACCGCGCAGTCCATCCCGCAAGGCGCGATCAGACGGATGCGATCGGTGAGGTTCACGGGCGTGCGAAGGCGCAAGCGCAAGCCCGAACGTTGGCGAGGCTGGAGAAGCGCATGCTCGGAGAACCCCGCGGCGGATTCGAGCTCTGCAGTCGACGCGGATCAGGATGGTGAATCACGCACCCCGCCCCACGGGGCACCCCTCTCAAGAGGGGATTCTGATCGGGGCGTCGGGCATAAGTCCCCTTTCCTGGAGGGGAGCTGAGTCGGAATGTCCGCGGATAAATCCCCTCTACCAAGAGGGGTGGCCGCAGGCCGGAGTGTGTGACCGCCCAGAGCCCGGAGGCCAGAGGCCGCAACCCAAAACCCGACGCGGCCCGGCGGCGAGCGCCGGCCCTACATACTCAAAACCAGAACCCTGAACCCAAAACTCTGAAGCTGACGCGGCGCGCCGCGCGCCGCCTCAGAGCACCTGCAGGCGCCGGCGGTAGAAGGCGACGACCTCGTCGGGATCGTCAGTGAAGAGCACGTAGTCGGCCATCCACCCTGGCGCGCGGCCGCTGCGGATCATCTCGCGGAACTGCTTGCGCAGGTCGGTCCAGTACTTCGCGCCGTAGAAGGTGTAGGGCACGCGCGGCCGGATGCCCAGCTTGAGGTTGCACAGCTCGATCCCGATCTCTTCCAGCGTGCCGACGCCGCCGACGTTGAAGATGCAAAAGTCGGCCGCCTCGAACCATTTTTGGCGGTTGTGGCGCGACGTCTCCTGGAAGGTGTTGAAGAAGTCGACGCCGAAGCGCGGCGTCTCGGCCTCGAGTTCGAGATAGCAGGCGCCGGTCAGCACCTGGCGCTGGCGCGCCTGCTCGGTGGCCAGCCGCATGACGCCCCCGCCGCCGCCGGTGAGGATGCCGACCTTGGGGCCGATGAATTCCGTCAGCCGGTTGAGCAGGGCGGAGATTTTGTCCGTCTGCTCGGTCTCGAGGTCGAGGGCGGAACCGTAGAACGCCAGAATGGTGGACTCCTGGAACAGCTTGCCCATTTCCTCGCGGATGAAGAAGCCCGCGTCCTTCTTGTAGGTGTGCAGGTAGAGGTCCTTCAGCGCGGGATTGAACCAGTAGACGTCCAGCCCGATCGCGAAATAGGTGTCGAGCCGCGCGTGGGCGTTGCTGGAGAGGAAGAAGCCGTGGGTGCGCGAGGCTTGGCGGAAGATGAGCCGGCGGAGCTTGAGCTGGGGAATGCGGGTGAGGAGCTCGATGTGTTCGAGCAGGTTGGGGAAGTACTCGACCACCAGGGTGTCGGCGTCCTCGGGCGCCTGGTCGAGCGCCTGGATCAGCGTGCGACAGCCGGGGGCGGCCTTGTCCGCCGCCGGCAGCGCCTTGGGGTGGCCGCCGAGGTGGAGGAAGAGCGAACGGTTCTCCATCACCGCGGTCTGGCCCTTGACGGTGATTTTGGTGCGCGGCCGCGGCGCCCCCGCGGGTTCCTGCGGCGGGCGGCGGTCGAGCCCGCGGTAGAGCTCGCCGGCAAAGGCGAAAAGCGCCCGGCGCCGGCGCTCCAGCGTCTTGACTTCGGGGTCGGCCAGGGTCGGCGCGCGGAAGATCTCGACGGACACGACCGGGTTCACCACCGGCTGGTCGCCACTGTTGTAGATCTCAAGCATGACGTTCGTGCCGAAGGTCTTGATCGGGTCGAGCAGGATGGCGCCGCAATGCAGGCCGAAGTTGCCCTCGCCGCGGTTGAGGACGACAAAGTGCTCCTTGAGGTACATGGAGCAGCTGGTGATGACGCCCGCGCGCGGCGGGACGGAGAGGATGTCGACGTCCTGGCGCACCTGCACCTTGTCGAGGTAGCCGCGGCCGGCGTCGCCGTTGACC
>Ga0335078_10006068_pt1 | contig 17912 bp, 18 predicted proteins | sample Lox_Sample_32_FD_206711 | JGI IMG/M metagenome (GOLD analysis project Ga0335078, IMG submission 206711) | Soil microbial communities from Loxahatchee National Wildlife Refuge, Florida, United States - Lox_Sample_3.2 | ecosystem: Environmental > Terrestrial > Soil > Wetlands | place: USA... | reverse complement strand
GCGCGGCGGCGTTCGGCGTCCGCCTTGACCTCGGCAAGCAGCTGGTCGGCCTGTGCCTTGGCCTGGCTGACGATCTGGTCGGCGTTCTTCTTGGCGTTGCTGACCAGCTGCCTGGCGTGCTGGTCGGCGTCGCGGCGGGTCTGGTCGGCCTGCGCGGAGGCCTTGGCCGCGCGCTGCTCGGCGGTGGAGGCGCGCTGCTCGGCCTCGGACACGAGCTTCTGGGTGGCGGACTGGGCGGCGGCGAGGCGCTCGGCCTCCTGGCGCTCGGCCTCTTCCCTGCGCGCGGCGAGCTGGATCTCGAACTCGGCCTCGGCCTGGGCGCGCTGGGCCTCGCTCTCCTCCAGGATCCGCTGCGCCTGGCTGCGCATCTCGTCGGCCTGCCGCTTGGAGGTGGTGAGGATCTCGTCGCGCTCGCGCTTGGCGGTGGCCTTCAGCTGGGCGACCTCACGCTCGGTGCTGGTGCGCAGCTTGGCGATGTCGCGCTCGGCGGAAGCCCGCTTCTCCGCGACCTCGTGATCGGCGGTCGCCCGCAGCTTGGCGACCTCGCGCTCGGTGGTCGAGGTCAGCTCGTCGGCCTCACGGCGCGCGGTGGTCCTGATCGAGTCGGCCTCGCGCTCCGCGGCGCCGCGCAGGTCATCGGTCTCGCGCTTGGCGTTCGCGCGCAGCTCGGCGGCCTCGTTCTCGGCACCTGCCCGCAGCTCGGCGGCGTCGACCTTGGCCGCGGCCTTGATCTCGTTCGCCTCCGACCTGGCCGCCTGGACCAGCTCGGTCGCCTGCTCCTCGGCCAGCCGGAGCAGCTGTTCAATGCGGGCGCCGAGGCCCGAGTAGGTCGGGCGCTCCTGCTCCTGGATCTGGCGGCGCGCGTCAGACAGTTCCCGCCGCATGGTCTGAGCCTGCTCGCGGTGAGTGCGCGCTTCAGCTTCAACTTGCCTGATGTGCTCGTCGACCTGGTGGCGGTCGTAGCCCCGCATCACGGTCGCGAACTCTCGCGGCGGAGCTTCTTCGAAGAAATTGGTCAGCTGAGCGTCAATGTCCGATTGCATGGGCCTAATCCTGGCTAGACGCGACGGGGGTTATACGGCAAAGGTCAGCCCGCCCTACGCATGCGGGTACGATCTTCGCCCAGTGACTCGCAGACTACTCTTTCTTGAGTGCCTTGGCGGGTCGTTCGGACTTCTCCATCCCCATGCATACCAGTTAAATCCTCTTCACTCCGGTCTGCGTGGGGTAGCGCGCGGATCGGGCGGCTCGACCAGTTCGGTCAGGACTCCGCCCAGGTCAGCGGGGTGCAAAAAGGCGATAGAGGCGCCCATGGATCCGTGCCGCGGCCGCTCGTCGATCAGTCGCACGCCGGTGCCGCCGATGGCGGTGAGGGCCTGGCGGATGTCGCTGACGCCGTAGCCGACATGGTGGATGCCCTCGCCCCGGCGGGCCAGAAACCGCCCCACCGGGGTGTCGGGGCCGAGCGGCTCGAGCAGCTGAACGTAGCCGCTCGGCAGCATCGCGACCGACGGGCCGCCGCCAAGCAGCCAGTCCCCTCCCACCGGATTCCCATCCCCACCGATCCGCAGCATGGCTTCGCGGACCCCTTGTTCCTCGTTCACCTCAAAGCTCACTACCTTAAGGCCGAACGTCGCCTCGTACAAGCCAACGGTAGCCTGCAGATCCCTGCACGCGATGCCGATGTGGTCGATGCGGGTAAGAAGCGGTGGGGCAAGCGGCACGATTCCTCCCTCTGCGGCCCGATGGGTATCGTTGCAGATATGAATGAGGCACGTCAGCCGGTCATCGTCGGCGCTGCGAGGACCCCGGTGGGCCGCCTGCTCGGGTCTCTCGCCAGCAAGTCTGCCAGCGAACTCGGCGGCGTGGCCATCGCGGCGGCCCTGGACCGCGCGGCGGTCGGCCCGCAGCAGGTGCAGTACGTCATCATGGGCCAGGTGCTGCAGGCGGGCGCGGGGCAGATCACCGCGCGCCAGGCCGCGGTCGCGGCCGGCATCCCGATGACGGTGCCCGCGCTGACCGTCAACAAGGTCTGCCTGTCCGGCCTGGACGCCATCGCGCTGGCCGCCCAGCTGATCAGGCTCGGCGAGCACGACGTGATCGTGGCAGGCGGGATGGAGTCCATGACCCGCGCGCCGCACCTGCTGCCGAACTCCCGCGCGGGTTACAAGTACGGCCCCGTCGAGCTCGTCGACTCGATGGCGTTCGACGGCCTGACCGACGCGTTCGACCACCTGTCGATGGGCGAGTCGACCGAGGACAGCGGCCGCAAGCTCGGCATTACCAGACAAGAGCAGGATGAGTTCGCCGCCGCCAGCCACCAGCGCGCCGCCGCGGCGGCCAAGAACGGCCTGTTCGCCGCCGAGATCGCTCCGGTCGGCATCCGGCAAAGAAACGGCGACCAGCTGACCGTGGCCGAGGACGAGGGCATCCGCCCCGGCACCACGGCAGAGGCGCTTGCCGGGCTCAAGCCCGCGTTCGGAGCCGGCGGCACGATCACCGCGGCCACCGCGTCGCAGATCTCCGACGGCGCCGCCGCCGTAGTCGTGATGTCTGCCGAGGCAGCACAGCGGGCGGGCGTAAAGGTGCTCGCCGAGATCGGCGCGCACGGCAACGTCGCGGGCCCGGACAACTCGCTGCACTCCCAGCCGTCCAACGCGATCAAGCAGGCCCTGGCCAAGGCCGGCCTGACCGTGAAGGACCTGGGCCTGATCGAGATCAACGAGGCGTTCGCGGTGGTCGTCATCCAGTCCATGCGCGACCTCGGCGTCGGGTCAGACAAGGTGAACGTCAACGGTGGCGCGATCGCGATCGGCCACCCGATCGGGGCATCAGGCGCGAGGCTCGCCGTGCACCTGTGCTACGAGCTTGGCCGCCGCGGCGGCGGCATGGGCGCCGCCGGGCTGTGCGGCGGCGGCGGCCAGGGAGAGGCCCTCCTGCTGCAGGTACGTGGCTAGCGGCGCCGAGATCGAGCGGGCGCGGGCCGGCGACACCCGCGCGCTCGCCCGGCTGATCACGCTTGTCGAGAACGCCTCGCCGCGGGTCCGCTCGCTGATCAAGGACCTGCTGCCGGGCACGGGGCGCGCCCGCGTCATCGGCCTGACCGGCGCGCCGGGCGTCGGGAAGTCCACCGTGACCGGCGCGCTCGTCGGCGCGCTGCGCGCCGCGGGGGCCAGCCGGGTCGCGGTTCTCGCGGTGGACCCGAGCTCGCCGTTCAGCGGCGGCGCCCTGCTCGGCGACCGGATCAGGATGCAGGAACACGCCACCGACGATCAGGTCTACATCAGGTCGATGGCGAGCAGGGGTCACCTCGGCGGCCTGGCTGCGGCCACCCCGCAGGCGATCCGCGTGCTCGACGCGGCGGGCTACGAGCTGATCATCATCGAGACGGTCGGCGTCGGGCAGGCGGAGGTCGCGATCGCCTCGCTCGCCGATTCCGTGGTCGTGCTGCTCGCTCCGGGGATGGGCGACGCGGTCCAGGCGGCCAAGGCCGGCATCCTCGAGGTAGCGGACCTGTTCGTGGTGAACAAGGCCGACAAGCCCGACAGCCACCAGGTGGTCAGGGACTTGCGCAACATGCTCGCGCTCGCCGAGCGGCCGGCCGGCGCGTGGAAGCCGCCGATCGTCGCCACGGTCGCGATGAACGGTACCCGGGACGAGGGCATCGGCGAGCTGGTCAGCCGCCTGGATGCCCACTGGGCCTGGCTGAACGAGACCGGCGAGCTGAGCAGGAGACGGCGGATGCGGGCGCGCGAGGAAATCACCGCGCTGGCCTTCGCCGCGCTGCGGCAGCGCCTGAGCACGTCAGGCGTCGACGCGCTGGCGAGCCGGGTCGCGGAGGGCACCCTGGATCCCTTCGCCGCCGCGGACGAACTGATCGCCGAGCATGTCCGCTAACCCGAGGACGTACGGTTGTACTCGTGGGTAAGCCGCTTGAGCTGCCGTTCGATCCGATCGACCGGGCCGCGCGGATCTGGGAGAACAGGTTCGGGCCTTCGCCCTCGATGGCCGCGGTCACCTCGATCATGCGCGCCCAGCAGATCCTGCTCGCGGAGCTCGACGCGCTGCTCCGGCCGTATGAGCTGACGTTCGCCAGGTACGAGGCGCTGGTCCTGCTCACCTTCTCCCGGAGCGGCGCGCTGCCGCTGCGGGTGATCGGCGAGCGGCTGATGGTGCATCCGACAAGCGTCACGAACATCATCAGCCGCCTGGACCGGCAGGGCCTGGTCGTCCGCAGGCCGAACCCGGCCGACGGCAGGGGCAGGCTCGCCGAGATCACCGAGGCCGGCCGCGCCGTCGTGGAGCGGGCGACAAGGGACCTGATGGCGGCGGACTTCGGGCTCGGCGGGTACGACAAGGACCAGCTAGGGGAGATCTTCGACCTGCTCCGCGCGCTGCGCCTGACCGCGGGCGATTTCATCCCCGCGGAGCCCTCGAGATAACGGGCGGCTGACCAGGGACGGCTGCCAGCTGGCGCCGCCGTCGAAGGTGAACCAGACCACGCCGTCGGTCGCGTTCACCGGCAGCGCGATGCCCTGCATGTCGGTGGTCATCCCCACGTACCCGAACCCGCCGGCCGGCGCGCCGGTCACGAGCGTCGCCTGCTGCCAGCCGGTTCCGCCCGCGCCAAGCAGGTCGATGCCCTGATCGGTGCCGAGCACCACAGTCTGCGACGGGCTGGCCGCGATCGAGGAGGCGATTCCCGCCGTCGGCGCCGTGGCAAGGCGATGCCAGCTGGCCCCGCCGTCCGCCGAGGAGTAGATGACCTTCTGCTCGCCGCCAGCCGGGCCGCCAGCCGGGCCGCCAGCCGGGCTGCCCGCTGGGCCGCCAGCCGGCTGCGTGCAGGCGAGGATCAGGTTGGTGGCGTCGATCGCGCCGAGCAGCGCGTCGGACGGCTGGCCGTCCGGCTGAGCCTGGCCGGCCGCGCACGGGATGCGCGCCACAGGAGACCAGGCCGCGCCGCCGTCCACCGGCCCGGAGAACAGCATCCCGTCGGGCCCGAGCAGGTACCCGCGGCTCCCGGTGAGCACGATCGACGCCGAACCGGGCCCGGCAAGGCCAGCGCGAAGCCCCGAGGTCGACGCGCCCACCGGCGTCCAGTCGTCAGCGGAAGCGGGGGAGGAGTACAGCGTGAACTTGGTGCACTTGGCGGCGAAATCCGCCCCGGTCCCGGTGCACGACGCGAACACGCCGAACGCGCGGTCGCCCACCGTCTCCAGGTCGGTGACCCGCAGCCCGTCGGTGGCCACCTGGGTCCAGGTGTGGCCGCCGTCGTGGGTGGCGAACAGCTGGGGCCCGAACGCCCATCCGTTCTTGCCGTCGAGGAACCTGATACCGCCCACCCCGCTGGCCCCGTCCGGCGCGCCGGTAAGCGGCGCGGGCACCCCGAACCAGGTCTTTCCCGCGTTGTCGGTCCGCGCCACCGAGGTGCAGTACTGGGTGGCGCAGTGCCCGGGCGTGCCCGCCTGGCCGATCACCCAGCCGATGCTCGTGCTCACGAACGTCACCGAGGTGGGCTGAAAGCTGGCCGGTACCGGCGGCGGCGATGACGGGGCGGGCCGCGCGGAGGACGAGGACTCGGCCGCGCCGCCGCCGGTGGCGGTCACGCCGGGAGACGGGACGGCGCCGGTCCGGCCCGAGTTGTTCACCGGCCCGAGCGGCGACAGCCTGACCACCTGCGGAACGGTCACCCCGGCGGCCACGACGATCGCGGCGGCGCCCGCGGTGATCGCGAGCCTGCGGTACTTGCGGTGCCTGGCGCGCCGCTTGATCAGCTCGAACGTGCCCGGCGGTGGCGGCAGCGGCTCGATCCGCCCGCTCAGCCAGGAGTCGACGTCGTCGTCGTGACGGTCAGGCATCGCGTTCCCCAAGCGCCGTCTTCAGCCGGGCGCGCGCGGCGAACAGGTCCGCCTTGATCGTGCCCTCGGGCCGGTGCAGCAGGGCCGCGACCTCCTTGACGGGGAAGCCGGCGTAGTAGTGCAGCAAGAACGGATCCCGCAGCCGCGGCGGCAGCGAGGCGATCAGGTTGCGCACGTCGACGTCCTGTACCGGGAAGGCCACCTCGTCGACGGCGGCGCCGGCCGTGACGCTGCGGATGGCCCGCCGTTCCCGCTCGGTCTTGCGCCAGTGGTCACGTATCAGGTTGGTCGCGATCATGTAGAGGTAGCTCTGCGGGCTGTCCACGCGCGTCCACCGGCCGAGCAGCCGGACGAACGCCTCGGAAGCGATCTCATGCGCGGTGTCGTCGTCGTCGACAAGCCGCCGGACCCAGCCGGCCAGCTTGGGGTACGCGGTCTTGAACAGCTCTTCGGCTTCGTCGGCGTCGACCCTTTCAGCCTCACCAGCGATGCCCACCGGTTCTCCCTCGATGATGTCCCCGGCAGGCGACGGGAACAGCACGACCTCACGCCCCGCGTGCCCGCCGCCCTGCATGAGCATCATGTTGGGCCCGGTCGGGGCGTCCTCGAGAACGCCCGCGTGATACGGCAAGATCTACCACATTTCTGCCCGGCGACCGCAGTGATCATCTGCTGGCGCCTGGCCAGCCCTTTGTCGTTCATGGGGTCTGGCCCGGGCGCGCCCCCGTGGACGTCCGGGCCACCGCTGCGCGCAACGGCCGTTTCCCCTGCCTTGCGCTCTAAAGAGACGACACAGCACCGCGAACGGTTGCACAGAAAATTCTTTTTTTTATCTGAACGGGCGGTGGCGCACGTCTCGCCTCCCTCTCACCGCCCCGGGTGGCGTCCGTATCGGTCGTCCCGGGTCCGGGCTACACTCAGAAGATAGTAGGACGTCCTACTATTTTGGCCCAACCGTCTTGGCAGGGCACGGCCCCGGGGAGGAAGCTTCATGGACGCACCGACCGACGCGGGCAGGCAGCGCTGGCAGCGCCGTTTCGACCAGGCGGTCAAGCGCGACGCGGACTACACCACGCTGTCCGGCCTCGAGGTGGACCCGGTCTACGGCCCGCCCGACGGATCCGAGGTCCCCGAGCAGATCGGCTGGCCCGGCGAGTTCCCGTTCACCCGCGGCCTGTACGCCACCGGCTACCGCGGCAAGCCGTGGACGATCAGGCAGTTCTCCGGCTTCGGCAACGCGCGCCAGACCAACGAGCGGTACAAGATGCTGCTGCGCGCCGGCGGCGCCGGGCTGTCGGTGGCGTTCGACATGCCGACGCTGATGGGGCGCGACTCCGACGAGCCGCGCTCGCTCGGCGAGGTCGGTCACTGCGGCGTGGCGATCGACTCGGCCGCCGACATGGACGTCCTTTTCGACGGCATCAAGCTGGCCGACACCACCACCTCGATGACGATCAGCGGCCCGGCGGTCCCGGTCTTCTGCATGTACCTGGTCGCGGCGGAGCGCCAGGGCGCCGACCTCGCCAAGCTCGACGGCACGCTGCAGACCGACATCTTCAAGGAGTACATCGCGCAGAAGGAGTGGCTGTTCCCGCCGCGCCCGCACCTGCGCCTGATCGGCGACCTGATGGAGTACTGCGGCGCGAACATCCCCAGGTACAAGCCGCTGTCCGTGTCCGGCTACCACATCAGGGAGGCCGGCTCGACGGCCGCGCAGGAACTCGCGTTCACGCTGGCCGACGGGTTCGGCTACGTCGAGCTCGGCCTTTCCCGCGGCCTCGACGTGGATCAGTTCGCCCCCGGCCTGTCGTTCTTCTTCGACGCGCACATCGACTTCTTCGAGGAGATCGCGAAGTTCCGCGCCGCCAGGCGGATCTGGGCCAGGTGGCTGCGCGACGCGTACGGCGCGCGCACCGAGCGCGCCCAGTGGCTGCGCTTCCACACCCAGACCGCGGGGGTCTCGCTGACCGCGCAGCAGCCGGACAACAACATCGTCCGCACCGCCATCGAGGCCCTGGCGGCCGTGCTCGGCGGGACGAACTCGCTGCACACCAACGCCCTCGACGAGGTTCTCGCGCTGCCTGGCCCGGCGGCCGCCGAGACCGCGCTGCGCACCCAGCAGGTGATCATGGAAGAGACCGGCGCCCTCAACGTCGCCGATCCGCTCGGCGGCTCCTGGTACGTGGAGGCGCTGACCGACCGGATGGAGGCCGAGGCGGAGGCGATCTTCGCCCGTATCCGCGAGATGAGCCCGGACGGCACGATGACCGGCGGCATCCTGCAGGGGATCGAGGACGGCTGGTTCACCGGCGAGATCGCCGAGGCATCGTTCTCCTATTCGCAGAAACTGGAGAAGGGCGAGAAGAAGATCGTCGGGGTCAACTGCCACACGGAAACGGTCGCGGAGCCCCTGGAGATCCTCCGGATCAGCCCCGAGGTCGAGCGCGAGCAGGTGGCGACGCTGGCCGAACGCCGCGCCCGCCGCGACCAGCCCGCGGTAGACGCCGCCCTCGCCGCCCTGGTCGCCGCCGCGCGCACCGACGAGAACCTGGTCCCCCCGATGCTGGACGCCGCCCGGGCCGAGGCCACCCTGGGTGAGATCTGCACCGCGCTGCGCACCGAGTGGGGCGCCTACGCCGAGCGCCCTGCTTTCTAGACTCCGCGGCTCAGGCCGGGCTGGCGACGGGAAGCCCGATGTCCTTGGCCGCGGCAAGCAGGCGTTCGTCGTAGGCGACGAACGCCGTGATGTGGCCCTTCAGCGCGAGCGCCGACGCCAGGTGGATGGCCTGCGCGGGGCTCAGGTCCTGCGGCGGCAGCGTCGCCGAGTTCTCCAGCACGTCGGCGGTCAGCGTCACCCGCGCGATCCGCTTGATCACGCGGTAGCTCCGCGGCAGCGCGCCGGGCTCGGTCCGCCAGACCGCCCGCGGCACCTCCGCCCGGTGCAGCGCGCTCGAGACCAGCGGCTGGTCGGCGCGTTCGGCGAGCCAGCGCGCAAGCGCGGCCGATTCCGGTTCGGTCAGGGCCAGCTTGACCAGCGCGGAGGAGTCGAGGTAGATCATCGCGGCTGCTCCGGTCGGCTACCGGTCGCCTTGCCCGCCTCGCCCGCTTGGCGCGCGGAGACCGGATACGGCTCGATGCCTGCCGCGCCGCCAGGTTCCTCGGCCGGCTCGAGGATCCCGGCGGCGATCAGGCGCTCCAGCGGGCTGCCCGACTCGCTGACCGGGATCAGCCTGGCGACCAGCCGCCCGCGGTTCGTGATGTCCACCGTGTAGCCCTTCTCCGCCAGATCGACGTAGACGCTCGCATGCTGGCGCAACTCCCTGATCCCTATCCGCCTGTTCGCGGCGGCTCGCCCCGCGGGCTCGGCACGCGAAGCCGGCCTGCCGGGTTCACGGCTCCTGACCGCCGGGTCGCCCTGCCTTCCTGCGGTCACCGGCAGCGACTGGTCGTCTTCCTCTGGAGCGACACTCATCGTGCCACCGTAGCACGGGATATGCTACGTGAGCAGGGGCACGGCCACGCCTTCGGGACATGGCGGGGAAACGGCAGAAACATGCCCGTCACATCCGGAAACGGTCACGGAACAACCGCTGCTTACGCTTCGGTCATGGCGGACATTTTCGATGGTTACCGGCTGGCCGGGGCCTGGGATGAGATGTTCGCGGCACCCGGGAGACCGCGCCCGCCTTATGACGCGCTGGTGTCCGTGCTGCAGCCGATGGATCCCGCCGAGCTGAGGTTCCGCGCCGACCAACTCGCCCGCGTGTTCACCGACCGCGGGGTGACCTACGACTTCGCCGGCGAGGAGCGGCCTTTCCCGCTGGACCTGATACCGCGGGTAATCGAAGCCGCCGAGTGGGACCTGGTGGCGCGGGGCGTGCGGCAGCGGGTTCGCGCGCTCGAGGCCTTCCTCGCCGACGTGTACGGCCCCGGGCGCGCGTTCGAGGACGGGGTGGTGCCATGGCGGCTGCTGTACACGTCGTCGCGCTTCCGCCGGGAGGTGGCCGACTTCGCGCCGCCGAATGGGGTACGGATCCACGTCGCCGGCATCGACCTCGTCCGCGACGAGGAAGGCCGGTTCCGGGTACTTGAGGACAACGTCCGCGTCCCTTCGGGCGTCAGCTACGTGATCGAGAATCGGCTGGCGATGACCAGGACGTTCCCCGCGCTGTTCGCGGAGCAGAGCGTGCACCAGGTGGACGAGTACCCGTCCAGGCTGCTTGCCGCGCTCCGCGCGGCCGCGCCGCACGGCAGCGCCGACCCATTCGTGGTCGTGCTGACCCCCGGCGTGCACAACGCCGCGTACTTCGAGCACACCCTGCTGGCCCGGCTGATGGGCGTCGAGCTGGTCGAGGGACGGGACCTGTTCTGCTCGCGTAACCGGGTCTTCGTGCACACCACCCGGGGCCAGCGCCCGGTCGACGTGATCTACCGCCGGGTCGACGACGAGTTCCTCGACCCGCTGCACTTCCGGCCCGACTCGGTGATCGGCTGCCCGGGCGTCATCAACGCGGCGCGGGCCGGTCACGTCACGATCGCCAACGCGGTCGGGAACGGGGTGGCTGATGACAAGCTGCTCTACACCTATGTGCCCGACCTCATCAGGTACTACCTGGCCGAGGAGCCGCTGCTTGACAACGTCGAGTCCTACCGGCTTGACGACCCCGAGGTGCTCGGCTGGGCGCTGAGTGCGCTCCATGAGCTGGTCCTCAAGCCGGTAGACGGCGCGGGCGGCAGCGGCATCGTGATCGGCCCACGGGCAAGCGCCGCCGAGCTGACGGCGCTGCGCGAGCGGGTGGCGGCGGACCCTCGCGGCTGGCTGGCCCAGCGGCCGGTCGCGCTGTCCACGTCTCCGGTGCTGATCGGCGAGGTCCTAGCCCCCAGGCACATCGACCTGCGGCCGTTCGCAGTCAACGATGGCGAGGACGTGTGGCTGCTGCCCGGCGGCCTCACCCGGGTGGCGCTGCCAGAAGGCGAGCTCGTGGTGAACTCCAGCCAGGGTGGCGGGTCCAAGGACACCTGGGTGCTGGCCGGCCCGCGGCAGACGGCGGCCTCGGCCGCGGCTGTCGTCACGCCGCTGGCCGCCCGGCAGCCTCAGTCGGCGGCCGCCCGGCAGAGCGGGCCCGACCAGTGAACGACGAGCTGCTCAGCCGGATCGCCGAGACCTTGTTCTGGACCGGGCGCTACATAGAGCGCGCCGACGACACCGCCCGGCTCGTCGACGTCTACGTGCACCGCGTGCTCGGCGCGTCCGACCAGCCGTCCGTCGCGGACTGCAGCCAGCTGTTCGGCATCCTCGGGGTCGAGCCCGGCGAGGCGGAGCCCGACGCCGGCACGGCACTGTCGCGGCTGGCATACGACGTCAAGAATCCGAGCGCGATCGCAGGCGCGCTGCTCGCCGCGCGGGCCGGCGCCCGCGGCGTCCGCGAGGTGATCTCCAGCGAGATGTGGGAGTGCCTCAACGTCACGGGGCACGGGCTTGCGGGCCAGCGCCGGGCCGCGGAACGGCTGGGCCCGCACGTGTTTCTCCGGTTCATCAGGGAACGCGCGGCGCTGTTCTTCGGCCTCGCCGAGGAAACCATGAGCCACGACGACGCCTGGCGGTTCCTGGTGCTCGGGCGTTCCCTTGAGCGGGCCGACATGACCGCCAGGCTCCTGCTCGCGCGCATGCCCGCCCCGGCCGAGCTCGGCTGGCCGCTGCTGCTGCACGCCTGCGGCGCCTACGAATCGTTCATCAGGACCCACGGCTGGACGGCCGAGCCGTCAAGGGTGGCCGAGTTCCTGCTGCTTGACCGGCTGTTCCCGCGGTCGGTCATGCACTCGCTTGTGACCGCGGAGGACTGCCTGCTCGCGCTGAACCCCGGCCCGGTCCGAATGGGCATGGACGACCCGGCCAGGCGCCCGGTGGGCCTGCTGCGGACCAGGCTGGAGTACGCCGATCCGCAGCAACTGCCCGGCCAGCTCCCCGAGCTGCTCGGCGCCCTGCAGCGGGCCTGCGTGACTGCCTGCGAGGCGATCACCAGGCGGTACTTCCAGTACGCGGCGCCGGTCACCTGGGAGAGGGGCGGCTGAGGATGGGCTGGCGGCTGCGGGTAGCGCATACCACCAGGGTCAGCTATGCGGACCCGGCGCGCACCTCGTTCAACGAGGCGCGGATGACGCCGCTCACGCTGCCGACGCAGGTCACCCTGGAGAGCAGGGTCGCTGTCGGCGCGGGGGTCCCGGTCCGGACCTACTGCGACTACTGGGGCACGTTCGTCAGCGCATTTGACGTTTCCGATCCCCACACCGATCTGGTGATCATGGCTCAGGCCACCGTCGAGACCCAGGGCGCCGACGCCACGCCGCCCGCCCCGCCTTCGTGGGCCGAGCTGCGGGCACGGGCCGCCTCGGGCCGACTGCTCGAATACCTGCTGCCGACGCCGCTCACCACCGTGACCCCCGCCGTCGTCGCCGCCATCACGGAGACGGTGAACGGCGCGGACCCGATCGAGGCCGCGACCGAGATCGCCGACCGTGTCCGCTCTCATGTGACCTACGTGACCGGAACGACCGGAGTACAGACCAACGCCCAGGAAGCCTGGGATCAGGGGCAGGGCGTGTGTCAGGACATGGCCCATGCCACGGTCGCGCTGCTCCGCACGGCCGGGCTGCCCGCCAGGTACGTCTCTGGCTACCTGCACGCCGACCCGTCGGCCGAACCCGGTCACACCGCCGCCGGGCAGAGCCACGCCTGGGTGGAGTACTGGGCAGGTTCCTGGTTCCCCTGCGATCCGACAAACGACGCCGCGGTCGCCGAACGCCATGTGGTCGTCGCCCGTGGCCGGGACTATGCCGACGTCCCGCCGCTCAAGGGCATCTACCACGGCCCGCCGGTCAGAGCCCAGGACGTGACCGTGGAGGTTACCCGCCTGGCCTGACCCGGCTGGTGCGCGACGATGCCGGGCACCCCTGGATCAGGATGTGGCGCGGATGCGGCAGGATGGAGTCATGCAGCCGCGAGATTTTTCGCTCTATGGTGCCGTCGATCTGGGCGCGCGGCAGGCCGCCGCGCAGCGCAGGCAGCAGGCGGCTCAGTCCGACAGCTCCGGCGCGAGCGGCGACGGTCACGTCATCGAGGTCACCGAGGAGACCTTTAACACCGACGTCGTCGAGCGCTCGCGCACCACGCCCGTGATCATGGATCTGTGGGCCGAGTGGTGCGGACCGTGCAAGCAGCTCGGGCCGGTGCTGGAGAAGCTGGCCATCGAGGCCGATGGCCAGTGGATTCTTGCCAAGGTAGACGTCGACGCGAACCCTCAGCTGAGCGCGGCGCTCCAGGTGCAGAGCATCCCCATGGTGGTCGCGGTCATCGGCGGCAAGCTGGTGGACGCCTTCCTCGGCGCGATGCCCGAGGCGCAGGTCCGCCAGTGGCTTGGCCAGGTCATGGCGATCGCCGAGCAGGCCGGGCTTGTCCTTCAGGCAGCTGCCGAGGATGCCGACGACGAGGGCGCCGAGGTCCCCATGGCGCGAGACGGGCGAGCGCCGCGCGGCGCGCCGCCGATGCCGCCGGCCTATGCCGAGGCGCGCGAGGCCATGGAGCGCGGCGACCTGGACGCCGCGGCCAGGGCCTTCGAGGCGGAGCTCGCGGCCTCGCCGGGCGATCCCGTCGCGAAGTCCGGCCTGGCCCAGGTCAACCTGATCCGCCGGGTCAGCTCCTACGACCAGGCGCGCGTCCGCAGGGATGCGGCCGAGCATCCGGACGACGTCGATGCCCAGACCCGCGTGGCCGACATCGACCTGGCGTCGGGGCGCTTCGAGGAGGCCTTCGACCGGCTGCTCGGCGTGATCCGGCGGACCTCAGGGCAGGACAGGGACAAGGCCCGCGTCCACCTGGTCGGCCTGTTCGACATCCTGCCGCCGCGTGACCCGCGCGTGGCCAAGGCGAGGTCCTCCCTGTCCGCCCTGCTCTTCTAGCGCCCTGCTCTTCTAAGGTCACGGCAAACCCGCCCTGTAAGGCCGCCCACCGAAGCGAGTGCGGCCATGTCGTCATGCAACCATGCCTCGAAGGAATATACAAGTCGAGTTGTAAGTTAGTTGCTGCTGGAGGGTCACAGACGGGATTCCCGGCGAAGTCCTCCAAAGAAAACCTTCGGAGGTGAGGCAAGGATGTACATGACAACTTTTGACCCGTTCGCCCGGGACTTCCAGCGGCTGGCCCGGCGTTCGCTCGGCCAGGCGACCCTGATCCCGCTGGACGGCGTGCGCCGTGACGGCGACGTGGTGCTCCGGTTCGACGTCCCCGGCATCGACCCTTCCTCGATCGACGTGACCGTCGACCGGGGTGTCCTGTCGGTGAGCGTTAAGCGGCAGGAGGAGCACACCGAGAACGACAAGTTCTTCGTGCGGGAGCGCACGATGGGCACCTTCACCCGTCGCCTGCGTCTGTCCGAGAACCTCAACGCGGATGCGATCGAGGCCGCCTATGACAACGGCGTTCTCGAGGTCAAGATCCCGGTTCTCGAGCAGGCCAAGCCGCGCAAGGTGGAGGTCCGCCAGGCCGACGACAAGCAGGAGCTTGCCGCCTGACCTAGCTGATCACCACGACAGACGAGCGGCCGGCGGGCGCACTGGCGCCCCGCCGGCCGCTTACCATCTGGGCAGAAAAAGCCCGCACCAGACGCCCGGGGGAGGGAACGTCATGGATCCGCTCGAGGACGAGCACGCGCCGCTGTTCACCGTCGGCCAGGTTGCCGACATGCTCGCGGTCAAGCAGGCGTTCCTGCGCCGGGTGGACGAGCTCCGGGTGGTCTCCCCGCAGCGGTCGGCCGGCAACCAGCGCCGCTACACCAGGTACGAGATCCGGGTCATCAAGCAGGTCGTGACGATGACGGACGAGGGCATGACGCTGCCCGCCATCCGCCGCATCATCGACCTCGAGCAGCGGCTCGCCGCGGCCATCAGCCAGCTGGCCGAGACCACAAGCCGGCTAGCCGAGATCACCAGGCACCGCGACGAACTGGCCCGCCGCCTGGCCGAAGCGCACCGCGGCCCGGCCGACGCGCACCGCGGCCTCCAGCAGTCACAAGACGACCGCCCGCGGCAGACGTAACCGCCCCGGGTCGGCCTCCGCGAGCTGCTCGAGTACCGGCAGCGCGGCCGCGAGCGCGTCCCGCTGCCCGGGGGTGAGCAGCCGCAGGCTGGTGGTCAGCATGATCGTGCTCTCGGTCCGGATGCGCTCGAGCGCTTCCTGGCCGTGCGGCGTGATCGACAGCGTGCTCGCGCGGGCGTCGTTCGGATCGGCGCACCGGCGCACGTAGCCGCTGTCTTCGAGCGCGGTCACCAGCCGGGTGAGCGTGGAAGGCGCGATGCCCTCGGCCGCCGCCAGGTCGCCGAGGCGGATCGGCCCCGCCTTCCCGATGGTCGAGAGCGCCGCGAGCTGCGTGGGCGTCAGGCCGGCGAGCTCGTGCCTGCGCAGCCGCCTGGCCAGCCGGGCCAGCGCGACGCGCAGCCTGGTGACGTCAACCACCGTGTCGACGTAATCCGTGCTCACCTTCTCAGCGTACGCGGTACCCGCTGGGGTCCAGCAGTATCAGCGCGCCGGTGTCGGTCAGAATACGCTGGGACTCAGCACAAGCGGCGACCGGTGAGCCGCAATCCTGACCGATCATAGATACATGGACGAAAACGCCTCGGAGGCCCTGGCGGGACGCCTGCTCGTCGCCACGCCGATGCTCGGCGATCCCAATTTCCGTCGCACCGTCGTCCTGATCGTGGAGCACGAGCCCGAACAGGGCACGCTCGGCGTGGTGCTGAACCGGCCGACCAAGATCCCCGTCGGCCAGGTGCTCGAGCCGTGGACCGAACTTGTGACCGGTCCCTCGGTCGTGTTCAGCGGCGGCCCTGTCGCGCCGAACAGCGCGCTTGCCCTCGCCGTGATCCCGGGCACCGACGAGCCTGTCGGCTGGCACCCGCTCGACGGCGCGCCCGCGATGGCCAGGCTCGGCCTGGTCGACCTGGACGCCCCGCCCGGCCTGCTGGCCCCCGCGATCGTCTCGCTCCGGGTGTACGCGGGCTACGCCGGCTGGAGCGCGGGCCAACTGGTGGCCGAGATCGAGGAAGGCGCGTGGTACGTGCTGCACGGCGAGCCGGCCGACGCGTTCAGCGCCGAGCCGGAGCGGCTGTGGCCCGCGGTGCTGCGCCGCCAGGGCGGCGAACTCGCCTACGTGGCGACCTACCCGGACGACCCGGGCCTCAACTGATCGCCAACCACGTAAACTCGCAACCGTGACCGAGACCCAGCAGGACACGCGCATCCAAGAGGATGTCCGCCCCGACCTCTCGCACGGCGACGGCGATCATGACCGGTTTGCGCACTACGTCGACAAGAGCAAGATCGTCGACAGCATGGTGACCGGGACCCCTGTCACCGCGATCTGCGGCAAGGTGTGGGTGCCGAGCCGGGATCCGAAGCGCTACCCGCTCTGCCCGATCTGCAAGGAGCTCTACGAGCGCCTCCCCGAGGGCGGCGGCGGAGAGGGCGGCGACTGACTCCCCTGGCACGCAACCGGGCGGCCCTGGGGCCTGCCTCGCGCCGGAGGGCACCGGCGCGCCGTGCCGTGCATCCGGCCGAGTGTCCCGGTAGCATCTCGCCCTCGTGAGCACCCCTGATTCGGAGACGGCGGCCGGTGAAGGTGAACCACCGTTCGTTCGGGATGATCTGATTTTCGGTCTTCGTGGCTGGCAGAAAGACGCCTATCACGAGTACTTCAAGCGCCCGCGGCGGGACTTCCTGCTGGTCGCGACGCCGGGCGCCGGGAAGACCAGGTACGCGCTCACGATCGCGGCCGAACTCCTGGCCAGGCGCGAGATCGCCATGCTCACCGTCGTCACGCCCACCGAACATCTCAAGCACCAGTGGGCGCAGGCCGCGACCGAGTTCGGGATGGCGATCGACTCGGCGTACCGGAACGCGCAGGGCCGCGCCGGTGCCGACTTCGCCGGCGTAGCGGTCACCTACGCGCAGGTCGCCGCGCACCCGGCGCTGCACAGGCAGCGCACGGAGAACCGCAGGACGCTGGTGATCTTCGACGAGATCCACCACGCGGGCGACGCGCTGTCCTGGGGCGACGCGATCCGCGAGGCGTTCTACCCGGCCAGGCGCAGGCTCGCGCTGACCGGCACGCCGTTCCGCACCGACGCGAACCCCATCCCGTTCGTGACCTACGCGGAAGAACCGGACGGATCGCTGCGCAGCGCATCTGACTACGTGTACGGCTACGGCCCCGCGCTCGAGGACAGCGTGGTCCGGCCGGTGATCTTCCTCGCCTACTCCGGCGAGATGCGCTGGCGTACCCGGGCAGGCGACGAGATCGCGGCCACCCTGGGCACCCCGCTGACCAGGGAGCAGACGGCGCAGGCCTGGCGGACGGCGCTGGACCCGGCGGGGGAGTGGGTCAGCCGGGTGCTCGAGGCGGCGGACAAGCGGCTGACCGAGGTGCGCAGGGACATGCCCGACGCGGCCGGCCTGGTGATCGCGGGCGACCACGAGGACGCCAGGGCCTACGCCTCGCTGCTGCGCGGTGTGACAGGCAAGCGCCCGGTCCTCGTGCTGTCCGACGACAAGACCGCGAGCAGGAAGATCGCCGCCTTCGCCGACTCACCGGACCGCTGGATGGTCGCGGTCCGGATGGTGTCCGAGGGCGTCGACATCCCGCGCCTCGCCGTCGGCGTCTACGCGACCAGCGTGTCCACCGCGCTGTTCTTCGCCCAGGCGGTCGGCCGGTTCGTCCGCGCGCGCCGCCGCGGCGAGACGGCCTCGGTCTTCCTTCCGTCCGTCCCCGTCCTGCTGGCCTATGCCGCCGAGCTTGAGGCCGAACGCGACCATATCCTCCGCCCCCCGGGCGAGTCCTCCGAGGAGGAGGAACTCGCCGAGGCGCAGCGCCAGCGCGACACCCCCGACGCCCTCGACCCCGCCGAGGCCTTCCAGCCCCTCAACGCGTCCGCGCACTTCGACCGCGTCCTCTACGACGGCGGCGAGTTCGGCACCGCCACCGCCGCGGGCTCCCCCGAGGA
>Ga0335078_10006065_pt1 | contig 17914 bp, 18 predicted proteins | sample Lox_Sample_32_FD_206711 | JGI IMG/M metagenome (GOLD analysis project Ga0335078, IMG submission 206711) | Soil microbial communities from Loxahatchee National Wildlife Refuge, Florida, United States - Lox_Sample_3.2 | ecosystem: Environmental > Terrestrial > Soil > Wetlands | place: USA... | reverse complement strand
CCTCCGCGTACCGTGTGTTACGCCAACGGCGTCCGGGGCGTTCCGTGAGTGCCCCGCGACTCACGGTAGCGAGCCGGTGACGACTGTTCGTTAAATATCGAAAACAATGAGTGATGACATGAGTGCTCCACTGCTGGACGCGACCGAGGTCTCGCGCGCGCTGGTCCGCCCGGGCAGCCTGTGGCGCGAGGTGCGGGTGGCCGGCCAGACCGGATCCACCAACGCTGACCTGCTCGCGCTGGCCGGGGAGGGCGCGGCCGAGGGCACCGTCCTGGTGGCCGAGGCGCAGACCGCGGCCCGGGGGCGGATGGGCCGACGCTGGGTCAGCCCGCCCGGCGCCGGGCTCACGTTCTCGGTGCTGCTGCGCCCCGGCGCGGTTCCCGGCGCCGCGCTCGGCTGGGTGCCGCTGCTGGCCGGCGTCGCCGCCGTGTCCGCGATCCGGGCCGTGACCTCCGTGGACGCCACCCTGAAATGGCCCAACGACGTGCTCGCGGGCGGCGCGAAGCTGGGCGGCATCCTGGCCGAGCGGGCGGGCGGCGCGATCGTGCTCGGCATCGGGATCAACGTCTCCCAGCGGCGGGCGGACCTGCCGGCCGCCGCCGCCACGTCGCTGCTGCTCGCGGGCGCCGCGGCGGGGGGCGCCGGAGCAGGGCCGGCGGCGGCCGCGGGGGCGGGGCTGGCGGCGGGCGCGGGCGGGGACGCGGGGGCGGCGGGCGCGGAGGCAGCGGGGGGAGGCGCGGCGGGAGACGCCGCCGATGGCGGCCTGCGCGCGCCGCTGCTGGTGGCGTCGCTGACCGCGCTGTCGGACTGGTACCTGGCGTGGCGGGACCAGGCCAGCCCCGGGGACGCGGACGCGTGCGGCCTCCGGCGGCGGTACGCGCGACTGTGCGCCACGCTCGGCCGGGAGGTCACGGTGACGCTGCCCGGCGGCGAGGTGATCACCGGGCTGGCCGACGGCGTGGACCGGGCGGGCCGGCTGGAGGTGCGCGCCGCCGGAAAGGTCGTGCCGGTCAGCGCGGGGGACGTGCTCCACGTCCGCTGAGCCCGGTGTTACCCCGGGGCCGCCAGCGCGTCCGCCACGCTGCGGTACAGCGGCAGCACCGCGTCGGCGCCCAGGTACCTCCAGGCCTGGATGACCCAGGGGGCGGGCATCACGAGCCGCAGCTCGTTACCGCTGGCGACGGCGCGGCGGTGCGCCCGGATCAGCGTGCGGGTGGCCATGGTGTCGCAGAACGCGGTGCCGCTCATGTCGGCGATGACGATCCGGGCGCCACGGGCGAACTCCGCGGTGATCTCCTTGTAGATGCTGTCGGCGTTGACCGTGTCGACCTCGGCGGGCAGCGTCACCAGCACCGGCCGAACGGGTGTCACGGGCTGGTGCTCGTCCGCCATCGGCGCTCCCCAGGGGGTTCGGAGCCGCGGCCCGGGATGACGGGGGCGGGGGGAAGCCAGCCCGGGACCGCGGCTGGTTCGTCAACCGACACTTTAGATTGTTATGTATACGATAATTATTGTCTAGGCGCTGAGCAGCTAATTGCCAGGCAGGAACGGCCGGTGACGAGCGACAAGAAACCCGTGCGACTGGCAGGCGACCTCGCCTGCCAGCCCGTCCCAGGCGCGTAGCTGCCGCAACCCGCGCATTCCGTGCCACGATGTGCACATGACCGACCCAGCCGGCCTTTCCGAGGGCGAACGGACCGTCCTGATCCTCAACCCGCACTGGAAGACGGTGCTGTGGCCGTTCGTGCTCCTGGCGGGCGTCGTCATCGCCGCGGCCGTGCTGCTGATCGTGATCCCGCATAACCGGCTGCAGGGACCGGAGCGGATCGCGGTCGGCGCCGTGGCGCTCGTGATAGCCGCCGTCTGGTCCGGCGTGCCGTTGCTGCGCTGGCGCACCACCACCTACGAGCTCACCACCCGCCGGTTCCGGCTGCGCTACGGCATCCTGTCCCGCACCGGCCGGGACTTCCCGCTGATCCGGATCAGCGACGTGTCGTTCACGCACGGGCCGATCGACCGGATGCTCGGCTGCGGCCGGCTGGTCATCGAGTCGGCCGGCGAGCACGGCCAGCTTGTCCTGAACGAGATCCCGCAGGTCGAGCGGGTCCAGGCCACGCTGTTCCAGCTGGTGGAGGACGAGCAGGCGAGGCTGGCCAGGGAGGACCGCTAGGCCGGTCCCGCCAGCCCTGCGCGCCCGGCCCGCCGCGCAGGGGTTAACCTCCGGCTATGGACGGCGTGATAGTGCGGGAACGGCTGGCCGGGCATCCCGGGGTGGCGGAGATCATGCTCGACCGCGCGGAGGCCATGAACGCGATCAACACGGCCATGGCGCTGCGGCTGGCCCAGGCCTGTGCCGAGCTGGCCGCCGATCCCCACATCCGGGCGGTGGTGCTGTACGGCAGCGGCGGCAGGGCCTTTTGCGTCGGCGCCGACCTCAAGGAACGCAACCGGATGTCGGACGCGGACATGATGCGGCAGCGGCCGGTGTTCCGGGCGGCGTTCGGCGGGGTGCTCGGGCTGCCGCAGCCGGTGATCGCCGCGGTGCACGGCTACGCCCTGGGCGGCGGCTGTGAGCTGGCCCTGTCCTGCGACGTCATCGTGGCCGACGAGACCGCGGTGTTCGGCCTGCCCGAGACCACGGTCGGCCTGGTGCCCGGCGGGGGCGGCACGCAGCTCGCCACGCGCCGGCTCGGGCCGGGCCGGGCCGCCGACCTGATCCTCAGTGGCCGCCGGGTGGACGCCGCCGAAGCGGAGCGCATCGGCCTGGCCGACCGGGTCGTCCCGGCCGGCACGGCCTGTCCGCAGGCAATCGAGATCGCCGCGCGGATGGCGGCCAACTCGCCGGTAGCCGTCAAGGCCGCGAAAAAGGCCATCCGCCAGGGAGCGGGCACCGGCCTCGCGACCGCGCTGGAGGTGGAGGACGCCGCGTGGCGCACCGCCGCGCTGTCCGCCGACCGGCGCGAGGGGATCGCCGCCTTCAACGAGAGGCGGCAGCCGCAGTGGCCGGGAGAGTGAGGGCGCCGCAGCCGCCGGGCCGAACGCCGCATGAGGCGCTCCAGGCGCCGTTGCGGTGTCCCGGCGGCGAGCACCAGCCTCCCGAAGCCAGCGAAGCGCCCGCGAGGGAGGCAGATGAAACGAGTGAGGCGGCAGCCGCAGTGGCCGGGAGAGTGAGGGCGCGATGAGCGATGTGCCGGGGCGCATTTCGGTGCGCGAGGTGGGGCCGCGGGACGGGCTGCAGAACGAGGACCCGGTGCCGGCCGCCGCGAAGATCGCGCTGATCGACCGGCTGGGCCGGACGGGGGTGAGCCGGATCGAGGCGGTCTCGTTCGTGCGGGCCGAGGCCATCCCGCAGATGGCCGACGCGGACGAGGTGTGGGCCGGGGTGACGCGGGTGCCGGCGGTCCGCTACTCGGCGCTGGCGCCGAACCTGCGCGGCGCGCGCCGTGCCCTGGACGCGGGGTTCACCGAGGTCGAGGTCGTGGTGTCGGCCTCGGACACGCACAACCGCAAGAACGTCAACCGCGGCACGCAGGAGTCCCTCGACGACATCGCGGTGATCCTCGCGGAGGCGCACGGCCGCGGCGCCACCTGCCAGGTGATCGTCTCCACCGCGTGGGGCTGCCCGTACGAGGGGGACGTGCCGGTGGAGCGGGTGCTGCGCGTCGCGGGCCGCGCGGTGGCCGACGGGGCGGACTCGGTCTCGTTCGGCGACACCACCGGGATGGCGACGCCGCGGCGGGTGCGCGACCTGGTGGGCGGGTTCCGCTCCCGCTTCCCGGCGGTGCCGCTGAACCTGCACTTCCACAACACCCGCGGCACCGGGCTGGCCAACGTGCTGGCCGCGCTGGAGCTGGGGGTGGACGACTTCGACGCCTCCGTCGGCGGGCTGGGCGGCTGCCCGTACGCGCCCGGGGCCACCGGCAACATCGCCACCGAGGAACTCGTGCACATGGTCGAGGACATGGGGGTGGGCACCGGGGTTGACCTGGCCGCCATGATCGACGCGGCGGCCGAGGCGGAACGCATCGTCGGGCGCGAACTGCCCTCCCAGGTGCTGCGGGCCGGCCCGCGGACCCGGACGATCCCGGCGTAGGACCGCGCGTGCGCGCGGGCCGGCCGGGCGCGGTGCGCGCGCGGCCCGGGCGCGGGGCCGAGGTACAGTCCCCTCGTGGCTGAGCACTCTGATCTGCCGGAGGTGCGCGCCGCCATCGAGCGGGGCGGGGCACGCAAGTACCACGAGAGCGCCGCCGCGGCGGGCAAGCTGTTCGCCCGCGAGCGGATCGCGCTGCTCACCGACGACGGCAGCTTCACCGAGGACGGGCGGTACGCCAACGTCCTGGCCGAGGGGCTGCCCGCCGACGGCGTGGTGACCGGGACGGCGCGGCTCGACGGCCGGCCGGTGGCGCTGATGGCCAACGACTCCACGGTCAAGGCGGGCTCCTGGGGTGCCCGCACCGTGGAGAAGATCATCCGGATCATCGAGAAGGCCTACCGGTCCGGGATCCCGATGATCTACCTGGTCGACTCGGCCGGCGCGCGGATCACCGACCAGGTCGAGATGTTCCCTGGCCGGCGCGGCGCCGGGAAGATCTTCCACAGCCAGGTCCGCGCGTCCGGCGCGATCCCGCAGGTGTGCGCGCTGTTCGGGCCGTCGGCGGCGGGCGGCGCCTACATCCCCGCGTTCTGCGACTACGTGGCGATGGTCGATGGGAACGCCTCCATGTACCTGGGCAGCCCGCGCATGGTGGAGATGGTGGTCGCCGAGAAGACCACGCTGGAGGACATGGGCGGGGCGCGGATGCACTGCACCGTCTCGGGCTGCGGCCACCACCTGGCGCCCACCGAGGCCGACGCACTCGCCGCGGTCCGCCGCTACCTGTCCTACCTGCCGGCCAACTGGCAGCAGCGGCCCGCGGTGCACGCCGCCTGCGACCCGGACGGCATCGACCTGGCCGCGCTGGTCCCCGAAAGCGAGCGGCAGGCCTTCGACATGCGGCGCTACCTGCGCGGGCTGGTGGACTCGGGGTCCTTCTTCGAGATCCACGAGCTGTGGGCCAAGGAGGTGACCATCGGGTTCGCCCGGATCGACGGCCAGGTCACCGGGGTCGTCGCGAACAACCCGATGTTCAAGGGCGGCGTGCTGTTCGTGGACTCCGCGGACAAGGCCACCCGGTTCATCCAGCTGTGCGACGCGTTCAACGTGCCGCTGCTGTTCCTCGCCGACGTGCCCGGCTTCATGGTCGGCACGGCGGTGGAGAAGCAGGGCATCATCCGGCACGGCGCCAAGATGATCAGCGCGGTGTCCGAGGCGACCGTGCCCAAGATCTGCGTCGTGGTGCGCAAGGCCTACGGGGCCGGCCTGTACGCCATGGCCGGGCCCGGGTTCGAGCCGGACGCGACGATCGCGCTGCCCACCGCGAAGATCGCGGTGATGGGCGCCGACGCGGCCGTCAACGCGGTGTACTTCAACAAGCTGGCCGGCCTGCCCGACGACGCGGCGCGCGCGGAGGAGACCCGCCGGCTCCGTGCGGAGTACGACCGCGACATCGACGTGCTGCGCCTGGCCAGCGAACTTGTGGTCGATGACGTGGTGCAGCCGGACCAGCTCCGGGACGAGCTGATCCGCCGGTTCGCCGCCGCCGCGGGCAAGGACCGGTCCTTCTCCCGCCGCCGCCACGGCGTCACTCCCGTGTAGGCCGGCCCGCGTCTTTACCGGATCTGCAGCAGGGCGCAATACGATACGGTGCATGACCAGCGTTTTGCTTGCCGAGGATGATGCCTCCATCTCCGACCCCCTCGCACGTGCGCTGCGGCGCGAGGGCTACGACGTGAACGTCTCGGCCGACGGCCCCAGCACCCTGGACGCCGCCCTGGCCGGCGGGATCGACCTCATCGTGCTCGACCTCGGCCTGCCCCGCCTGGACGGGCTCGAGGTCTGCCGCCGCCTGCGCTCGGAGGGCCAGTCGGTGCCGGTCCTGGTCCTCACCGCGCGCGCCGACGAGGTGGACACGGTGATCGGCCTGGACGCCGGCGCCGACGACTACGTCACCAAGCCGTTCCGGCTGGCGGAGTTCCTCGCCCGGGTCCGGGCCCTGCTGCGCCGGGGCAGCACCGAGACCAGCATGGCCCAGGGGGTGCGGGTGGACACCGAGGCCCGCCGCGCCTGGCTCGGCGACACCGAGCTCGACCTCACCACCAAGGAGTTCGACCTGCTGTCGGTGCTGGTGAACGACGCCGGCAAGGTGGTCACCCGGGAGCAGATCATGCGCGAGGTGTGGGACAGCAAGTGGTGGGGGTCCACCAAGACCCTCGACATGCACATCTCCTGGCTGCGCCGCAAGCTCGGCGACGACGCCCAGAACCCCCGCTACATCACCACCGTGCGCGGGGTCGGGTTCCGCTTCGAAAAGGGCGACTGAGGGTGTGGGGCCGGCGCTGACGCCCCGCCGGAGCCGGGCGGGCTGACATGCGGCGGCGGCTGCTGTTCTCGACCCTGGCCGTGGCGGTCACCGCGGTGGTGCTGTTCGGGCTGCCGCTGGCCTTCGTGCTGCACCAGCTGCAGGTCACCGTTGCCGAGGACCAGGTGCAGCGGGACGCGACCACCGTCGCGCGGACGCTGCAGAACCGGCTGCGCTCCGGCATCGACTTCAACGTCTCCGACGCCGCCGACGCGGCGAGGTCGCTGCCGGACCGGTATGTCAGCATCACCACCCAGGGCGGGTCCCCGGTCTTCCAGACCGGCCAGATGCCGCGCCGCGGCAACGCGGTCCTCGGCCGCGCGGCCACCAGCAACTTCCGTGTCACCGTGGAGGCGGACAAGTCGATCGAGGACGCGGACGGGAAGCTGGCCCTGGTCGTCTCGCTCGCCGGGCTCGCCCTGGCGGTGGCCGTCGCGCTCGCGATGATCCAGGCCAGGCGGCTGACCCGGCCGCTGCAGGAACTCGCCGGCGCGGCGGACCGCCTCGGCTCGGGAGACGCGAGCCCGCTCGGCAACAGGTACGGCATCGCCGAGCTGGACCGGGTGGCGGAGGGCCTGGACGGCTCCGCCCAGCGGATCGCCGAGCTGCTCGCCGCCGAGCGCGAGTTCGCCGCCGACGCCTCCCATCAGCTCCGCACCCCGCTCACCGCGCTGTCGATGCGGCTGGAGGAGATGCTCGCCGCCGCCGACCAGCCCGAGGTGGTGCGGGAGGAGGGCGTGGCGGCGCTGCTGCAGGCCGAGCGGCTCACCGAGGTGGTCGGCCAGCTGCTCGGCCGCACCCGCCGGCCGGCCGGCCAGCCGCGGGCACGGGTCTCGGTGGACGACGTCGTGGCGCAGCAGGTGGTCGAGTGGGACCCGGCGTTCCGGCGGAAGAACCGCAAGCTTGAGGTGACGGGCGAGAAGAACCTCACCGCCTACGTCACCCCCGGCACGCTGTCCCAGCTGATCGCGACGCTGCTGGACAACGCGCTGGTGCACGGCTCGGGGACGGTGGGCATCCGCACCTCGCTCACCCCCAAGTCGGTGGTGATCGAGGTGCGGGACTCCGGCCGGGGCGTGCCGCCGGACCTGGTGCCCCGCATCTTCGAGCGCAACGTCAGCGGGAAGCCGGGCGGCACCGGGCTGGGCCTGGCCCTGGCCCGCAGCATCGCGGCCGCGGAGGGCGGCCAGGTCGTGCTGGTCCGGCCCCGCCCGGCCGTGTTCGCGGTGTTCCTGCCGCGGACACGGCCGGAGGACTCCGGGGAGCCGCCGGTGGTCAGCGGCCCGGCGTGAGGCCCGCGGCGGCGCGGCTGCCCGGCTTGCGGGCGACCGCGTGCCAGGTCAGGTAGATCACCGCGGTGATGACGAACCCGGCCTCGAAGGTGATGTCACCGACGGCGGGCACGTGCTTGGGGACCAGGCCGAGGTACTCGGTCTGGTTGGAGAACAGCCACACCGACACGACCACGCCCGCCAGCATCGCCACCGGCCCGGCCCAGTTGGTGTACTGCGGGTTGAACAGCAGCTTCTCCTCTTCGGACAGGGCCCTGCGGCGGTACAGGAACTGGTCGCAGAACATGACGGCCAGCCAGGGCGCGATCCAGTAGGCGATGATCAGCAGGAAGTTGGTGTACCGGGCGCCCGCGTCGTGCAGGCCGTAGATCGCCACGATGAAGCCGATCACGCCGAACACCAGCGCGGTGATGGCGCGGCGCAGCGCCAGGGGCAGCTTCACGCCCATGGCGACGAACGACATCGCGCCCGAGTAGATGTTCAGCACATTCGCGCAGACCGCGCCGAGCGCGATCGCCAGCAGGGTGGCATCGGCCAGCGCGGTGGGCAGGTGACCGGTGAACGTGGCGGTCGGGTCCCCGAGCGAGGCGCCGGCGCTGGCGGCCGTGGCCGACCCGGCGCCAGCGATCTCCAGCACGACGCAGGACACGAACAGCCCGGCCGCCGACCACCAGCCGATGGCCTTCTTGGACGTGCCCGGCGGGAAGTACCGGGTGTAGTCGGCCGCGTACGGGTTCCAGCCCGCCGCGTAGCCGAACACCGCGCCGGTGGACAGCAGGAACGCGCCCGGGATCGGGTGGGCCACCGCGCCGGGATGGGACTTGGCCAGGATCACGACGGTCGCGATCAGGAAGATGATCGCGAGCACCGGGAACGCGTACCGCTCGAACGCGTGCACCAGGTTGTAGCCGAAATACGCGATCGAGATCTGCAGCGCCACGATGATGATCAGGCAGATGATCTTGGGCAGGTGGGTCAGCGTGTTCAGGGCGAACGTGCCGCTGACGCTGTTCACCGCGAACCAGCCGATGCCGGCGGTGATCGAGTTCAGCCCGGCCGGCAGCATGTTGCCCCAGTAGCCGAAGCCGAGCCGGGACAGCACCATCTGGGGCACGCCGTGCTCGGGGCCGCGGGCCGACAGCACGGCCTGCGCCGCCGCGCCGCCGGCCGAGCCGATCACGATGGCCAGCACCGCCTGCCAGAAGCTCATCCCGAAGCCCGCGACCGCGAGGACGCCGACGAAGACGGTGGCGAACTCCAGGTTGGGCGAGGTCCAGGTCCAGAAGAGCTGCAGCGGCCGCCCGTGCCGCTCGTGCAGGGGGATGAACTCGGCGCCGCCCGGCTCGACCGTGATGACCCGCTCGCCGTAGTTGCCCTCGCGCACCAGCACGCCGGCCGGCGCGTCGTCGGAGGCGACTGTCGTGATGTCCTGTTCTGCCATCGCTTGTGCTCCTTACGGCCGGGGCTGCCGGCGGATCCGCGCCGCTGCGCCGAAGGGGTCACCGGTCATCACGCCCGCTGCCGGGATGAATGGGCGGCCCCCCTGGCCGGCCGGTTACCCGAGTGTGAGATGTGGGGCCACCCGGGCGCAAGAGGCAGTTCACGCCGTCTTCGCGGCGGGGTGGCCCGCGGCCCTCGTAGGCTACGCGGGTGAGCGATGACCGGCACAGTGGCCAGGGGGCCGGAACGGGCCCGCGCGCCGCGGCGCGGCCGCACGTCCCGGCGCCGCCGCACGTCCCGGTGGTGGGCATGGTGGGGGCCGGCCAGCTTGCCCGGATGACCGCTCAGGCGGCGATCGGCCTGGGCGTCGGGTTCCGCGTGCTGGCGGACTCGCCCGCCGACAGCGCGGCGCTGGTCTGCGCCGGCTCGGTGACCGGGGACTACACCGCGCTGCCCGACCTGCTCGCCTTCGCCCGCGGCTGCGACGTGCTCACCTTCGACCATGAGCACGTGCCCGGCGGGCATCTCGCCGCGCTGGAGCAGGCGGCGGCGCAGCGGGGCGGCCCGGCCCTGCGGCCCGGCGGTGCCGCACTCCGGTACACCCAGGACAAGCTGGCCATGCGCGACCGGCTGCGCGCCCTCGGCGTGCCGTGCCCGCGCTACGCGCCGGTGGCCGGCCTGGCCGCGGTGCGCGAGCGCGCGGCGGAATGGGGCTGGCCCATCGTCCTCAAGGCGGTCACCGGCGGCTACGACGGGCGCGGCGTGTGGGTCTGCGAGACGGCCGCCGCGGCCGCCGCGGTGCTGGCCCATCCGGTGGCGGTGTTCGCCGAGGAGCACGTCGGCTTCGACGCCGAGCTTGCCGCGCTGGTGGCCCGGTCCCCGCACGGCCAGGCCGCCGCCTACCCGGTGGTCCAGACCGTCCAGCGGGACGGGGTGTGCCACGAGGTCCTGGCGCCGGCTCCCGGGCTGGCGCCGGGCCTGGTGGCCACCGCCCAGGCACTGGCCCTGCGGCTCGCTGCCGAGCTGGGCGTCACCGGCCTGCTCGCGGTGGAGCTCTTCGCGGTCCCCGGGGGCCTGCTGGTCAACGAGCTGGCGATGCGCCCGCACAACAGCGGCCACTGGACGATCGAGGGCGCGCGGACCTCCCAGTTCGAGCAGCACCTGCGGGCCGTCCTCGACCTGCCGCTCGGCGACCCGCGGATGGCCGCGCCGCGCGCGGCGATGGCCAACGTCTTCGGCGGGACCTGCCCGGACATCTACTCGCGGTACGGGCACGTGATGGCGGCGGACCCGGGGGTGAAGGTGCACCTCTACGGCAAGCAGGTGCGCCCGGGCCGCAAGATCGGCCACGTGACCGCCGTGGGCCAGGACGCCGCGCAGGTGCGCGCCCGCGCCGTCCGGGCCGCGTCCTACCTGGCGACGGGGGAGGAGCCGAGCGAATGACCGATGCCCCTGTGGTCGGCGTGGTGATGGGCAGCGACTCCGACTGGCCGGTGATGCAGGCCGCGGCGCAGGCCCTGGCCGAGTTCGGCGTCGGGTACGAGGCCGACGTGGTGTCGGCGCACCGGATGCCGCAGGACATGATCAGCTACGGTGCGGGCGCCGCCGGCCGGGGCCTGCGGGTGCTCATCGCGGGGGCGGGCGGCGCGGCGCACCTGCCCGGCATGCTCGCCTCGGTGACCCCGTTGCCGGTGATCGGGGTGCCGGTGCCGCTGGCCCACCTGGACGGCCTGGACTCGCTGCTGTCGATCGTGTCGATGCCGTCCGGCGTCCCGGTCGCCACGGTGGCGGTGGGCGGGGCACGCAACGCGGGCCTGCTCGCGGTCCGGATCCTCGCCGCCAGTGACCCGGCGCTGCGCGACCGGATGGCCGCATTCCAGCAGGAGCTGCGGCGCCAGGCGCTGGCCAAGGGCGCCGCGTTGCGGGAACGGGCCTTTCGGCCCTCCGAAGATGGCCCCGGCGGAGATTAGCATCGGGGCATGAGCATTGATTTTCCCGCGTTCGCGCTGAGCGAGGAGCACGAGGAGCTGCGCGCCGCGGTGCGCGACCTCGCCGATGACAAGATCGCGCCCAGGGCGGCGGCGATAGACGAGTCGGCCGAGTTCCCCTGGGACGTGTTCGAGGCGCTCGCCAAGGCCGAGCTTGCCGCGGTGCACATCCCCGAGGCCTACGGCGGTTCCGGTGCGGACGCGATCGCGACGGCCATCGTGATCGAGGAGGTGGCCCGGGCCTGCGCGTCGTCCTCGCTGATCCCCGCGGTGAACAAGCTCGGCACGGTGCCGATCCTGCTGGCCGGCGCCGAACCGCTGAAGCAGCGCTACCTGCCGCCGGTCGCCCGGGGCGAGGCGATGTTCTCCTACGCGCTGTCGGAACCGGATGCGGGCTCGGACGCGGCGGCCATGAAGGCGCGGGCGGTGCGTGACGGCGACACCTTCGTGCTGAACGGGGTCAAGCGCTGGATCACCAACGCCGGGGTGTCGAGGTTCTACACGGTGATGGCGGTCACCGACCCGGACGCCGGGCCGGGCGGCATCTCCGCCTTCGTGGTGGAGAAGGACGACGAGGGCTTCTCGTTCGGCGCCCCGGAGCGCAAGCTCGGCATCAAGGGGTCGCCCACCCGCGAGCTCTACTTCGACAACTGCGCGATCCCGGCGGACCGGCTGATCGGCGCGGAGGGGGAGGGGTTCCGCATCGCGCTGCGGACCCTCGACCACACCCGGATCACCATCGCCGCGCAGGCGCTCGGGATAGCGCAGGGGGCACTGGACTACGCCGCGGGGTACGTCAAGGAGCGGCGCCAGTTCGGCCGGCCCATCGCGGACTTCCAGGGCCTGCAGTTCATGGTGGCGGACGCCGCGATGAGGGTGGCAGCGGCCCGGCAGCTGACCTACGCGGCCGCGGCGAAGTCCGACCGGGCCATGGCCGGCGAGAAGGTCGCCGACCTGACGTTCTTCTCCTCGGCCGCCAAGTGCTTCGCGTCCGACGTGGCCATGGACGTCACCACCGACGCGGTCCAGTTGCTCGGCGGCTACGGGTACGTCAAGGACTACCCGGTCGAGCGGATGATGCGCGACGCGAAGATCACCCAGATATACGAGGGCACGAACCAGATCCAGCGCGTCGTCATGGCCCGGCAGATCCTGAAGTAGCGGGTTTTCAGCCTGGCGCGAGCCGGACAGGCTGGTCGTTTTCGGGACGGGGTGGCCGTGGCTGGTCACGGGGACCGGGCGAGACCGCGCCCCGGACCTGACATGCTTGGCTGATGCCAGACAATTCACCGCCGCTGACCAGGCGGGGCCGCCTGTGGCACGCCGCGGAGTCCCGGGGCATCCCGCTGCGGGCGATACTCGCCACGGTCGGCGTGGTGGTGGTGACCTATCTGGCCGGCAAGCTGCTCTACCGGCTGCGGGACACGCTCCTCCTGGTGGCGGTCGCGGGCTTCGTCGCGCTGCTGCTCAACCCGCTGGTCGTGGCCCTGCAGCGGTGGAAGCTGCGCCGCCGGGGGGTCGCCGTCGCCGTGGTGACCCTGTGGGCCGTGCTGGTGTTCGCCGGCCTGGCCATCGTGTTCGGCCGCCCGCTGGTCCACGGGGTGACCGATCTCGCCCAGGGGCTGCCGGCCTACGTCAGCAAGGCCCAGCGCGGGCAGGGCTGGATCGGCCACATCATCCGCCGCTATCACGTCCAGGCGTGGGTGCAGCACAACGAGGGGAAGATCGCCAGCTTCGGCCAGAGCCTCGGCAAGCCCGCCCTGGCCCTCGGCAAGGGCGCCGTGTCGCTGCTCATCGCGCTGGCCACCATCTTCGTGCTGGTGCTGCTCCTGTTGCTCGAAGGGCCCAAGATGCGCACGGGAGCGCTCGGCCTGATGACCGCGGACCGGGCCGCCGCGGTCACCCGGGTGGCCGGCCAGGTGAACCGGGCGGTCACCGGCTACATGCTGGGGAACTTCCTGACGTCGCTGATCGCCGGGATCGTGGTGTTCGTGACGCTGCTCCTGCTGCGCGTGCCCTTCCCGTTCCTGTGGGCGCTGTGGGTCGCGCTGGTCGACTTCCTGCCCATGATCGGCGGGGCCCTGGCCGGGATCCCCACCGTGCTGTTCGCCCTGGGCCAGTCGCTGACCGCGGGCATCGTGACCCTGGTGGTCTTCCTCGTCTACACCCAGGTCGAGAACCACGTGCTCAATCCGGTGATCATGAGCCGGACGGTGCGGATAAACCCGCTTCTGGTGCTGTTGTCCATCCTGGTCGCGGCCTCCATCGGCAGCTGGATCGGCGGGCTCTTCGGCGGCTTCGTGGCGGCGCTGCTCGCCATCCCGGCCGCTGGCGCGGTCCAGGTGATCGTCGCCGAGATGTGGCGCATCACCACCCCCCCGGCGCCGGCGGGCCACGACCCGGTCGGCGCCGCGGCCGACCTGCGGGACGCCTAGACGAGTAAGTCCGAAGTGTTGGCTAGTGATCGTAGGCGGTCAGGGACCGGGTGACGGGGGCGCCGATCTGGTTGTTGCGCCAGATCGCGGCGGCCATGGCCAGGATGCGCTGGGCGACGCGGATCGCGACGCCTGCGTAGCTGCGGCCGCCGTGTTCTTCGAGGTTGAGCTGGCCTTTGAGTCCAAGTTGTTCCTGCGGAACGCCCTGCGGGCTGAAAATCGGTGGTGGTTGCCCGGTGACGCCGCCACCCACTGGTGCCCTGGTTGAGCCCGTCTTTGAGTCTGGCGCTGGGAGCCGTGTGAGGGGCCTTGCAATGTTGCCATGAGCACGAGAGCCCGCCTCTGATTTCCCCGCAGGTTCCCCCGGGCAGCCATCTGGCATCCCTGCGGCAGGAAGGCAGAAGGCATGGAGAACAGCGATGTTGCGGTGGAACTGGTCGAGCGGGTCGCTGCGCTGGACATCGGCAAGAAAGCGCTGATGGCATGCGTCCGGGTGCCGCACGAGGATAACCCGGGGCGGCGCCGGCAGGAGGTCGGCGAGTACCCCACGACCACCCGGTCCTTGCTGGCGCTGGCGGACCGGTTGCGCTGCCAGGGTGTGACGCTGGTGGTGATGGAGGCGACCGGTGATTACTGGAAGCCGGTGTTTTACCTGCTGGAGGCCGAGGGGTTCACGTGCTGGCTGCTCAATGCCCGGCATGTCAAGAACGTGCCTGGCCGCCCGAAGACCGACAAGCTCGATGCGGTGTGGCTGGCCAAGGTGGCCGAGCGGGGGATGTGCCGTCCGAGCTTCGTGCCGCCCAAGCCGATCCGGCGCCTGCGCGACCTGACACGCTACCGGCGCAGCCTCGTCCGGGAGCGGACCCGCGAGAAGCAGCGGGTGGAGAAGATCCTCGAAGATGCCCAGATCAAGCTCTCCAGCGTCATCACCGACATCTTCGGGGTGTCGGGGCGGGAAATGATCGAGGCCCTGATCGCTGGGCAGCGTGATCCGAGGGTGCTGGCGCAGATGGCCCGCAGCAGCATGCGCGCCAAGATCGGTGTCCTGACCGAGGCGCTGACCGGTCATTTCGACGATCACCATGCGTTCATCTGCCAGATGATGCTGGAACGCATCGATGAGCTGACTGCCAGGATCACCCAGCTCAATGCCAAGATCGAAGAGCAGATCGCGCCGTTCCAGGCTCAAGTCGCCCAGCTTGATGAAGTCACCGGTGTCGGGCTGATCTGCGCGCAGGAACTCGTCGCCGAACTCGGAACCGACATGGGCATCTTCCCTACGGCCAGCCACCTGGTCGCTTGGGCCCGTTTCTGTCCCCAGGCCAAGCAATCAGCCGGCAAGAACAAAGGCAGCGGTGCCACTGGCAACGGCAACCCATGGCTTGCGGCCACTCTCGGCGAGATCGCCGGCGCCTGCTGCCGCACCTCTACTTTCCTGGGTGCCCGGTACCGGCGGATCGCGAAACGCCGCGGCAACGGCCGGGCGCTCGTAGCCGTCTGCAATTCCATCCTCACCATCACCTGGCATCTGCTGTCCGATCCCCAGGCCCACTACCAAGACCTCGGTCCCGAGTACTACGACACTCGCGCCGGGCACGACCGCCAGGCCCGCAACCTCGTGCGCCAACTCGAACGCCTCACCGGGCAGAAAGTCACCTTCCAGCCAGCCGCCTGACACCACCACCGGCAACCCACCCGGCGCTGCCGCGCCGGGTACTGCCGCGCGCCCGCTGACCGGCCGATTTTCGAGCCAGGGTGTCGTTGACTGATTCGATGATCTGCCGCAGTGGCCTGAAGAACCGGGCACCGGGCCGCTGGGTTTCGCCCTTGCGGGCGGGGCGGAGCAGGCACACGCCGCCGCCGGCCAGCGTGGTTTCAAAGCGGGCGCCGTAGTAGTTCTTGTCCCCGATGATCAGCTGGCGGGCCCGGCCCGCGGCCAGCTGCGGGTCGTCGAGGATGTCCAGCAGCGCCTGCCGCTCGTCGGCCTTGGCGCCGGTCAGGGCGAAGCCGACGGGCAGGCCGTGCAGCGTGCACAGCAGGTGCAGCCGCAGCCCCCAGAAGTAGCGCGAGTGGGAGGCGCAGTACCCCATATTCGGCCCAGCCGGCCAGGTCCGAGCGCCGGGCGGTGTCCCGGGAGCGGCCGCACTCCACCGGGGTGGAGTCGATCACCCACACGTCATCGGCCCACAGGCTGGTGTCGGTGCTCAGGGCCCGGATCAGCCAGCACATGGTGGCGGCCAGCTTGCGCAGCCGCTTGTTGTACCCGGACTGGCCGGGCAGGTACGGGAACAGGCCGGTCAGGTGCTTGCGGGCGTGCCGCAGCCAGCGAGCCTCGCTGGTGAACCCGAGCAGCGCCTGCATCACGGCCAGGGTGACCAGCCCGGCGTCGGAGACCTGCGGGCAGATCCCGGTCGCAGGACGCCACGGCGCTCTTTCCGGCGCGGCCTTCAGCAGGTCATCGGTACGGACGTAGAGTGCGGTGGCGAGGGTGTCCAGGTCGGCGTCCACGAGAACCTCCAGGTTCGACGTTGGGTTGCAACGCCGATCCTGGGCACCCATCGCTTCAACCGGGGCGCGAACGCGGGATCACACCCCTTGGAATTGATCGTCTAGTGAGCGTTGATGGTCAACGCACGCATCTGACATGCCGCCGACCGCGCAAACTTCGCCCGGCAGCAGCATCGGCCGGAGCCTGGCCAGCTTGCCGGGTTCCAGACATCCCAGAAGTTTGAGGGCCGGCCGGCGAGACGGAGGCTGGTGTGCCCGACGGGGTTAGGTCTACGATCTTGGGATTGCAGTGGCCGTCAGTCCGTTGCCGTGTACCCCTCGGTGAACGCCGCCGCGAGTCGCGGGGACTGGCTGGTGATCTGTTCGCCTGTTCCCGCCCAAGGGGGAACTCGATGCCGCTCTACATGTACCAGGCCTCCTATACCGCCAAGTCGATGGCGGATCAGCTCAAGGAGCCGCAGGATCCGGTGGCGGTGATCCGGCCGGCCCTGGAGGCGCTGGGAGCCACGATCGTGGTGGCGGGCTTTCCGTTTGGCGAGTATGACGTGCTCGTCGTGTACGAGGCACCTGATGATATGACCGCTGCCAGCGTCGCGATGGCAGTTGCCGCGGCGGGCGAGGTCAGGTCGGGCAAGACCACGCGACTGCTCAGCGGGCAGGAATGGCTCGAGTCTTTGCGTAAGCGCAGGATTGTTACCAGCCGGAAGCGCGCCAGCCGGCCGTGATAGCTGGAACTCTTCAAGCGGCAGCAGGTCCGCGGGAAGCAGTTACGCCGGCCTTCTCGACCCTCGGGACACAGCGCGCTAGCCCATCGCTCATGGCTCCGTGCACGGGGCGTCCGGGCGGTGCGGGCGGCGGCTAGGGCTATGGGACGGTTTCCCTGGGCACGATCCACTGCATTGGCTGCCTGGTGACGTGTGCGATGAGGTCGTAGTCGGCGTGGACATGGAGGGCGCGCCGCCAGTCTTCATCGTGGGGTGGCGAGCCATTCATAGCCGGCGTCGCGGTCAGCTCGTAGTTGGCCGAACCCTCCGATGACCGCGAGAAGCGGGCACCGTCCGGCTGGGAGCGCCGGTTGACCATCTCACGGGTCTCGCCGAGCGTCCGCCCGCCTGCGACGACGTTGGCGATCTGCTAGCCCGGTGGGAGCACACCCCGGGTCAGGATTCCAAATAGCGGAGGACGGCGAGCACCCGTCGGTGGTCAGCGTCTGAGGGGGTCAAACCGAGCTTGGCGAAGATGTTGGCGACGTGCTTCTCGACCGCCCGCTCCGAGATCACAAGGGTGCCGGCGATGGCACCGTTCGACCTGCCTTCGGCCATCAGGGAGAGGACGTCGCGCTCTCTGGGGGTGAGAGCATCGAGGCCATCGGTGTGCCGGGCGGCCTCTCGGAGGAGTTGCGTGACGACCTCGGGGTCGAGGGCAGTGCCGCCGGCCGCTACCCGGCTCAGCGCGTCGACGAACTCACCGACATCGCCGACGCGGTCCTTGAGCAGGTATCCGATGCCGGCGGCACCGCGGCTGGATGCCGCTCCAAGGAGCTCGGCTGCGTGGCGGGTCTCGATGTACTGGGAGAAGACCAGCACTCCGGTGCCGGGGTGGTCACGGCGGATGGCGATAGCCGCCCGGATACCCTCGTCGGTGTAGCCGGGCGGCATTCGCACGTCCACGACGGCAGCATCCGGCTCGTGCTCGTCCACGGCCGCTCGCAGGGCCTCGGCATCGCCTACGGCGGCCACCGTCTGGTGTCCCCGGTCGGCCAGGATCTCGACCAGCCCGGCCCGGATGACGGC
>Ga0335078_10006064_pt1 | contig 17916 bp, 13 predicted proteins | sample Lox_Sample_32_FD_206711 | JGI IMG/M metagenome (GOLD analysis project Ga0335078, IMG submission 206711) | Soil microbial communities from Loxahatchee National Wildlife Refuge, Florida, United States - Lox_Sample_3.2 | ecosystem: Environmental > Terrestrial > Soil > Wetlands | place: USA... | reverse complement strand
GTCAACGCCGGAACCAGCGTGGGCGCGGTGGTCGCTCCGCCGCTGATCGCCGTCACGCTGGCGGCATTGAACTGGCGCTGGGTCTTCTTTCTTTCGGGCGCTGTCGGTCTAGCCTGGACGCTGGGCTGGATGCGGGTATATTATCCGCCCGCACAGCATCCGAGCCTGAGTGCCATCGAGCGCGATGAAATCGCGGAAGTGCTCCGGCCATCGCCTGCGGCCGCGAATCGCATCCGCTGGATTCGCCTGTTCCGCTTTCGCGAAGTCTGGGGACTGGTGTGCGCCAAGTTTCTGAGCGATGCCGCGTGGTATTTCTACCTGTTCTGGCTGCCCAAATATCTGTACGAGATGCGGCACTTCGACATCAAGCAGGTGGGCTATTTCGCCTGGATTCCGTACGCCGCCGCGGGCATCGGCAGCCTGCTCGGAGGCTGGTTTTCGAGCCGCCTCATTCAGCGCGGCCGCTCGCTGAACCTGGCGCGAAAAGTGGCGCTGGGGGCCAGCGCCGCCGTCATGCCGTGGATCATCTTTGTAACCTATGCTCCCGTGCAGATTGCGATCGTGCTGTTCAGCATCGCATTCGCCGGACAGCAGTCATGGTCCACGCTGGTGATGACGCTGCCCGCCGATCTGTTTCCGCAGCGGGCGGTCGGCTCGGTCGCCGGGCTGGTGGGGTTCGGCGGCGCCATGGGAGGCATGGTCTTCGGCCTCGTCGTTGGCTATCTGCTCGACCATGGGTTCGGCTACTCCGTCGTCTTCGGGATGATCAGCACATTTCACGTGCTCGCGTTCCTTCTGATTCTGTTGACGGTCCGCGTGGTCAAGCCGATCGAATCGGGAGCGTGGTAAGTAAGAAGGTTCTATGAAAATAACCGACGTTCGCACGCGCGTGGTGGAATGGAAAGGCGCCACCGTTCCCCCTCAGCCGCACTTCTGCACCAATCCCATGGATCTGCTCGAGCTGCCGAGCGATTCCATGGCCAGCTTCCGTTTTCACGGATGGCTCATCGTCGAGGTATTTACGGATGCCGGCCATGTCGGCATCGGCAACGCGGCGCTCGCCCCGCGCATCGCCAAGCAGGTCATCGATATCTACCTGAAGCCCATTCTGCTGGGGCGCGACGCGTGGGACGTGGAGGCTCTCTGGCAGCACATGTACCGCAACACCATGGCGTTCGGCCGCAAAGGCATCGGCATGGCGGCCATCAGCGCGGTGGATATCGCCCTCTGGGATCTGCTGGGAAAAGCGGCCAGGCAGCCGGTCTTTCGCCTGCTTGGCGGCCGCACCAAGGCCAGGATTCCGGTGTATGCCAGCCGGCTGTACAGCCAGCCCGTGGACCAATTGGCCGCGGAAGCCGAAGCTTACAAAAAGCAGGGCTACCGCGCGATGAAGCTGCGCTTCGGATGGGGTCCGGCGGACGGCGCCGCCGGCATGCGGCGGAATGTCGAGCTGGTGCGCACGGTTCGCGAGACCGTCGGCGATGAAATCGATGTCATGGCAGATGCTTACATGGGCTGGAACCTGGATTACGCCCGGCGCATGATCCCTTTGCTGGAACCATATAATCTGCGCTGGCTGGAAGAACCTGTAATCCCCGACGATATTTCCGGCTACGTGGCGCTGAAATCGATGGGCCGAATTCCGATCGCCGGGGGCGAGCACGAATTCACGTCCTACGGCTTCCGCGAGATGCTGGAAGCGCGCGCGGTGGACTACATTCAGTTCGACACCAATCGCGTCGGCGGCATCACACAGGCCCGCAAAGTCGCGGCCCTCGCCGAAGCGTTCTCCGTTCCGGTGATTCCGCACGCCGGGCAGATGCACAACTTCCATGTCGTGATGGCCAGCTACAATTCGCCCATGGCGGAGTACTTTCCCGTCGTCGACGTGGAGATCGGGAACGAGCTGTTCTGGTACATTTTCGAAGGCGAGCCGAAAGCGGAGAACGGCACGATCGATTTGCGCGACGACTTCCCGGGTCTGGGCCTGCGCATCAAAGAGGACGCGCTGGCCAATTTTCGGGTCATCGAGCACAGCGAGGAGCCGCAGGGGACCGCGCGATGATTCGTCTGGTGCAACTTCTCGGGCCGGAAGGACGCCGGCTCGCGGTTGTGGACGAACCTCGCCTCCGGCTGCTGGACGGCTGCGATTCCGTTTATGATCTCGCTCACGCCTGCATTCGCCGGAATTGCGGAGCGGCGGCCCTCGTCAAAGAGAAAACGGGCGAACCGCACCTGGATTATGACGAAGTTTACTCCGGGCGCTCTTCGTGGAACGTGCTTCCCGCGGCCGATCACCCCTCCGAGCCGGCCCGCTGTCTGGTGAGCGGCACGGGCCTGACTCACATGGCGAGCGCCAAAAATCGCGATGCCATGCACGGCGAGGCGCAGCCTCTGACCGACAGCATCCGCATGTATCGCTGGGGCGTGGAAGGAGGAAAGCCGGCCGCCGGAGAGGTCGGCGTCTCTCCGGAATGGTTCTACAAGGGGAACGGCTCGCTCTTGCGCGGCCACAATCAGCCTCTGACCGTGCCCGAATTCGCCGAAGACGGCGGCGAGGAACCCGAGATTGCCGGCGTGTACGTCATCGACGCGCAAGGCGCCCCGCTGCGAATCGGTTTCACGCAGGCTAACGAATTCTCCGATCACGAATTCGAGCGCAAGAACTATCTATACCTGGCATCCTCGAAGCTGCGGTCCTGCTCGATCGGTCCGGAGCTCGTGATCGGCGGCGGTTTCGACTCCGTACCTGGGAACGTCACCATCGAGCGCGACGACCGGGTTTTGTGGTCGCGGGCGATCCACTCCGGCGAGTCGGCGATGTCGCACAGCCTCGCCAACCTGGAGCATCATCATTTCAAATTCGATCTCCACCGGCGGCCGGGCGACATTCACATCCATTTTTTCGGCGCGGACGCGTTCAGCTTTGGGGAAGGCGTCCGGCTCGAGCCGGGGGACGTGATGCAGGTGCACTTTGAGGGATTTGGACGGCCGCTGCGGAACCCGCTGGAGCGAGTCCCTTTTCGGCAACGGCTGGTGCGGGTGCGAACTTTGGAAATGGAATCGGGATCATGACGAAAGTTGCATTTATCGGTTTGGGAACCATGGGCTCCGGAATGGCGGCCAGGTTGATGGCCGCCGGATTTCCACTGACGGTGTACAACCGGACGCGGGGCGCCGCGGAGGTGCTTCAAAGCCAGGGCGCATCGCTTGGCGACAGCCCGCGCAAGGCCGCCGGCGGCGCGGATGTGGTGATCGCCATGGTGGCCGACGATGGCGCCTCGCGGCAGGTCTGGACCGGCCCCGATGGCGCGCTGCAATCGGTATGCCCGGGATCGCTTCTGATCGATTGCAGCACTATCACGGCCGGCTGGGCTCGCGAGCTGGCGGGCCTGGCGCAGTCGCGCGGATGCCTGTTCCTCGATGCACCGGTCACCGGCAGCCGCCCCCAGGCGCACAGCGGGGAATTGCTCTTTCTGGTCGGCGGACCGGTCGAAGCGATGGAGCGGGCGCGGCCCGTTTTCCGGCCCATGTCGCGCAGCGCCATCCACATGGGCGGCAACGGAGCGGGCGCGACCATGAAGCTGATCAACAATTTTGTTTGCGGGGTGCAGGCGGCGGCCCTGGCGGAGGCAATGGCCTGGGTCGAGCGCAGCGGCCTCGATGCGCACGAGGCGGTTTCTGTTCTCGCCGCCGGCGCCCCCGGCAGTCCGCTTGTCAAGGCGTTGGCGGGGCGGATGAGCAACCAGGCCTACGACGTCAACTTTCGCCTGGAGCTGATGGCCAAGGACCTCGACTATGCCGGCCGCGAGGCACAGAGCTCGGGAGTGGATCTCACCACCGCGCGCGCGGCGCTCGGCCGGTTCCAGACCGCAATCGAAAAAGGATTCGGCGGTTGCGACTTTTCCGCTGTCGTCGAACCGTTGAGAGGAAAAACGCAATGAAGAAGCAGATCACCCGCAGAGAAGCGATCGGGAGCGTTGCCGGCGCCGGAATGCTGGCGATAGCCGGTGCCGCGAGGGCGCAGCAGGGCGGGGAATTGCTCCTCGCCGGCACTCCGGTCGAGATCGCCATAACGTCCGTCAGCGCGAGAACCGTTCGCGTCACCGTGCGCGCCCTTGAGAATGCTCAGCAGCCGGTTTCGCCGGATGGCGCGCTGGTGCGCGAGGATTGGGGGCAGCCCGCCGCCAGGATTCGCTCCGCGGCGGCTCCGGGGACCGTCAAGTGCGGCGACCTGACGGTGAAATTCTCCCACGATCCGCTCGCCGTGACCATCGAAGACAAGAGCGGGCACGCCGTACAGCAGCTTTCATTCGACCCCGCCACCGGCGATCTTCTGTTCCAGACCGGAGATAAGCCGCTCTTCGGTCTCGGCCAGGGCGGCCCGGGTTTCGATCGGCGCGGCAATGTCGACCGCATGGTCAGCGGACAGGGAGGCTACCAGCTGCGTACGCACGGCGCCAAGGTGCCGATTCAATTCCTCGCCGGCGCAGGCGGGTGGGGCATGTTCGTGCATCGCCCGCTGGGCGCGTTCGACCTCAGCGGACCCCAGGCCCGGGTTCATGCCGGGAACGGACAATCGCCGCTGCCGCTGGATGTCTTCGTGATTGCCGCGCCGGAACCGCCGGTGCTCATGACGGAATACGCCAGGCTCACCGGCTTTCCCGAGATGGCGCCGCTCTGGTCGTTCGGTTATCAGCAGTCTCATCGGACCCTCGGTCCTCCGGAAGAGATCCTGCATGAAGCCAAGATCTTCCGCGAGAAGCAAATGCCCTGCGATGCCATGATCTACCTCGGCACCGACTTCTGTCCCAACGGCTGGAATACGCACAACGGCGAATTCACGTGGAATGCGAAGGCCTTCCCCGACCCTCCGAAAGCCATCCAGCAGCTTCACGGCGACCATTTCAATGTCGTGCTGCATATCGTCGTCGAGGGGCATCACTTCTTCGGGACGGTTCACGATCCCTGCACCGCGCCGCCGCAGCCCTCCGGCCGCACACCGGATGGCAAGTGGCCGGACGACCGGCAGGTGAGCTGTTACTGGCCGGCTCACAAGCCGCTCTTCGACCTGGGGGTGGACGGCTGGTGGCCGGACCAGGGCGACGGATACGATGGGCCGTCCAGGCTCAACCGCATCCGCATGTATTTCGAAGGCGCCCAGATGTATCGTCCGAACCAGCGCGTCTATGCGCTGCACCGCAACGGCTACCCCGGCATGCAGCGCTATGCGGCATTCCTGTGGTCGGGGGACGTGCAGTCCACCTGGGAGACGCTCAAAGACCATGTTCCCGTCGGCATCAACGCCGGGCTCAGCGGCATTCCGTATTGGGGCACCGATATCGGCGGCTTCGTTCCGACGCAGGAGTACACCGGCGAACTGTTCGCGCGCTGGTTCCAGTTCGCGGCGTTCAATCCGCTCTTCCGCTCGCACGGGCGCGACTGGCGTTTGCATCTGCCATGGGGATGGACGCACGGAGAGATCGGATATCCCGAGACACCGTCCTATCAGCCCGATCCCAAGGACCTCGACAATCCGGCCATCGAGCCGATCTGCAAAAAGTACCTCGAGTTGCGCTATCGCATGATGCCGTATCTCTACTCGGCAGTCAAAGAGACATGCGAAACCGGCATCCCGGTCATCCGTGCCCTGTGGCTGCACTATCCCGACGACCAAAACGCGATCGCGCGCGGCGATGAATACCTGTACGGCCGCGACCTGCTGGTGGCGCCGGTGGTCGAAAAAGGCGCGTCCTCCCGCTCGCTATACCTGCCCCGAGGCACCTGGTACGACTTCTGGACGCAGGAGCGCATGGAGGGCGGCCGCGAGATCGAGCGCAAGGTGGATCTGGAGACGATTCCGCTCTACGTCCGCGCGGGCGCCATTTTGCCGATGGGGCCGCTGAAACAGTACACCGCCCAGCAGGTCGATGAACCGCTGACGCTTTTGGTCCATCCCGGCGCCGCCGGCGCATTCTCGTTGTACGAGGATGACGGCGCTACCTTCAACTATCGCAACGGCGAGTTCATGCGAATTCAAATGGCCTGGAACGATGCGCAGCGGCAGCTCACGCTGCAACTGGCGCCGGGCTCGCGCATGCTCGGGCAATCGCGCAAAATAGTGGCGCGGATCGCGGGCGAAAAGCCGGCCGGCGAGATCGTGTTCTCGGGCAAGCGCGTCAGCATCAAGCTGTGATCTCCGCGATCCAGCGGACGATGTCCTGACGTCGACAACTATGGAGCCGCTCTATGGCGAAGACCTTGCATATATTCAGGCGGCCGCATTCGGCGGGTTGGCACGCGGCGCCGCCCCGGAGATCATACGATTGCTGAGGTCCGCGGCTGCCCCTATCCGCAGCGTGGTGGATTTAGGGTGCGGCGCGGGGGTTCTGGCGGCGGCATTGGTGGAGGCCGGGTTCCAGGTTGCCGCTGTCGATGACTCGACCGACCTGTTGGAGACGACGGCGAAGGCAGCTCCCCGCGCCCGTCTGGTGAAGGCCTCGATCTATGACGTCGAGATCCCCGAGTGCCAGGCGATTGTGGCGATCGGTGAGCCGTTGACGTACCACGACGATAGCGAAGAGGCAGATGCCCGCCTGGAACGTTTTTTTCGCCGGGCGGCTGCAGTCCTCCCGGCCGGCGGCATGCTTATCTTCGACATCATCGAGACCGGTGAACCATCGCTCACCGGGCGGTTCTGGACGTCGGGCGCGGACTGGGCGGTGTTGGCCGACACTACGGAGGATCAGACGTCGCGAACGCTCGTCCGGACGATCGAGACTTTCCGCGCGGTCGGCGGGTTGTACCGGCGTGGGCGGGAAGTACACCGGATTCGCCTGTTCGAGACGAGTAGGCTGACCAGCCAGCTCGTCAGCCTTGGTTTTTTGGTCAAAACTGCGCAAGCGTACGGGGCGGAGCGCCTGCCGCCACGGCGTAGAGCGTTCCTCTGTAGTCGTCTATAGAGATCCATCATCCAGGTCGACGGGCTTCGCGGCACACTCTCTCTGTCAACGGCAGGCCGGATCAGCCGGCTGACGGGTTCGACGAGCGCATCAGGCGGGGCAACGCCATCAAGGCGCCCCCATACGCCAGGAGGGACAGAAACAATGCCGGCTTTCGGTTCTGGTTGAAATCCACCATTGCCAGCCGATACGCTCCCAGAATCATCGCGGGGTAGACCAGGCGGGACAATTCGGTGCGCTTCCAGCGCGCGCCGGCCCAGGCCAGCAGGAGCGACAGCGCGGCCAGAGTCCAGGTCCTCAGGGTCGCGCAATATCCTTCCCGGGCCGAGTCTCCGAGCACGGACGCACACACGTTGGTGATCGCCCCCGCCCACAGGCCGGCCAACAGCCAGACGAAAACTCCGGCCAGGCTCAGACGAAACACACCGGTGCTTTCCGGCGCATTTGCGGAGCTTTTGCGGATCTCCAGCAGGTAGCAGAATCCAGCCGCCGCCAATGCGGCCGCCAGTTTCGACAGATTTCCTCCAGACCAATTCCCGGCGCCGAGCACCAGTCTCGACGCGTGAATCAGCGCGCCGTTGTCCGCTAACGCGAGCAGAAGGTATATCGCGCCGTGAATCCGCAGCGTCATGCTTCCGAAGGAGCTGCCGGCCCAAAGGCATGCGATGGCGAGAAGCGACCAGGCCGCGAATGCGGGTGCGTCTCCGATCAGTGCTCTCCCGCCGGCCAGGACCAGCAGAATACCGAGCGTGGAATACGTGTAAAAGGTCCGGCTGGCGCCGGCGCGGCGCCTCCGCAGGAGGAACGACATCAAATAGCAAACCACTCCACACGCCAGAGCAGACACGGCAACCGTGCGCCCGCTGGAGGAAAGCCGCAGGCCGCCGCCAATGCCGATCGCCAGGGCTGCCGTGCACTGAACCGTTTCGGACCACGTAATCTCGCGGTCTGGCGCCAATGTCCGCACTATCGTGCTGGCGAGGTAGATGGCAAATAGCGCCACCTGCATGCCCAAAAGCCAGGCGTACGCAACCGGGGCATAGCCTTCCGGCAATCCGTGCTCGCGGCCGGCGAGCCATGTGACCAGCCACACCGCAAGGTCAGCGCCCAGCGCGGCGATCCAGCGCCCGCTGACCGGGTGGTCGAGGCAATACAAAGTCTCCATGGCGGCGGCCACGGCGAGAAAGACGATGGCGAAGGGGACCAGGTCATGGGTGGCGATGAGCAGCCCGGCCGCCGTGATCGACCCGGCGAGAGTCACGATTGTGGCCACGGGCAGCAATTTCCGGCGCCAGGAGACAGCCAGGCCCATGATGACGAACACTACCAGTAGTCCCGCGCTGGTTCCGCTGGAGACGGCGTGGAAGTGGAGGGTTGCCTCCCACAATAGCGGACAGAGGACCAGCGCCGAGGTCAGACTATAGACCGCGGATTGGATTCGCGCATCGGAGGGAGCGCGCGCCGCCCATAGCAGCCAGAAAAGCGCATACAAAACACCCGCTACTACTCCCAGTGCCTGCGGGATGCTGGCCGATTCCGTGAGTGCGCGCAGAAGATAAGCCGCCGCCAAACCCAGCAACGCCCGGCCCAGGATTGGAAACAACGTGCCGGGATTGACCTCGGAAGCAGCCGCACCGGCTGTCTGGGGCGAGCTATCGACGGGCGGGCGCGCGTCCTCGACCCCCATCAATCGTTCCAGCCGGGCGACCCGGCGTTCAAGTTCTTCCCAATCCGGTTGCGGCATGGCAACCTCCCTTTAGCCGCGAACTGCAAGATCAGTGACGATGGTCACGCGCCCGGTTCCTGCTTCAAGCCGGCTCCCGCCTCCGGCCAGGGGGGCAGCAGCTTGATCAACACGAAGAAGATGGCGAATGGCAGCAGCATCAGCCCTATCGCCGGCACAATCCCTTCGCGCGTTACCAGGTCGAGTTTGTAAGTGGTGTAACCGAGGAAACTCTTGGAAAACAGCTGTCCCCCGATTACCACGTTCCAGCGCATGGCGAAAATGCCGATCAGCGTGAAGGCGCCGGCGACGGTATACATGGAGCGGCGGACCGCCTCGGAGAATTTCCATAATTGGTTCACCGCCAGGAGGGTCAATGGAACCAGGGTGCCGAGGATGATCTGCAGGATGATCTGCGACACCATGAGCCGGGTGTGAACCATGAAGTCCAGGCTGCGGAACGATTCATCGGCCTCGTAGGTCCGGTGGATCAGGTCGAGCATTTCCAAAGTGAAGTCGATGACGAACGTATAAAAGAGATATTTGGCGATGGTATCCACGCAGCGCATGTCGACGGCCCGCTTCATGACTTTCATGGCCGCCATGTACAACAGCATGACCGCGGCAATCCCGGATACCATGGCCGAGAACAGGAAAACGATCGGCATCAAGGGCGTGGACCACCACGGGTTGGCTTTGATGGATCCGAAGATGAATCCCACATATCCGTGCAGAAGAAATGCCGATGGAATACCGATGATGGTCACCACATATCCGACCTTATCGTCGATCCGCCGCGCCGCGGGGCTGACGTTCTGAGAGCCTAATGTCAGCGCGCGGTAGACCATCCGCACGAGACCTTTCGTGGTTCGCGAAAGGCGCACGATATCGGCGCGGAACTCCAGCCAGATTTCGAGGAGGAGCACCACCGTGAGGTACCACAAGTAGACGAAGCCGAACATGGCCATGGCGGACGAACGATGCGGCGTCAGGTACATCTCCATCGATCGCTCCGGATGGCCGAGATGCAATTGCAGCGGCAGGGGCGCCACCAGCAGGAATGCCAGGGCTGTAAGCAGCGCCAACCGATAGGTCGGGCGCACCGCTTCCACCTTGAAGACGCGCTCGAGCGAAGCCAGAATGAAAGCGCCCGCCACCAGGCCGGTGATGTAGGGGTAGAGAACAATGAGGATGCTCCATTGCAACTCCACCTCGTTGGGGTACATGAAGCCGTCGACACCGGGAATCATCGGTTGCTCCTTAACGCACGGATCCGTCGAGATCCTTGTAGTAAACCTTGGCCCGGGTGGCCATCTGCGGTTTCAAAACCTGGACTTTGTTCTGGCGCAGGAATTCGTGCACGGGATCCTTGGGGTCCTTGAAATCCACCAGTTGGCGCGCGCCGGTCGGGCAATTCTCGCAGCAGGCGGTGGTCAGCCCCCTGGTGATGCGGTGGTAGCACAGGGTGCACTTGTCGACCGTATTCTTTTCCGGATGCAGATAACGGCATCCGTAGGGGCAGGCTTGCACACAGTAGCGGCAGCCGAGGCAGTAGGTCTCGTCCACGAGAACGACGCCATCGGGACTCACGAAAGTAGCGCCCACCGGACAGACCTGCACACAAGGCGAATCGGCGCAGTGGTTACAGAGCTTCGGAACATAGAAGCTCTTCAGCGACTCGTCGGTGGCGGGCGGGAAACCGTTGATGGCTCCGTCGGGCGAGTCCACCCGCGGATTCTCCGCGCCTTCCGGAACCTGGTAGCGCTCCACCCAGGTGCGGAAATACCCCTTGGGCACGGCATTCTCGTTGGAGCAGGCGCGCACGCAGTTGCCGCAGCCGATGCACTTATCCACGTCGACGATCATGCCCCACCAGTGATCGGCCACTTTATAGGCGTCGGGGGCGGGTTCGGCGCCTGTAATCTGTTCGAGGGTGGCTCCTACAGACGCCAGCATCAGGAGCTTGCCGCCAATGGCGAATGCATCTCTACGGCTGATGTCCATCATTCCTCCCTATAAGTGCGGATTATGCGGTTGATGACAGGAATTGCAAGGCGTTCCGCCGGAATGTTCGGCGGTGGCGACCTGGGGAAAGCTCTTCGGCTTGGCGGCGTCCTTTTCGTGGCAGCGGCGACAAAGGTCGGCGACCTCAGGCAGCTTGGGCGTGACCGATCCGGGGTCCTCGGCGTGCTGCGCCAGGGGTCCGTGGCAAGCCTCGCACGCCACGTGCGCGTGCTTGCCGGAAGCTCGCGCTTTGGCTTCGTCCTCGTGACACATGACGCAGGTGTCCTGGCCCGCGTAGCGGATCGCGCGGGAGCGGACTAAATCGAGCGCGCCGGGACGGTAGTGTCCGTATTTGCCGAATTCTTTGGGTATGACCGCGGCGCGGACAGCCAGAAAGACACCCAGCGCTGCCAGTAAGACGAGTGCCGGGCGGATCAGGTGTCCCCATTCATTCAGTAGACGTCGCACGAACCGCCCCTTTCCCCTGAAGGCTGTACCGACAACGAGCCGGCTGTCCGCCAAGCTCGGGCAGGCTCACGCAAGATTCACACCAAAGAAGCCTTTTATCGATTATTGGGACATTTGGCGACCGCTTGCTGTAATTATCTACAGATTGTGGAAGGAGATCTGGGGCTCAATTGCGTGAGATTACGCAGATTTGGGGGTGCGGCCTGTTGAACCTTCACCCAGCCTCGAAGGAGCCACGGCGCCCGTCGCGCGTAGCGACAATATTAATGCGTTGCGGAACCGGAGAGGTTCCGTGCGGCGTTTCCCCAGGTTTTCGCGAGCGGATTACCAGCGCGGCTCGCGGCGTCCGCCACCGGGTTTGCGTCCACCGCCGCCCGGACGTCCACCGCCGCCGAATCCGCCGGGGCGTCCGCCGCCCCCGCCAAACCCACGGTCGGGCTTGGGCCGGGCTTCGTTCACGTTCAGTGCGCGCCCCTCCATCGAGTACCCGTTCAGAGCTTGAATGGCCCGATCGGCGTCCGCCTCATTTTCCATTTCGACGAACGCGAAGCCTCGCGATCGCCCAGTTTCCCGGTCCGTCATGATCCTCGCGCTATTGACCTGACCGTATTGTTCGAAGAGACTACGAACGGCCTCCTCCGTTGAGTTGAAATCCAGATTGCCGACGAAAATATTTTTCACTGAGTTCTCCAACAATTTGAAAGCGGGCTCATCGGGAGGAAGTTACCAGCGGGAAAACGCTCAGTTTACACTTTACACTCAGCCGGATTCGCGGAAGCTATCAAACGCGGATTCACTATAGCACTTTCAGACTTCCACGGCAAATTACGGAAGAGTTAAAGGGTGACGGAAAAGACCATGCGCGGCGAGGGACTATAACCGCAAGTTCCTCATCCGAAAGCGCGATAGCCCCATAGGGCGGTTGCGGCCACACCCTCAAAATTCAATGCGGACGGCAAACTGGGCGCGGCGGGCATTGGTGCCGAACGGGAACCCGAAGGCCTCGTTCGGGTCGCCATAACCCGCGACTGGGCGCAGAACGCCGCCGGTGGCGATATATTGCAGCGTGTTGACGCTGGTGACGAATTGCGAGTTCAACACATTGAAGGCTTCGATAAGGCCGGTGAGCCGCACCTGGTCGGTCAACTGGAAGGTGCGGGAAAAACGGGCGTCGAGGGTGTGCTGGGAGCCGATGGGCAGCGACCCGACCGGCTCGAACGGCACGCGCGACCATCCGCCGGTCCCGTTGAGACTGGTGGTGAAGGGCATGGTGGTGCCGGCGAACTGCTGGCCGTTGACCAGAACCGTGGGCGTCGTCCACGTGGTGGAGGCGATGGTCGCGATCCCGGAGAGCTGCCAGCCGTTCACCAGCCAGCGCATGGGAGAATCCTGCCCTACGACGATCGGGGCGTACACAAAAGAGAGAACTCCGCGCCATCGTTGATCGAAGAGCGAGTTCCCCTGGTCGGACCGGTAGTCGGCTACGTTGGTCGAGACCGGTACACTGCCGGCTACGGTCGGGCCGGAGACGTCATCCAGGGCGTGCGACCAGGTGGCCGATCCCTGGACGGTCAACCCGTGCCACAACCGCTGCCGAAGCTGCAGCGCAAAGGCGGTGTATCTTGAGGATCCCTCATTCTGGATCTGCCAGATGTGCGAGTACACGCCGGCTCTGCCATTGAAGACGTTAGTGGTGTAGGAACCGACGTTCTGCCCGCCCGAGTTGTCGATGATATAAGTCTTGGAGACCGGTGTGGTCGTCAGATTCGTATCCAAGGCGTCCCAGAGCTTTTCGCCGCGGACGGCCAGCCCGTTCAGCGTGACCGTGGTGTTGCGCGCAATCTGGTGCTCCAGGGCCAGGTTGAGCTGTTCACTGTAGGGATTACGAAACTTGGAAGCGGCGTAGGCGAGGTTAATCGTGCTGGCGGGGACGGAGGCGGTGGTGGGAATAATCGCCGGGAAAATTGGCGCTCCAGCCTGTATGGGGTTGATCCAGATACTCGTCTGCGTGGTCCCGTTGCCGTTGTAGAGCGCATCGATCACTTGCGGATAGAAGGGCGAGTAATAGAAGCCAAACCCGGCGCGCAGCACCAGCCGGTCGGTGAACATGTAGGCGATACCCACACGCGGCGAGAAATCGACGTTTGGCGAATCGATGCAGCAGGTCTGATAGTATCCGCTTCGGGTGACGGTCGGCTGCGGAATGTGGGTCTTCTCGTAACGCACGCCGGGAATGATGGTCAGGCTGGGTGTCGCTTTCCAGGTGTCCTGAAAGAACCCGGCGATCTCGCCCCAGTGCAGGTCCGTGAGCACGTTCGCCAGTCCTTGCTGGAAATCGTTGTAGTTCTTGAGCCCGCGCGTGTTGCCGGAGAAATCGTTGGCGAAAGCCGTCACGGTGGTGTAATCGTAGACGCCGTACCCGCCGGGCAATCCGTAAATCCAGTCCTCATTTCTGGCATAGTCGACGCCGCCGCTCAGGGTATGGGAGTAGCTGGTGAAGACGATATGGTCGACCAACTGGCGCCTCTGTTCGCTGATCGTCGACGGTTCATTCGGGTTGGCTCCGAACGGCGTGCCGGCGACATTGATTGCCGACAACCCGGTGGAGGGCAGCAGCTTGGGATTGAGGAGGTCGGAAACGCGGTCGCGGTACCATCCCACGTGAACTTCGTTGAACAGGTTGGACAGCAGCGTGCGATTGTAGTTCGCCTTGGCGTAGCGGACCTCTTCCCCCACGTTGCCGTTGCCGCCGAGCAAGCCGCCATTGCTGGTCAGGGCGTCGGGCACCAGGCCGTTGGGCGCATTGCGGTGCATTGCGTTGGCCTCGAGGCTGATGCGGTCGTTTTCTCCGCGGACGTAATCGAACCGGACGAAACCAAGCTGCGACCGCTGCGACCGCGGCACGACGGCGTTGAACTGCGAGTTCAGAAAACTGAGAGCCGCGGCACAGGGCGCGGCGGTCGTGGTGCAGGTGGAAGGAGCGACCGCGGTGAAGGTGGTATTGGCGATCAGCGGGTTGGTAATGCGGTTGAGCCCGTTGGAGCTGCTCTGATCCGCTTCGAAATTGCCGAAAGCGAAGAGTTTGCCTGGCAGGATGGCGCCCCCGAGGCTGGCGCCACCCTGGTTGTCCTTCAATTGCGGGTTGAACGCGGCGTCAAAGCGGTTCCGCGTAGTCCATCCGGAGCCGCTGTAATAGTCGTACAACGCGCCGTGCACGGTCTGCGATCCGGTATGCATTCCCAGGTTGACCACTCCGCTGGCGGTGTGGCCGAACGCCGAAGGCGCGGCGGCGGAAATGACGGTAAACTCCGAAACCGCGTCCGGGCTCACCTGCGGCGCAACGTCTGGAATTAAAGGTTGGTACGCGTATTGGGTCTGCATTCCATCGGTCAGGACCGAGTGAAGCAACTGTCCGCCATGGAAAACCACGGCTCCGTTGGGGCGGTAGAAAGTCGTGAACGGCGCGGTGAGCACGAGCGGGTCGAGCGTGCGCGCATTGATTGGAAGCCCGGCGATTTCTTCGGGAGCCAGCAGAATCTGCGCACTGGCGTTGGAATCGTCCACCGTGGGCACGCCGCTGGTGGCTTCGCTTTTGGGCGCGGTGCGGTCCTGCTTGCGCAGATGGATGGTGAAATTCAGGGTCCGGCCCATCACCACTTCGATATCCTGCGCCGTCCAGCTCGTAAAGCCCTTACGGGTGACTTTGAAGGCGTAGTGTTTATCGGGAATGAGCGCCGGGGCATCGAAGATTCCGTCGTCGCTGGTGTTCAGAACCCGGCGGATCGCCAGCGCTTCATTGCTGATCACCACCGTGGTATCGGGAATCCCATCGCCATAGGGATCGACAACAGTGCCGGTTATGGCGCCGTAGCCGGCAACTGCCTGCGCATAGGCGCCGATGGAGCATGCCAGCGCAGATAAAATGAGTATGGCCGTCTTTCGCATCGTTCCACACCTTAACTGGTAGTAAGACTGTTCCGCAACCGCCGACGCTTGCAAAATCAGCGGGAAGCAAGGCTCGTTCGCAACTGACCTTCCTTTCGATTCTAGTTGAATCCGGCAGTGGAAATGGGTGTGCCCCCACGGCACATAGCAGCCCGTAATTCACGCTGGAGCAACTACTTGGCGGGTTTTCCCAGGCTGCACAGAGGGTCGCCCAGAATCACTCCCTGCCAGCTCAGAAACGGCAGCGAGAGGTAGAAGCTCTCGGCCAGATTGCGGCCTTCGAAATATGCCGGCAGCAGCAGATCGGGTCGGGCGCACGCCCCCAGGAACGGCTCGTAGACGTTTCCGCAAACGCCGCTGGCGCCCTCGTGAACCAGGTCCGCGCTCAGTCCCTGCGGCGAGCCGCCGAACCAGTGCAGCACGTCCTGATAAGTAGCGATGTTCCAGGTTTCGGGAGGCCTTTTGAGGGTTCGGGCATTGGTCGACACGAATTCGGTGGCGATGGCGCCGGGCAGCCATTGGAAACCGAGCCATCGCTGGCGGCGATGGGAATCGTTCGATCCCCACGACGCATAACCGATTACATCCTTCTCGCCGTAGAGCACCCTTTCGGTTTCGTCGAGGACCACGCGGGCGGCGGGCAGCAGCATGGCGGCATTGCGCAGCCAGTTGTTGCCGTCATTGCTTGCCGCCGAATTGAGATCGATGACGAACTTGCCCTGGTTACGCGCGTTCATCGACCGGTCGATCATGGCCTTCACATCGGTAAAATCGTTGGCCGCCAGCCGGGTTACGAGATAGATGGGGATCTGCGGATGAGTGAAAGGAGCGTCGCGGCGCATGAAGAACGGGTTCGGAACCGTTCCGGCGCGCTTGAAGACCGATCCTTTCAGCTTCGCGTACAGCAGCGTCAATTCGGAATCGACCGATGAGTGTTCGGCCGATTCCATCGCAATGCCCATGCCGTCGATTTTCAGGGGCACGCCCAGGGTGAGCGCGATATACAGGATCTGGTCGGTAAGACCGGACTTTTTGAGAAAGTCGCCGATGGGCCGCTCGATCTCCTGCTCGTACACTCGCCAGACGATCTCCTCGTCGGTCGTGGTGTCGAGGTAGCAGACGTTCTTCGCGGGAACTCCGCGCCGCGACCGGTAATAGTCGGCGATCCTGGCGGAGACCGGATCGCGCCGGTTGACGACGATCAGCACCGAGTTAGCGGCTGGCGTCGGCGCGGCCGAAGCAAGTCGGATGGACAGCAGCATCCAGGGCAGGGCGTAGCCGGAGGCAGCCGCGAGGCAGGTGGTCCTCATTCCGCCGTTCATCATAGCAGCGCGTCCGATGGTTGGCCGAAAACCACCAGCGGCGGTGGTGAGCAACCAGAGCGATGTCGTTCTGATCCTTGATTTTCAATGGGTTCCAAGTGGCACGGCGTTTGCAATTCCAAGCGCGTTGCCGCGATTGAGAACGCGGCGAGGAGGACAAAGTGAAAACGAAACTGTTGGCCCTGATGCTGCTTGCCGGTGGCGCTCTTTTGGCTGGCCCGAGGGTCTTCGTCGGAGGCGGTTTCGGCGGATATTACGGCGGCTACGTGGCACCTGCGCCGATCTACTACGCGGCGCCGCCGGTGGTCCGCGTCCCGGCTTATGTGCCGGTTGCCCCGGGTGCCGGTTATAGCTGGGTTGGCGGCTATTGGTATCCGTATGGCGGCCATTATTCCTGGCGCGCCGGTTATTGGGCTCGTCCCGCTTACCCGGGTGCGCGTTGGATAGCGCCGCACTACGCCGGCCACTATTACTACGGCGGTTATTGGCGCCGTTAAGAGATCAAGTTCCCCAGGGCCGGATTTCTCGGAGACCCGGCCCATTTCCGCCCCATTCCCACCCCACATCCTTCCGGAATCTCGCCGCCCGGCATTAAGCCGAACACCACGGGTCCGTTCGCACACGGACCCGTGCCCCTAGTTCTCCGTGAGCTGCAGGTAGGTTTCGCGGGCCATCTCGCGCCAGTCAGGGATCTGCTGTTCGACGCCGAGGTGGGCCACGTATTCGGTGTTCAGAAGGCTGTGGCTTTCCGGCGGAGCATCCCAGGCATGCGCCACTTCGCAGGCGAGCGCGTCCGATATGTGAACGATAGCGGGGATATCGAGCCCGGAACCGGGTTGCGAATCGGCCACGGGATGGTGGTGGCGCCAGACGCCATCGATAATCGGCTGGGGCAGGCCCCACAAGCCGAGCAGGTGTCCGCCTACTTCGGCATGGCTGACGCCGAATTGCCGTTCTTCGGTGTGAAAGAGGGGTTCGCCCTGCATTTGGGATGTCTGCAACGCCTGCGCAAATTCCTTTCGCAGGCGGGAGGCCAGCACGAGTTTGCCGCAATCATGCAGCAGCGCCGCCACCACCGCGGAAGCCGATGTTTCTTTGGACCCGGGCAGCGACCCGGCGATACGCGCTGTGAGCCTGGAGTGGGTGTGCAGCGCCTCGATGGAAAAGCGCCCGATGGATTGGCCGGGGTGGAACGTGCGAAACACCTCGACGGACAACACCAGCTGGCGCAGGGTATCGAGGCCCAGGTAGCCGACTGCCGCGCGGACGGATGCGATGCGGTTGGACAGGCCGAAGAAGGCGGAATTCACCAGTTGCAGGACCTTGGCGGCCATACCCACATCCTGCTCGACGATGGCTCCAATCGCATCGAGCGAGGCGGTCTGATTGTCCATGGCTTCGAGCAGCATGGTAGAGGTGCGCGGCAGGGACGGGAGCTTTCCAATCGCTCCGACGACGCGGCGCAGGGCCGCATCCGGGAATTGGCGGGCCA
>Ga0335078_10006063_pt1 | contig 17917 bp, 16 predicted proteins | sample Lox_Sample_32_FD_206711 | JGI IMG/M metagenome (GOLD analysis project Ga0335078, IMG submission 206711) | Soil microbial communities from Loxahatchee National Wildlife Refuge, Florida, United States - Lox_Sample_3.2 | ecosystem: Environmental > Terrestrial > Soil > Wetlands | place: USA... | reverse complement strand
GGCCAGCGCCGTTCCGGTGTCGGTGAACTCATCGCACTTCAAGGGGCGGGGCGTACCCGATGTTGCGGGCGACGCGGATCCGAACACCGGCTACGATACGACGGTGGATGGCGAGGCGTCGGTGGTGGGCGGGACCAGCGCGGTGGCGCCGCTATGGGCCGGACTGATCGCGCTGCTGAACCAGCAGCGGGGCGAGGCGGTAGGGTTTCTCAATCCGCTGCTCTATGCGGCCGGCGAGGGCGGCGGCTTCCGCGACATCACGTCGGGCAACAACGGGTCGTACTCGGCAGGCGCGGGCTGGGATGCCTGCACGGGCTGGGGCAGTCCGGTGGGCACGGCGCTGGAGACAGTGGTGAAGGGGTAGGCGCGGGAGGACGTGGCGTTCGCCGCTTCCGCCTACACGAACTTGATGCGGCGCATGGCGACCATGACCATACGCAGCAGGACCACGCCGTGGCGCCAGCGCTGGATGTTGGTTTCGCCGTAGACACGCTCGGCGTAGCGGATGGGCATGTCCACAATCTTCAGATTAAAGCGGGCGGCGCCGAACAGCAGATCGAAATCGCCGAAGGGATCGAACTCGCCGAACCAGGCGCGATTGGCGGCGATGGTCTCGTAGTGGCGGCGGCTGAGCACCTTGGTGCCGCACAGCGTGTCGCGAATGTTCTGGCCGAGCAGACGCGTGAAGGCGAAGCTGAAGAACTTGTTGCCCAGCAGGTTGAAGAAGCGCATGGCGCGCTGTTCCATGGGATACACCAGGCGCACGCCGTTGATGAAATCGCCGCGCCCGGTGCGCCAGGCTTCATAGAAGCGGGGGAGATCTTCGGGCATCACGGTGAGATCGGCATCGAGAATCATGAGCAGGTCGCCGGTGGCGGCCGAGAACCCGAGACGCACCGCATCGCCCTTGCCCTTGCCGGTCTGCTGGAGCAGTTTCACGGGGAAGCCGGGCCGGCGCGCGGCCTCGCGTTGAGCCGCTTCCCAGGTGTGGTCGGTGGAGTTGCCTTCGACAAAGATCAGCTCGGTGCCCGCGCCCATTTGCGGCAGGCGATCGAAGATGTTGGGGACGTTGCCCTCTTCGTTGCGCGCGGCGACGATGACGCTGACGCGGGCGCGATCGCCGGGGAGCGGCGCCGGGTGCGGACGCGCCACCAGGAAGTTGGTGATGGCCAGATGATGGAAGGGCCAGAGGTGCACCAGATAGCGGTTGGCCAGGGTGTCGAGCAGCGGCACGCGCACCGGGCACATGATCTCGGGCGAGTGGCGGATGGTCTCGAAGCCGGCGAGATGGAGGAGATCGGTGACATCGTCGGCGGTGAGCCAGTTCTGGGGCAGCATGCGCTTGACGATGCCGAGCGATTCGACGACACGGCGGGGACCGCCCCAGAGCTGGCTGTAGAAATTCACCAGCACGCGCGTGGTGGGATGGCAGTGCGCGGCGATTCGCTCGAAGACGGTCTGCACATCCCAGAGGTCGTTGACGACATCGGAGCACACGACGATGTCGAAAGTCTCGCCGAGATCGAAGTCGTGCGCGTCGGCTTCGCGGAAGGTGAGGCCGGGATGACGCTCGCGGGCCTGGCGGATCATGCCCGACGAGAAATCGATGCCGACGCCATAGGAAGGCTTCAGGGCGGCGAGCAAATCGCCGGTAGCGCAACCCACTTCAAGCACGCGCATACCGGGCGGCACGGAAAACGCGAACAAACGCTCAAGGCGGCGGCGATAATATCGTCGGGTGCGCCAACGGCTCAGCTCATTGGCGAACTCATTCCAGAAAGCGGCGCGCTGGCGCGTGTACACGGCGCGCTTGGCGGCGGCGTCTGTCTCAACAGGTGCGGAAATGGCCACTCATCGACGATCATATCGGAACGCGGCGCGCGCGATGATTAGCCGATTTTAATATTGCGGGGCGGGGCAGGCGGGCTATCCGGCGCTATGATGATTTTGCAGTTCCAGCCAATCGGAAGGAGAGTCTGATGAAGAAGCTGATGACGCTGATGCTGGGCCTCGCCCTTGTCCTGGGCAGCACGGCCGTGTTTGGCGACGATGCAGCCGCCACCACCAAGAAGGTCAAGAAGACCAAGAAGACCAAAGCGAAGAAAACCACCGCAGAGCAGAAGTAACTCCTGCCGCAACGGGATGGTGTCCGCTCAGGAGGTCATCCCGTTCGTCCCCGCTCGATGGAACCTCTAACGCTCGAACACGAGCAAACTCCCCAGCAAACTGACGAGGCCGCGCCGCGTCCGCGGAAGCAATACGCGATCCTATGCGCGGCGGTGGCAGTGACGGCGGCGATCATGGCCGTCTACGGACAGACCAACGCGTGCGCGTTCGATGAGGGGTTTCATTTGCTGGCCGCGCAACTGGTGAAGCAGGGGCGGCGGCTGTACGTGGACTTCTTTTTCCCGCAGGCGCCGCTGAACGTATGGTGGAACGCGGCGTGGATGACGGCGTTCGGCGACACGTGGCGGGTGGTGCACAGCGCGGCAATTGTAGCCGTGGCGGTGGCGGTATTCCTGTCCGCCGATTTTGTGTTCACCCGATTTCGTTTGCCGAGGTGGCGGCTGGCGGTGGGGCTGGCGGCGGCAGCGCTGACTGGCGGCAACTGGCTGATGGTGGAGTTCGGGCCGATCGGTCAGGCGTACGCGCTGTGCCTGCTGCTGACGGTGATTGCGTTCCGTCTGGCGGTGCGCGCGGTGTCGCGGCCGGGCTTTCTTCTGACGTTTCTGGCGGGATGCGCGGCCAGCGCCTCGGCGGAAGCCAGTCTGCTGACGGTGACCGCCGCGCCCGCGGTGCTGGCGTGGATTCTGATCTACAATCGCGCGGGCAAGCGGCTGGCGCGATTGGCGGCGTTCGTGGCGGGGGCGCTGGCGCCATGGCTGCCGGTGCTATGGATGTTCGCGCGCGCGCCTTACCAGGTGCGCTTCTGCATCATCGATTTTCATTTGTTCTATCGCCGGGTGGAGTGGGAAGGCTCGCTGCAGCACAACCTGGAGCTGATGACGGAATGGATCAACTCGGGGCATGCATTGATCCTGGGGATGCTGGCGGCGGCGGGGTTCATCTTTATTCTGCGAACGAAGCCGTGGACGCCCGAACGGCGCGCGGAATTTTATCTGTGCGGGTGGATGGCGGCGGCGCAGACGGCCTATCTGTGCTGGGTGCGTCCAAGCTTCACGCAGTATTTCACGGTGCTGATTCCGTTTCTGGGGATTCCCGCGGCGGTGGGATTCTACGCGGCCATGTCGCGGCTGGCGGGGCCGGATCGCCGCTGGCTGCCGTTCACGGCGATGGCGGTGCTGCTGTGCATTGGGCTCGGGCGGGGCGTCTACGACGACCGGACCTCGACCAACTGGCGTGACTTCGAGAAGATTGCGAAGAAGGTGGATGAGGTGACGCCGAAGGGCGGGGCGATTCTCTCGGACGAGTTCGTGTATTTCATCACGCGGCGGACACCGCCGGTGGGAATGGAATCCGACGACACGCACAAGCTGCGGCTGCCGGCCGACAAGGCCGCACTGCTGCACGTGGTGCCGCGGCCGGAGCTGGTGAAGTGGGTGAAGGCGGGCCGCTACGACACCGTCGAGAGCTGCGACGATGACGATGACCAGGATCTGCTGGATCTCGGCCTGCCGGATATTTACGCGCAGAAGGACGAGATTGAAGGGTGCAAGGTGTACTGGCAGAGAAAGACGAAGTAGGCGGCCTAGGAGGCCGCCGCGGGCTGAGAGCTCGCCGCACTTTGCTCCCGGCGCATCAGGTAGTCGGCCACGGCCTGTTCGAGCGGAGGCATGGGCGCGATGCCGAACGCCTCGGCTTTGGCGTTAGAGAGCGCCGAGTATTTCGGCCGGCGGGCGACGGTGCGGTATTCACGCTCGCTGGTGGGTTTGATCTGCGGTTCGAGGCCGGCGAGACGAAAGATCATGCGGGCGAATTCGAACCAGGAGATGGGCGTTCCGCCTCCCAGATGGAAGACGCCGGCGGCATCGCGCTCCACCAGTTGAGCGACGCGCTCGGCGAGTTCGGGCGCATAGGCCGGGGAGGCGACGTGATCTTCCACCACGCGGATGGGCTGGTTGCCGCGCGCAAGGCGCAGCATCAGCTCAATGAAGTTACCCCGGGCGGTGCGCAGGCCGCCGGGGCCGAAGACCCCGGAAGTGCGGATAATCAGCGGGTTCTCGAGGTAGCCGCGCGCATATAATTCGCCGGCGTACTTTGAGACGGCATAGGCGCCGAGGGGATGCGGCTCATCGGCTTCGGTGTAGGGACGGCCGGCGGATCCATCGAAGACGTAATCGGTGGAGAAGTGCACAAGCTGCGCATCCACCTGGCGGCAGGCCACGGCGAGATTGCGCACGGCCAGCGCATTGGCGAGGAACGCGGCGGCGGGCTCGTGCTCGGCGATATCGACCATGTTGTATGCGGCGGCGTTGAGGACCAGCGACGGATCGGCATCGGCGAGAAGCGCTTCGACGCCATCGGCGTCGGAGATATCGAGGTGGCTGCGGTCGAGGCCCTGGACCTCAAATCCGCGGGCGGTGAAGACACGGGTCAGCTCACGGCCGAGCTGTCCGGCGCATCCAAAGACAACCGCTTTTTTCGAGTTCCAATGACGCACTTATCTTGCAGCATAGCTGATTGCGGAGGCGAGCTTTTGCGAAAATGAAGTTTGGCCTTCAACGCTGCGCGGTACGGCGAAACAATCGAGAAGATTCTGGCACTGGATGGGGGCGGCAATCGCGCCATGCCTCTGGTGTGCGAGCCCTGCGCGCCGGAGCGCGCGAAACTGGCTATGGCGGGGAAGAACGGGGGGGAGCTGTTTCCGGCGGCATTTGCGCCGGAAGCCGCGCTGAGCGGGCTATGGCTCTACTTCTCGTGTTTTGACGAGTGCCACGGCATTTGTCAGGACCTGCCGACGGCCGAGGGCAGCTACTGGCACGCGATTCTGCACCGGCGGGAACCGGACGCCGGAAACGCCTCCTACTGGTTTCACAGGGTGGGGAGGCATGCGATCTATCCCGATCTCGCGCGGCGAGCAGGAGAACTGGGGTTCGCGGCAGGCGGCGGCGCGTGGGATCCGTTCGCGTTCGTCACTTTCTGTGAGAACGCCCGGCTGCGGGGCGAGGAAACGCCGGAGCATCAGAAGGCGCGGGCGGTGCAACTGGCCGAATGGCAACTGCTTTTCGATTATTGCGCGAGGCCGCGCGGATGAGAGGGCGCACCGGGGTTCTCATTCTCGGGGTGGTGTGCATTGCGGGGATCATCGCGTGGGGCGTCTCGCGAAAAGCCGCGCCGCCGGAGGTGCCTTTCGCGCGCACTTCACGGGAGACCATTGTCAGCAGCATTCAGACCAACGGCAAGGTAGAGCCGATCGAGTGGGCTACGGCGCGCGCGGAACGGGCCGGGGTGGTGGAGAAGATCCTGGTGCACCGGGGGCAGATGGTGGGCGAGGGGCAAGCTCTGGTGAGTCTGGACACGACGCAGGTGGCGGCGAACCTGGCCGACGCCGAGGCGCGGCTGAAGGAAACGCAAGCCCAGGAATCGGTGGTGCAGGCGGGCGGGCGAGCATCGGATCTGGCGGACATCGACAGCAGCCTGACGCGGGCCCGTTTGGATTTGCAGACCGCCCAGCGCGATGCTGACGCGCTGCAACGGCTGGAAGCGCACCAGGCGGCCACGCACAAGGAAGTGCTGGACGCACAGGAGCACGCAAAGCAATCGCAGCTTCTGATTCAATCTCTGGAGCAGCGGCGCGCGGCCCTGGTTTCCCAGCCCGACCGCACCTCAGCCGAAGCGCGCGTACATGAGGCCGAGGCGGCGGTGGCCATCGCGCGGGACAATCTGGCGCGATCGGTGGTGCACTCGCCGATTGCAGGGGTGGTTTACGAGTTCGATCTCAAGCCGGGCTCGTACCTGCAGGTGGGCGACCTGGTAGCCAATATCGGAAAGCTGGACCGGGTGCGCGTGAAGGTGTTCGTGGACGAACCGGATCTGGGCCGCATGGGCGTCGGAATGCCCGTGACCATCACGTGGGATGCGCTTCCGGGGAAGAAGTGGACCGGCGTGGTGGACCGGCTGCCGACCGAGATTGTGCCGCTGGGAACGCGCCAGGTAGGCGAAGTGGGCTGCGCGATCGACAATCCCAACCGCGATCTGGTACCGGGCACCAATGTAAACGCGGAGATCCAGTCGAAGGTGGTTGAGAACGCGCTCACGATTCCGCGGGAGGCGCTGCGGCGGAACAACGGCGTGGGGGGAGTGATGGCGCTGGGACCGGACGATTCACTGCAATGGAGGCCGATTCAGGTTGGCGTCACCAGCGCGGGGCGGGTGCAGGTGACCAGCGGACTGAGCGATGGGGATTCGGTGGGGCTTCCCACCGAGAAGGACGTCAAGCCGGGGATGAGGGTGACGCCGGTATACCCATAGAGGCCCTGTGGTTAGCGGTCTGCTTTGAGCGGACTACTGATTTACCCCTGGGAGGCCGATAAGGTGAGCAAGAGGAGTTTGAAATGTCGCTTTCAGGCTACCAGCGGAAAGTCGTCCAGGAGGGCTTCGCGGCGACCCCACTGGGCAAATACATGGATGTCGATCTGCCGCAGGGATCGCTTATTAGCTTCGATGTGAATCCGTCAATGTGCCGCCGACGGGACAAACTCATCTTCGAGTTTCTGGGCAACTCGTTCAGCGCGCCCGGCTGGCTGGTGCACGACAAGACCGAGCCGGCTTAGCCGCGAACCTACAATAGAGGGTTGACCCCGTTTCATCCTTTCTTCCGCAACGCCCACCTGGCCACCATCGCCGGCAACTACTGGCGCCGGAACCTTGATCCTCAACGATTTCCCGTTAGCGAGCGGCTATTCGAGACGGAGCCGGGGGTGCGGGTGCTGGTGCATTCGCAGATGCCGGAGGCGGAGGCGCGAGCGCACGCGATCATCGTGCACGGGCTGGAGGGGTCGAGCGCGGCGGGATATGCGTGCAGCCTTGCGCAGGCAATGCTGGTGGCGGGTTGTGCGGCGCACCGGTTCAACATGAGGAGCTGCGGGGGGACGGAGCAGTATTCGGGTGCGGGGCTTTATCACTCGGGGCAAACCGGGGATCTGCGAGAGGTGATCCGACAGCTCCGGATATTAGATGATAAGCCATTTATAATCATAGGATTTTCGCTGGGAGGTAATGTAGTTCTTAAACTGGCCGGAGAGCTCGGGGACGGGGCGCCGGAGGAGGGGATTGCCGGTGCAGTGGCGGTTTCGGCGCCCATCGATCTGTCGGCTTGTGTGCTGCAACTGCATCGGCCAGCAAACCGTTTGTACGCCAACCGATTTCTGAAGCGGCTGAAGGAGCGGATTCGAGCCAAGGAAAGGCTTTGGCCGGGTCTGTTCCCGCTGGAGCGGCTGGGCGAGGTGCGCACGATTTGGGATTTCGACGATATCTTCACGGCGCCGGCGTTTGGCTTCGGGACGGCGGCGAACTACTACGCGACGCAATCGTCGGGGCAGTATCTGGAACGAATCCGAATTCCGGCGCTGCTGGTCCAGGCCAAGGACGATCCGCTTATTCCCTTTGGTGTCTTTGATTTGCCGGCTTTTGGCAGGAACCCGCGGCTGCGCATGGTGGCCACCGAGCACGGCGGGCACATCGGCTTCCTGTCGCGGAGGAACCCCCGGTTCTGGGTGGATGGCGTTATCGTGGAATGGATGGCCGGCGTCCTGGAACAAGCGCCGGCGGAAATCCGTTCATTCCAACAGGGCCCCCATCTGCCATGACTGGCACAGCTTCCTTTCGCGAGGCCGCCGCAATTGCCGCCGACTCGCTGCGCACCAGCAAGCTGCGCAGCTTTCTGACTTTGCTGGGGATCATTCTGGCCACCACGACCCTCATCGCGGTGATGTCCATGATTCACGGCATGGACGTGTACATTGCGGATAACCTCAGCAGCATGGGCACGGATGGCTTTCAGGTGGTGCGCATGGCGTTTCTGGGAAACTTCGACCCGAAGAAGTTCATGGAGATGCAGAAGAAGAACCCGCAGCTCAGCGAAGACGAGTTTGGATTTCTGAAGGATCGGGCCACGCTGCTTCGCGAGATCGGCATGCAGGTGAACCGGCCGGCCAAAGTGCAGTATGAAGGCGACAGCCTGGACGACATCACGCTCACGGGGGCGAGCGCGAACTACGGGATTCTGGGCAACGTGGAGCTGACGGCGGGCCGGTTCATCACCGATACCGAGGACGAGCACCGGCTTCCGGTGGCGGTGATCGGGAGCGACATTCGCGACCGGTTCTTCGCGAGCACGGACGCAGTGGGCAAGACCATCAAGGTGGACGGGCGGCCGATGCAGGTGGTTGGCGTGGCCAAGGCCAAGGGCAGCGTGTTCGGGCAGTCGCAGGACGGCTACGTGCTGATTCCGATTCACAGCTACTTTCAGGCTTACGGAGGGCGGACGGGCATCCGGTACGTTGCCAAGGCGCTGGACCGCGACACGATCACGCGGGCCGAGGACGAAGTGAGCATGCTGTTGCGGGCGTACCGGCATCTGCGGCCCAAACAGGACGACACATTCGCGGTGATTTCCTCCGATGCGCTGCTGACGGCGTGGGACCAGCTCACGGGGGTGATCGCGTCAACGGCGGTGGCGGTGGTTTCGATTTTCATGGTGGTGGGGGGCGTGGTGATCATGAACATCATGCTGGCGGTGGTGACGGAGAGGACGCGGGAAATCGGCATTCGAAAGTCGCTGGGAGCGCGGCGGCGGGACATTCTGAATCAGTTTCTGGTGGAGTCGTCGATGCTGGCGGCCGCGGGCGGTTTACTGGGGGTGATCATCGCGTGGGGCGTGGCGATCGTGGTGCGGAATGCGACGCCGGTGCCCATGGCGGTGCCGGCGAGCTCGGTATTCGTTGGGGTGGGGCTTTCGAGCGTCGTTGGGTTGTTTTTCGGGATTTATCCGGCGCAGCGCGCGGCGAAGCTGGATCCGATCGAGGCGCTGAGGCAGGAGCGGTGAGATGAGAAACCGGGTCCTGCTCTCGACCATTCTGCTGGCGCTGAACACGATTCGCGAGCACAAGATGCGCGCCTTTCTGACGGTGCTGGGCGTGATCATGGGCACGGGGACGATCATCGCGGTGGGGTCGGTGATTGTGGGGCTGGACGGGGCCATCTCGGATATTCTGCGCAGTTTTGGACCGAACAACGCGATTGTCTTCAAGTTTCAGTTTGCGTTCCGGGGACGGATCACGCCGGAGGAACTGCAGCGCAAGCCGCTGACCTACGAGAACGCGATGGCCATTCGGGAGCGATGTCCGGCGGTGGAGGCGGTGAGCCCGTATCTGTTCACGCCGGCGGCCATGACCGGGCGCGGCACCGACGTCGCCAAATACAAAGCAAACGACCTGTACAACCTGCAGGTGGGCGGGACCGAGGAATCGTACCAGGCGGGCGGCTCGGCGGAGATGAAGGAAGGGCGGTTCATCAGCGATTTCGACAACAAGCATCACCAGCCGGTGGCGGTGGTTGGCGAGGACGTGCCGAAGGCGCTGATGGCGGACGAGGATCCGCTGGGCAAATGGATTGCCGTAAACGGGCATCAGGTGCAGATTATCGGGGTGATGAAGCGTCCGGCAACCGGATTCGGCCAGGACGACACGCGGGTGCTGCTGCCTTATTTCTCGATGAAGAAGATCATGCCCGAGGCGAAGGAGAACATGATTGTGGTGGCGGCGAGGCCGGGAATGCTGGCGGACGCGATCGATCAGACGGCGGCGGTGCTGCGCATCGAACGGCACGTGCCGCCGAATAAGCCGGACAATTTCGCCATATCGACAGCCGAGCAGATGCTGGAGCGGTTCCACAACATCACCGGGATGGTGGCGATGGTGATGATCGCGCTGAGCTCGGTGGGGCTGCTGGTGGGCGGCATCGGGGTGATGAACATCATGCTGGTCTCGGTGACGGAGCGGACGCGGGAAATTGGAGTTCGCAAGGCGATTGGCGCGCGGCGGCGGGACATCGTGACGCAGTTTCTGACCGAGGCGGTGGTGCTGACGGGATTGGGCGGGCTGATTGGAATGCTGCTGGGCTGGATGCTCTCGACGGCGACGCGGCTGATTTTCCCTTCGCTGCCCACGTCGGTGCCGCTGTGGGCGGCTACGCTGGGGGTAGCGGTCTCGGTTGGGGTTGGGCTGTTCTTTGGGATCTGGCCGGCAAATAAGGCAGCGCGGCTGGATCCGGTGGAGGCTCTGAGATACGAATGAGAGGGTGGTGCGAATGAAAGGCACGGCATCGTTTCGCGAAGCCGCCGCGGTGGCGCTCGACTCGCTTCGCAGCAGCAAGCTGCGGAGTTTTTTGACGCTGCTGGGCATCATCCTGGCCACCACGACGCTGATTGTCGTGATGTCCATGATTCACGGCATGGACGTCTATATCGCCGATGCGCTGTCGGATCTGGGATCGGACGGATTCGTGGTGGTGCGGATGGCTTTCATCGGCGATTTCGACCCCAAGAAGTTCCTGGAATTTCAGAAAAAGAATCCGGAGCTGAGCATCGACGAATTCAATTTTCTGAAGAGCCACGTGACGCAGCTCTCCGATATCGGGATGCAGGAGGACCGGCAGGTAAAAGTCCAGTACCAGGGAGACAGCCTGGACAGCCAGGATCTGGTGGGCGGGGGCGGGAACTACGGGGTTCTGAACAACGTGGAGCTGAGCGCCGGCCGTTTCATCACCGATCAGGAAGACGAACACCGGATGCCGGTGGCGGTGATCGGCAACGATGTGAAGGACAAGTTCTTCAATGGCGTGGATCCGATTGGGAAGACGCTTCGGGTGGATGGGCGACCGGTGCAGATTGTGGGCGTGGCGAAGGCCAAGGGCAGCGTTTTCGGGCAGTCGCAGGATAGCTGGGTGCTGATTCCGATTCGGACCTATTTCCAATACTACGGCTCGCGCACAGGCATCTCGTACGTGGCCAAGACGGGAGACCGCCGTAATCTGGATGAGGCGCAGGATGAGGTGCGGATGCTGCTGCGGGCGTACCGGCACCTGCGGCCGAACCAGGATGACACGTTCTCCATGGTGACCGCGGACGCGATTCTCACCTTCTGGGATCAGCTGACGCGGGTGATTGCCTCCACCGCGGTGGCAGTTGTTCTGGTGTTCCTGCTGGTGGGCGGCATCGTGATCATGAACATCATGCTGGCGGTGGTGACGGAGCGAACCCATGAGATCGGCATACGGAAGTCGCTGGGCGCGCGGCGGAAGGACATTCTGAACCAGTTTCTGGTGGAATCGTCGGTGCTGGCCGGGAGCGGCGGCTTCATCGGCGTGGTGATTGCGTGGATGGTGGCGGTGATTGTGCGCAATACGACGCCGGTGCCGATGGCGGTGCCGGCCTCGTCGGTGATCATCGGCGTCGGGTTGTCCACGGTGGTGGGGCTGTTCTTCGGCATCTACCCGGCGACGCGAGCATCGAAGCTTGACCCAATCGAAGCGCTGAGGGCGGAACGATGAAGCGGCGAGTATTTCTTTCGACGATTAACCTGGCGCTGACGACCGTGCGCGAGCACAAAATGCGGTCTTTTCTCACGGTGCTGGGGGTGATTATCGGGTCGAGCACGATTATTGCAGTGGGATCGATTATCGCGGGGTTGGACGCCCGAATCTCGGGCATTTTCGAGGGGATGGGCGGCAACAGCGCGCTGGCGTTCAAGGTGCCGCCGCTGTCGGGCCGTCTGACGCCGGAGGAACTGCAGCGCAAGCCGCTGAGCCACGAAGACGGGGTGGCTATTGAGGAGCGTTGTCCCGACGTGGAGAGCGTTAGCCCGCTGTTGTTCCCGCCCGGTATCTTTCAGGGGCCGCCGCTCGACCGGGTGAAGTACAAGGGCAACGACATGTACAGCATCATCCTGCGGGGCACGGACGAGTCGTTCACGGAGAGCGGCAACTCCGGCGCCATCGTGAGGGGCCGCTTCTTCACCGACGAGGAAAACCGGCATCGCATGCCGGTGGTGGTGCTCGGGCTGGCGGTGACCAAGGCGATCATGACCAATGAGGACCCGATCGGCAAATGGGTGAGCGTGGACGGCAGCGAGTTTCAGGTGGTGGGGGTGATGGACAAGCCGGCGAATTCGTTTCCGGGCCAGGAATACCGGTGGGCGCTGCTGCCGTATTTCACGATGCAGAAGGTTTTTCCGACGGCCAAGGAGAATCTGCTGATTATCCACACCAAGCCGGGGCGGCTGGATGAAGCGATTGACCAGGCTCGTGTTGTTTTGCGCATCCAGCGCCATGTGCCTTTCGACAAGCCGGACAACTTCGCGATTTCGACTTCGGATCAGATGGTGGAGAAGTTTCATCAGGTGACGGGGATGGTGGCGCTGGTGATGATTGTGCTGAGTTCCGTCGGCCTGCTGGTGGGCGGCATTGGGGTGATGAACATCATGCTGGTGTCGGTGACCGAGAGAACGCGCGAGATCGGCGTTCGGAAGGCGATTGGGGCGCGGCGAAGCGACATCGTGCTGCAGTTCCTGACCGAGGCGGTGGTGCTGACAGGGATTGGCGGACTGATTGGGATGACGCTGGGATGGCTGGTGTCGCTGACGGTGCGGTTGTTGTTCCCCGATCTGCCGACGGCGGTGCCCATGTGGGCGGCGATTCTGGGCGTGGGCGTGTCGATCGGGGTTGGTCTGTTCTTCGGCATCTGGCCGGCGAACAAGGCGGCGCGGCTGGACCCGGTGGTGGCGCTGAGATACGAATAGAACGCGCTTGCCGCGGGGCGCGCGAACCGGTTGCGCATTACAAATACGTCACAAGAATCCTCGTGGAAACATGCGCGAAAACGCCGCATAATGGCCTTGATCGATGACGGCGAGGAGGGCGCATGGTTGAAGTGGATCCCGTTCTCGACTGGGTTCGGTTCATGGATTTCGAGGAGGCGGAGCGCTACAAGATTGAAGTGCAGCAGACGTGGGCGCGGTCACTCGGAGTCATGGGGAGATTCGTCGCGCGGCACTATAGCTGGGTGCTGGCGGTGTTCAAACGGCTGGGCTGGTTTCGCATTTCCATCGTGCTGTTGGTGTGCCTGATCGGGCTGCTGTCGCGGATCGGAATCTGGCAGAAGAGCACGATCATGGAGAGCGCCATTGCGTTGGCGGCGATCGGCGGGCTTTTGCTGTGGTGTTACTTCCTGGCGTCGGCGATGGCGACGAACTGGAAGCGGGTGGAATACAGGAATTTCCGCAAGCGCTTTGTGCCCGCGGAACTGCACACGATTGTCTTCGATCTGGAGCCGAAGCTGCCGGAGAATGCGCGGCTGGTGGTGGAGTATTTCGGGCGGACGTTTCTGCTCGGGGTGCTGCGGCCGCGCGAGGAGGTACGGTACTTCGGATGCTGGTCGGGGCGGTCGAGCCGGCGGAGTCAGTTGCTGTTTCCGCTGGAAGGCTGAGCCGTCCGCTAATCTCCAAGGAACTTGCCGTAGGCTTCGAGACCGCTGATGTGGTCGCAGGCGGCCTTCACGGCGGCGACGACAGGCACGGCCAGCACAAGCCCAACCGCGCCCCACAATGTGCCCCAGAACATAAGCGCCACCGTCACCACGAGCGGGTTCAGGTGCAGCCGCGACCCCACGACTTTCGGATAGAGCAGGTTCACGGCGAGCAGGTGGACGGCGGTGACGACCACGGCGATGAGCAGGTAGATGGGCGGGCTGTCGTAGACGGTGAGGCCGGCGGCAAACGCGGGGAGGATGGCGAGCGGCAGGCCGACGTAGGGAATGAGGCTCAGGAATCCGCTGAGCACGCCCACCAGCAGCCAGTAGGGCATGCGGATGGCGAAGAAGAACGCGGAACTGGCGACAGCGAGAATCAGACCCAGCAGGAAATTTCCGATGACGTAGGCGCGAGTGGCCTCGGCAATGCTCTCCCAGGTTTTGTGGGCCATCTGGCGGTCGGCGCCGCTGAACAGGTAGAGGAAACTGCGCCGCAAATGGTCGCGCCAGCTCAGCATGAAGTAAACGACGAAAGGCACGAAGCTGGCCATCAGGACGAAGTCGTAAATGGAGCGGACATAACTGTAGAGAAACGAAAACAGCGGTTTGGGATCCTGGTGGATGCGGACTTCGGGGATGGCGGCGGGCGAGGGCACGGTGGCGGGAGTGTGGCGCCGTCCGCGGAGGGCGTTGGTGATGGGGGTCGTATTCGAGGACGGAACGGGCGGCTGGTCCTCGCGGAAACGCTTGGGAACGATGACACGGACGGTGTTGGTCTCGATCTGATCCATCCTGGTGGCCACGGCGTCGGCGATGGCGTTGATGCGGTCGGAATAGTTGGGCAGATCCTCGACCAGACCGGCGACCTGGGTCCAGGCGCCGAGGCCGATGAAGTAGAGCATGACCAGGGTGATGACGCAGACCACGAGGCTGGAAAGAGGGCGCGGGAGGCGGAGGCGGACGAAGGCGGACACCAGCGGATCGAGGAGGAAGGCGATGATGGTGGAGATCAGCATGGTGATGCAGAAGATGCGCCCGTAGTAAAGCAACGCGACGGCGGCGGCGAAGGCGAGGATGGCCACCGACGGGCTGGCCGGCTTACGGGTGGAGAGGTCTGGAATGAGCGCGGACACTTGAATCGCCTGTCCCTATGATGAAATGGAACGGTGGAGGAGGGCAATCGTAACCGGGGGAGCGGGCGAGTTTTGGCGCTCGATCTGGGGAAGAAAAGGATCGGGCTGGCGATCAGCGACCCGCTGGGGGTCACGGCTCAGGGGCTGGAGACGATGGAACGCGGCAATGTTCGCGGGGATGTCGCCGGCCTGGCCGGGCTGATTGCCGAAAGGGGTGTGTCGTTGATTCTGATGGGAAAGCCGCTGCACATGAGCGGGCTGGAGGGCCGGCAGGTGGCCTGGACGCGGGATTTCGGGGAGCGGCTGAGCAAGGCCACAGGGGTTCCGGTGGAGTTTCGCGACGAGCGGCTGACCACGGTGCAGGCCGAGCGGGTGCTGAGGGAAGGCGGAGTGCGTTTACGCGAGGACCGCGCGCGGTCGGTGGACCGGCTGTCGGCGGTGCTTCTTCTGCAGGACTATCTGGATTCGCGGCGGGTATGAGCCGCCGCCGAGGCCGCTGGGTTCCGAGGCTCGCTGTGCTCGCCTTTTTGGTTGCGGCGCTGGCCGCGGGCGCGGTCCTGTGGTCGGTTTTCACGCCTTACCAGGGCTTCAGGAATGAGGCCTTCGTGGACATCGCGAAGGGGACCAGCGTACGCGCCATAGCGGGAGAGATGGCCGGGAACGGGGCGGTGCGCTCGCGCTGGCAGTTTCTCGCGGTGCGTCTGCTGCGGCCATCGGCACGGCTGCAGGCGGGAGAATATCGCTTTTCACACGCGGATTCGGCCTGGAACATTTTCGACCGTCTTGTTCGAGGCGACGTGTTCTATTACGAGCTGACGGTTCCCGAAGGCAGCAACATGTTCGACATTGCCGGGGTGGTGAACCAGCTTGGATTCCTGAGCGGCGCAGAATTCCTGAAAGCGGCGCGCAACCCGGCACTGATGCGCGATATGGCGCCTGCCGCGCCAACACTGGAGGGCTTTCTGTTCCCCTCGACCTATCGGCTGACGCGTCAGACCACGGTTCACCAGCTCTGCCGGATGATGACCGGCGAGTTTCGAAAGCAATGGCGAGAGATGGAGGCGCCGCCGGGCGCCGACGTGGAACGGCTGGTAACCATGGCATCCATGGTGGAGAAGGAGACGGCGGTGGATGCCGAGCGGGCCGAAGTGGCTTCGGTTTACTACAACCGGCTGGACCGCGGAATGGCGCTCGACTGCGATCCGACGACAATCTACGCCGCGCTGCTGGAGGAGCGGTATCGAGGGACGATCTATCGCTCGGACCTGGCGAGCACGAACGCATACAACACTTACACGCACACGGGCCTGCCACCCGGTCCCATCACGAATCCAGGAGCGGCGTCGCTTCGGGCGGCGCTGCATCCGGCCAGCACGGGTTATCTTTACTTCGTGGCGAGGCCGGACGGCTCGGGGTCGCACCAGTTCTCGAGCGATCTGGCGGCGCACAATCGGGCGGTGGAGCAGTACCGCAACGGCACGCGGCACAGGCGCTGAATCGCTCCCGAAATCGGACACCGGGTAGCGAAATCGGACATGTGGGGGGGCCGAAGGGCCGCAGAGCCGCCAAAGCTGAAGCTCCTGCTCCGGGTGGGCGTGGAAGGGGAATTGCACCTTCACTGGTTCGCAATTGCCCATGAAGATCATACTTGTTGCGGTCCTGTTGGCGGCTGCCGGCCTCAGCGCGCAGACGCCGGAGATATCGATCAGCGAGCCGGCCAGGCGTCCGGTGATTGGTCCACTGCTTCATCCTTTTCACTTCGACAAGCGAATCGTCTCAGAAGCGAAGCTGAGTAACACGCCGCGGCTGGAGTCGCTGGTGCGCGGGGGGAATCTGTATCTCTCGGAGAGGGACGTAATCGCGCTGGTGCTGGAGAACAACATCGACATCGCGATCCAGCGGTACGGGCCGTTCCTGGCGCGCGAAGTTCTGCGGCGCGCGCAGGGCGGAGGATTTCTGCGCGATGTCAGCTCGCCGATCAATCCCGGGCCGGTGAGCGTGAGTCTGGCCGGGGTGAGCGTGAACAGCGTGGGGCTGGCGGAAGGCGGTGGAGTTGGATCGGGCGGAGGCATTGTGATTCAGCTTGGGCCGACACCGCCGCCGCTGGATCCGTACCTGTTCGCTTACGCGAGCTACACGCACAGCACCACGCCGCAGAGCAACGTCTTCCTTGCCGGCGTGAACCCGCTAACCGACAACAACGAGTTTTTTCAGTTCGGTTACGGGCAGACGCTGATCAGCGGCACCTTTTATCAGTTCACCTTCACCAGTTCCAGGAACTCCTTCAACAGCCCCTACTTTGTGCTGAGTCCGTTCAATCAGGGGTCGCTCGATCTGCAGATCAGCCAGCCGCTGCTGCAGGGGCGGTCGATCGGCGTGAATAACCGCAACATTCGGGTGGCGAAGAACAACATGAAAGTGACCGATCTGCAGGTAAAACTGCAGGCGATCACCACGGTTTCCGCGGTTCTGAATCTTTATTGGGACCTGGTGAGCTTCAACGAGGATCTGCGCGCCAAGCAGCAGTCGCTGGACGCGGCGCAGAAGCTGTATGACGACAACAAGCAGCAGGTGTCGCTGGGCACGCTGCCGGCCATCGAAGTGACACGCGCGGCGGCGGAGGTTTCGCAGAGCAAGGAAGACCTGCTGATTGCACAGACGAACGTCGCGCAGCAGGAGACCATTCTGAAGAACGCCCTGAGCCGGAACGGCATGGCCAGCCCGTGGCTGGACGATGTGCACATTGTGCCGCTGGACAAGATCCAGGTGCCGGAGAAGGAGGATCTGAAGCCGACCGATGAACTAATCAAGGAGGCGCTGGCGGACCGGCCAGAGCTGCAGCAGACGAGGATCAACCTGGAGAGCCGGATGATCAATCTGGGCGGCAGCAGGAACGCGTTGCTGCCCCAGTTGCAGGCATTCGCCGAATTCACCAATAACGCGCTCACGGGAAACGTGAATCCGCTCTACAACGGGGAGAGCGGGCCGCCGGATCCGTATTTCGTCACTGGGTACGGAGGATTTCTGGGGCAGATTCTGCGCCGGAATTTCCCGAATTATTCAGTTGGCTTTTCGCTGAATATTCCGTTCCGCAACCGCCAGGCGCAGGCGGACTACGCGGCCGACCAACTCGCTCTGCGGCAGAACGAATTACAGCTTCAGCGCAGCATCAGCCAGGTACGAGTGGAGGTGAAGAACGCGGTGATCGGCCTGCAGCAGGCGCGGGCGCGCTACGAGGCGGCGGTGGCCACGCGGCAGCTGGCGCAACAAACCCTGGAAGCGGAGGAGAACCGGTTCA
>Ga0335078_10006062_pt1 | contig 17917 bp, 12 predicted proteins | sample Lox_Sample_32_FD_206711 | JGI IMG/M metagenome (GOLD analysis project Ga0335078, IMG submission 206711) | Soil microbial communities from Loxahatchee National Wildlife Refuge, Florida, United States - Lox_Sample_3.2 | ecosystem: Environmental > Terrestrial > Soil > Wetlands | place: USA... | reverse complement strand
GGCAACGCCGGCTTCAACGGCATCGTGGTGGCCCTGTTCGCCGGGCTGAATCCGCTCTGGACGATCCTCACCTCGTTCCTGTTCGCCGGGTTGCTGGTGGGCGGCGTCTCGGTGCAGGTGGTCACCGGCGTGCCCGCGGACGTGGTGACCGCCTTCAACGGCCTGGTGGTCGTCCTCGTCGTCTCCGTCGAGTTCATGCGCCGGCGGGCCCGGGCCCGGGCGCACGCCGCCATGATCGCCGGGCCGGATCCGGGCGGCGGCACCGAGATCGCCGGGCCGGATCCGGGCGGCGGCACCGAGATCGCTCAGACAGAGGTGCGAACGTGAGCCACTTCTTCACCGCCGCCGTGCTGACTGCCACGGTGGCCGCCGGCATACAGCTGGCAACGCCGTTCCTGCTCGCCGCGCTCGGCGAGACCATGGGCCAGCGCAGCGGGGTCGTCAACCTGGGCGTCGACGGCATCATGCTGCTCGGCGCGTTCGTCGCCTACTACGTCGCGGTCAAAACGGGCAGCCTGCTGCTGGCCACGGCGGCCGGGCTCGGCACCGGCCTGGTGATGGGCCTGGTGACCGCGTTCGTGAGCGTCACGCTCAAGGCGGAGCAGGGGATCAGCGGGATCGGCGTGTTCCTGTTCGGTCTCGGGATCACCAACGTGCTGCTGCTCAAGCTCTTCCCGTCTCCGGTGACGATCCCGGCCCTGCCCGCGGTGCGGATCCCCCTGCTGTACCGGATCCCCTACCTCGGCCACATGTTCTTCACCCAGAACTGGCTGGTCTACCTGGCGTTCCTGCTGGTGCCCGTGTTCACGTTCGTCCTGAACCGCACGACGTACGGCATGAAGATCCGCGCGGTCGGGGAGAACCCGGCGGCGGCGGACACGGTGGGAGTGAGCGTCACCCGCATCCGCTACTCGACGGTGATCCTCGGCTGCGCCATGGCCGGCCTGGCCGGCGCCACCCTGGTCATGCTGGTCGGGATCTTCCAGGAAGACCTCACGAACAGCGAGGGCTTCATCGCCGTCGCCCTGGTGTACTTCGGCGCCTTCCGGCCTATCGGCGTGATGGCCGGGTCGCTGCTGTACGGCATGGTCGGCGCCGTCGTGGTGACGTGGAAGACGCTCGGCATCATCCCGACCTCCGCATCGGACATCGCCTCGATGGCACCCGCCGTCCTGACGGTCCTGGCTCTGCTCCTCGTCGCGCGCCGCTTCCAGCAGCCCGCGGCCCTGGGCAGGCCCTACCTGAGAGGCGGGTGACCCGTGCCGCGCATGCCGACGAGCCGGCCGCCGCTCATCACCGCAACCCGGTTCCCCACTCACCCTCCACAGGAGGAGCTATGAAACGCCACCCCTGGCGGCCGGTCATGCTCGTTGCGGGCATGGCTGCCGTCCTCGCGGCCGCGGCCTGCGGCTCGAATTCGACGCCCAGCCCGAGCGCGTCGCCGGCGGGCTCGTCGTCCGTCAAGACACTCAAGGTCGCCCTGATCGAACCGAGCCTGCGTAACGACCTGGCCTTCAGCCAGTCCATGTACGCGGCGGTCGAGTCGCTCGCCGGGCCGATGCACCTGCAGGTCTCGGTCTCCGACAACCTGTTCAACGTCACCGATGCCGGGAACGCGATGCGGCAGTACGCGTCCGAGGGCTACAACCTGATCATCGCCCACGGTTCGCAGTACGGCGGCACCGTCGAGCAGCTCGCGCCGCAGTTCCCGAAGACCTCCTTTGCCTGGGGCACCGCCGGGGTGACGTACGGCCTGAAGAACGTCTTCGCCTACCAGGCGAACTCGCAGGAGGGCGGCTACGTCGAGGGCTACATCGCGGCGCTGCTCAGCAAGAGCAAGGTGCTCGGCGTCATCGGTCCCATCAACGTCGGTGACGCGCACCTGTACGTGGTCGGCTTCCACGCCGGAGCCATGGCCGCCGACCCCAAGGCGACGGTGCACACCAGCTTCACCGGGTCGTTCAGCGACGACACGCTGATGGCGACCGCGGCCAAGGCGTACGTCGCCGAGCGCGCCGACGTCCTGACCGGAAGCTCGCAATCGGTCGTCGGGGCGATCGGCACGGCCAAGCAGGACAACGTCGCCTGGTTCGGCACCCAGTGGGACCAGTCGTCCCTGGCACCAAGCCAGGTCGTCGCAAGCCAGGTCTACAACTGGACCGGGGTGCTCAGGCAGATGATCACCGCGATCCGTGGCGGCGTGCTCGGCGGGGCGACCTACACGATCACCCTCGGCAACGGGGGCGAGAAGATCGCGTACAACCCGTCGTACCCGCTGCCAGCGTCGATCAAGGCCGCCGCGGGCAAGGTGATCTCCGGGATCATCAACGGGTCCATCACGCCGCCGACCAACTAGCGGCAGGAGCAACACGATGACGGCAGCACCCCGGCGGAATGACGCCACCGGCGGTCCCCCGCTCCTGGAGATGCGCGGCATCACCAAGCGCTTCCCCGGGGTGCTCGCCAACGACCGCGTGGACTTCGACCTGGCACCGGGCGAGATCCACGCCCTGTTCGGTGAGAACGGCGCGGGCAAGAGCACCCTCATGCGCATTCTCTACGGCCTCTACCGGCCGGACGAGGGCGAGATCCGGCTGCGCGGCGACCCGGTGGCCATCACGTCCCCCGCGGTCGCCATCCAGCAGGGCATCGGCATGATCCACCAGCACTTCATGCTGGTGCCGACGCTCACGGTGGCGGAGAACGCCGCGCTGGGCGTGAAGTCCTCCCGCGGGCCGCTGACGGATCTAGGCCGGGTTTCCCGCCGCATCCGCGAGCTGTCACAGACCTACGGGCTCAAGGTGGATCCGGAGGCGTACATCTGGCAGCTGTCGGTGGGCGAGCGCCAGCGTGTCGAGATCATCAAGGCCCTGTACCGCGACGTCTCGCTGCTCGTCCTCGACGAGCCCACGGCGGTCTTGACCCCGCAGGAGGTCCGCGACCTGTTCGCCGTGCTGAAGCGGCTCGTGGCCGACGGCCTGTCGATCGTGTTCATCTCGCACAAGGTCAGCGAGGTGCTCGAGCTGTCCAGGCGGGTTACCGTGCTGCGGGCCGGGCGAAGGATCGCCACGGTTTTCGGGGCCGATGTGACCGCCGATGAGCTGGCCGAGATGATGGTCGGGCATGAGGTCGGCGCGGTCAGGCTGCCGCCTGGCGGGCAGCCGGGCGCGATCGGCCTGGCCGTTACCGGCTTGCGGGTGATCGGCGACCGAGGCACCGAGACGGTACGCGGGCTGTCCCTGCAGGTGCGCTCCGGCGAGATCGTCGGGATCGCCGGGGTGTCCGGCAACGGGCAGCGGGAATTCGCGGAGGCCGTGGCCGGCCTCCGGCAGCCAGTCAGCGGGCGAGTCGAGATCAACGGCACCGACGTCACCGGGATGCACCCGCGCGCGGTCCGCGAAACGGGGCTGGCCTACGTGCCGGAGGAGCGGATGCGCGATGCGCTCATCGGTGACTTCACCGTGGCCGAGAACCTGATGCTGGTGTCGGGCGCCGATCCCGCCTACGCCCGCTGGGGCTTCCTGCGCACCCGGGCGATCCGGCGCCACTGCCGGCAGCTGGTGACCGAGTTCGATGTCCGGACCCCAGGCCTGGACACCCCGGCGCACAACCTGTCCGGCGGCAACATACAGAAGCTCATCATGGCCCGTGAGCTGTCTGGATCGCCGAGGGCGCTGCTCGTCGCGCAGCCAACGCGCGGCATTGACGTCGCCGCCTCGGCCTACATCCACCAGCGGCTGATCGGCCAGCGAGCGAGCGGCACCGCTGTGCTCGTCATCTCCGAGGATCTCGACGAGGTGATGTCCATTTCCGACCGGATCCTCGTCATCTACGAGGGAGCGATCATCAGCGAGGTCGACCCCCGGACGACCAGCCGGGAAGCGATCGGCCTCCTGATGGCCGGGGTGCGGGCCGCCCCCGCTCATGCGGCGGAGGCCAGCCCCGCCTGAGCGTGTCATCAGGCGTCAGCGGCGCTGCGCCGGCGGCGGTCAGTCCGCGGTGATCCGGGTCCCGGTCTGGCCGGCCAGGGCGCGCTCGAGGTTGCCGGGGTCGGTGATGAGCGCCTCCTGACCGCCGCGCTCGAGGTAGGAGACGACCGCCTGGATCTTGGGTGCCATGCTGCCGGCCGCGAAATGCCGGCCTTCGGCCAGGTAGTGCCGGGCCTGCGTGAGCGTCAGGTGGTCCACCCAGCGCTGGCGCGGGGTGCCGAACTCCAGCGCCACCTTTTCCACCGCGGTGGAGATGATAAACAGCTCGGCACCGATCTCGCTGGCCAGCAGCGCCGAGGCCAGGTCCTTGTCGATGACGGCGGCCACGCCGCGCAGGTTGCCGGACTCGTCGGCGACCACCGGGATCCCGCCGCCGCCGACCGTGATGACCACCGTGCCCGCGTCGAGCAGCCGCCTGACCGACGGCAGCTCGACGATCCGCAGCGGCTGCGGCGAGGCGACCACGCGGCGCCAGCCGCGGTTGGCGTCCTCGATGATGTCCCAGCCCTCGGCCCGGCGCCGGTCGGCTTGCTCGGCGTCCATGAACGAGCCGATCGGCTTGCTCGGCTTGGCGAAGGCCGGGTCGTCCGCGGCCACCTCGGTCTGGCAGACCAGCGTGACCGTGTCGCGGTCGATGCCGTAGCGGCGGAACTCGTTGCCGAGGTTCTGCTGCAGCTCGTAGCCGATGGCGCCCTGCGTGTCCGCCCCGCAGACGTCCAGCGGCACCTCGTGCAGCTCGCCGGCCGCCAGCTCGGAACGCCGCAGGATGAAGCCGACCTGGGGGCCGTTGCCGTGGGTGATCGCGATGCCCCAGCCGTCCTTGACCATGGTCACGATGTGCTGGCAGGTCTCCTGCGCCGCCACGTACTGGTCCCGGACCGTCTGGTGGTACCGGTCCCTGATCAGGGAGTTGCCGCCGATCGCGATCACCGCTGTCCGCCTGTCCACGGGATATCCCTCCTCTAGCTCATGGTCAGCGCCATGACCGCCTTCTGGGCATGCAGGCGGTTCTCGGCCTCGTCGTAGACGGCTGACTGCGAGCCGTCGATGACCGCGTCGGTGACCTCGATGTTGCGGTCGGCCGGCAGCGGGTGCATGAAGACGGCGTCCGGTCCGGCCAGGGCCATCCGCGCCTCATCGGTGATCCACGACTTGTAGGAGTCGATGATCTTGGCGCCCTCGGCCTCGTCCGGCGTGGTGAGCAGGGCGCCCCAGCTCTTGGCGTAGACCACGTCGGTGCCGCGGACGCCCTCGTCGAAGTCGTCCAGGATCTCGAAGCCGGCCTTGGCCCGCCGGGCGCTCTCGCGGGCCTGCTCGACGATCTCCGGCATGAGCATGAACTCGGGCGGGTGGACCAGGCGGACGTTCATGCCGAACCGCGGCAGCAGCAGCGCCAGGCTCTGCGGGGCGCTGATCGGCTTCTGGTAGCTGGACGCGTACGCCCAGCTGATGGTGGCGGTGCGGCCCCGCGGGTCACCGAAGCGCTCGATGATCGTCATCAGGTCACCCAGCGCCTGGTGCGGGTGGAAGATGTCGCACTGCATGTTGAGCACGGGCACCCGGCTGGCCTCGGCGACCCCGCGCAGGTACTTGTTGCCCTGCTGCCAGTCGATGTACCGGATCGCGATGCCGTCGTTGTAACGGCCGAGGATCTCGCCGATCTCCTTGGGCGTGTCGCCGTGCGCGATCTGGGTGGTCTTGCTGTCGATGAACATCGCGTGCCCGCCGAGCTGGGCCATGCCGGCCTCGAACGAGGCCCGGGTGCGGGTGCTGGGGAAGAAGAACAGCATGGCCAGGACCTTGTCCCGCAGGTACGCGTGCGGCCGCCCGAGCGCGCGGTCGCGCTTGAGCTCGAACGCGACGTCGAGCAGCGTGCTGATCTCGTCCTTGGTCCACTCGGAGAGGTCGATGAGGTCGCGGCCGCGAAGGTTGGTCTGCATGGCCGGCCCCTAACCGGCCGCGCCGAGGACCAGGGCGAGCAGCGCCATGCGCAGCACCACCCCGTTGAAGGCCTCGGCCCAGTACCGGTTGTGGCGGGTCTCGTCCACGTCCGGGGGAAGCTCGTCCATCCGGGGCAGCGAGTGCAGGATGATCGAGTCGCTCTTGGCCTTGCTGCGCAGCAGTTCCCGGGTGACCCGGTAGGCGGCCGGGGTGAGCGGGTGGTCCGCGGTGGGCTCGACCCGCGATTTCTCGTAGTCGGCCTGCACCACCGGCTCCATGTAGATGACGTCGGCGTCCGCGATGCACTTCTCGGTGCTCTCCACCTCCCGGTACTGCGTGTTCCGCTCGTCCAGCTCCGCCTTGAACTCCGGCAGCAGGGACATCTGCGGCGGGCTGACCACGAACGCCTCCATGTCGAACTGCGACATCGCGTACAGGATCGAGTGCATCGTGCGCATCCGCATGTCACCGACGCACATCACCTTGAGCCCGTCGAGCCGGCGGCCCCGGGACAGCCAGATCGTGTAGAGGTCGGTGAGCACCTGGGTCGGGTGCTCACCCCAGCCGTCCCCGCAGTTGATCACCGGCACCGACGCCCACCGGGCGGCCTCGGCCGGCGCACCCTGCTGGAAGTGGCGCATGGCGATGACGTCGGCGTAGAACTCCAGCATGTGAATGGTGTCTTTCATCGACTCCTGGTAGAAGTCGCCGGCCCTGGTCATCTTCATGTCCGCGAAGCCGAGCACGTGCCCGCCGAGCCGGTGCATGGCCGCCTCGGTCGCCATCCGGGTGCGGGTGCTCGGCTGGTAGAAGGCGGTCAGCAGGGTCTTGGCCTTGAGCAAGTCGCCGTTGCGGCGCTCCTCCGCGTAGGGCCGGAGCTCGTCGCAGACGCGGAAGATCTGGAAATAGTCGTCACGATCCATGTCCTTCAGGGACAAGATGTCCCGGCCGAGAAAGCTTCGCATGGCAGCCACCCCTCCTCACCGGGCTCCGGCCCGGTGCTCGTCGGTTTCCTCCGGGCCCGCGGCCGGGCCAGGGCCGCAGGCGAACGTGTCGATCATGAGCTCGACGTCGTCGCCGAGCGGGTACAGGATCGGGCACGTGGCGCCCGCCGCGATGTACTCGGCGACCTTGGCCCGGCACTCCTGCGGCGTGCCCGACGCCGAGATCATCTGCACGGCCTCGTCCGGCACCAGCTTCATCGCCCGGCGGATGTCGGCCCCGCTGGCCGGCCAGGTCAGGATCTTCCCGATCTCCGCGATCAGCGCGGGATCGACCCCGCTGGCCTTCATGATGTGCGGCTGCTGCCCGAGGTACTGGGTGAGCAGTTCCCGGGACCGGTCCAGGGCCGTGTCACGGTCGGTGTCCACCGAGCAGACCACCAGCTGCGGCCGGTCGATCTCCCCGACGGCCCGACCGGCCCGGGCCGCGCCGGCCGCGAGCGCGTCCAGCGCGCGCCGGTTGTAGTCCGGGCTGACCATGTAGTTGAGCAGGACGCCGTCGGCGATCTCGCCGGCCAGCTCCATCATCTTCATGCCGGTGGCGCCGACGTAGATCGGCACCTGCCGCGGGGAGCGGTCGCCGTGCACCACGTCGATCTCCACGTCGTCCAGGTGGACGAACTCGCCGTGGTAGGACACCCGCTGCAGGGTGAGCAGCTGCCGGGTCGCCTCGACGACCTCGCGCATCGCCGTCAGCGGCCGTCGCCGGTCCACGCCCACCTTCGACGCCAGCGGTTCCCACCAGGCGCCGAGCCCCATCATGATCCGGCCGGGCGCGAGCTCGGCGAGCGTCGAGAACGTCGCCGCGAGCAGGCCGACGTTCCTGGTCCAGATCGGGATCACGCCCGAGCCGACCTTGATCCGGCTGGTCACCGCGGCGTAGGCGGCCATCGGCACCGTCGCCTCCCGCACCAGCCTGCTCTCGGCCTGCCACACCGCCTCGAACCCGCGGGACTCGGCGTACTGCGCGTAGCGCATGCCGTCCCGGATCGGGTGCTTGTCCTGGAGGTAGAGGGCCATCCGGCCCTCCGACGTCACCGTCATCTCGCCTCGCCTCCCTGGGGCGCGAACTCGTGCGGCGGGATGTCCTCCAGCCGCGCCCACATCCGCCCGGCCTGCGCGGCCGCCTCGGCCGCGAGCGCGGCCTGGTCCACGCGGGTCGAGCGCCGGTCGGCGATGACGAGCTCGCCGGCCACCACCACGTCCCTGACCTGACCGGGCGACAGGCCGAAGACCCAGTGCCCGGCGATGGTGTCCGCCGACAGCGGCGTCGGGGCGGCATAGCCGAGCACGGTGAGGTCGGCGGGCGCGCCTGGTGTGATCCGGCCGAGCAGCGGCTCGCCGAAGACCTGGCCGGCCGCGCCCGCGCCGGCGGCGAGCCGGGCAAGCGGCCACGACGGCGAGGTGAGCAGGCTCGCCTCCCGGGCCCGGAAGAACGCCGCCTGCGACTCGGTGATCATGTCGCCGCCGATGCCGTCGGTGCCCAGCGCGATCCGGCCGGGGCCGCGCGGCCCGGCGCTCTCGCCGCCGCCCGCCAGGGAATCCGGGGGGCCGCCCCCGCTCACCGGGCTGTGGCCGACGCCGTTGTTCATGTTGCTCCGCGCGTTGTGCGCGATCGTGGCGCCGGAGGCGAGCAGGACCTCACGCTCGCGCTCGTCGACGTGCACGCAGTGCGCGAGCAGGGCCCGGTCGGTGACCACGCCGGCCGCGCTCAGCCGGTCCACCACGCCGCGCCCGTGCCCGGCCCGGGCGTCCCGCTGGTCGGCGGCATCCTCGGCCACGTGGATGTGCACGCCCGCGCCCGCCGCCGCGGCCGTGCCGGCGCAGGCCTCGAGCGTCGCGTCCGACAGCGTGAACGAGGCGTGCGCGCCCATCAGGCCGCGGGCCAGCGGCTCGCCGCCGCCCTTGAGGAACCTCGCGTTCTCGGCGATGCCGGCCGCGGCCCGGCCGGGGCCGTCACGATCGGTCACCTCATAGCACAGCACCGAGCGCAGGCCGAGCTCGCCGAGGGCGGCGGCGATGACGTCGAGCGAGCCGTCGATGAAGTTCGGCGAGGCGTGATGGTCGAAGACGGTGGTCGTCCCGGCCAGCAGCGCGTCCAGGCCGCCCGCCAGGGCCGACATCCGCAGGCTCGGCTCGTCCAGCGCCCGGTCCAGCCGCCACCAGATGCGCTGCAGGATCTGCAGGAAGTTCCCGGGCGGGGCCAGCCGGTAGGGCATGCCCCGGGACAGCGCCGAGTACAGGTGGGTATGCGCGCAGACGTTGCCGGGCAGGACCAGGGTGCCGGAGCAGTCCCGCCGCGGCACCCCCGGCGGCGCGGCACCGACCGCCGCGATCCGGTCCGCCTCGATCACCACGTCCGCGCTGGCCACCTCCACCGGGTCCAGGCCGAGGACCACGGTGCCGCCGCAGAGCGCCATGGTGCTCACGAGCGCCGTCCCAGCCGGGGCACGGCCGCCACCGCGGCCGGCGAGTCCTTCATCGGGAGCCTGGTGCGGTGCCGGCCGTCAAGAGCGTGCAGCGCGCCGGCCACCGCGCTCGCGGTGGGGACCAGGCCGATCTCGCCGATGCCCTTGGCGCCGTAGGGGCCCTCGGGCTGATGTTCCTCGACGAACACGCACTCGACGGGCGGCATCCCGGACGGCGGGATGATGTGCAGCGACTTCAGCGTGGTCGTTCCCGGGACGCCGCCGGTGACGACGAACTCCTCGGACAGCGCGTGGCCCAGGCCCATGTGCACCGCACCCTCGACCTGGCCGGCCAGCAGCGTGGGGTTGATGACCTTGCCGACGTCGTGCGCCGCGATCACCTTCGCGATCCGGCCGGTCTCGTCCAGCACCACGACCTGGGTGGCCCAGCCGTAGGCGAAGTGCGTCACCGGCTCCGGGGTGCCCGCGCCCGGCTTGGTGGTCCAGTCGATCAGCACCTCGCCGTAGAACTCCTGGCCGGCGAGATCGGCCAGGCCCGCCCCGTTGAGCTTTTCCTTCAGCCGGCCGGCCGCCTCGATGACGGCCCGGCCGCCGAGCACGGTCGCGCGCGAGGCCGTGGTCTGGCCGCAGCCGAGCTCGCGGGCGGTGTCCACCTCCACCCGCACCCGCTCGGGCGTCAGGCCGAGTTCCTCGCAGGCGATCTGCATGAGCACGGTGTGCACGCCCTGGCCCATCTCGGTCCAGGAGTGGAACAGGGTCACCGAGCCGTCGGCTTCGGGCCGCAGCACCACCCTGCCGTACTCGGCCAGGCCGTTGCCGACGCCGGTGTTCTTGACCGCGCAGGCGATGCCGGCGAACGGCGCGGAGCGGTAGGCGTCCCTGACCGCGAGCAGTGTCCGCTTGAGCCCCACGCCGGGACCCAGCCGCTGGCCGGTGCCGAAGATGTCGCCCGTCTCGACGGCGTTGCGCCAGCGGATTTCCCAGCCGTCGAGCCCGGTCCGCTCGGCCAGCCGGTCGAGCATGCCCTCGACCGCGAAGTTCGTCTGGTTCGCGCCGAACCCCCGCATCGCCCCGCACGGCGGGTTGTTGGTGTAGACGGCCCTGGCCTCGACGTCGACGGCCTCGAACTTGTACGCGCCGCAGGCGTGCCCGGCGGCGCGCTCGAGCACCTTGTCGCCCACGCTGGCGTAGGCGCCGGTGTCACCGGTGATCCGCGCCCGCACGCCGGTCAGCCGCCCGTCGCGGTCGCAGCCCATCGTGTAGGTCATGGTCAGCGGGTGCCGCTTGACGTGGAAGCGGATGCTTTCCGCCCGGCTCAGCGTCAGCCTGACCGGCCAGCCGGTGTGGCGGGCGAGCAGCGCGGCGTGCCCCTGGACGTTCAGGTCCTCCTTGGCCCCGAACGCGCCGCCGGCCGACACCAGGGTGGCCCGGACCTGGTCCTCGGGCAGGCCCAGCAGGCTCGCCACCTGCCGGCGGTCGCTCCAGATGCCCTGGCCCTGGGTGTAGAAGTGCACGCCGCCGCCGTCCGCCGGGTAGGCCAGCGATGACTCGGGCTCCAGGAACGCGTGCTCGATGAACTGGGTCTGGAAGGTCTCGGTGAGCACGTGGGCCGACCGCGCCAGCGCCGCGTCCACGTCCCCGCGCTTGACCTCGGACACCGACAGCACGTTGCCCGGCGCGTGCGGGTGCAGTTGCGGCGCGCCCGGGGCCATCGCGCCGGCCGGGCAGGTGACCGGCTCCAGGACGTCGTACCGAACCTCGACCAGGGCGGCGGCCTCGCGCGCGGCGGCCCGGGTCCGCGCGGCGACCACGGCGATCACGTCGCCGACGTACCTGGTGGTCTCGCCGATCGCGACCAGCTGCGGCCAGTCCTGGGTGATCTCGCCCTGGAACCGCTCCCCCGGCACGTCGGCCGCGGTGAGCACGGCCAGCACGCCGGGATGGGCCAGGGCCGGGCTGGTGTCGACGGCGCGCACCACGGCGCGCGGGTGGTCGGCGAAGCGGATCGCGCCGTGCAGCATGCCGGGCATGGTCATGTCGTTGATGTAGGGCTTGTCGCCGAGCGCCAGCTCACCGCCCTGGTAGCGGGCGGTCGGCGAGCCCACGCGCCCGCTGTGGTCGATGACCGGCAACGGCCGGCCCTGCCGGACGCCGGCCGCCAGCATGATCGCGTCGATGATCTTGACGTACCCGGTGCACCGGCACAGGTTGCCCGCCAGCGCCGCCGCGACCTCCGCCCGGGTCGGCTCGGGCGTCTTGGCCAGCAGCGCCTCCGCCTTCATGAGGATGCCGGGCGAGCAGAACCCGCACTGGGACGCCCCGGCGGCGACGAAGCAGTCGGCCCACATCCGCCGGCTGCCGGCCGGCAGACCCTCCTGGGTGGTGATCGCCCGGCCCGCGAAGCGCGCGGCCGGCTGGGCGCAGGAGACGACGGCCTTGCCGTCGGCGATCACCGTGCACGCGCCGCAGGATCCTTCGGGCGCGCAGCCATCCTTGACCGAGGTGACGCCGCAGCGGTCCCGGAGCACCTCGAGCAGGTGCTCTCCGGGCCGCACGTCCGCGGATACCGCGGCGCCGTTAAGGGTGAAGTCCATCGCACGCTCCCTTAACGCTCCGGCCCGCCCCGATGCGGGCCCGCTCAGTCACGGCGCACCCCGGTGAACAGCACGGCCACGCGCTCGTCCGGGCCCACCACCCCGGACTGCCGCAGGTCGAGCAGCCCGGCCAGGCCGGACGACCCGGTCGGGTCGACCGGGATGCCGGTCGCGGCGCCCAGATCGCTGGCCTCGGCCAGCCTCTCCTCGGTGACGACCAGCGGCCGGCCGCCGGTCGCGAGCATCGCGCCGACCACCGCCCGCCAGTCGTAGGTCTCGTCGTCGAGGATGCCGGCCGCGATGCTCTTGGGCTCGCTCTCCCACGGCCACATGTAGGCCGAGCGGTGCCGCGCGGCCGAGGCGAGCGCCCGCTCGACGTCCGCCCGGCGCATCCGCCCGGCGTCATCGCGCTGGCCGGCACCGCCGCCGGCGAGCAGGGCCCGGACCCTGGTGTAGGCGCGTTCGAGCGGGTGGCCGCCGGTGGTCTGCACGGTGTGCAGCCGGGGCTCGCTGGTGATCGCGCCCAGCTCGGCGGCCTCGTGCAGGCCCTGAGCGCACGCGCTGGCCAGCGCGCCGCCGCCGACCTGGATGACGATGTGGTCAAGCGGCAGGCCGGCCAGGTCGGACGCGATCTCATAGGCGATGGTCTCGCCGCCCTCGATCGCCAGGCCGTTCTCGTTGCCCTGGCAGGTGAAGGGCACCGCCCCGGCCGCGAGTTCCTCGCGCAGCCGCAGGTAGGCGGGGTCGCCCGCTACCCCGGGCTCGCGCGGGCAGGCCACGACATCGCTGCCCAGCTGACGCAGCCGGGCCACGATGCCCGCGTCGGCGTCCGCCGGGACGAACACGCGAAGCGGCCGGCCGCCGGCCCGGGCCACCACGGCCGCCGCGAGGGCAGCGTTCCCGCAGCTGGCGATGGCCAGGGTGGAACGGCCAGGCGGGGTGAGCCCGAGCCGCTCGGCGACCTCGAGGTGGATCAGCAGGCCCATCAGGTGCCGGCCCTTGTGCGAGCCCGACACGTTCCGAGTCTCGTCCTTGACCCACACCCCGCCGGCGTCCGAGAACCGGAGCCGGTCGCTGAGCAGGGCATTCCTGTGCATCGGCGTCACCTGGAAGCCATGCCCGTCCACGGCCGCCACCGATCGCTCGAGCGCGGCGATGAGCTGCAGGTACTCGTCGTCGTCCAGCCCGGCGTCGGTGGCGAGATGGTAGGAGTGCATGAGCGCCCGGTAGCGGGCGAACGGGTCGGGCTCGCTGCCGTCGGGGAAGCGCAGGGCCGTGGTGTCCAGGACGCGGACCAGGACGTGGTCGACGTCGTCGCCGTTCGCGTGGGGGCACCGGAAGGGGTAGGCCTCCGCGGCCGCCGCCACCCAGCCGCAGCCGCCGCAGCGGATGGTTGAGCGCTGCGTGTTCACAGGTCCTCGATCACGCCGGTGCGGGTGTTGAACTCCTCGATGAGGCCGTCCCAGCTGGCCAGCCGCTGCCGCAGGTCAACCCAGTGGGCCTGGGACCGGCGGGCGGTGAAGTCGGCCAGGCTGACGCCCTGCTGCTCAACCCAGGTGTAGTAGCCGAGGTTGAAGATGCGCTCGCGCTCGCGCAGGCCCGGCTCCAGCAGATCGTCGGGGCCGGCCGCGAGCATCCAGCGGCCGAGGGCCTCCGCGGCCTCGGCCTCGCCGAAGCCCAGCGGGTAGTCCCGGGCCAGGACCCGCTCGCGCTCGCTCCCGTACATGGCCGCCCCGTCGGTGGCCACCGTCACGACCACGTCGTGTGATCCGAGCCCCAGGTACTTGGCGGTCTTGACGGCGGCCAGGATGTTGCAGATGCTCGACAGCCCGAATTCCGGCAGCGCGGCCAGGACCGGCTCGGGCACCTTCCGCCTGGCCCGCAGGTAATCCAGCCCGGCCGGGGCACTGAACAGGACGCCAAGCTGGTCGGTCGCCGCGTCGGAGACCGCCGTCACGATGTCGGTGTTCATGACGTTATGGATCAGCGGGATGTGCTTGTCCCCGATGCCCTGGATGTTGTGCTCGCCGAAGCCGTTGTAGAGCATGGTCGGGCACTCCAGCGCCTCGACCGCGACGATCGCCGCGCCGTAGGCGTCCTTGAGGTGATCACCGGCGCCGAGCGTCCCGGCCGAGCCCGAGGCGGAGACGAAGGCACGCAGCCGCAGCGCGGGATCGGTCGCCCGCATCGACTCGAAGACCCGGGCCAGCGCCGGTCCCGTGCAGGCGTAGTGAATGAGGTGGTTACCGAACTCGGCGAACTGATTGAAGATCACGTTGGCCGGGTCCCGCGACAGCTCGGCGCACTTGTCGTAGATCTCCTTGACGTTGCTCTCGGTACCCGGCGTCTTGATGATGTCCCCGGGGTCGGTCACCCAGTCCTCGAGCCAGGCGAACCGCTCCCGGCTCATCCCCTCGGGCAGGACGGCGACGCCCCGGCACTGCATCAGCCTCGAGATGGCGACCCCGCCGCGGCAGTAGTTGCCCGTGGAGGGCCAGATCGCCCGGTTCGCGGTGGGATCGAACTGCCCGGTGATCACGCGCGGAGCGAGGCAGCCGTAGGCGGCGAGGACCTTGTGCGCCCTGATCATCGGGAACAGGTCGCCTATCGCGACCACGATTCGCGCGTCGACTCCGGTCAGCTCGCCCGGCAGGTCGGCGAAGACGGGGACGGGCACCTGGGTGGTGCGGTCGGGGCCGTTGTGCCAGTGCACCCGGAACAGGTTGAGCGGGTGCGGCTCATCGGGCCGCACGCCGGCCAGCGCCCGCTGAATCCGGTGCGGGATCTTCCAGGGCTCGGCGAGCTCGGCGATGGCCGGCAGCACGATCCCCGCGTCGCGGAACCGGCGAACGGTCCGGTCCAGGATCCCGTGATCGACGATGTGATCCTCAAGCCCCCGCGTTGGCATCCCTGCGGCTCTCCTTTGCCTGGCGCGGCGGCCGTGACCTCGGGGAAGCCCTGCGCCGCTGGTCTAAATGGCAACCATCATCGCGATGCTAGGACCCGGCCAACTCCGCGTCAGGAGTCGAAGGTCCTCATCACGGGCCACTCGCGCACCGCGGGAAGGGGACGGAGGTCCCTGGTCACGCGGTGCCTTCGTTGCCAGACTCATCCGGCCGGAAGGAGTGATTCGCGATGCCGAAGACCGGGATGGCGGAAGACCTGGCCGCCATGCGGGTGTCCTATGAGCAGGAGGCTCTCGACGAGGGGGATCTCGAGGCCACCTGGGATGCGCAGCTACTGCGCTGGCTCAGGGAGGCGATCCGCTGCGGCCTGGCCGAGCCGAACGCCATGGTGCTGGCGACCACGAGCCCGGATGGCCAGCCGTCCACGCGCTGCGTCCTGTGCAAGGGACTCGACCCCCGCGGCGTGGTCTTCTTCACCAACTACGCCTCGGCCAAGAGCCATGACCTGCTGACCACCGGATTGGCCTCGGCGACCTTCCCCTGGTTCGCGATGCAGCGGCAGGTGCACGTGCGGGGGCCGGCGGAGAAGATCTCCCCGGCCGAGACGGCCGCCTACTGGTCCACCCGTCCCCGCGGCTCCCAGCTCGGCGCGTGGGCCTCCGCGCAGTCAGCGGTGGTGACCAGCCGGGCGGCGCTGGAAGCCGCGTTCGCCGAGATCGAGCGCCAGTTCGCCGAGGCCAGGCACGTCCCGCTGCCGCCGCACTGGGGCGGCTGGCGGATCCGGCCGCGGGCCGTGGAGTTCTGGCAGGGACGGCAGAACCGGATGCACGACCGGCTGGTGTATGAGCGCTCCGGCGGTGAATGGACCCTCAAGCGCCTGTCGCCGTGACCCGGCCGGATCCCGGCCCGCGGTCACTGGCTCTCCCGGGCGCGCGGCGCGGGGTGCGGCCGCCTCGCGGCGGGCAGGGTGATGGTGACGTCGCGCCCCCCGTTCGGGGTCTGATCGCAGCGGAGCGCGCCGCCCATCTCCTCGGTCAGGTCCCGGGCAAGCCGGAGGGCCACGTCGTTGCCGCCGCCGTTACCCTGACGCGGGCCCGGCCCCTGGTCGGTAATGCGGATGGTCACGCTGGCTCCCGCGATGGCGGCGGTGATCGCGGGCGGGGCGTCAGCCGGGCTGCGATGCAGGGCGTCGGCGGTAAGGCTGGTCAGCACGCGGGTGAGCAGCGCGGCGTCGGCGATCACGTCGGGCAGGTCCTCGGGGGTGCCCAGCGTGATGTGGTGACCGCCGGGACCCAGGTCGTCGAGAAGGGCGGTGAAGACCTCGTCCAGTTCCACGGGGCGGAGGTAGGTCTCCAGCGCCCCGGCATGCAGGCGGCTGAGGTCGTTGACGTCGTTCACGAGCCCGGCCACGCGGTCGAGGGCGCGCCGTGCCGAGGCGACCAGTGCGGCATGGTCCTGCGGTGTGCCGGTGTCAGCGGAGTCGGCCAGCCGGGCGAGCGCCGCCTGAGCCGCCGTGATGAGGTCTCGCGCATTCTGGATGGTGGCTGCGATCAGGGCGGAGCGGGAGCGCGGGTCGGTCACCTGTTCGGCGGCGCTTGTGTCCTGCTCGTCCTTACGGCGGCTGGTGATGCTGTCGACGATGAGGGCAGCGCAGGAAAGCAGGATCCGCATGTCTTGCTGGCTGAGCTTTCGCCCGCGGCCGGCCAGCGTGAAGGATTCGCTGACCGGCAGTTCGACGTCGGCTCCGGGGCCTTCCGGGGGCTGCTCGCCCGTGCTGGCCATGACGAACCAGCGGCCGTCGGCAGCCTGTCGCCGCTCCAGCAGGCTCACCGCGGACAGGCCGAACATGTCGCGTATCTCCTCGAGCAGCGCGGGCGGGTCGTTGCCCGCCCGCAGCACCGTGGCCGCGAGCCGGGTGAGCGCCGCTGCCTCCGCGCTCGCCTGCGCGGCCCGCGCCCGCCGCGGGAATAGCGCCGTCAGCAGCCAGCCCGCGGGTCGCCGGCCGCGGCCGTCGTCCTCACGGCTGACCAGGTGCACGTCGATGTGCTTGGCCCGGCGCGCGAGCCTGGTCGGCGTGCTCTTCCCCGCGATCAGGGTCAGGAACCGGCTGCGGCGGCTGGCGCCGAGGACCATCTGGGTAGCGTTCTCTGCGCGGGCGAACCGCAGCAGCGCCTCGGCCACATCGTCGCCGGGCACCTGCCGGAAGCTGCCGCCCAGTGACGTTATCAGCGCCCCCTGGGTATCCAGCGTCGTCGTGTCGCCGACCGTCAGGCCATCGTCGCGGGTCACGTGCACGGCAACCAGGTCGCTGCCGGGAGTGCGGGCGGCGATCCTGGCCGCGCGCCTGATAACGGCCTCGTCGCCCTTTTCCCCGGCGATGCCGACGACGATCCGCTCCTTGGTCTCCCAGGCCGCGGCGATGCCGTGCTCGGCACGGTACCGTTGCAGGCCCTCCTCCACCCGGTCAGCGACCCACAGCAGCGCCAGTTCACGCAGCGCGGTCAGGTTCCCGGGACGGAAGTAGTTGGTAAGCGCGGCATCGATCCGGTCCGGCGGGTAGACGTTGCCGTGCACCATCCGGCGCCGCAGCGCCTCGGGAGTCATGTCCACCAGCTCGATCTGATCGGCCCGGCGCGCCACCTCATCGGGCAGGGTCTCGTGCTGCACGACGCCGGTGACCTGTTCCGCCACGTCGTGGATCGACTCGAGGTGCTGAACGTTGAGCGTCGTGATCACGTCGATGCCCGCGTCGAGCAGTTCCTCGACATCCTGCCACCGCTTGGCGTTCCGGCAGCCGGGCACGTTGGTATGGGCGAGCTCATCGACCAGCGCAACCTGCGGGTGCCGGGCGAGCACCGCATCGATGTCCATCTCGGTGAAGCTCGCACCGCGGTAGCTCATGGTGCGCCGCGGCACCACCTCCAGCCCTTCGGCCATCACCGCGGTCAGCCGCCGGCCATGCGGCTCGACCAGCGCGGCGACCATGTCCGTCCCGCGCGCCTGGCGGCGCTGGCCCTCGGCGAGCATCGCGTAGGTCTTCCCCACGCCCGGCGCGGC
>Ga0335078_10006060_pt1 | contig 17918 bp, 20 predicted proteins | sample Lox_Sample_32_FD_206711 | JGI IMG/M metagenome (GOLD analysis project Ga0335078, IMG submission 206711) | Soil microbial communities from Loxahatchee National Wildlife Refuge, Florida, United States - Lox_Sample_3.2 | ecosystem: Environmental > Terrestrial > Soil > Wetlands | place: USA... | reverse complement strand
ACGGGTGGGACAGTGGCTGTCTCGCATGTCACCGTCACAGCCAGCGGTCCCAATGGAATGTGGATTCCCGATGATAGACATTTCAGATAAATATTTTAATTACGACTGAATGTCAACAGCCTTTGCGTCACAAAATTGATCTGATCAATCGAACGCCGTTTATTTACTATTTATATCCAAGTCAGTGGCTTGCTGGTACTGGTCGGTATTAAAATACCTATCGACTTTCCTCACCAAGGCAGAGCCATGAAGCACAAAATCACTATTCAGCGCAACCTGTGATGACATCTTCACCAAAGCTTTCTCGCCGACCAAAGCTGCTGTCAGTGCAAGAGGGGATATCGCTTCTGCTAAGGCTAATGTTTTCTGGAGCGGTGGGTTCCGCAAACGGGAAAGCTGTGTCTTATTCTGTTCTTGAAGAGAAGGAAGACTGTTTTGTGTTCATCGCGGCTTTGGAGGATATTGACCAGACCAACGTTCCTGTTCATCGCTTACGCATAGCCATGGATCGCGAATCCGGCAAGATCGATCCTCCCGAAGCCATCTCTCTCTCTTCAACCGAACTTGCGGCCGCCATACGGCGTGCAACAGGAAACCAAGTAGCAGATTTCGCAAGATTTACTGATGGAGCGCTGAGCATATCGTATAAAGTGTCTGTGAAAGATCATCCTGATATTCAATACGTGGTCCAATTGAGGCATCATGGCAAGGTTGCTTCAATGAATGCTCTGATGCAACTGGCATCGTCCACGATTAGTCCTCAACTTCTCCCTCTTCCCGCCGTGTACCCAATAGCGGACGAGGCAGATCGACGAAATGTTACTGGAATGGGAATTCAAATCACGCAGTACATTCCGGGAGTTATGGCCAATGATATATATCCTCTAATGACACACGAACAACGATTGCGGCTCGCCCAAAAGGTCGGAAAAGCATATAATGCGCTCTGGAAAATACCTCTTCCCTCGGAACGCCTGATTGGAGAACTTCTCGCTACGGATAAGGACGGCATCATTACACTAAGCGTCGGGCCAGACCGGCATCACTCTCGGCGGACCGTTCAAATCAGTCGCCGATTACCTACGTGCCCACGTACGCGGTGGTCTCATAGCACTCCAGAAACAGCAGTGCATTGAGGAGTACAAGGCTCGATATCTTCAACGTATATCCGATTTCGTGGACACCGGCATGCCCAATATTCCCTCTGTCGTTGAGCAGATACCTGTGGTCGTTACTCATTCAGATATGGGTCTGCATAACATCATTGTTTGTGAACAAGATCCAACAGACGTTCGGGCGATAATCGACTGGGAGTTCTGCGCCGCGGCGCCATATGCCAGCGTAGATAACATGATCGAAAAGTTATTCCGCAGGCCGTCTCCAAATGGCTTCGGTCCCGAATACCCGGGCGCAGATGAACTTCAACAGGCTTTCGGGGAAACGATGCCCAAATGGCAGGTTTGGAACAGGAAAGATGCGACGGCAGTATTTCGGGAATGGCTTCGTTTTGCCAACTTCATGAAACCAGAATACAGGCCAGCTACATTGAAAGGGGAGGAAAAAGAACTTTTTTGGGCAGAGAATGTAAGAGTCGTTGAAACTTTTCTCGCGAAATATGGCCGGCAGTGCGGCCGTCAAGGGGAGAACCTTTAACATTTATTTATAGAAAATTTGGCTATCTATAACTCGCTTGTCGGCCGGCGGCCGAGTGGACTCCGCAGTGATCTTGAGCGAAATTATTAAAGTGAAATTCAGTCGATTCCACTGAACATACGCGTCCAACTTCAGTCATGTTGCGACAAAGTAAATAAATAAATAAATATCTCTTCATCCATTCAATGCAGTCAGTTAAACTATTAAAATCTAGAAATTTTCGACTCCACAACCGTTCTAACTTCACACCAGAAGCCCCGTTGAAAGTCCTACGTCATCGTTGAATTTGGCAGTTCAAACCCCTAAGTATGATATATAAACTCAAGGAAATCAAGTCGGATCAGACGGTGATAATAAAAATGAGAATGATCGAACTAACGAAAGCAAAGCAAAATGTTATGAAAGCGCAGAGTAACTCGGATTATCAAACTTTAAGTCATTTCACATGAGATGGAATAGATCTGGACAAGATTAATTTGAACTTGGCGATTTTGGCCTTCGTATTGACTAGTTTAGTCCTATCGATGTACGAACGAGCGATAATTGAAGTTTGGAAAGAGAAAGGAAGAAAATGACCCGGGGGTGACATAAAGATAGTTCGAGTCGTTCAGCTGATCGCGAACCCCCTGTAATCAGATCAAAGCAAAGAGACCTTACATTTCATCCAACAACGTTTGTAGCGATGACGACAGACTCGGTCCACTTTTGATTACCTCCATTAGTATTGTCTCGCCACCAATGGACGAGTTCGCTGTTGGTCTCATCAACCACGACAACTTCAAAATTTCCAGGATTGTTGGGACGGCCATAATTCCCTTGAATCAAAGAGCCTGGACCCTTGGCGTTGCCATCAATAGTTGCCCCAAAGTTCCATTTTTCAGAGCCTGCACTGCTATTATCGCGCCAATAATGAACGAGTTCTTTGCCCTCAATGGCGACGAGCTCGAAATTGGGTTGCGAGCCAGGTTCGGTCGAGAGGTAGGATGACTGAATCAAACTGGCCGGTCCGGTCACTTTATTGGAGATGACGACAGTGCGATTCCAGGGAAATCCGCTGGCGGCATTGTCGCGCCAATAGTGTACGAGGTCATTTCCCTCAGGAACGACGACTTCGAAATTACCGTGACTGCTGCCACTGCCCTTGTAGGTGCTTTGAATAATGCTCCCAGGTCCGGTCGCTTTGTTGGTGATAACAACGGTAGGGTGCCAAGGAAATCCGCTTGTAGTATTGTCTCGATAGTAGTGAACGAGGTTATTTCCCTCCAAAATGACGGCCTCAAAATTTCCAGGTTGTCCAGGAGTGCCGACAAAGTCGCTTTGAATGAAGGCAGGTGCGCCGGTGGCTTTGGTGCTGACTATCGCGGTGCGACTCCATTCACCATTGCTGTTATCTCGGAAGTAATGGACGATATTAGTGCCTTCGAGGACGAGAACTTCGAAATTGCCCGGGTGAGAGATAATGCCGAAGGTACTTTGCAGAATTGCGCCAGAAGAGCTTGCGCTATTACTGATGGTGGCGGTGCGGGACCAGGGCTGCTGGCTACTGTCGTTGTTTCGATAATAATGAGCGAGTTTGTCGCCGGATTCGAAGACGACGAGCTCGAAATTACCGGGGAAGCCGTAGCTGCTTTGGACAAAACGGCCTGAGTCTGTGGTTCCAGTTGCGTTTGCTTGGTATGACATTTCTGGGTTAGCAAGTGGGTTAAATTAGTTTGTACTGCGTTCCTTTTCTGATGAGATTTCCGATGAGATAGTCTTGAGCACCAGTGGCGAGATCTTGGGGGTAGCGCAATTAAATACTAGAAGTCTGATGAGCCAGTGAAGAGGTCCATGACGCCATCCAACTCCTATATAACCTCAGTTTTCTCGACGGCATTACCTTAATCCAAGTTGGATGGAATAGGATATCCCATGTGGCCCGAGCAAGCTACACTGCTGCCGTACCGGGAGCAATTCTATTCGCGAAACGCTAAATCGATATTGAGTTTACGACAATGGACCAATCCAAGCTGGTTATTCATGGGGTTCGTTCACGTAAACGTTTTCAAAAGGTTTCGCGAGTCCTTCTTCGAAAGAATGTACTGCTTCTTGAAACTCCGCATCGCGTAGAATTAACTTCAGCAACTGCCATCGATCACTCCGGAATCGGAAGCGGCGATAGCGGGTTCGGAGGATAGACTACCCGAGTGGCGACACATGCATGCAATCTCCCTTGGAAATGAACTGTGTTGGATACCAGAAGGACGGATGTTGGGATCAGATATTTGAGGATGGGATGAATACCAAAAACGCGGACATAAATGTACCCCGTTGTATAATTTCCTTATACCATAACTCGGCTAATGGGTTCAACGCTCTGGAACTCAACGTGTGGTTCGCGGATCTTTTCAACCGGCATAGCCTGAACCTTCAATAATTTTAAGCGCGCGATTTAATGACGTGATATTGGTGGAAAAGCCTTGAATTTGAGCGAGGAATGGGGGTTAAGCCCAACAATTCGGAGGATAGTCTTCTCCCTCGAACTTTAAATCCCCCATTTGCGCACAAAAACAATAAAAATAGCATCGGATAACCCTATTTCCTCGACTGACTTTTCCCATTCTTAGTCACAAACTTGTGAACAAAGGCTTGCAACCAATAGCGCAATTCAAACCTCACCTCATGTCAGGAAGCAGATTCCCTTTCTGCCTTTTTGCCCTTTAATATCAGGCTAGATCGTTCCATCCATAGTGACTTCACTTCGGGGTTTTCTTTTTTGGTTCATGCACTGGCGAGTAATTATCCCCTCACTTTAAGGGCGAATTCTTTTGTTCTTAGGCTTATGGCCAGGAAGTATATAATTAAATTACCAGACAGCAGAGGCTGACAATACTATAAATTGTGACGAAAGAGTGTTAAGCTACTGGATGCCAAAATGGTACCAAGCACTCACTTTCAATAAATATAGAACCTACGCAAGAAGAGTAGTTAACATAAAAGAGTTAATAATATCCAAGTGAATAGCGCGAAAGCATCAACACCAACGCTACTCGCAATCGATGTAGGAGAGGTAGCAGAGGGCGAAGCTGGATGACGCAGTCGCACTAGCGCTGGCTCCAGGCGAAGCAGAAGCAGATGAGGAAGCCGAGACTGCAGAAGAAGGGGGTGGAATAACGCCACATAGCTTGGCGAATCCGATAACACCAGCGGCATCAGCAGGATCGAATGGCTGAACGCAATTCGCACAGATAGTAAGGTTTGACGCTCCTACGGCGGCGTAATAGCCAGATGAACACTGTGTCGAGTTGCATGAAAGAGATGCAACGTATCCGGCGAGAGTTGTAGCACATTGACTTGGGCAGTTAGTGCAAATGTTTGAGAGCAAGGTGATATTGCTAGCGACTGTAGGCAACGTTGAATTGAGGCAAATGGTACAGTTAGAGAGGGCAGCCGAACCCGCGGCGTTGAAGTCTTGACAAATGCAGCCTGTGGTGTTGCATGTGAGTGCAGCGTAAAAGGGGCCGCATTGGTCTGTGCAAAGTGTCGCTTAACGGCGCTCCAAGGAACTGGTATCGAAAATGTGATCAAATGATGCAGCAACTGCTGCGACCGAGATCGCGAGGGAAATAACGAAATTGATCTTTCAATTAATTCAATACCGAAGACTTTAATTACCAATTTCATGATTTTCTTTGGTTGAAGGCTTTTTTGCAAAGAGGGGCGGGCCACAGGCGAGATTTGTACGTGGCTCGAACCTATTTGGAGCGTTGGAAATTTTATAGCAAATTGGATTCCCCGCTACTCCGCGCATACTCCGATACCGCACCGGCTAATCGGCCTGCTCTAATAACCAGTCCTATCCTAAGATAAAGTTGGCGATGAAGACTGCAGTAACCGGTTCTCGTAATGTGACGCTTTTATGGGCCTTTGATATTGCCTTTAGAATTGCCGGTAAAAGTTGGGCCTGCGCCGCGACGACCCGACAGCCCAACCACCACGGGACTGTCTGATTAGCAAAAATGTCCCCCCCTTCACCAAGAAATTTCGGCAACCACAAACAAGAAAACGTTAACACCTTCGCTTTGCTAATTGGCAACGCTAATTGGGTTACCGTGGGGTGGCCATGTGGTTGCTGTTGCGCTTTACGTTCCAGGATGGAGCTTTGTGGCTGTCTAGCGCAAGAAGAGACCGCAGTTCCGCACCGGCACAGCACCAATTTCGGAGTGTGATACATGGGACGGTATTTCCGCGGGGGCGCAAGCCCAATTCATAGTGGGCCGGGTATTTAAATAAGCTTTGGTCATGGGACGGTATTTTCGGGGCAAACTCAAATCAAGTGTTGATATTTCTTTGTCTAGGAGGTCTCCACTATATTCGATCCAATGAATATATATAACGATTATATTGTTCTGTCTATATGGTGATGTACAGACTATCGGGAGGAGCTCTCGGAGCCTATGCGACTGCCTATCTAGCCCTACCCTATGCTAGAATCCAACATCAAGCCCGCTCTTTGATTTCGGCCTTACTCCTCATAGTCTTAATAGAGTCAAAGTCTCGGCTTCCACATCATGAATTTAAGCTAAATTTCGATGCGAATGATTGTTAGGGGTCCCGAGATCGACGTATTCAACCCTGCTCGTTTCGATGGACACAACACCACCGCAATAACAACCCTTTCTGCCATGTCGACGGAAAAAAGACACAAGTGTCCCGGAGAAGATTCGTATGCTTTTCAAGGGGGCGTTTGTTCCGTTCTCAGAGGGGAGCAGGTCCTTTGGTATGTGAGTTGGTGTGGGGTTTGGGGTCCAATGGTAGAGAGGGAAGTTTGCTCAGGTTGTATGGTTGTTGTGGCGCAGAGGTGGAGGATTGAGTTGAAGGAGGGGTGGACGAATGAGAAAGCGTGGAAGGCGATAGATAACAGTATTACTATTATTACGATGGTGCCGCCTAAGGAGGTACCCTTGGTGTTTAAACGGCGGTACTAGTGAAGGAGGGAAATGGATGGGGATTACTACATCTGATACATAGCATTTAATATCCTTCGTGAAATACAGAAACTATTAAATTCGCCTAAAGCTATAATGATAATATTCAGTCACTCCGAGATGTTGACGCCTTCCCTTTTCCATTCCCTTCAGTTGTCGGAGAAGTCGAGGAGGGCTTTTGCAAATTGTGCCTCGCCACTTTTGTATCGTGTTTGGTCACAATCACTCCCCAGCCGTACATCAAGGTGCCCAACCAAACCTGAATAAGCATCGCCTGGTTGATAAATTGCTACAGTTACCATCTGCATAGGTCATATAGTGTACCTGCAACGCGCAAATAGCATTGTAATTGACTGCAGGCGGATTGTTGCTACATGTCTGTCCCTCCAAGGACATCGGGTTCGGCGCAGTCCCGGCCATAATGCCGGTTGCAATAGCACACAAAGTATTTTGAAGAACCCTTCATGTGTTGCCAATTGCTCCGCTTTTCCGAAACAACACCCGCAGAGGACGAGGCCGTTCCAGATCACAAGCATAAGAGCGACAATCAAATTTATGATTGTTGGGTAAAGCATTGATCCATCCGCCCAAGCTTGTTCTTGTACGTAGTATTGCTGAAGACAATACGCTGATGCCACGATCACCGGAATTCTATGTATTATCGGCGGCGAAACTCATGGGCACTGACTGCATGAGAAAAGTGAGGACTCGAGCGAATATGTCCAATACTGAAGTGACATACGCCATTCGTTGACCATTCTTTGTAAGTTGCTGCGTTTCTCTATCGAAGGCGTCCATATTGAGGGGGTCCGGGGAAGGAGTCACAGGGGGAGGTTTGCCCATCAGTGACATACGGCAACAGTGATATATATGAGCCGCAAACGATGAACGCAAACAGGCTTTTCCAGCCGTCATGCAACCTGAGAACAAGACTAATAGTAAGACCGCTGATCCTTATTTTAGAGTTTGTGTGTAAAGCGCCGGGGAATTATGAAGAATGCTTTCCGGATAGTACCGCACATCCACCCTCAAATCTTATATGAATCTAGTCCCAATTTTGTTGTTCCTAACACAGTATCTTAATGCCCTGAACTCGCCGTTTACTTCACAGTAAGTGGATACAAGTAGCTAGTTGAGGCTAGATACATTCGTTCACAGACTCGATGGTTGGGCAGTTTCTCAACAAAGGATATCATTTAGAGTTGCGGTGAATTGTGCAAGTTTTAAGGTTCGCCGCCACTGGTTCCAGCGGGATTTCCGAGTTGCAGCTTCCCAAGACGCCACCGGCAATGTTTCAATGCGCCTGCACCGGCAGCGGGGGAGTTTAGACCATCCATATTAAGGTTTTGTGGCGAACTTATCCAACCAGGAGCTCTAATGGGCTTATCTCTCGAATAAATGGAAGAAGGGCCAGATTCCGGAGTTGGGGTTGCGTGGTGCCTTTAAGTTGGGACAGACTTACTCTCGGGAAGCCTCGCCTTTGATTCTACATAGGAATTTGCGCGAATTCCCAAGGGGAATAATGGTCAGTGAATCGTGAAATTTGATAGTCCCCACCGATCCGGGTTCACATTCTGACTCACTACCAAAATCCTTCAAAACAGGGGGCGCGAAAGGAATGCCCATATCCCTCCACTTAGGCCCAGGATTAAACGTTATTGCGTGTGTGTCCGGGGCTATGGCTATCGTTTTCTGATTGGCCAATCCGTATAGAATGTAATCCGGAGCTAGCGTTCTATGATTGGCCGGTTCAATGTGTGTGTCCCCAGCTGGCCCGATGTGATTGGTGGTGAGCCTCATGGTGAGCGCCGATCACTTATAATCGCGCATGTGGCGACACACCGGCATTGCGGGGCCTGGCTGAGTGACCCTGTCAAGATGCATAATAATAGAATGCAAAGGAATTCAAAAAATATGAAAAAGTTCAGGAATATAGAATAAAATATTCTCTTTCAACTGGTTCGGTCCATATCTTCATATCTTGTTTGTTTGCGAAGTTATAAACATTTGAAAATTTTAAACGGCCGTCTTAATCATGGTAGTCAATCAGCGGTTGGATCTGCACCACCAAATGTGCAGTAGTGCACAGGTGCACAGAGTGATCTGCAGGCACCATCATCAGTGCGTATTTTGGCGGAGTGACTCCGTCAAATAACTATTAATTACCACTGCTATAACCATACCAAAATGAATTGAAAAAAATATTACAAAGTTAAATAAGGTCAAATTGTATGTGCTGAATTCAATGGTGAAGTCGGATTTTCAATATCTCTTCTGGTTGTAAAGTTATAACGGGTTTAAACTTAGAAATTCCAGAAATTTTAGCTGCTTTGCAATTCAGAAGTACCAGAATGGCTTCAAAAGATCTGAGAAAATTCAGATAAATTAATTTAGACATTCTAAATTCAACCGTTCAGTTCCCATGTCGATATCTTCAAAATTGGCAGAGATATATTCATTTTAAGTTTCAGAATTTCGGATTTTCAATGTTTATTTCACGGATGGGGTCCACAGGCTGCGGATGAGGTCTAGACGGGATATTGTATATATAGTATATTGACGTTGCAAGCTAGAGTACATGAAGATCACAACGATCTAGAACAGTCCTATGGAGCCCTGCACTAAAAAAGACTCCAACACGAAGTACGCACCTAGTGTACGATCCACAGTCCAAGCTTGCAAGTCACTACCTGCGTACTTGGTCCACTATTCAAGAGCGCGATGAGCATGCTCTATGCCAGAGTCATGTATTCATGACAGTTTAACTGGCTATAACTATAGAACGGAGTAAGATATGAGAGTACAGAGAGTATCATTTAAAAGAGAATATATTACGGTAGTGAGGGATCAAGTTGTAGCACAATAAGATAGACCGATCTATGGCTTTTTTGCGATTAAACTAACTTGGTGGTAGCTGGTGTGGGGAAAACTATACTTGCGTACGGTTTGGCTCTGAGTCGGGTGACTGATTTTTTATTCGAAACATCTCGGATTTCTTCCGATTCACCTTCCCCGACATCAACTCCATGTGAAGTTAAACGACGAAACTTGAAAAATTCTGTGAAATTCTGTTACATTCCTTTTGCTTTGGCTACGACCGTTTCAATAATCAGTTCCCCAAGCGCTGACTCTCCTCCCCAGCTGAGTTTGCGGAAAGTGTCGTCTACTTGCATCTGATCATGAATGACCTTTCTATATCTTGATAAATGCCCGTAAGTGGAGAGTTTCGAATCCTTTGAAGCGGAAAATTTTGCTCACAGCAAATAGTCTCCCCGTTACCGTCAAACATATCGTAGATTGCAGTTTGCATAATTCTTCGAGGACTCTTTGGATTGTATTGTCTTGGTTTGGCATTCGTCTAGTGCATCCAAAACGACGAATATTTTTGCAACTTATTGTGCCTCCAGCTTCATGTAATATTGCAGATCTTCAAGCCGTTGGAAGCGTGCCCCGTCTCCCACGTCTGAGGCGATAGAGGTCGCGAAGCTCGGCAGATACATGGACTTTCCGTTGTACCACATTTTTCAGAATACTCCTTTATAATGTAAACAGTCCGCCAATCTTGTTTGTGATTAAAGTAATACACACGCAAGTCCAATGGCTTCGTCGTAGAGAAATCGTTTATCCAGATAATTGATCGCCAACAATCTGCCATTGCTTGACATAATAGCCGATGTGTATGAAACGCCGGTCATACATAGAATCCTTAGTCAAGATGATAAACGGCCGTAGACAATCGCCACAACTGCCCTTACTCGGATCACCTGTGCAAAGACACTCGAAGTTGACGTGTTAAGGCATGTGATTGCTGTGTATTTGGATTCTGAGAGTATTACGGAGTGTGATTTCGGCGATTTGGTCGACATCCCTCTCATCCTCAGCACCTGACTATTTGTTAAACGGAGGATCATAATGTGGCTGTAATGGGCGAGAGAGTGCTAAGGCGAACTATTCTCGCAAACCATCAAGTGAACAATGAAAGTTTAGAGACGAATGAAGGAAGAGCTTTGTGATTGAATAGTATCTAATTCTCCCAGGGGTGTTATACTATATTAGCAAATTTCAGAGCAGTGGTACCCCCAGAAAAAAGCCAGTATCTCCCTTCGTCAGATTGAATACGATATTCAGAATTCCCTGAGCACTCTTCTCTGTCATTTGGCCAATCGGCGCGGAACGCGTCTTGACCCACTACATTAATCAATTGAGGGGTTATACACCCGGATAAAGAGCAACAACAATGAATCCCTCTGGTTTCAGATCCTTCGCCCAATCCGCTGTCAAAAAATTGAGCGCCGCTTTCGAAGCTCCGTATGCGGGAACAGGCCGGGGATAGCAGCTGTCGGTATACGTGATTGACCCTGCAATGGTCGATGTCACAATGATCTTTTTTTTGTCTCTCTCAACAATGGAAGGAATGCTTTTGAGGTTTGGTGTGGTCCGAGGACGTTGACTTCGAACATTTCTCTCATCCCTTCCAAGGGTTCCGTTTCTTGAGGCCGTAAGAATCCTTTCGGCCCGATGTCAAGATATCAAACGTCAAACTAGAAAATCACATGCAGATCGTAGCTATAATATTGGAAGCATGGTGCCGGCCGGGCTGCGCCTGCGCGGCGTCTGATTTGATGGACCCGGACAGAAAACTCACGCAAAATTTTTGTCGGGTCACAGCGATCGCCGTGACCGCCTGCAATCTCGTGACAAAACGTACAAATTCAATTGGTCGCGCCAGTATTTAAGCTTTTCTGCGGTTGCCTTGGTTATGCCGCTCTATGGTTGGATGAGGCAAGCCATGCCGAGCCGCTCTCGGGGGTTTGATATTTAATTGACTTAATCCTCCGAGCGTTTGCTATCATCCAATCTCCTCGGGAAGCATGGAACCTTTATCGATCGAGGGGAACGAACGGATGGCAAGGGCAGTACCCCAAAGGGAAGGGCGCTTTGACAAGTTCCTCAAACGAATACAAGCGGTATCTCTCAACGGTCTTCCATTAGACGCTGATATGGCAATACAGAGAAATATAACCTACACACAATCTTACATCGACATTGCAACGACCCTAATAACCGTCGACATCTTTGCCGGAGCGATATGCATTGGGTCATTAGCCAACGTCAATCCAACCTTCCCCCAATTCGAGTACGTAACTCAACTCCTCGCCATCAGCTCTCTCATCTTTATCTGCCCCTTATTCTTTGCATTCGGGATCCTCTACATTATGCGCAACGAACCTCGAGATCGTGCTCCTTCAAGAAGAAGACGATTCTTCGGGAGTTTACAATATTTACTTGGGTTCATATTGACGCTTGCGGGATTTGCGATGTGTTGTGTCTTGTTGATTGCAATTGGACAGCCTATTGTGGGGTATACGGGAATTGGTATGGTTGTGAGTGTGCCGTTCTGGGTTATTTTAATGATGATTATGGATAGGGCAGGTTGGATGGATGATCCACCAGAGGCCGAACGTGTGATTGAAGTGGGGCAGGTCCAAGAGCAACCTCACCCAAAACTAGCTGAGAATCCCATATATTACACCAGCGCAAATAAGCATATTTTACCTTGAATGCACTTTGTTATTAATTAAATGGAGCGGTTTCAGGAAGTTACATCTGGTTCTACCGGAAAACTCGGACTGTCAAAGCGTACAAACTCGAAAGTGGGATGTGTTCGTGATAGCTACATAGTGAGATAAAGGCTCCTTATTCCTCCCCGCACAACAAAAAAACTTCCTACGCTGGGTATTCCATTATCTCAGGAAAGGTGCTTTGCTTCTGTGTTGGCTAAGAGGCAATAAATGAAGAGGTTGAACTTCATACAAGTCTTGAGAATCGAGTTTTTAATGTTAGGAGCTACAGACTGAGGTAGATCCGGTGAGTTAAACTGACGACAAAATACAATACTTGAATGGAGGGACTGGCTAGTGCTACTGAGGTATGTAACCCGCCATGTGTTCCAACACCCAACACACTGCCTGAAATATGTGGAATACACACTACGGACATACCGAATCCAACCGTGAAATCTAACCCTTGTCCACATCTCTCACCATCGTAAAGCTAGTATTGACATTCAAACTTCAAGAATAATGCATTGCATTTTTCCTAAGCATATTAGTTCTTGCTGTACCTTATATATCCAAGAATACGTGTCCGTCCACATAAGAATACGTCAACCTTTTTTCCATTGTGAGAATAATAATATGGTGATCACTTGCTGAACCGGAAGAATACGTCGTCTTCTTGCAGATAATAGTAGTTAGCAGGGTAATTAAGCTGGAGGCGAACTGGCAGTAGTGGGGAAATGGCACTTCGAAGTTAAAATTGACGGCATAAACTCGTTCCTGTACCAACAATGACGCGCCCCAAGGACCCAGACTCAGTGGAATACGAAGCTCGATTACAAGAAGCTTTCGCTGCTGTACTTAAAGGTGAACACACTTGCCACTCGGCTGCCACTGCCTTCAATGTTCACTGTCGCACTTTATATGGTCACGTCAAAGAAAATAGAAAACCGCGCAACCAAGCTCACGAAAGCAATCAAATCCTTACCCACACGGAAGAAAAGGAGTTAGTACGATGGATTACACTTCTGACAATCTCCGGATATCCTCCTCGATATGCAATCTTGTGACAATTAGCGGAAATAATCAGAAAGCGACGCGTCAAAGACTCAGAAAATGGCAGTGTTCAAGTGACAGTATACGATGAAATCGGCGAACAATGGGTGGGGCGATTTTTATCACGTCACCTCGAGCCAGCAAGTGTTCGTCCACGATTGATTGATGCAGTTCGAGTTAAGGATACATCACCTGAATGATTGCAACGCTGGTTTGATGATTTGGAAAAGGTGTTAGCGGAGTTCAATATCAAAATAGAAAATATCTATAACATAGATGAGAGTGGATTTGCAATCGGTGAAAAAGAGGCAGGAAGATGTATTATCAATGCGTATGTTCGACAACAGTTTCAAGCGAAGCCGGGGCGTCAGGAGTGGGTCACAGTGGTGAAATGTATTTGCGCCGATGGAAGGGTTGTACCTCTTCTCATCATTTTTAAAGCGGAAAAACTGTCAACACAATGGATTCTGGCGAGTATCCATGGTAACTAGAGGTTTGAGTGCAATTCAAAAGGATGGACAAGCAACAAACACGGTTTAGATTGGCTTGTTCGATGTTTTGATCTGGAGACACACGACAAAGTGGGAGAGGGATATCGTCTTTTCATATGCGATGGACATGACAGCCACATTACTGTAGATTTCATTGCTCATTGTATAAACAACAAAATTCTTCTGATGATTCTTCCTCTGCATTCCTCATACTTAACGCAACCTCTCGACGTCAGAGTGTTCAGTGCCTTGAAAAAATATATGACAGTGGAAATTGATCTTCTCACCGAAATGGGCATAACAAGAATTCAGAAGGTTGAATGGTTGACAGCTTTTGTTGCAGCTCATGATAAAGCACTCAGTATTAAAAATATATTGGGTGGATTTCGTGGTACCGGTATTCATCCATTTTTGCCAACAAAAGTCCTTCGTCGCGTCACATCATCACTTCCTCCATAACAAACTTGGCCTTCAACACCTCCAAATCCCCTAACAGTATTTAATGATGCCATTCTCATCGATTCCCCTGCCGATTTTAATGCGGTACAACAAGCCGATAATGCCTTAAATGCCATCCTTGAGTCTGGTGAACCACTTCTCTCCCCTGCAAAAAATATGTCGGTCACTGTATTAGGTCAATCATATGCCTCCATGCACGCAATACCATCCTAGAGAAGAAAACATGGACCAAACGGCCATATTACATGCTCAGAAAAACAATATGAGTGGTAAAAGGCGCGTTATTGATGGAAAACATTTGATGACGGCAGTGGAGTTGATTGAGGTTCGGCATGCTGAGGATGTGACTAACCAAAGAAAGGCATGGAAGCAAGGTGCAAGGAAGCGAAAGGGCAGGTCTAAGGACAAAAAAGAGTCGACTGACGAGTCTGAAGAAGAATTAGATAGCATGAGTGAGGCAGATGTCGAAATATTCGATTGTATTGTGGTAGAAACGTAATTCAGTCAATTTCGCTAGTGCCATTTCCCCATTAGTGCCAGATCGCCCCCGGCTTAGTTATCTGGCATGTCGATTTCCACAACGCTTTCCAAAACGGGAGAGCCGATTTCGACATCTACATCCGACAACCACCCGGTTTTACGAATCCCCAGTATCCGCATCATGTCCTCCTTCTTCTCAAGTCACTGTACGGACTCAAACAAGCGTCACGGACCTGGTTTATGGTTCTCTGTCAGCTAATTCTGGATCTCGGCTTTACGGAGTGTCAAACGGATCAATGCACATTCTATTCAAATGACCGACGTATCCTTATCGCTGTGTACGTCGATGACCTTCTCATGATCGGAAAACCTGAGGACAACTAACGCTGCGTCAACGAGCTGCAAAAACGGTTCAAACTCCGAAATCATGGACCGGTATCTTCATTTCTTGGCCTCAACGTTACGTACGAGTACAACGGCGGAATTCAGCTCAACCAAATCGGGTATATTCATCGAAAAGCGCAAGAATTTGGGCTCGCCAACGCGAAACCATGCGATACTCCGCTCAATCCTTCTCTACCTCTGGTTCTGGCAACGTCAGATGACAAACTCGCCAACTCAATATCGTACCAGGAGCTCACCGGATCTCTCAACCATCTCGCAATTACGTCCCGCCCTGATATTGCCTTTGCAGTCTCCAAACTCTGCCAATTTAATAGCAAGCCAACGCTCACACACCTAAAGGCGGCGCGACGGGTATTACGATATGCGATACATACGCGCAGTTACTGGCTCAAATACTGCAGTGACGGATCCTTTGAATTAGAGCTTCTCGGATATGCGGATGCGGACTACGGATCTAATCTCATCGATCGGAAATCAACAATGGGCTACGTCTTCCTCTTCTGCCGGGGATCGATATCCTGGCAATCTCGGAAGCAGCCAACCGTAGCACTCTCTACCATGGAAGCAGAGTATATGGCCCTCTCTGACACAATTCGCGAGCTCCTCTCATGCATGTACTACCTCACTGAATTGGGTATTTCGCTAATTCAACCAACTATTGCGTACACCGACAACCAGGCGACAATCGCGCTAGCCGACGGTGAAGGCGATTACCGACGAGCGAAGCACATCAACATTCGTTAACACTTCATTCGGGATCATCTACAACGCGGTATGGTTGAAATCAACTACATTCCTTCCGAAAAGCAACCTGTGGACTTCCTCACGAAGGCCCTTCCTACCTCCAAACACAACACCTGCATCAATGCTTTGCAACTCGGTTTTTGAGGTTTTTCAGTGCGTCACCGCCGGCCTCGCAATAATCGCTGCGATGGCCCCCATAACATGGGATTTTTCCTCACTTTACGAGTTTTTGGTGTTTTTATGTGTTTGCACCCTAGCAAACTATTAAGCCATGGACTCCTTGTCAGGGACATGAAACTTGATCAAATACCGCATCAACCCCAACACTTGCCTCACAGCAAGTCTTCGCGTCACGGGACGCGAAAGATCCAACGGAACCCCCCTTTTCACAAATAGCATCTCGTCTCGTGGCAACGCATCACTCCAAATCCCTTCAAGGTATGCTTCACTTACAACAGAACCCGTGATATGGAAACTAGTGTGATGACAGCAAAGCACATAGGCCTACAAATCAGCAAACATAGAGGAAAAATGCAGACCTCATCTTTCGGCTCCACACTCGGATGTTCAGCGGCCAAATTTTGAGACGCCAGAGCAATGATCTCGGCAACCTCTCGGGCGATAATTTTTTCTGGTGACTTCAAATGGTGCTCGCGTTTACACTAAACAGAATATGAATTAAGATATCAGAAGCCACTATACCTCGATCCCACAGAGGGGTGCTGTGTGTTCGCGACGGAAACCCTTTTCCTTTGGGATCCAAGAATAAACCGATCCATCTGTTTCGCATTCGAGTTCCGCCCCAGCCGCCATCACTGGGAATCTCTGGGAATCGGCGCTAAGGTCAAAAAGTGACTACAGTGGGGCGGTACGTCGGCTGCCATTGCTTATAGTCCTGCCAGATTCGCAATTCCACCGAAGCGAGGTAAGAGAGAAAGTCGTGCATGAGCACATAGGAACTCGTCTCTCGGGGACCGCGATCGGGCCTGAAGCCTGATATATCCATCGGCGAGCCATACCGATGATAATCTGTGTCGGAAGCGGGTGTGGCCATCAAGACGGCGTTTTGGTAGGCTTGGGCCCACGTCGTTCGTTTGACAGATCGATTTTGCATTGTTCGAAATTTAGGAGATGTGCGAGGGGAAGGAGTCCGTGATACCTGTTGAATTTGCAACAAGTGCAAGAAAAATTGGTGAAAAGGCTTTTCCTTGTCCCATTTGCCCTTGGAAACAGCGTCCGCCGTCGGTGCAAAAAATCCGTCTGCGTCCATCGTCATTAAGGCCTTGTCATTATCTCGAACCTGCCATTCTGCCGGGAAGAGCTGCTCATTTCTCTGGCTCTCGAAAACCACGACTTGCAAGCGGATCAAGTGTTCTAGTGTCCAAGATGACGCGGAACACTCAAAGTCGGAGACGGTCTCGAGCGCATGGCCGATGGGATCGTACGGCCTACCATCGGCTCGAGGAGGGGTGGCATCTACTTCGTGCCTCATGGAATTTATTTGCTCGACGTAAGGATCATCGTGGAGCACCCTTGGCGAAGGGCGTCGTCGGTGCTCGGGTTCTTCTTGAAGAACCATACCGCTAGTGGACTGGTCGTTCATCCTGTAAGGTTTGGGTTGGGTGGTTTTCGCCATTTTCACCAAACACATGTCACAGACTGTTGAATCTTGTACTTTTGTAGGTTTAAACCCTGTATGCACGTGGTGCAACGCCATCGTCATTCCTGTACCTAAGCGAAGTCTTCATCATATTTTACTCTCGCTCTCATTCTATTTTTAGCCTTTAAAGTGCCCAATTTCCACCCTTAAGGGTTCACGTCCAACAGGTTATGAGCCTGGCGTTCTGCAGCGCCTAAAGGAACCTGTGAATCGTTAAATTCAATAAGAATATCGTCGTTGTTAAGTGATCGACCCTGTAGTAAAAGAGATCGTATCGAACGGAATAAGTATGAGATGAATGAAGATGATTCCGTATTTCCAGACGAGATAATCTCCATAAAGAAGACATCTTGTCAGTCTGGACTGAAATTTTAGATCTTGAAAAAGCAGACATATTGTTCCTTTAATTTCATTGGTTTATGAGCCGGTCTGAGCACTTAAAATG
>Ga0335078_10006059_pt1 | contig 17920 bp, 14 predicted proteins | sample Lox_Sample_32_FD_206711 | JGI IMG/M metagenome (GOLD analysis project Ga0335078, IMG submission 206711) | Soil microbial communities from Loxahatchee National Wildlife Refuge, Florida, United States - Lox_Sample_3.2 | ecosystem: Environmental > Terrestrial > Soil > Wetlands | place: USA... | reverse complement strand
GGGCGTGACTACGAAAATGTCATGCGGTACACCATCCGCGATGCGTTCGTGGACTGTTTTGAGTCCAGCGCAACGCCTGCAGGCGCCCCGCAAGAGACTGCCGTCGCGCATTAGAGCGCGACTGCAACCCTCCCGTTTAACTTACAACAAACTAAAGGTCTTACCTGATGGCCCGCTTGCCGGGCGAGCGGCCTGCATCTTTTTCGCGGCCGGATTCGTATATCCGGTAGCATGAACGCCGCAGCACATTATTTCGTGATGGGGATGGAGTCGGAAGCGACCCAAATTGCTCGAGGTCTTCGGCGGCGGGATCCGGATCTGCTGGACCGCTTAATCGAGCAGTATCAACATCGCCTGCTGCGGTATCTGGTTTATCTCTGCGGAAGCCGTGAGTTGGCTGAAGACCTCTTCCAGGAAACGTGGATTCGCGTTTTGGAACGGGGACACCAGTACGACGGCAAACACGATTTCAGCACCTGGCTATATGCGGTCGCGAGAAACCTGACCTTCGACTATTTGCGCAAAAAGCGGCCGGTCAGCCTGGACAGCGCCATGGAAGATGAGGATCATGCCCCAATGGAACCGGCGGACAGTCGCCCGTTGGCTTCGGAAACTGTGGCGCATCACGAACAAGCGGAACGCATCAATGCGGCGATGACCGGCATCCCGGCGGAGTATCGCGAGACGATAGTCCTTCGCTTCCACGAAGGATTGGCTCTGGAGGAAATCGCCACGGTGACCAATACGAAGCTCGGTACGGTGAAGTCCCGGCTGTATCGTGGCATGAATATGCTGATGTCGCGCCTCAAGGGAGCACGAGGATGACGCCGAATGCCCACGAAGAAGCACGCAACCTGATCGCACTGGGCGATAGCGTGTCGCAGGCCGAGTACGCGGGGATTCGTGCGCATCTCGACGTGTGCGCGGACTGCCGCCAGTATGCGGAAACGGCGCAGCAAGTCGCACGGTCGATGCGCGCGATTCCCATTGCGGCGGATCGCACACTGGTGCGAACCACACAAATGCGGGTCCGGGCACGAGCAGAGCAACTGCGGCAAAGGCGCGAGCGGCTGCTGCTGGTCACATTCTCGTGTGCGCTGGTTGCGATTTCCTCGGCACTGAGCACGGCAGTTGTGTGGAAAGGCTTTGAGTGGCTGGGACGATGGACCCAACTACCAAGTCCGGCATGGCAAGCGGGTTTTGTGCTGTTCTGGATTGCGCCGACATTGGCCGCGAGCTTGCTTTTTCTGGCACACGGTACATACCTCAGCAGCAACGGACGGACCCGCCAGTAAGGAGAACTAAGGTGCAGGTAACGAGCGACAAACATACCGGATTCAGTGACGAGTTGCGCTTCATTCCCAAGTGGGCATGGACGGCCGCAGGATTGCTGCTAGTCTGCTGCCCGATTTTGTTTGCCACTGTCCTTTCGCGCGATCCGAAGGCGCCCAGCCTCGCGGCACTGATCCCGCTCGGGATTCTGTGCGGCATCGTGGTGGCTTGTTACCTACTGCTGATTGTTTATGTCAACCAGGATGCCGGGCGGCGAGGAATGAACCGCTGGGTGTGGACGCTGCTGGCCATCTTTGTTCCGAATGCGCTGGGTATCATTCTGTATTTTCTACTGCGACAGCCGTTGCCCTCAATCTGTTCGCATTGCAGCGCAAGGATCCGGAATGAGTATGGGTTTTGCCCGAACTGCGGAAACAATCTGAGTCCGCGCTGCCCGCAATGCCAGCACGCAGTACATGCGAGCGATGTGTATTGCCCATACTGTGGGAACAAATTGGAGACGACGACATCGTCTTCGCAGATCAAAGCGACGTAGAGTGGGAAATCCCACGTCTCACAAAAGCAGCGAGACGTCGGGCATCCTAATTACGGTTCGGACTGCATTTCGCGGCTGACCTGTTCGGCGGCGGCGAGCACGCGAAGCGTGTTTTCACCCAGAATCTTGCGAATGTCGGATTCGGAATAGCCCCTCTTCAACAGCGCGTCGGTAATCTGCGGAATGTGGGTAACGTCATCCATGCCCTCGGGCATGGATGCGCCGTCAAAATCGGAACCAAGCCCGACATGATCGGCTCCGACGAGTTTTACAGCGTGATCGATGTGGTCAATGATTCGTTCCCAGGAAACGTGCGGTAGTTCGCCTTTTTCTGTGGCCAGTTTTTCCTGTTCGTCCATCTTTCTGGTGAAACATTCCTGGTCGGTTCCGCAGTCTTTCTTGATCTGCTCGAAGACCTTCACAACGCCGCCGGCTTGTTTGTCGCGAGCGTCTTTATAGGCTTGATCGATGAAGCTTTTCTCGTAGTTGATCTGGATCACGCCGCCTTTTTCGGCTAGGGCCTTTATCATGTCGTCGCTCATGTCGCGAGGATGATTGCACAAGGCGCGGCAAGAGGAATGGGAGGCAATCAGGGGCGCGCGGCTCACAGCCAGCGCGTCATAGAACGTCTTGTCGGAAACGTGAGAGATGTCGACCAGCATGCCGACCCGGTTCATCTCGCGCACAATGTCTTTGCCGTAATCGGTAAGACCGTTGTGGGCCGGCTTGTCGGTGGAGGAATCCGCCCACTCGTCGTTGTAGAAGTGGGAAAGCGTCATGTAGCGGACACCCAGGTCGCTGTATATGCGGACCATGCGGATGTCGTTGCCAAGCATGTGACCGCCTTCAATCCCCATCAGGACCGCAATCTTGCCCTGTTCGTGGATGCGGCGGACGTCCGCGGCAGTACGGGCGAATGCGAGATCTTTGGAATACTTGTGCACGTTTTGCTGAACGGCATCGATCTGATCCAGGGCCTGCTGCACTGCCGGCGGGCCCAGGGTGCGGCCGTCAATCCAGATGGAAAAGAAGATCGCGCCCAAGCCGCCTTCGCGCATACGGGGGATGTCAATGTGTCCGGTCACATTGCGCTTACCAAGATCGAAGTCGTTTGTGAAAAAGCGCTGCGTCGTGTCGTCGTGGGTATCAACAACGATCGATGAAAAGTGGATTCGACGCGCCTGCTCGGAGATGGAATCGGCCGAGCTAGCGATAAGCAAAGCTGCAGCGGAAAGAACGCAGGCGAAAACATAGATAAAGCGGCGGATCATGAATCCTCCAGGGGGACGAAGAGTTGAGACAATGGGGCGGCCTCGGTCATCTCTTCAATTTTGCCGGCCAATTGGTGATGAGAACGGCGCGCGACTGATCGGGGCGCTCGCCGGTGACATTCAATAAGAAGTGCTGCCCGTCGGGAGTTACGTCGAACGAAGTGTTGTAGAAGGCGATGGGAACCAGCCCGCCAACCGAAAATAGGGCTTGCGGTTTGCCGGCTTCAATGGTGGCACTCGTCACGGTCACGGGTAAGGCGAACACGGCCCCCTCGCGCGTGGCGTAGTAGATGGTTTTTTCATCCGCGGACCAGCGGCTCATTGCCGCGCCAGTACTGGTAAGCTGCTGTTTGCCGCTTCTTTCGACAGAGGTTGCGTACAGCTCATATCGGCCGGTTTCGGCGTTGCTATAGACGATCCACTCGCCATCCGGAGAGAAGCGCGCCTGGTGTCCTCCACCGGAATATTCAGTGACCGGCCGGGGAGGTACTCCAGGCGTAGTGGAGACAAGTACAGTAGTGATTGGTGTGCGTTGATACGCCTCCTCAACCAGCATATAGCGGCCGTCCGATGACATGTCGCTGACGTGCACTGGACTGACGCTTTCGAGCAGTGTGGTCTCCTGGGCGGACCCGTCGACTGCTTTGCGGATAATGCGGTTGGCCTTGGCCACCGTCGAGTAGTAAAGATACTTGCTATCAGCGGACCAGGCCATGCCATCGGACATGTATCCGTAGGTAAAACGCGCCCGCGTTCCTTCCTCGAGATTAATCAGCCAAATGTCGTGGTTCGCCCCGGTGGTCAAAGTGGCGATTTTTTGCCCATCCGGAGAGATACGAATATCCTGGTTACCACCGCTGTCGGGTAAGGAAGTCGATTTGCCATCGCGCGTGAAAAGCAGCAACTTGCCGCTGTTCACGCCAAGCCCGGGTTGGTAGATGAGGCTTCCGTTTTCATTCGCATCGAAAGCGGCTTTCCAGGTGGAGGCGTTGTATCCCACTCCGGCAGCCAAGGCGACGGTCTCACCGCTAACTTTGCCCGCGGAAGGATCAAAAGCTTGGGCGAGCAACGATCCGCTCTGTTCCCAGATAAGATGACCGCGCGCATAAGCAGCATTTGATTCGGCGGAAAGCAGAAAACGATTTTCTTTCCCATCCAACGAGGAAAAATAGATTCCGCTATTCGTGCTTACATCCCGGTTGGAGTGATTGCCGGCGAAATATAAAAAGTGCTTGCCGTCTGGCAGCATAACCGGCCAGCGATTGGTTGTGTGATCCGGGGCGAGGGTGGTGATCTGTACCGGAATGGACCCGGGGCTGGGCGCCACGCGAAAGATTCCATTGGTCACATCGGGCGCGAAGATAATTCCCGATGCTCCCCAGGTTGCCCCCCGAAAACGCGTGACATTACAAATGGTGAGCACCGGCCCACCGCTCAACGAGACGCGGCGCAACTTGCCGTCGCTGGAAAAGCCCAGAGACTCTCCGTTTGCAGACCAGAAGGGATAGCTCGCGTTGTCGGTTCCCGGAATCAGTTTCGCATCCTTGTCGTCGAGCGAGCGGACGTAAAGATGGTCGATGGACTGCTCGTCTTGCGCTGCAAAAGCGATCTTTTTGCCGTCCGGCGAAAGCACCACCGGACCTGCGGCATCGTCGTTGTTGAGTGTGAAGCTGGCTTTCTCGGGTGGGAGGATGTAGGCCTCAACAGATGCGGGCTCTGGGGTGCGAAGCCAAAGCAGCGATGCGGCGGCAGCAGCCAGCAAAAAGAGGAGGGTGGCAGCAACTGCCCAGATACGCATCGCGGGTATGGCTGTCTCGGCCGATTTTGATTTGGCTTCTTTGGACGTTTGTCGAAGCCAAACCAACTGCAGCTTCACATCCTGCGCGCACTGGAAGCGCTCGCCTGGGTCTTTGTGCAGGCAGGCAGTAATAACGCGCTCAAGTTCGGCAGGAGCGCCGGGACGGACAGATGACAAAGCTGCAGGATGGTCCTCAAGGATGGCCCAAGCAATTTTAATCTGCGACTTTCCTTCGAACGGACGTTTGCCACTGGCCATCTCGTAAAGCATCGAGCCGAAGGCAAAAATGTCGGAGCGCGCATCGGCTTCTTTGCCTTCGATCTGTTCGGGTGACATGTATTGAATGGTGCCAACCATGGAGCCATGCGTGGTCAGAGGCGACATGGGACTCGGTCCAGACAGCGTCCTTGCCGCCGTAAACGAAGGCGCTGAAATTGCAGCGCTGCTGGTGGCCATGGCCGTAAGCGGTTTTGCCAGACCAAAATCCAGAAGCTTGGCTCCGGACTTCGTCAGCATCACATTGCCGGGCTTGAGATCGCGGTGAATGATGCTGGCATTGTGGGCAGCGGCAAGAGCGTCGGCAACCTGGATGGCTATATCCAGGATTTCGGGCAGCGGCAGCGGCCGTTTGCGAAGGCGATCGGCGAGCGACTCACCTTCCAAATACTCCATCACTAAAAATTCGTTGCCGCTGGGCGCATCATGACCGACGTCATGCAGAACGCAGATATGCGAGTGCTGGAGTTGCGAGATGGTTTTGGCTTCGCGCTCGAAACGGGCACGGAGTTCCGGAGTGGCGACGATCTGCGAATTCAGAACTTTAATTGCGACGATGCGATCGAGGCGCGTATCGCGGGCGCGATAGACCTCTCCCATACCGCCGGCCCCAAGTTGCGACTGGATTTCGTAGGGGCCTAGTTTTGTCCCAGAGGTGAGTGCCATCCGTGCGCGCCATTATACGCGTGGTACGCCGGTTCCGCATGAAGCATCCTGCAGGCAGCGTGGTAATTGTTGTGTGCGACAATGCAGATTCCAAAGGAACACTTGCCATGAAGATTACTGGGTTTGTTCTGCTCCTCAGTGTCGCAACTCTGATGACAATTCCTGCCGCGGCGCAATCCAAATCACAGTACGAAATTTATGCGGTGCGGTATGCCACGATTCCCGACTTCCCTGTCGCGGAACTTGTTACGGGCGCAGATCCCAATCGCAAGCTGGACATCGCGATGATGATTTGGCTGGTTCGAGGAAATGGCCGCAACATGCTCGTGGATTCCGGCTTCTATCACGACCGGTTCTTCAAGGACTGGCATGTGAACGATTTTGTGAAGCCTTCGGACGCGTTGAAGCCGCTCGGCCTGAAGCCGGAGGACGTCACTGACATCATCATCAGTCACATGCATTGGGACCACGCCGACGGCGTAGATTTATTTCCCAACGCGCGGGTCTGGATTCAGAAGGACGAGTTGCAGTACTACGCCGGGGAGGCATGGCAGTCCAAAGACACGCATGGGGGGATCGATCCGGAAGACGTGCTCACGTTGGTGAAGTTCAACACAATCGGGCGAGTGGGGCTGGTGAACGGCGATGCGCAGGAAATTCTGCCCGGCGTAACCTGCTACACCGGAGGTCGTCATACATACGCGTCGCAATATGTCGGCGTGAGCACCAAAGCAGGGACCGTGGTACTGGCCAGCGACAACATGTATTTGTACGAGAACCTGGAGAGGCACGTACCAATAGCGGCGACGCTCGATTCGGCGTCTAACCTGCGGGCACAGGATCGCATGAAACAATTGGCCGCGAGTCCCGGGCTGGTCGTTCCCGGCCACGATCCTGCAGTGCTGAAGAAGTTTCGCTCAATCGCGCCCGGAATCGTGCAAGTCGAATAGCGCACTACGCGGGAGTCAGCCCGAGCCCCGGCCCATCGGGAAGAATCAGTTTGCCCTGTCGAACCAGCACCCCGCGAAAAGGATCGTTCGCGATCAGCAGGTTGCCATCAAGGTCGGCATAATCCACCAGCGGCGAAAGATGCGCAGCCGCGGTCGAGCTGATCGAAGTGCAAACCATACAGCCCAGCATGGTTTTCATGCCAAGAGACTTGGCCACGTAGATCATGCGTAGAGCCTGCTGAATGCCGCCGCACTTATCGAGCTTCACATTTACGCCGTCATAGGCGTCGACAAGCTTAGGAATGGCACGAGGGCTGAGCGCAGCTTCGTCGGCGATGATGGGCAGATGCACCCGGCTGCGAACCCAGCGGGTTTCTTCCAGCATGTCGGCGGGCATCGGCTGCTCAATAAATTCCACGCCTTGGGTTTCCAGCCAGTTAATTTTGCGGACAGCCTCTTCTTTGTCCTTCCAGCCTTCATTGGCGTCGACCCGCAACGGCTTCTTGGTAACGCTGCGGACCGCGGCGATGGTCTCTTCATCGGTGTTCAAGCCGACTTTGATCTTGAGAACGGGAAAAGCTTCCGCTTCGAGAACTTTCTGGCGCGTCGTCTCGGGATTGTCAATGCCGATGGAAAACGTGGTGATGGGAGTTTCTGCCGGATCGAGGCCAAGCAGGCGGTACATTGGAGCATCCAGTTTCTTACCCACCCAGTCCAGCAAAGCGAGATCCAGCGCGGCCTTGGCGGCAAATTGCCCTTCGATTTTCTTTGACACTTCCGACATCACTTTTTCGAATTGCCACGGATTCGAGCTTTCGAGTGTTGGCGCAATGGACTCGATCGCCTTCTTCCCTTCTTCAGCGTTCTCGTGATAGCGGACAATGGGCGCTCCTTCGCCAAATCCGGTTATGCCGTCGGAGGTGAGGCGAACATGAATCGTGTCACGATAGGCGCTCGACGACATAGTCGTAGTCCAGGTGTGGCGGAGATTCAGACGCACAACGCTGGCTTCCCACCGGGACGAGCCGGAGTGCTCCGCAGCCAGGGCCGGTAACGGTTCGAGTTCAGCCAGGGCGCAGCCTGCGCCGACAGCACCGGCAGTCTTGATCCAATCGCGGCGGTTCATTTGATCCTCCTGCAGGCGACGAGAATCCGCGTCCACGGCTGATCGTCCAAGCGGCTAATTTGAACTCCGGGGTGGCCGTGGACGGTGTCGTGGATGAATTCCCCGCCGCCGATGAACATTCCGGTATGGGTGATGCTGGCGGGCGAAGAACCAAAGAAAAGCAGATCGCCAGCCTGCAGGTCCTTGCGGTCGATAGCGACCACGCCCTCCCAGGCAGCCTGAAGATCGGCGTCTCGCGGCATGTTGATGCCGCGACTGCGCACCAGCATCTGGGTGAAACCAGAGCAGTCGTAGCCGAAGCTGGAGCGGCCGCCCCATAAGTAAGTGATCCCGAGGAAACGTTTCGCCAAGTCGATCGATTCGGCGATGGTCAGCGGCTTGGGATCGCGAATGATGTCGCCACTCTGAATCCAAGCCGTGCCTAGATCGGGCAGGCGGACTTTGAGCCAGCGGCCGTCGTCGGCTGTAGCGTCGCCGATCAATTCCAGACGAGATTCGAACGGGGCCGTGATTACCGGCTTGTGCGCAGTAACATCGGTTTCGCGATAGAGATTCGCGGACAGGCTGTTGACCTGAACGGTTGGAGTAGAAGAGCCGTAATCGCCGGAGCCGTTCAGTTTACGCACCGTCGAGAGCTGAATCCAACCGGTGTATTGATCGGGGGTTCGGATCTTCGCCCAATCGCCACGGGATTCGAGCGTCGCCACGTCGGCGTCGTCCGACGCCGAGGAATACATGTTGGCGACTGGCACGATCACGACGGCATGATCCTGGGCACGTGAAAAGGCCGAAAAGAGAAGAACAACCGAGATAAATAACAATCGGGAATGTCTGCGGGTCATGAGTCACTCCGCCTGGATTGTTGTTATAAAAACAACGGCCCGGCGCTGATCTGCCGGGCCATGCGACATGCGATGAAGCCGCTCATCAGAATTGATAAATGAGCGCGAACTCCATCACACGGGGATTGTTCAGGGTCCGGGTGTAATTGCCGAAGGTGCTGGCAGAATCCCATTCATCCTGCATCGAGTACACGTCAAATCGCGCCGTGTTGGTCACGTTGAACACGCTCCAGCGGAACTGCAGCGTCTGGTGCTCGGTTTTCGGAATGTTCCAGTTCTTGGCCAGGTTCATGTCAACCTCAAGGAAACCATCGCCGCGAACCGGATTGCGAACGCCACTTTCGCCGGGGAAGGCGTAATCGAAGGCCTTGCTCGCTACAGCTGGGTTCTTGAACACATTAGGAATCCCATTAATCACTGTCGTCCCTGCGTCAATGGGGCTGCCGGTCAAATCCGACCAGCCCATTTCGTCCCAGTTGGTCGGCCAGACATAGCCTTGGAAGACGCTGACGTCGTAACCGGAAGTCCAACGGGTTGTGCCTCCAAGTTGCCACCCGCCAATGAAGGCATTCGCTAAACCGCCGGCGTTGCCGGCGATCGGCTTGCCATGACCGAAGGGCAACTCCGCGACGAAGTACCCGTTGATCTGGTGCCGCAGATCGAAATCGCTGGGCGCATACATTTGTTGCGGCGCCCAGGCATTGATGATGCTGTCGGTAAGGTAGTGAGCGCCGCGTTCCGCCTGCGACTCCAGATCGTTCGACTTGCTGTAGGTATAGTTGAAGCCAAACAGCACGCCGTGTGTCATCTGCTTATGCAGGCCAACCTCCAGCGCGTTGTAGTTGGAGTAACCGATGGAGCGCCAATCCCAAAGCGAGGAGTACTGGCTGTTGAAGAATGTGTCCGCGCCTGTAACCGGCGTGCTTGGAATGCCATCAAGATCCATGATCCAGGGAACGGTGGTCTCGTTATAGAGGCTGCCGCAGCCCTGGCTAAATGCGTCGTAGGTTGCCATCAGTAAATTCGATGTCGTGCCGCCGGTGGAGCAAAGGCTGTAGGAAGACTGTGGCGTCAGTATGTTCGTCCAGTAAGCAGCGGTTGGCCCCACCAGCGCGGGGGTGATGGCGCTTTCCGGAGTATTGGCGCGCTGCAATTGAGACATCCGCTTCGCGGCAGTGAAGTAGTCGATGCCGCTCTTTGAATCGACAAAATCCAGCGGCGCCGCGACATCATCCAGCACCAGCAAGTGATGCGCAAAATGGCCGACGTAACCCACCTCCAGCGTCATGCCACCCGGCAGTTGCCGTTGCACGGATAGATTTGCCGCGTACGAATAGGGCGTCCTGACCGACTGGTCGATGCCCCTGGCTATGGCATAAGAACCCAGCGGATAGGTGACCGGAAAAGTAGATGGTGGCGCTCCCGGCATGTATGTGGTGGGAATTGTATTCATGCTGGTGATGCGGGGTGCCTGGTTGATGGTTAATGTAGCCGCGGGATTGGACAGGTCGCTGGACAGTCCAAACGTCCCGCCGGCGTCATAATGCATGGCCAGCGCCGGGCCGAAGTTGTCGTAGTACATGCCGAATCCAGCGCGGACGGAGGTTTTACCGTCTCCCTGAGGGTCCCAAGCCAATCCCACGCGCGGAGCAAAGTTCAGATGCTGATTACTGTAGAGACCCGTTCTGCCCCAATGCGCCCCCGAGGGTTGAAAGGAGATGATCGGATCCTTGTTCGACGGAATGCCTTTCAGCATGTCGGCGGAACGTAGGTTAAACCAATCGCCCATGTTCACATTGGGCGTGACTTCCTGGCCGGAGGTTTCCGTGATTGGAGTCATGAGCTGATAGTTCAGCCCATAGGTGACCGACAACCGGCGCATGGCATGCCATGTGTCCTGGAAGAAGAAGCTATAGGTATCGGTAGACCAGTGCCTCGTAACTGGAGCGCCTTGGGCCATTGCGGTGGCATTAGTTAGGTTGGCGACACGATAGTTGTAGACGGCATCGACTTCACTGGCGATGCCCATCATGGCCGCTAGCGGGAAATCGTAAGCGTGGTTGAAGTCACCTGAGATTGCCGGACCATGGCCACAGCTGGGCCAACTTTGTCCAGTGGCGCAGCCGAAAGTCGGGTCCAGGGCATCATTCTTATTAGCAAACCCGCCGCTTTTGAGCCAGTCGGAGTTCAACAGCGCGTCGCTGAACGAGTTGCTCAGGTCGTAGCTGCCGCGGCGTACGAAAAGCAAATTTCCGCCGAACTGGAAGTTATGCGATCCCTTCATCCAGGTAACGGTGTCGACGAGATTGTGCACCGGAGCGGAAAAGCCACTTGAGTACACGGTGCCTTGATCCAGATCGCGCATGTAAACCCAAGGCTCGCTGGTGTTACCGGGAAGAGCCTGGCTTTGGTGGGTCAGGCCATAACGGATGTTGTTAATCCAATGCGGGCCGAAAATGCCAGTGTGACCGACAACGAATCCCTTGCTCACGTCGCTTAAGCTGTACTCGGGCGGCCTGCCGGGCAGGAACGGCGCACCGGGTTCAGGCACAGAGTGGTCATTGCGGCCGGCGAGGCGAAGGAATAGAGTGTGATTCCCATTGGCCGTCAGCTTGTAATCCAGCCGGCCGATCATCCAGTTGTCGGATTCTGGCGTGTTCGCGGCAAAGCGGTAACCGGCATAGTTCACAATGTTGCCCACGGTGAAATCATTGGGCAACGGATAAGTCTTCATGTAATTGAGCGCTACTGTGCTGGGACCGACGTGCAAAGGATCCATGATGCCGAGCTGGCCGGGACTAAGCGCATAGTATCCGGACTGGATCGGGTAGCTCGCGCCGCTCAGACCTTTCACCGTCATGCCCGGACACTGGGTGGGATCATCGCAGGCGTATTGAATGATTCCGTCACGCAGGGTTGCGCTGGGAATGGTTCGAACCTCGTCCGCCTGTGACGCGATCCGGTGGCCTTCATAATTGAAGAAAAAGAAGAGGCGGTCTTTCATGATCGGCCCACCGAAGGTTCCGCCGAATACATTGCGGACGAGGTGGGTGGGGGTATTGGGCTGCCCGTTGGCCAATTGCGAATTCTTCAGGAAATAATCATTCGCTTCGCCAACGGTATTGCGATTGAATTCGTACAGCGAACCGTGGAACTGGTTGGTTCCACCCTTTGTAGCCATGGCGATCTGCGCCCCGGCCGAGCGGCCTTCGCTGGCGCCGTAGTTTGAAGTGGTCACGCGGAATTCGTCGACCGAGAACTGGGTGGTCGGCAGAACGCCATAAAAGGCGTAACCATTGAACTCGTCATTAACGCTCACGCCATCCAGGGTGATGTTGTTCTGGTCGCTGCGTTCGCCGTTCACCGAGCCGGCGCGCGTATCGTAGCTGTCGGTCAGGATCTTGTCGCCGTTGTAAACCACGCCGGGCTGCAGGCTGAGCAGCAGTGGCATGTTTTCCGCCTGGATCGGGAGCTCTTCAATCTCGTTCGCGCCCATGGTGTGCCCGACGCTGGCGTCGGTTGTATTCACCTGGGCCGCTTCGGCAGTCACGGATACCACTTCAGAGACCGCTCCGACCTTCATCCGGGCGTTGGCCGTGGCCGGGAGATCGACCCGCAAAACCAGTCCGCTCTGCACATATTTTTGAAAACCTTGCGACTCTATCGTCAAGCTGTAGGTTCCGGGGAGCAAATCCACGAAGCTGTACACGCCGTCGGGGCCGCTTCGAGTGGAGCGAGTGAAATTGGTCTCGGAGTTCAGGACCGTCACTTGTGCGCCGCGAATGGCAGAGCCGGAAGGATCGGTCACCGTCCCATGCAGCGAGGTCAACGCCTGGCCCCAGGCCGCAATGGGGCACAAACCCAAGCAGAAAACTAGCAAGAGCAATGATTTTTTCATGAATTTACCCTCTCTGGATGCAGGGCCGGGACGCCCGAGCGCCGGTCCTTGAAGGTCAGCGGAAATCATCGGATGAGCCACGCGCGCAATTAGGCGCATCTTGAGCAGCCACTATATACAAACAATAAGCAGTCACTGTCAAGTACAAATATCACAAACTGAAACATTTGTTTCACACGAAAATGTTCGTGAATTGCTACAGCCGCGGACAAGTTTCGGCAGGAAGGAAGTAGTCACCGGCGGTGACCGGAACCGCCGGCGCTACATAAGGCGACACGATGAAAGTAGGTCCGGGATCTACTCCGGATACCAACGGAAGCCGTAGCGCTGTTCCTGATCAGCTTTCTTGAGGATCCGCAAGGTGCGCTCGCCCCGGAAATGAGCGCAAACGGTTAGCAAGACATTTGCAAAACTCATCGGCGCTGCATAGGAATTACTCAGGTAGGCTTCGACAGGGGTGAGAAAAACTTCATCGGAGAAGCGGGCGATTGGAGAAATGAAGGTATCGGTTAGACCCACACAATAAGCACCGGCAGAATGGGCCTCCTGCAACCCCTCGACGGTTTGGCGCAAGCCGCGCCCAAAGCTGATTGCGATGACAAGGTCCTGCTTGCCGCAGTTCCGGGCTGCGTGGGCACTGTGGCCAGGGGTGGTGGCCGCAATCGCCGGAAACCCCAGCACAGTGAGGCGGTACTCCAGGAAATCAGCCAAACTGACGGCTAGATCGCCGGCCAGAATGAGAATACGGCGCGCCTTATGGATTCTCCGCGCCAGAGCGATCACGCGCTTCATATCCAGCGTATTCCGCAACGCGTGCACATTGCGGATATCCTGCTCCAGGGCTTTATGTCCATGAGACAACAGGCTGGAATCGCTTCCCATGTGGGTGCGCATGCCATCCAACGGAGTCGCGCTCGCAATCGAGAGCTCGTGCAGATAGGTCTTGAATTCGCGATAGCTGCTGAAGCCCAAGCCCCGAACGATGCGGAGCACGGTGGCGGGATCGGTACGCAATTTGCCGGCTACGTCGCGAATCGGCAAAAGCACATAATCGCGAGGATGCTCCTGAATGGGGCGGATCAGTTCCCGGCGCTTTTTACTCAGCCCGCTGACACGCTCAGCGAAACTGGGGAGGTGCGGCCCAACGCCGTTCGTCGAAGAGGACCGTGGCATGGTGCATTCCCCCGGCGTGCGCGGAGAGGCCGGAAATGATCGCCCAAAAGCGGCGCCCCAGCATCACCTTGTTTCGAGAGCAAATCTGAAACGACCGCAGATATCGCAACAAATGTAACACAAGAGCGCCGCAAATTCACGGGACCGGATGGACTACATTCCGAGCCTGGCCGACTTCTTCTGGTCGGCGATCCAGTGGTCGATGCGTTGCTCCAGCACATCCAGCGGCAATGCTCCGGCCCCGAGAACCTCGTCGTGGAAGGCGCGTATGTCGAAATACGGGCCGAGCTCTTTCTTGGCGCGGTCGCAAAGCTCCAGAATCTTCAGTTGGCCGATTTTGTACCCGAGCGCCTGCCCCGGCCATGCAATGTAGCGATCGGTTTCGCTTTGCACATCGGGCTCGTCGGTATCCGAATGGGCATGGAAGAAATCGACAACCTGCTGGCGAGTCCACTTTTTGTAGTGAAAACCGGTGTCGACCACCAGGCGAATGGCGCGCAGCATTTCGTCCTGCAAGCGACCATAATCGCTGTACGGGTCCTGATAAAAGCCGACATCTTTTCCCAAGCGCTCGGAGTACAAAGCCCAACCCTCGACATACGCGATGAAAAATCCGTGCTGGCGAAAGGGAGGCAGGTCGGGCATCTCCTGGGCGATGGAAATTTGCATGTGATGACCTGGCACACCTTCGTGGTATGACGTCGATTCCACCGTAATCAACTTGCGGTGCTCGAAGTCACTGGTGTTGACCATGACATGTCCGGGCCGGGAGCCGTCCGGAGTTCCGGGGTTGTAGTGCGTGGCTGCCTGCTTTTCGCGGAATTCCTCGATGGGCCTGACCTCGAGCTTAGCTTTGGGAAGGCGGCCGAAGAGTTCGGGCAGCTTCTGCCACATCTGGTCAATGTGCTGTCGATATAAGTCCAGAATCTGTTCGCGGGAATGAGCGTAGAGCCGGTCGTGCAGTTTGGGGTCGTTGTCGATTGCGGAGTTCAGGCTCTTGATGTCGGAATAGCCAAGCTTCTGCGCGATGGCGAGCATCTGTGTCTCGATTTCGGCCACCTGCTTCAAGCCGAGCTGGTGAATTTCTTCGGGTGTCAGGTCGGTGGTGGTCACTTGCTTCACCGCCCACGCGTAGCGATCCGCGCCATCGGGTAAAGACCACACACCCGGTTCCGTCCTTCCTTTTGGTGCGTAATCTTCTTTGACAAACTTGATGAATTTCGCGTACGAGGGCAGTACCGACATTTGGATTTGTTCGATGACGGCATCGTGCAGCCGTCTTTGGTTCTCGGCGCTGATGCTGGAGGGGAACTTCTGCAACGGCTGGGCAAAGGGAGTTTTCTCGGCGGGCATGTCGGCGATCGCTTGCGCCTGGGTGACCACTTTTTCCAGCAGGAATTTGGGCGGCATCAGGCCATCGTGCATGCCCTTTTGCATTTGCTCCATCTCTTCCTGGAATACGCGGGGCACCTGCTTCAGGCGCGAGATGTAGTCCTCGTAATCTTTCACGTCTGTAAACGGCAGTAGAGTCACCAACTGAGGCAAGTGGAGATGAATGCCGGAGAATTGATTGACCGGCATTTCCCAAGGCTTGAATCGAGCCCCGTCTAACGTTCGCTGCAGTTCTCGCACCATGAGCGACTTATTGAGCGCTTCCTGATCGGGAAAACCGGTTGTGTCGATGGCTTCAAAGCGGGTGAGGAAGCGGCGGGTCTGCTCGAGATCGTCGTCAATGGCTTTTTGGGAGTTGTCATCCAGGCGGTCGTTGTAGCGCTTGTCGCCAATGATGGTGGCAAACTCGGGCGAGGTGCGCAGACGATATTCCCATTGTTCGGTAAGGAGATCGTTTAGCGCCTTGCGGCGGGCATCGAGGTCGGAGTTCGTGGACGTCTGCGCGAGCATCCCTCCCGCCAGGACTGTCGATAAAAATAACAACATGCCTATGAGTCGCATAGTTCCCCCGGAACTTGTTGTGTGAGTTCCTGATGTTACAGGCAGTGGGAAATGAGGGTCAAACGAGAAGGGCGGATTTTCGGTGCAAAGCGATTTCGGGCAGGTTCCATACAGCAATCACCCGATTCAAAGACACTTCTGCGCATCCCGATAATAAACACCGATGCGCCGCGATCCCAAATTTCTGCAAACCTTGCGCGAGGCCGCCCAGAAGGCGGCACGGGATCTCGAGACTCTCAAACTCAGCCAAGCCGAAACTAGCGGTGGAGTCACCAACCTGCGACGGGAACTACAAGGTTTATTGATACAAACTCATAAGCGGTTTGTCAGTGATGCCAAATCGATCGGCCACCAAGCTAAAGTATCGTCGGCCCGTCACAAAGGCGAGCTCGTCGAAATGAAAAAAACTGCCCGGGAAGCTGCTACTCGATTCCTTGATCGAAAGAACCGGGAACGGACAGAAGCTGGCTCGAAGTAGGTCTTCAGTCAGTGCTTACGCACCCCAGGATGCACTTCCAGCTCATCCCTTCTTACTTCTACCTATTTTCTCTCGGGTGCTCACCGGCGACTTCTTCTTCGACTTGGACTGATTGAATGCAATGGCAGCGCGAATAAGATTTTTCAAAGCCCGCGCACCGATCTTGTCGCCCTCGAACACGTCAATCGCCCGCCACTGGTTGCCTCCCAGGCCTGCGTTAAAAAGCTTGTCAGGGTCGGAGAGGCTTGCGCCGTGCGCAAAGGTTAGCTTCACTTTGTCTTTGAGGACAGTAGCGACCACGATGATTCCGTCGCGAGACCAGACCGGGCTGCCCATCCACTTCCATTCCTCGATGATTTCAGGATCGGCGCCGAGGACGGTGTTTCGGACGCCGGCTAACGTTTTGCCGCGAAAGTCGGTGAGCTTTGCGATCAGTTGATCGATTTTTGCGGAGGCGGAGTCCGCTGCTACGGGGTTCTTCATGCCAACTCCAGTTTTCTCGAGACCAGTTTACTTGTCCTGGCGTCGCGCCGCGAGCACGCAATCGAGACCGTAACCGGGGTTCTACAAGCGCGCAAGCTGAGGAAGGGCATCAAAGTGTGCGTCGAGTGCGAACAGAATGAGCGAGTGTTGCACGATCAGGGCAGCGATCCACATATCGTTGGTCGGGATGGGAGTGCCTTGCTTTCGCAGTTGCCGGTAAATCGCGGCGTGATGATAGGTCGTCTGCTCGTCCGCATACAGCACGCCAACACCAGGTTTCAGCGTCCACGCTTTCAGACTCGTACCGAGGCGCGAAATCCCCGCGCTGCATAGTAGGATTCCGCTCCGTTGTGATAGAGGAAAACCGTGTTGTAGCGGCGATCACAAAACAGTGCGCCGCCGAGTTCCCTGATGGCTAAAGGCGTTTTCACCCAGCTCGAGGTTTTGGTATCGAACTCGCCAAGTTGCTGCAGCTCTCGATATTGTTCTTCGCTTAGGAGTTCAACTCCCATGGCAGCAGCAAGGTCCATCGCGTTGTTTTTCGGTTTGTTTTCTTTTCTGGAGTCCAGCGCTTCCCGGTCGTAACAGAGACTTCGGCGACCCGCGGGACTTTGCGCTGAGCAGTCATAGAAGATGTATTCTCCGATCTTTTTATCGAGACCGACGACGTCCGGATCGCCGCCAGTTCGCTCCATCTCATGGAGTGACCATAACTTTTCAGGATTGACTTGCAGCCGGCCTTCGACTGCATCCCATGCCAGATCCTTATGGCGGTTCATGTTGGCCGCAAAACGGGATTTTAATGTTTTGAGGAGTTGTTCCTGCTGTTTGTTTGAAAGAGTTGACATATTTTCCACTTCAAGCGGCATCAAGCACCCGAAATCGGCCGTGAGTGAGCCCTTCTGCGATCCGGCGAGCCAGGGATTTCGGATCGGCAGTGTCGTCGCAAATCGGCGCCACAGTTCCCTCTTCGAAGCGCGCATAGAAATTCTTCATCATTTCGTAATCGGTAATCGCCCCTTCTTTTCGGGTGGACGCTCGCTGGGCGCATACTTCGAGGCTGGGCCGCAGGAGGACGAAATCGAAGGGCACTTCCTTCAGGATTTTCCGTGCCGTGACAACAAAGCTGGGTGGAATGGAAAAATCGATCAGAACTCGAAAACCGGAGCGTGCGAACG
>Ga0335078_10006058_pt1 | contig 17920 bp, 14 predicted proteins | sample Lox_Sample_32_FD_206711 | JGI IMG/M metagenome (GOLD analysis project Ga0335078, IMG submission 206711) | Soil microbial communities from Loxahatchee National Wildlife Refuge, Florida, United States - Lox_Sample_3.2 | ecosystem: Environmental > Terrestrial > Soil > Wetlands | place: USA... | reverse complement strand
GAATCCCTCGCCGCGCCGCCGCGCCGCCGCCAGCCAATCATCGTGTGCGCTTAATCGCGGAAAACGGCCATCAAGTACACACGATGATCCCGATACAAGAACGAGCGCGTGACCGGCGCAGATAACAGCAAGAAGCGTCGCGGTTGCCTCGGCAGCCGAAGATAGTGGACGTTTGGGTACATCCGAGTGTGCCTAAACGTCCACTATGTTGCGGGCCGTCAGGGCGCCACCCCGTTGAGCCTGGATAACAGCAACAAGCGGAGCGCGACCCTGGCGCGCGCGACCGCGGCGCGCGCGACCGCCCAGGCCGGGGTTCAGCCGGTGCCGTAACCGCTAAGCGGTTAGCGACGACGCGATGACGCGATGACGCGATGAGGGCGGTCAGCGCTCGTCCGCCGCCCCGCTCCGCGCGGTGAACGGCAGCACCAGCCGGGACTGGTGGCTGGCGTCGCGGTAGATCTTGTGCGTGACGGGGCGGCCCACCGGCAAGTGGAAGGCGTCCGGCGGGAGCAGCGCGTTGTGCTCGTCGGCGAGCGGCTCGTCGTTGGACAGCTCCAGAACGAGGCGGTGCCCGGGCAGGAAGGCCGCCGCGAACGGGTAGAGGCGCACCACGTACTCCTCGATAGTCCCCGGCTCGACAGGGACGGCGCGGGTGTGCGGGTGGTACGGGCTGCCCTCGGTCGTGCGCTCGTCGAGCTCGCGGTGCGAGGCCTTGAGGTAGCCGGTGGTAACCAGCTGGCGTGACCCGCCGGGCGCGGCGTCCCACAGCCGCAGGATGAAGTTCGTGTCGGCCGCGTCGATCTCCGCGAACAGGTGCGCGGCGCCCGCGCCGATCAGCTCAACGGGCGACTCGAACGGCCCGGTGCTCCAGCTGAGGATCTCGACCTTGTCGGTGACGGTGAGCGGCGCCTGGTAGAAGCCGTCAGGCGCGGCGTGCTCCGCGCCCATCGGCTCGGGCTCGAACGAGAGCTTGCGGCGCGGCCGCAGGTACAGCGGCCGGTACGCCACGTCCGTCGGCGGCCACTGCGCCCCGGTGACATGCTTCCTTGTGCCCTCGACGAAGACCGAGACCGCAGGCGAGTCCATCACCCCGTTGTCGACGCCCTTGAGCCAGTAGTCATACCAGCGGAACATCGCCTCGTGCTCCTCCACCCAGGGGCGCGACTGCATCGGCGGGTAGGGGCCGATGTCGAGACTCTTGGGGCACTTGAGGGCGTTGAATAGCTCGATGGTGCCGTCGACCGTCCAGCCGCGTCCCTGGTTGATCTGCAGGTAGACGGGGATGTCGATGTTCGCGGCGAGGTCGACGGGGTTGCGCTCCTCGTACCAGTCGCCGTCGAGCTCGTTCAGCACGATGTCGAACCAGGCCTCGTGGTGCTTCGGGTAGTTCAGCACGTGGACGAGGTTCGGCCAGGCGGCCACGTCCGGGTCCGCCAGGCGCGCGGCGATCCTCTGCCTGATCTCCTCGGCGGAAAACGCCTCCAGCATGCGGGACCTGACCCGGTCGGTGAACGCCCAGCCGGAGTCGCCGCCGCGACCCTCGCGGGCGGCACGGGGCATGAGCCACATGACGCCGCCATGGTAGGTGGTCTCGTAGAAGTCGTAGTGGCCGCCGCTGACGAAGATCGCCTTGAGGTGCGGCGGGCGCTCGGCGGCGGCGAGCACCTGCATGGAGCCGTAGTAGGAGATGCCGGTCATGCCGACGTTGCCGTCGCACCACGGCTGGGCGGCGACCCACTCGATGAAGTCGAACGCGTCCTGCCCGAGCGAGACGCCGCCGGCGTTGTAGTTGCCGATATGCGCGCCGTCGGACCCGCCGGAGCCGCGCACGTCGCCGATGACGTGCACGTAGCCCTCGCCCACCACGCGCGCGATGTCGCCCGCCTCGATGCAGCCGTCCCACATCGGGCTCGGGCGGCGCTGCGGCGGCATGGTCAGCGCGAGTGCCTGCAGCTCCTTGCCGTATGGGCTCAGCGCCACCAGCGCCGGGCGCGGCTCGCCGGTAACGTCGCAGTACGCGTCGGCCACCAGGGTGACCCCGTCCCGCATAGGAACCCGGAGGTCCTTACGGACGGCGATCTTCCGCCCGCCCGCGTCAAGCGTCTGGAAGTCAGCCATGCCTGCCTTGCCCCTTGCCCTGGTCGAAGTGCGTGCGGTACCCGTGCATCGAGGTGAAGAATGGCGACGGCTCGAGCGCCGGGTCGCCCTGGTAACCGACCTCGAAGGCGACAGGGGCGAACGGGGAGTACGGCGACGCCGTCTCCCGCAGGCCGGCGCACAGGCAGTCGCGCGCCGCCGCGCCCACCAGGCCCTCAATGTCGAGGCTCTCCCGCAGGGCCGACCTGGCCTGCTCGGCGTCGAGTTCCACGCCAGCGGAGAGCCCGTTGCCGTGCCGGTACGGATGCCCCAGGTAGAGACGCTCCGGACGGACCTCGTCGCGCAGGTACTCCAGGCTCGCGCGGTAGAGAGAAGGGTCCATGTAACTGGGGAAGCCGTTGGCCGCGCCGTGGATCTGGACCGCGTCGCCGGCGAAGACCGACCGCTGGCCGTCGAGCAGGTAGCCGACCGAGCCGGCGGTGTGGCCGGGCAGGTGGTGCACGGAAACGGTGACGCCGCCGCCGAGCGGGATGACCTCGCCGCCGGTGACCAGCACCGCCGGCTCCAGCTCGCCGGAGATGACGGCAAGCGCCGCCGCCGCCACCCGTGCGGCGCCGTCGGCGTCCCGCAGGTACCGCCCCCGGCCGGCCAGGTACTCATCCACGTGGGCCCGCCGCGAGCGCAGCAGCGGCGCGTCGGCCGCACCGATAACCACCTGCGCGCGGCCGCCCGTCAGCTCCCGCAGCGCGTACGCCCCGCCAACGTGGTCGATGTGGCCGTGGGTCAGCAGGATCCAGCGCACGTCCGCGATGCGGCGGCCGAGTGCCGCGAGCGCGGGGGCCATGCCCTCGGCCGGCGAAGACGCGATCCCGCTGTCCACGATGGCCGGCTCTGGCGCGTCGATGAAGAAGGTGTAGAGGCTGAACCGGCCCCATGGCGAGGCCAGGGGATAGACCTTCACTTCTTGCGTCATGGCTGTCCTTCCCAGCTCGGCTCCCGGTCAACTGCCGGCTCCCGGCCAACTGCCGGCCGGCTGCCAACTGCCGGCCCGCTGCCGGCTTCCGGCCGGTTTTCATTCGGCTGCCGGCGAGCGCCTGCCGAGGAAGGCGGCCGTCTCCGCGAACACCAGGGAGAACTCGGGTATCCAGCAGAAGTGCTGCACGAACCCGTGCCCGGCGCCGGCGTAGCGGCTCACCACGGCATCCACGCCGGCGGAGCGCAGCCGCTGCCCGTACAGCTCGCCCTCGTCGCGCAGCGGGTCGTACTCGGCCGTGATGATGAGGGCGGGCGGCAGCCCGCCGAGGTCGCCCCGCTTGATCGGGGACACGAGCGGGTCCGCAGGGTCCGCGCCGCTGTTGATGTAAAAGGCGTTGAACGGCTTAAGCCCCGCGGTCTCGAGTCCGTAACCGACGGCGTTCGACCGCAGCGACGCGTACCGGCCAACGTCGAAGTCCAGGTCGAGTGAGGGGTAGAAGAGCACCTGGTGCGTGATGCCGCGGAACCCGTCGTCGCGGGCAAGCGCGGCGACGGCGGCGGCGAAGTTGCCGCCCGAGCTGTCGCCGGCGACCGCGAGGGTCACCCCGTCCCACCCCAGGCTCGCGCCGTGCGCGAAAGCCCACCTGACCACCCCGTAGCAGTCCCGCAGCCCGGCCGGGTACAAGGCCTCGGGCGCCAGCCGGTAGCCGACGGAGATGACCCTGCACCCGGTCGCCTGCGCCAGCGACCGCGCGACCTGGTCGTGCGTGTCCAGGCTGCCGAGGAAGAACGCGCCGCCGTGAAAGTACACGAGCAGGCCGTACGAGGCGGCGGAAGCCGGCGTGTAGACCCGCACCGGCACCCCGCCGTCCGGCGTGACCGCGACCGTGTCCTCGACCGAGTGCAGCGGGAGACGGTCCCCGGCCGGCAGAACGTGTGCGGCCTCGGCCGCCCGCAGCGCGGCCGGGTCGACCGGTCCCCCGGGCGGAGCGGCCCGGGCGGGCCTGGCGGCCCGGGCAGAGTCGGCAGCGAGCACGGCAGCGATCTCGGGATGCAGCGGCATGACCAGGGACCTACCGCTGCCCGGGGAAGGCCGACTCCACCGCGTCGGCCTGCCAGCCCCGGCGGGAGATGCGCTGCAGGTGGTCGGTGACGGGCTTGCGCGTGGCCTGGTAAAGCGCCAGCGCGGACGGAACCGAGTCCGCCGAAGCCAGCGCGAGTGCCAGCGCGCCTGCGTCCGCGATCGCCGAGTTGGCACCCTGCCCCTGGTGGTGCAGCATCGCGTGCGCCGCGTCACCGAGCAGCGCGACCGACCCGGTGTGCCACGAAGCGACCGGGTCGATGTCGTAGATCGACCGGCTGGTCACCTGGGCGAGGTCGAGGTCACGCGCGACCTTAACGATCCGCGGGTCGAAGCCGTCGAGCAGCGACACGAGGTAGTCGTTGCTGACCTGGGGAGCCCAGGAGTCGTCATCGGACGGTGCGGTGATGTCGTAGGACAGCTGGCCCCGGTGGCGCAGCGGCAGGTTGTAGGCGATCGTGCCGTTACGCCCCATGTAGAAGCGCGGGTTGTCGTCGGTGACCAGGCCGTGGGCGTTGGCGGCGGTGATCACCGCGCGGTACGCGTGCTCCCTGGCGAACACCGGCTGAGCGTCGGTGAACAGCTCACGGCGTACCACCGAGCGGATGCCGTCCGCCCCGATCACCAGGTCCGCGCTGACCGTCGCACCGCCCGCGAAGGAAAGCGTCGCGGCCGGGCCGCGATCGGCGATGCCCGTCAGCTTGCACCCGAGGTGCACCATCTCCCGGGGAAGAGCGCCGAGCAGCGCGTCGATGAAGTCGCCGCGGTGGATGATGCGGGCCTGGTTCGGCTGCGCGTAGTCACCGATGCCCGGCCACTCCTCCCTGGCGAGCACGTGGCCGCCGTCACCGCTCAGGATCTCCAGGTAGTCGCTCGGCGAGCTCACCGCGGCGATCGCGTCGAAGATGCCCCACTCACGGAACAGCTCGACCGTCGCTGGGCGCAGCCCGATGCCGGCGCCGACCTGGCCGGTCTCTGGTGCCTGCTCGTACACGTGCACGTTGCCCGCGCCCGCGCGGCGCAGCGCGATGGCCGCGGCCGCGCCGCCGTAGCCGCCGCCGACGATCGCGATGCGAAGGTTCTCCAGCGCTGAGGCCTGCATAAGAAACTCCTCGGTGCTCAGTTCCTGATGGTGAGGAAGTCGGCGGGGTCATCGGCGAGCAGCCGCCTGATCGCGGTCGCGGAAAGGCCGGCCTCGGCAAGGTCCGGGATGAGCTGCTCGAAGATGTAGTTCACCGTGTGGCCCCGCACGCCGGGCCAGCCGAGCGGGCTGCAGTTGGCGTCGGCCGACACCAGCGCCTTGCCTGGGTAATCACTCATGAAGGACAGGAGGTGGTTCAGCCGGTCCTTGCGCGGCCGTGCCCAGAACGGCGGGTCCGCCAGCTCGGTCTCGTAGCCGAAGGTGTCGAAGCCGACCCGGCCGCCCTGCGCGGCGATCCAGCCGTGCCGCGTCTTGTCGTGGTTCACGCCGTCGTCGGCGTGGCCGAACAGCACCCGGTCGAGCGGCAGGCCCTCCTCGTTGAATATGGCCACGGCGGGCTCGGCGTCGATGGCGAGGTGGGTCAGCACCGGCACGCCGGCGGTGACGGCGGCGCGGGCGGCGGCACGGTAGATCTTCTTGTCAAGCGCAGTCATCCGCCCGCCGCGGCTCACCCCGACCTTGATGACGCCGGCGCGGGCGCCGGATGACCCGATGCCGACGGCGATCTCGTGGGTGAACTGCGCCGTCAGGTACTCCACGCTGGCCCGCGCGAAGAACGGCAGCGCGGTGTCGCCGCCGACGAACCCGGTGCAGGCGACGATGTGCACCCCGGTCTTGGCGGACAGCGACCTGTAGTAGTCGACGTCCCGGCCGTTGCAGATCCCGGTCGCGTCGACGAACGTGCCACCGCCGTGACGATGGAATGCGCGCAGCTTCGGCACGGTCTCCGCGTACCGCTCCTCCGGGGTCTTCCACCACCGCGTGTCCAGCTCGGAGCCGGGCATGCCGTACCCGATGTGCTCGTGGACCGCCACGATGCCCAGTTCCTCGGCCGCGACCGGGCCGAGCACGGTGTTCACTTTCGACACAACACTCACCTTCGGGAAGTCAGCGCGCCGGCAGCAGCTCGCGCGGGTTGTCCACCAGGATTCGCCTGATGTCCGCGCCGTCGGTCCCCTGCCCCGCGAGCAGCGGGATGAAGGCAGACAGGAGGTAACTGAACGGACGGTGGTTCCCCCGTTCACCCACGGACTTCCCCGTCGCGCTGACGGACAGCAGGACCCGGTCACCGTGCCCGGCCCCGGTCAGCTCGGCCACAAGCGCCACGCGCTCGCCGTCGGTGACGTGGTCGTCGTCCGCCGCCCCCACGTGGTCAAGCGCGACGTAGGCGCCGCGCCGTGCGATCTCGCGGTGCGCGCCCGCGGCGACCGCGTCGCGCCGGTCGAGCCCGCCGACGACGACGCGGCCGGCCGGCAGCCTCTCGTCAAGCACGATCTCCAGGTCGCCTACGGCGTCGCTGCCGTAGCGGACGGAGAGCGCGGCCCCGGTGCCGAGCGCGGCCCGCGCCGCGCCGCGCAGCAGGCTCTCGTCGGTCGCCGTCCGGCCCGCGCGGCTCGCGGCGGTGGCCACCAGGCCGGCCGCGCCGCGCCGCTCCGCCCGTGGCACCACCATGCCCTCGGTGACCTCCCTGGCAAAGAGGTCCGCGAACTTCTCCGCGGGCCACGGCGTCGGGGGATTGGTCTGCGGGGTCAGGAAGTAGCCGCCGAGCATCTCCTGCGGTCCCATGCCCGTCGACGCGACGATGTGCACGCCGGTCGACCTGGATAGCGCCTCGTACAGCGGCAGGTCGCGGCCGTGGCACATCCCGGTGCTGTCGACGATCGTCCCGCCGCCGTGCGCACGGTAGTCCGTCAGCTTCGCGGCGAGGGTCTCGAAGACCTCGGCGCGGTCGAGGCGGATGTCGAACGCGTACTCCGCACCGGGCAGCACGGAAAGCAGCGCCTCATGGACAGAGACGACCCCGAGCTCGCCGGCAGGCACCGGCCCGAGAACGGTGTTGACCATGCCGTTTTCTGCCGTCATGCGTCAGGCCAGCTCGGGGTGGAGCGGATCGGCAAGCGACTCAGGCGCCGGCTCCGCGGCGTGCTTGATGCCGTGCAGCCCGATGACCGTGATCGCCGCGGCGGCGAGGCAGGCGATTCCCGCGACGAGCCAGGCGAGGTGGAAGCCGCTGCCGAGGGCGTCCACCGCCACCAGCTGCGCAGGCGTGCCCGCGGGCAGCACGCTGGCGACCGCCAGCGGGCCGCCGCCGTGCGCCAGCCCCATCAGCTGGCCGGCCTTGGCGGCCGGCAGGCGGGCGGCGATGGGCCCGAGCCCGGCGAGCATCCTGCTCGCGGCGCTCGACAGGGCGACCGCGCCCGCGATGATCGGGCCGAGCGCGAAGCCGAGGTCGCGCAGCATGTTGGTCGTCGCGCTCGCCATGCCGGCCAGGTGAAGCGGCACGGTGTTCATGGCGACCGCGGTGAACGACGCCACGCTGAGGGCGAAGCCGACGCCGATGAGCGCGTCGGGCAGGATGAAGTTCGCCATCGACTGGTCGCGCGCGACCAGCCGCAGGCACAGCAGCGACCCCGCGCCCATCAGCGTGAACCCGCCCGCGAGCATGATCGTGGGGTTGACCGAGCGTAGCGCCCTGGAGATCACAGGGACAAGGAAAAAGGCGGGGCCCTGCAGGAACAGGAACGCAAGCGCGATCTTCATCGGATCCTGGCGCTGCACCGCGCCGATCCATATCGACGTGGAGAACCCGGCGCTGAGGAAGCCGAACATGCCGAGCACGGTCACCAGGGAGGTCACCGCGAATGCGCGGTTACGAAACAGCCTCAGCTCCAGGATCGGCGTCCTGGCCCGGGCCTCGACGGCCACGAACGTCCCAAGCAGAGCAGCGCCCGCGACGAACGACCACACGACGTAGGGCTTGCCCCACCCGGCCGCCGAGCCCTGGATGGCCGCGAACATCATCAGCAGCAGGCCGGCCGCGAAGGCGACCTGACCTGGGACGTCGAGACCGCGCCCCTCGGGCGCGGCAGACTCCTCAGAGACCAGCCTGGTGACCACCGCCGCGATCACGGCGAGGCCGGCCAGGATCCAGAACGGAGTGTGCCAGTCGCCCGCCTTGGCGAACGCGCCGCCGAAGGTGGGCGCGATGACGGCCGCTCCGCCCAGGCAGCCCGACCAGAGCGCGATGGACCGCGCCCGCACGGCGGGCGTGTGCGAGACGGCCGTGATCAGCGCAAGCGTCCCCGGGTACATCGCGCCCGCGCCGAGGCCGTTGATCGCCGCGCCGGCCCACAGCGTCTGGACGTTCGGTGCGAGCGCGCAGACGGCCGCGCCAACGGCCAGCACCACGGCGCCCGCCATGACGAGCCTGCGCCGCCCGAACAGGTCGCCGAGCACGCCGAAGGTGAACTCGAAGATCACGACGGTCACCTGGAAGGCGGCCGTGATCCAGGTCAGCTGGGATCCCTGGGTGTGCAGGCTCTGCTGGAACAGCCCGTTGAGTGACACCGGCATCGCGTTCGCGATCTGCGCGATCAGCACCGCGATGCAGGCGGCGGCCAGCGTGCCGGCGTGCGCCCGCGCGCGGACCGTGACCCCGGGGAGCCGGGTAGCGGGCGCCATGGCCCTGTTGTCGTTGACGGACATCTTTCTTCTCCGTGGCCGATGTGGAGGAGCACGGTCGCCGGATGGTCGACAGCGACGGAGTCGTGGCGGACGCAACCCTGGGTAAGCCGCGCCACGCGCCGTGATGTGTAGGAAAACATTTCGCTATACATCATGTCAAGATCTATAGCGTCATGTTTTATAACTTGACATCAAGACAATAAAACGGGCAGGGTGGCGGCGGCGTCGAGCAGGAGCCGCCGCAGCCAGGCGACGAAGCGGTCGTCGGACAGCCGCGGGTTCCAGACCATGTCGATCCCCAGGCCGGGAACAGGGAACGGGAACTCCTCGACGCGCAGGCCGAACTGGCCCCGCAGCACCGTGGCCACGCGGCGGCGGTTCACGGCGACCCCTCCCGACGAGGCGGCCAGGTACGGGAGCAGCAGGCTGTCCGACACGAGCTGCCGCACCGTGTAGCGCGCACGGTGCTCGTCGAGGACGCTGTACGGCAGCAGCCGCCGGGGCGAGGCGTCGAAGGCGACGTGCGGCAGCGTCGTGAGCAGCTCCAGGGCGGTCGCGTCGGCCGGGGCGCCGGGCGTCGCGACGACCACCCAGCGGTCGTCGTACAGGCGCTCGCGCGGGAACGGTGAGGCGAAACCCTCCGCGAGCAGGACGACGTCAAGACCCTCCTCGGTGAACAGGGCGTCGAGCCCCTCCCCGGTGAGCAGCGAGCCGTACGGGATGGTGATGGTGCGCACGCGCAGCGTCGCCCGTGGAGCGCGCACGGCGAGCAGCCGGGCGACGCTGCCGCCGATCACGAAGGCCGTGCTCGTGGTCATCGCGATGGTGACCACCCGCTGGTCGACGGCCGGGTCGAAGCCAGGGAAGTCGACGACGCGGGCGGTCTGGTACAGGGCCTGCCTGAGCGGGCCGGCGAGCTCGGCGGCCCGCGGGGTCAGCACCATCCTGCTCCCCTGGCGGACGAGGACCTCGTCGCCGAGGAGGCGGCGGATCCGGATAAGCGCATGGCTCATCGCCGGCTGGGTCAGGCCCACCCGGGCTGCCGCCTTGGTCACCGACCGCTCCTCGACCAGCGCCAGCAGCGGCACGAGGAGGTTGAGGTTGACGGAGGCGAGCCTGGCCAGTTCCGAGCCGGGGGCAGGCGGCTCGTCGCCCCCCGTCGCTGCGCTCATCGCGCGCAATCTTACGCCGCGACCTCGCCGGCCCGGCTCGTCATTCCTGGTCGAGCACGATCCTCATGCCGGCACCACCTCGAGGACGGGGAGCCGGTCGATGCTCCTGGTGATGTTGCTAGGGACCCGGGTCTCCGGGCCGGTGACCAGGCGCTCCACCCGGCGAGCGAGCGCGCCGATGATCGCGTGGGCCTCGAGGCGGGCCAGCCCCTGCCCGGCGCAGCCGTGCCTGCCGTAGCCGAAGCTGAGCTGGTCGACCGGGTTGCGCTCGACAAGGAAGGCGTCGGGGTTGTCGTAGTGGCGCGGGTCGCGGTTGCCCGCGCCGAACAGGATCGCCAGCTGTGCGCCGGCCGGCACCACGGCGCCGTCGATCTCCACGTCCCGCGTCACCCGCCGGCCCCAGGCGTGCACGGGCGACCAGAACCTGAGCACCTCGTTGAACGCGGCAGGGACCAGCGCCGGGTCCTTGCGCACCAGCGCCAGCTGGTCGGGGTGCGCCGCGAATAGCGCGACGACGTTGCCGATCGCGGCGATCGTCGTGTCGACGCCGGCGCCGAGGTACTGGTGGATGATGCGGCCCGCCGTGTTCGCGGGGATGTCACCGCGGGCCTGCGCGTCGAAGATGCCGCGGCCCACCGAGCCGGGCGCGAGGTCCTCGGCGGCGACGCTGGCACACCAGCCGTAAAGCTCGCCGGCGACAGGGAAGCTCTCGGCGGTGCGCCGGTTCATCGGGCCGATCACCTCCATCGCGGCCTGCCCCCAGCGCAGCATGTTGCCGCGGGCATGGCCGGTGAAGCCGATCAGGTCGGCGACGACCTCGAGCGGGAAGGCGCGCGCGAGTGAGTCGATCGCGTCGAATGAACCCGCTCCGACCAGGTCGGCGACCAGCCGGTCGGCCTTGGCGTCGACCTGTTCCCGCAGCTCGCGCAGGGCACGGGGCGTGAGGTTTGCCATGAGCGTGGCGCGGAGCTTGGCGTGAGCCGGGGGGTCGGAGGCGAGCGACGTGCCCGCAAGCGCCTCGTTCACCATCGGGTTGAACCCGATCGACGCCGACGAGAACGTCTCCCAGTCCACCAGCGCGTCGCGGATGGCGTCGTACCTGGTGAGGACGTAGACGTCGTTCCCTGGCAGGTAGACGACGCCGCCGGCCTCACGGAGCAGGGCATAGGCCGGATAGGGGTCGACAAGCACCTCATCGGCGAAGAGGTCGACGGCGGAGCTCTTCTGGGCTGCGGCAGCCATGGGTCACCTCGGGGCTGGTAGGTGGCTCCCAGTGAAGCCGCCGTCCCGGCCATTATGCAACTGCATGTTTTGCATAAGTAACATGCACATCCTGCATATAGCTGCCTGCCCGGCGCCGGAGCGCGGGACCGCCAGCCAGCGCCGCGCGGCGGTATCCGCGCCCCGCTTAAGATGGTCCGCATGGCAGGACTGCGGAAGGCCCAGAAGGAAATGACCCGCCGCCTGCTGCTGTCGACGGCGCTCGGCCTGTTCCAGGAGAAGGGCTACGCCGCCACCACGATCGATGAGATCGCCGCCGCCGCGGGCACCACCCGGGTGACGTTCTACGCGTACTTCCCGTCCCGCGCGGACCTGATGAAGGCGCTGATCGGCGAGCTCAACGAGCTGCTCGGCCGCACCGAGACGCCAACAGGCGGGTCGACGGCGCGTGCCCTCGTCGACATCGTGGCCGAGGGCGACCCGGCGCGGATCGCGGCGTGGCTGCGGGACACCGCGGCCAGCTGGGACGCGATCCGCCCGTATACCAAGGCGGCGTTCGAGGCGGCGGCGGTCGACCCGGAGATCCGCGCGCTGCTCGACGAGTGGCTCGACCAGGCGACGGGCGACATCCGCGAGGGGCTCGACAAGGCCGGCCGCTTCCCGCCGGAGACCCGCCGCCTGCGCAGCGTGCTGGCGATCACGGAGCTTGACCACCTGGCACGCAACTGGACGCCTGGCCGCTGGGGCGCGGACGTGGAGTCCATGCTCGGCGTGCTGAGCGCCTCCTGGATCGCCCTGCTGGCCGGCGACACCGCCGGGGGCGAGTAGTCCTGACGGCCGGGATCAGCCGCTCCCGTTCTGGACAGCAGAGAGTCTTCAAGAAACCAGGCATTCCGAACGGACGCGTGTGCTGCCTCCAGCCGCCCCCGGTGACCGCGCGGCAGGTCGCGGGCCGCCGGTGCGCTTCTTGCGGTGTTAACGACGCTATAACGAAATTACTAACTTAATCCACCCTCAATCCCCGCCCTAGCGTGGCTTAACCCGACGGCCTACGCTGATGGCTGTATACCGCGTTTCCGGTGGGTGGGGGGACCTTATGTTGGGCAGCTTTGATCTTCCGGTTCGCCCCCGCCGGGGGAGCCTCCGGTGATCAAGGACCTGCGGGCGGGTGACCCGGCGGTGGTCGGGCCGTACAAGCTGCTCGGGCGGCTCGGCGCCGGCGGCATGGGCGAGGTCTACCTCGGGAAGTCGCCGGGCGGGCGGCTCGTGGCGATCAAGCTGATCCGGCCCGACCTGGCCGAAGAGCGCGGCTTCCGTTCCCGGTTCGCCAGTGAGATCGCGGCCGCGCGGAACGTCAGCGGCATCTACACCGCGGCCGTCGTCGACGCCGACTCCGACGCGGAGCTGCCCTGGATGGCCACCGTCTACGTGCCAGGCCCGTCGCTGACCGACGCGGTGGAAGACAACGGCCCGTTGCCGGTCGACTCCGTGCTCGCCCTGGCGGCCGGCCTGGCCGAGGCGCTGCAGGCCATCCACCGGGCCGGCCTGGTGCACCGGGACCTCAAGCCATCCAACGTGCTGCTCGCGGCCGACGGACCGCGGGTGATCGACTTCGGCATCTCGCTGGCGCTCGAACGGTCGATGATGACCGCGACCGGCATGGTGATGGGCTCGCCAGGGTTCATGTCACCGGAGCAGGCCAAGGGCCAGCGGGAGGTCGGCGCGCCGACGGACGTGTTCAGCCTCGGCGCCGTGCTTGCGTTCGCGGCGACGGGAAGCGGCCCGTTCGGCACCGGCCCGACCCCGGCGCTGCTCTACCGGGTGGTGAGCGAGCCGCCCGACCTCACCGGGGTTCCCGACCGGCTCAGCGTGCTGATCGGACGGTGCCTGGCCAAGGACCCCGCCGAGCGCCCCACGCCGACCGAGATCCTCACCACGCTCGGCGACGACGTCGACGTGCTCACCGGGGAGTGGCTGCCGCCGGTCATCGCCGAGTCGATGAGCCGTTACAGCCCCGCGACGCAGACCCCGCTGCCGCCCGCGCTCAAGGAGCAGGCCCAGTCGCAGCCGGCGGCCGCGGCGGCCGCCGCACCCGCGGTGGCGGCCGCTGCCGGGGCCCCGGGGCCGGCTTCCGCTGTGCCGGCTGCCGATGTGGCTGCTTCCCCCGTGCCGACGACGCCGGCGCCGTACCTCCCCGGCCCGGCCGCCTCCGGCGCGATCGGCTATGAGCCGACCACCCTCGAGCCGGCCGTCGGGGCGCCGGGCGCCACGGCGCCGGTCTCCGCCACGCGGGTCGAGCAGGTACTGCCGGACACGTCCCTCGTCCCGGTCTCTGGCCCGCTCGTTATCGGCCGGAACGCCGGCGGCAGCGTTCCCCCGCTGCCGCCGCGCAGGCCGCCGTCGCAGGGGCGCGGGCGCCGGTGGGCCTGGCTGCTCACGGCCGCCGCGGCGGTGGCAATCGTCGCGGTGGCGGCGGTCCTGCTCATGTCGCACAAGCCGGGTGCGGGCAAGGGCGGCGGCGGCGCGACCGCGTCGCTTGCCGGCGACGCGACGCAGCCCGCGGCGAGCCCGACGACCAGTTCGCCGTCGCCAACGCCGACCGCGTCGCCCACAGCGACGCCGACGGCAACCACCGCGTCACCCTCGTACACCCCGGTCACGCAGCCGTCCACGACCGTCCGGAGCTCGTCGCCGACGTCGACGCCGACCAAGACGACATCGCCGACCACCAGCCCGACCACGAGCCCGACGTCGCCGACCACCAGCCCCACGACGAGCCCGACCACGTCGCCGACCACCAGCCCGACCACGAGCCCGACGACGTCGCCGACCACCACCACGTCGGCCTCCCCGGCGGCCAGCTAGGGGTGGCTAATAGGGGCCCCACCTGGTCATGTCGAGCACGATCGGCACCATCACCACCATCAGCCTGATGTCCTGCGACATCGGGCCGGTGAAGGTGACCGAGTAGTGGTCGGACGAGGTGAGCAGCTCCTTGCCGAGACCCGCCCACGTCTTGCGGACCCGCGCGTACCGCTCGCCTTGCGGCCCGGTGATGACGATCTGCTTCACGGCCAGGTCGCCGACCGCCTGCCCGGTGAGCTGGCCGGCCTCATCGAGCAGGGTGTAATGGCGCCGCGTCTCGCCGATCTGGATCCGACCGATCAGCCGGCCGTCCGGGTCGGTAACGTCGGCGAGCCAGTCGCTGTCCCGCTTCACCAAGGTGAGCAGCGGCTCGCCCGCGGCGGACCGCACGCCGATGACCCGCGTCCGCGGCACGAGGCCCGCCATGGTCTGCAGCGCGGACCGCGGCGCGGTCTCCGCGGCGACGGCGAGCAGCGTCCTGCCAGCGTCGAAGATGTCATAGCGCGCGCGGCCGGGCAGGACCCTCGCAGGCTGGCGGATCCGCAATTCCTTGACTGCGAAGGGGTCCCTCATAACGTCAAGTCTACGGTCAATTCCGCGGCCCGCCCGGGCAGCGCGGAAACGGGGAGCGGGCCACGTGCCGTAAATCCCGGCTAATTCGCCTCATCGCGGCAGCCCAGGTCATGATCACGAAGGATCGTTAGCGCCATGGGCCAGAAATCCCTTCGTGATCATGAACGATTTCGTTATCACGGCACTGCCTGGGTAATTCCTTTACCGGTTGATTGCCGGGCGCCAGACGAGACAGTCGATTTGCCCGCCAATGCTCGCCAAGGAGCCATGACCATGAGTGACAGCTGGGATGTCGTCGACCTGCTCGCGGAGATCGCGGACGTGGGCCGCGACCCGGTGCGCGGCGGCTACTCGCGGCATGTGTTCGAGCCGGCCGAGCTGGAGCTGCGGGCCTGGTTCACCCGGCGCGCCGCGGCGCTCGGCCTGGCCGTCGCGCCCGACAGGAACGGCAACATCTGGGCGCACTGGGGCGAGCCTGGGCCAGGCACCGTGGGCACCGGGAGCCACCTCGACTCGGTGCCAGGCGGCGGCGCGCTCGACGGCCCGCTCGGCGTGGCGTCCGCGCTGTCGGCGGTCGCCCGGCTGCGGGAACGCGGCTTCGTCCCTGCCAGGCCGGTGGCCGTGATCGCGTTCGCCGAGGAGGAGGGATCCAGGTTCGGCATCGCCTGCCTCGGCTCGAAGCTGATGACCGGCGCACTCGACCCGGCCGCCATCGCTGCGCTGGCCGACGCCGGCGGCGTCACGTTCGCCCAGGCTGCCGTCGCGGCCGGGGTGGACCCGGCCGGGATCGGCCGGGACGACGCGCGCCTCGCCTCGCTCGGCGTCTTCGTCGAGCTGCACGTGGAACAGGGCCGCGCGCTTGCGGACGCCGGCGCTCCTGTCGCGGTCGCGTCGGCGATCCTGGCGCACGGCCGCTGGCGGCTGACGTTCACCGGGGAGGGCAACCATGCGGGCGCCACCCCGATGGCGGGTCGCAGGGACCCGCTGGTGGCGGCGTCGGCCGCGGTGCTCGCCGCCAACCAGATCGCCGCCGCACGCGACGACCCGGCGGGCGGGGTCAACGCACGGGCGACCGTCGGCCGCATCGCCGCGGTCCCAGGCGGCAGCAACGTCATCGCCTCGCGGGTGGATGCCTGGCTCGACGTGCGCGGTGACACCGACGCGGCGTGCCGGGCGCTTGCCGCCGAGATCACCGCGGCGATCCAGATCGCGGCCGCAAGGCACGGCTGCCGCGCCGAGATCACCAGGGAGTCCTACCTGCCCCATGTCGCGTTCGACGGGTGGCTGCAGGGCCGGCTGCGCACGCTGCTCGCCGGAGTGCCTGAGTTTGGTGCGGTCCCGGTGCTCGCCACCGGGGCGGGACACGACGCGGGCGTGCTCGCCGCGGAACTGCCCACCGCCATGCTGTTCGTCCGCAACCCGACCGGCGTCTCCCACGCTCCCGCCGAGACGGCCTCCGCCGCCGACTGCCGCGCCGGGGCCAGTGCGCTGGCGGCCGTGCTCGCGGACCTGGCGGGGGCGTAACGCGGCGCCGCCAGCGAATCGGGCCCGCCGCTCACCTGCCCTCGTCCCGGGCTCTACACAGCCCTCGCCAAGTGACCGAGCCGAGCAAGGGCTTACCGCATGGACAGGCGGCCGTTGCGGAGCAGGCCGCGGCGCTGGGCGCGGCGGGCGACGGTGCTGTCGTGGGTCACCATGACCAGCGTCAGGCCGAGGCTCTGCCACAGCCGGTCGAGCAGCTCGATGAGCTCGTCCCTGGTGTCCTCGTCGAGGTTGCCCGTCGGCTCGTCGGCCAGCAGCACCTGCGGCTCCTTGACAAGCGCGCGGGCGATGGCAACCCGCTGCTGCTGGCCGCCGGACAGCTCGCCTGGCAGGTGGCCGGCCCGGTCGCTGAGCCCGAGGTCGGCGAGCGCGACCGCCGCCCTGGCCCGCCTGGTGGCCGCGGAAACATGCAGCGGAACGAGGGCGGTTTCCACGTTCTCCTGCGCGGTCAGCGTCGGGATCAGGTTGAACGTCTGGAAGATGAACCCGAAGGACCGCGCGCGGATCCCGGTAAGCGCGCCCTCGCTCAGCCGCGCGAGATCCCGCCCGTCGAACTCCACCATGCCCGATGTGGGCCGGTCCATGCCGCCGAGCAGCTGCAGCAGCGTCGTCTTCCCGTGCCCCGTCGGCCCCTGGATCGCCAGCCACTCCCCGTCCTCGATCACCAGGTCCACCCCGCGCAGCGCCTGCACCACGGCTCCGCGCCGCCTGTAGTCCTTGGTGACCCCGGACAGCTTGTACATGGTCTCTCCGCCTCCTCGCGGGCCCGTGAGAGTCCGTACCTCCCGGCGCGCGGCCGTGCGCCGTCTATTCACTTATCGGCCCTTTGATCCCCAGGCGCAAGGGCCGCTTCCGGCAAAGCACGCCTGGCCGGCCCCGGGCTTGCCGGAGCCGGCCAGGCGCGGTGATGACCTCCTTACATGCCGGCCGGGTTGTCGAACCTGTTCGCGCGGCCGCCCCGGGCCTGCGTGCCGGTCCGCTGGCCGGCGGCAGGGTTGGGCGCTCCGCCGAACGGGGTGGTCCCGGCCGTCGTCGTGCCGGCCGCGGCCGCTCCCTTGGCCGTCTGCTGAGCCAGGTTGTAGCTGACCGCCGTCGCGACGCCGTTCCCGTCCAGTGTGACGTTGACCGGGTTGGCCAGGCCGTAGTTCGCGCAGCCCAGGTTGACGAACGACATCGACAGCCGGTTGCCGAGGAACGTGGCCAGGTTGCTGCCCACCGCCGGCACCGGAGAGGCGAACGCGGCGTCCGCGGTCATGTCCAGGTTGTTCCTGGCAGGCGCTATGTTCACCATGTTCTGGCAGTAGCTGGCCGCGACCGTCGCCGCGCTCGTGCCCGTCGCGAGCAGCGGCTGGTCGACGAGCGAGCGGTAGACGTTGGTCTTGGCGATGCTCATCTGGCCGCCGACCAGCGTCATCTCGTCGTTCGGCGGGACGACAGCGATCGTGCCCGTCTGGTCGACCCTGGCTTGCAACTCGTTCAGCGCCTGCGACGGCGCGTCGGCCTTCGGGTAGGTGGAGTCGGGCGCGGTGAACGGCGTGCAGCCGTTCGCCGGGTCGACGAACTCGCTGAGCAGCGCGTCGTCACTGCCGTTGGTGAGGACGGTAGCGCCGGCGAGCTGCGCGTTGTTAGCCGGCGAGTTCTGCGCGGTCTGGCCGTTGCCGTTGATCAGGTACTGGGTGACCACGTTGTCGCTCTGGTCCTGGTCGATCAGGGCGAAGTCACGCGTGG
>Ga0335078_10006057_pt1 | contig 17923 bp, 17 predicted proteins | sample Lox_Sample_32_FD_206711 | JGI IMG/M metagenome (GOLD analysis project Ga0335078, IMG submission 206711) | Soil microbial communities from Loxahatchee National Wildlife Refuge, Florida, United States - Lox_Sample_3.2 | ecosystem: Environmental > Terrestrial > Soil > Wetlands | place: USA... | reverse complement strand
GATCATCTCGGCGCGCAAGACCTTGGAATAATAGGCGCGGTGGTTGGGCCGGCCGTGGTCGCGCAAGAGTTTCCAGGAGAAGGCGACGTCCTCGGCTGTCACCGGTACCCCGTCCGAAAAATGCGCCGCCGGGTCGAGGTCGAAGGTGACGTAATCGCGGGACGCATCGGTTTCGACGCTCTTCGCCAGCAGACCGTAAAGCGTGAACGGCTCATCGTCGCTCCGCGCCATCAGACTTTCGTAGACAAAGCCGCGCACCGCCTGCACCGATGCGCCCATGACGATGAGCGGATTGAGGCTATCGAAGGTGCCGAGCATCCCCTCGATCAGCCGGCCACCTTTCGGCGCGTCAGGATTGACATAGGGCAGCGCCGCAAAGTCCTTCGGCATCGCCGGGCTGCCGTGCATGGCAATCGCATATTCGGCTGCTGCCGGGCGCGGAACGACCGCTGCGGCGACGAGTGCGCCGCATAAGGCAACCCCTCTGGCGTTCAGCCAAACGATCCGCATGACCTTCGTCGAAACCGATGCATCGTCTCTGATTCGTGGCTTTTGGGAAGGGCGTCGGCGGTATCTAACACAGATCAAAGGCTCTGCCGCTCAACTATCCTCCGTGAACGAGACGACGCACGATAAGGACCCTATCTTCAAACACGCTTTATAAGGCGGCATAGATGAGCTGTTTGGCTCAAACGCCGTGTCACGCTGTTGCCGTAATCTGCGTCGATTGACCACTGAACCGGGGCGCCCGCGCGCTGGCTGCGCGGCGATAAATGTGGGAACTTCCCCGTTTCGGATCACTTTGACCAAGTTTGACGGGGCGAATCGACCGGCGTCGAGTTGCGCGCGTCAGCACGAAAGAAGGACTACAATCCATGATGTATCGCGACGCGTGGGCGCCGGCGTGGCCGGGCAGCCGCAGGCTCGACGCCATCGCCAAGACGGCGGCCGTTGCCGCTGCACTCGCGATTTTGCCCGCCGCGCTGGCTCTCGCGCAGGCGCCGAAGAAGCCGCCGGCCAAAAAGCCGCCGCCGGCCCCGACGCAGCAGCAACCGGCGCCGCAGCAACCCGGGCAGCAACAGCAACAGATGGAGTTGATCTATTCCCCCTGGACCAAGTTCTGTCTCAAGGGGAAGGAGCCGAATAGTCCCCAGCAGGTTTGCTTCACCGGCAAGGATGCGCGCATTGAGTCCGGCATGCCGGTGGTCGCCGCCGTGCTGATCGAACCGCAGGGCAACGAGAAGAAGATCCTGCGGGTCACGCTGCCGCTCGGCATGCAGCTTGTTCACGGCACGCGGGTGATTATCGATCAGAACCAGCCGATGACCGCGCCCTATGTGATCTGCTTCACCAACGGCTGCATGGCTGACTACGAGGCCAGCGCCGAGATGGTTGATAGGATGAAGAAGGGCAAAGGGCTGGTCGTGCAGGCGATCAATGGAAACGGCCAGCCGATCAGCGTGGTGCTGCCGCTCGCCGATTTCGCCAAGGCCTATGACGGCCCGCCCACCGATCCCAAGGTGTTCGAAGCGCAGGAGCAAAAGCTGCAGGAGGAATTGCAGAAGCGCGCCGAGGAGGCGCGTAAGAAGCTGGAGCAGACTCAGCCCGGGGCGGGCGCATCGGCCGCGCCGCAGGGCAAGACGCCGTAGATTGACATGCTACGAGGCTTGCCGCGTTTAGCGGCCAGCCGATGTGATTGACGGCTCAGTGCCTCATCACCCCGCGCGGCCGGTAGCCGCCTTTGCCGTCCTTGATAAAAACTTCGGCGACTTGCGGATGGCGCACTGGCTCGCCGCTGGTGTCGGGCAAGAGATTTTGCTCGGACACATAGGCGATGTATTCGCTTTCGGAGTTCTCTGCGAACAAATGATAGAATGGCTGATCCTTGTGCGGCCGCACTTCCGCGGGGATCGATTCGTACCACTCATCCGTGTTGTCGAACACTGGATCGATGTCGAACACCACGCCGCGAAATGGGTAGAGGCGATGACGCACGACCTGGCCGAGCTGAAATTTCGCGATGCGAATTTTATCCATGTCGATGAGCCGATGTGTTGCGGCGCCTAGCCTCCATGCAACGCGACGATTGTGGCATGGCGCGGTCCAAACGCTGAACGTACGTTAATGTACGCTCGTGGCGAAGAATGCGCTCATAGTCCATAGCGCGCCCCCATTTCGACATCCTTGGCCGCGACAAGGCGGGCAAGATCGACGAGAACCTTGGCTTGTTTCCAGGTCGCGTCGTCCTGCATTTTGCCCTCGATCATCACCGCCCCGCTTCCATCCGGCATAGCTTCGATGATTCGTTTGGCAAAGGCCACGTCGCCCGGGTCGGGCGAAAATACGCGTTTGGCAATTGGAACCTGACTCGGATGCAACGTCCAGGCGCCCACGCAACCGAGCAGAAAGGCGTTGCGGAACTGCACCTCGCACGCGGCGCTGTCGGCGAAATCGCCGAACGGGCCGTAAAACGGCTTGATGCCGGCGGCGGCGCAGGCATCGACCATTTTGGCGATCGTGTAGTGCCAGAGATCCTGTTGGAAGGCCGCGCGCGGCGCTTCTGACACGCCGGCGTCGGCGAGTACCTTGTATTCGGGATGTCCGCCGCCGACGCGCGTCGTCTTCATCGCCCGCGACGCGGCGAGATCGGCGGGACCGAGGCTCATGCCGTGCATGCGTGGCGAGGCGGTCGCGATCGCTTCGACGTTGTTGACGCCCTCCGCGGTCTCCAGAATGGCGTGGATGAGTATCGGTTTGTTGACCGCGTACTTTGCCTCAAGCTGAGCGAGAAGCTGATCGAGATAATGGATATCCCAGGCGCCTTCGACTTTCGGCAACATGATCACGTCGAGTTTTTGGCCGACGGCGGCGACGATCAGACAAATATCATCCAGCGCCCAGGGCGAATTGAGAGCATTGATCCGCGTCCACAGCCCGGTGCGGCCGAATTCGCAACTTTCGGCCATGGCGATGAAGCCGGCGCGCGCCGCCTCCTTGGCGTCCGCCGGAACGGCGTCTTCCAGATTACCGAGCACAACATCCACGTCACGGATTAATTCGGGCACCTTAGCGCGCACTTTGTCGTTATGCGGCGGGACGAAATGAATCATCCGTTCGAGTTTAAGCGGCAATTCGCGCAAAGGCGCCGGCGCACCGATCGCCAACGGCTTGAAAAAATTGCGCGGCAGCTTCATGCGAGCTCTTACACCTCCGATGTCCAACGGTAGGATGAATGGCGTGACCCCGCCAAGCCGCTTTTCGCAGCAGCCCTGCCCAGGAAATGGCGCCGACCTAAACCATCTCGCCGCGCATCAACCGTGGCTGCGACGCGGACGGGTCGACTCCCTGGCGCATCAACGCTCGCCGCAGTGCGCCGATGCGATCAAGCCCGTAGAGGGACAGTCCGCGCGTGGCCTGGATCGGCACGAAATCGCTCAATAGAAGCCGGTTCAACAGGTCCACGGCAAGGGTGCAACTCCTCACGTCTGCGGCGCGTGCGACGTTGTAGCGTTTGAGCACCTCGGGCGCGCCGATATCTTCATTCCTTCGCCGGACTTCGGCGACGAGCTCGGCAACCGTGGCGGCGTCGCGTAAGCCAAGATTCAAACCCTGCGCGCCGATCGGCGGCAGGACGTGCGCCGCTTCGCCGACAAGCGCGATGCGGTCGCGTGCAAGCGGCGTTGCCGTCTCTACGGCAAGCGGAAACGTGCTGCGGCCCGATTCGATGCTCATCGCTCCGAGAATCGAATGCGCGCGCCGCTCGATCTCGAGCGCGAGCTCTGCATCGCTTTGAGCTGAAAAGTCCTCGGTGCGAACAGGGTCGCCCACCCATACGAGACTTGACCGTCGGCGGGGGAGGGGCACGAGCGTAAACGGGCCGCGCTCGGTATGGAATTCCGTCGAGATGTCTTGGTGCGGCCTCGCGTGCGCAAGATTGAGCGTGAGCGCGATCTGCGAACACTCCCGGCGTGACGAACCGATACGAGCCGCGGCGCGGCAGAGCGAGCGCTGCCCATCTGCCCCGATCACCAGCCGCGCACGCACCTCGCGATCGCCAAGCTTTATCGTCACCGCCGTCGCTTCAGCGGTTATGGCCAGCGCCGGAGCGGCGATGCGCGTCAGCGTCAGCTCCGCGGCGCGGGCTTCGAGCGCAGCGAGCAGATAGCGGTTTTCGATATTGTAACCGAACGCGTCGAGGCCGATTTCCGCGGCATCGAAAATGACCTCCGGTGCGCGAAAGAGCCGCTTGGTGTCGTCGATGATGCGAATCTTCCGAAGCGGAGCGGCCTGCGGCAGGCAGCTCGCCCAAACGCCGAGCGTGTCGAGCGCGGCGACCGAACCCGCCAGCAGCGCCGTGGTGCGCTGGTCGGCCTTCGCCACAGGCGCGATCAGTACGGTTTCCACCCCCGCCGCGGCGAGCGCGATGGCGCTGACCAATCCCGCGGGGCCGGCGCCGATAACCGCCGCTTCGGCCGTCAAGTTTTGTCCAAGCCCATCCACATTCGTCGTCCGTCCGGCAGCACAATCAATTCCGGCAGCCGCTGAGTTAACCGGCAACGATGATACCTGCCGAGGAGCGATTGCACACCGTGGGCGCGCTCCTTAACCTCGCGCCAAAAGGCGGTGGGGAACGTTAGCGACGATGGACCCGATCCATGCACCGCGGCGGGCGGTCACGCCGCTGACCGTCGCCGCCTTCGCGGTTCATATCTTTACCGCTTGCGGCGCCGGCTGTGCGCTGTTGGCGCTGATCGCAGCGGTTGCCGGCAATTGGCCGCGAATGTTTTTGTGGCTCGGGATAGCGCTTTTCATCGACGGCGTCGACGGTACTTTCGCGCGTCGGCTTCGTGTTGCCGAAGTGTTGCCGCGCTGGTCGGGTGACGTGCTCGATCTGGTCGTCGATGTCATGAATTACGTGTTTGTCCCCGCCTATGCGCTGGCCGCAAGCGGGCTGTTGCCGCCCTCGATTGCGACGCCGCTCGGCATCCTCATCGTCGTTACCGGCTCGCTTTATTTCGCCGACCGCTGGATGAAAACCACGGATTATTATTTCCGTGGCTTCCCGGCAGTGTGGAACGTGGCGGCGTTTTATGTGTTCGTGCTCAAGCCGTCGCCTTGGCTTGGCGCGCTTCTGATCGCGGCGTGCGCGGCGCTGACTTTCGTGCCGGTGCATTTCATTCATCCGGTCCGTATCGCGCATTTGCGCGCGCTCACAATGGGCGCACTCATTCTGTGGGCGCTGCTCGCGCTTGATGCCGTGGTCGAGAATCTCGATCCGGGAATTTGGGTAGCGGCAGCTCTAAGCATTCTGGCAGTCTACTTTGTCGGCATCGGGTTTTTGCGCCGGCATCATCCGTAACGCAGCGCACGCATCGCAAGGAGTCGACTATGACGCGACCTGTTCTCCTCATCGCCGGCGGCAGCCGCGGCATTGGCGCAGCGACCGCACGCTTCGCCGGTGAGCGCGGCTACGACGTCGCGATCAATTTCCTCAAGCGAGCCGACGCTGCCGATGCGGTCGCCGCGGCGGTGAGGAAATCGGGCGGCAGAGCGGTCACCTTGCAGGGCGACATGACGAAAGAGGATGACATCGTCAGCGTTTTCAACGAGACGACGCGCGCGTTGGGTCCGATGACCCATTTCGTTCACTTGGCCGGCGTCGGCGGCAAGAATTCGCGGCTCGATGCGGCGAGCGCCACGACGATCCGCGAGGTCCTCGACGTCAATCTGTTCGGCGCCTTGATCTGCGCGCGCGAAGCGGTGCGCCGCATGTCCACGGCGCATGGCGGCAAGGGCGGCTCAATCGTGCTGCTATCGTCGATTGCCGCGGTGACCGGTGGCGCGACCGAATACGTGTTTTACGCAGCCGCCAAGGGCGGCGTCGATGCGCTCACCAATGGCTTGGCGCGCGAAGTCGCCACCGAGGGTGTCCGCGTCAACGCTATACGGCCTGGGCCGACAGTGACGGAAATCCACGAGCCTGGACGGCTCGAACGCATTACGCCGTTGCTGCCGATGAAGCGGCCCGGTCAGCCTGAGGAAATCGCCGAGGCGGTGCTGTTTCTTTTGTCCGACGCCGCTTCTTACATCAGCGGCGCCGTGCTCAACGTTTCCGGCGCGCGCTGATAGGGGCCGCGCCAGACCGCCTTGTGTTCGACGCCTGCCTGCCTATGATCCCGGCCGAACTCCATTGATACCAAACGAACGATTTACAGGAGAGGACAATGGTTGCTGCGGTGCGCGTACATAAGGTCGGCGGGCCCGAGGTTATGACCTACGAAGAGATTGAACTGCCGCCGCCCGGACAGGGCCAAGTGCGGGTCAAGCAACACGCCGCCGGGGTGAATTTCGTCGACACCTACTTCCGCATGGGCATGTACCCGTCGCCGGTCGGTCTGCCGTTCGTCGCCGGCAACGAAGCGGCCGGCGAGGTGACCGCGGTGGGACCGGGCGTGAGCGATCTCAAGGTCGGAGATCGCATCGGTTATGTTGTCGGACTCGGCTGCTACGCCGCCGAGCGCAACGTTCCGGCCGACCGCGCGGTGAAACTGCCGGCGAGCATCAGTTACGAGCAGGCGGCCGCGACGATGCTCAAGGGCATGACGGCCGAATATCTCCTGCGCCGCACCTTCAAAGTCGAGAAGGGCATGAACGTTTTCGTGCACGCCGCGGCCGGCGGCGTCGGTTTGATCCTGTGCCAGTGGGCCAATTATCTCGGCGCCAATGTGATCGGCACGGTCGGCTCGAAGGAAAAGGCCGCTCTCGCCAAAGCAAACGGCTGTCACCACACGATCCTCTATCGCGACGAGGATTTTGTTGCACGCACCAAGGAGATCACCAGCGGCCAGCTTTGCGAAGTGATTTACGACGGCATCGGCAAGACGACGTTTCCGGCCTCACTCGATTGTCTCAAACCGCTTGGCTATTTCGTCAGCTACGGCAGCGCGTCAGGGCAGATCGATGCCTTCAACATCAATATCCTCCAGACCAAGGGATCGCTGTTCGCCACCCGGCCGACGCTCAATACCTACGCTGCCAAACGCGAGGATCTCATCGCCATCGCCAACGACTTGTTCGACGTCGTCAGCAAAGGCGCTGTCAAGGTTCCGGTGAACCAGAAATACGCGCTAAAGGATGCCGTGAAAGCACACCGCGATCTCGAAGGCCGCGCCACGACCGGCTCGTCGATCCTTCTGCCGTAAGAAGGGGTCGCCGGAAAGACCTCAGCCCCCATGAGGATCCGGACTTTTCTGGCACCGGTACTGCCGTACCTGGCGACGTGTGCCTGGGCATTCGTCGCCTTTCTGGCCGGGCAATTCGCCGCGCTCGTCGTGCTATTGCTGGGGTGGCACGGCGACATTCACGCCTTGTCCACCGCGGAATACGACGGCTCGGTCGTCACGCTGTCGGTGCTGGTGCTCAATCCGGTGACTGTCGGCGTCCTGATGCTTGCCGTGCACCTGATGGGGCGCGGGCAGGCAGAGTATTTGGCATTGGTTTGGCCGCGCCTGCGCTCGGTGACGGTCGGAGTCATCGGCATCCTTGTCATTATTGCCCTGACCGATGGGCTGCTGTTTGCCAGCGGGCGCGCCATCGTGTCGCCGTTTCAGGTCGTTTCCTACACGACCGCCGCCGCGGAAGGCTGGCTGCCGCTGATGTGGTTTGCCACCGTCTTGGTGGCTCCGGCCGGCGAAGAGATCATGTTTCGCGGCTTTTTGTTCCGCGGCTTCGTGCGCTCGGCGCGCTCGGCATGGCCGGCGATCGTCGTCGTCTCGCTGCTGTGGGCCGGACTGCACCTGCAGTACGACTGGACCGGCATCAGCGAAATAGCCGTCGCCGGCCTTTTCCTCGGTTGGGTGCGCTGGCGCTCGGGCTCGACTTTGCTGACGTTTCTTCTGCATGCGCTGTTTAATCTCGAGGGCATGCTGGAAACGCTGGTGCAGGTAAAGCACTTGCTCTGACTTCGGAGCGACGCGCGCGCGCCCAATTACATCTGCCAGTCGATCAATTATCGGCCGCGCCGCGCCGGATCGAAAATGGCGCCGAATGGAGTCTTGGCGCCTGCTGCGGCGCCTTCGCGCTTGCGCCGAGGCAGCGCGATCACCGGATCGGCGAAACGGGCAATCGCCGCTACCGTGTCGTCGAGCGGAACGGTCGAGTTCACCGTCTCGCTCACGATGACGGCCAGGACGTTCATATCGCGCCGATAGAGCGAATCGAGCGCGGTGAGCGTGTGGCTTATGGTGCCGAGATAGCTGCCGGTTACCAGGATCAGCGGCAGCTTCAGCGCCATCATCACGTCAAGGATGGTACGCTCGCCATCGAGCGGCACCATAATGCCGCCGACACCTTCGATCAGCAGCAGATCCTGGCGTTGCTCGACGGCGCTCTGGCAAAACGTGACGACATCTTCGACGTCGATGCTGCGTCCTTCGCGCTGTGCTGCAAGATCGGGTGACAGCGGCGCACGAAATCGCCATGGCGCGATGCGCTCGATCGTTTCCGCACTCACCGGCAAGCCAAGCGCGCGCAACAGCATGCCGGGATCGCTGTTGGCCGACTGCGCCGGATCGTATCCGCTCACCACCGGCTTGATAGCCTCGACGACACGGCCCATCTGGCGGAAATGCCCGATCAGCGAGGCGGCAACGAACGTCTTGCCGACATCAGTCCCAGTTGCGGTGATGAAGATCGCGGTCACAATTCAGCATCCTAACACGCGCCTGCGCACGCTGGCTGCTAATCGCTCCACATCGGTATCGGGATGCTGGGCGGTGAAGGCAAATCGCAGCCGGGCGGTGCCTCGCGGCACCGTCGGCGGGCGGATCGCCACGACCAGAAAACCGTCTTCTTCGAGCGCTTGCGCCGCCGCCAGCGCCGCGTCGGCTTCTCCGAGAATCAGCGGAACGATGGCGCTCTGCGGCTCCGGCAAATTCAGCGCGCGGGCAAATAATCTTGCCTTGCGCAGCGGCTCCCCAACGTAGTCCGGCTCGCGCTCGATCAGATCGACAGCGGCAATGGCCGCGGCGGCGACCAGCGGCGGCAGTCCGGTCGAATAGATGAACGTGCGTGCGCGCGTGCGCATCAGATCGATGACCGGCTGAGAAGCGCAGAGATAGCCGCCATAGGCGCCGATCGCCTTTGACAGCGTTCCCATTTGCAGCGGTACGTTGGCCGGCTCGCCATTGGCAAAGCTCGATCCTCGTCCGCCGCCGACAACGCCCAACCCGTGCGCGTCGTCGGCCAAAAGCCAGGCATCATATTGCTGCGCGAGCTCCGCCAAGTCGTGGAGCGGCGCCGAATCGCCGTCCATCGAAAAGACGGCGTCGGTCACGATCAGCGCGCGCGGATGCGCGGCGCGGTATTGCACCAGTAGCGCCTGCGCGCGAGCCATATCGCAATGCCGGTAGCGGTGGATCGCGGCCCCGCTCAATTTTGCGCCGGCGTGCAGACACGCGTGCGATAATTCGTCGATCAGGAGCAGGTCGTCGGGACCGACGAGCGCAGGAATAATTCCAGTGTTGGCAAGATAGCCCGAGCCAAAAACGCAAGCCGCGGCGGTGGCCTTTAGTCGCGCGAGCCGCCGTTCCAGCTCGATGTGCAGGGGATGATTCCCCGTGACCAGCCGCGAGGCGCCGGCGCCTACACCGTGGCGTTTCGTCGCTTCAACGGCGGCGTTGATGATGGCTGGATGCTGACTGAGATTGAGATAGTCGTTGCTCGAGAACGACAGCAGACGGCGTCCTGCGCGGTCGACATATATCCCCTGGCGCGCCGTCACCACCGGCATGCGGCGCAACTGCACGCGTTCCAACGCGGTCAGCTTTTCGCATGCAAATTCATCGAGCGAGTGCATTGCCGGTCCGTGCGGATTCGGCCCCAAAGGCCGCAGAACCATCGTGACCTCAGGTTTGCGCAGGGGCAAAATGGCTCAATTCAGCGGGCATGAAAGCGCCTAATGTCAGGTAATACCAGCAAAAAAGACAATCGCCGTAGCGAGTTACCGGCCTGGCATGCCACCGGCCTCGATCATGTCTGGCTGCCATACACGCAGATGAAGACGGCTAGTCCGCCGCTTCCCGTTGCGGCGACGCGCGGCAGCCGCATCATGCTGTCCGATGGCCGCGAGCTTATTGACGGCATTGCGTCCTGGTGGACCGCCTGTCACGGCTATAACCATCCTCACATACGCACGGCCGTGCAGCGCCAGCTTGAGCGCCTGCCGCACGTCATGTTCGGCGGGCTCGTGCATGAAGCGGCGCTCACGTTGGCGCGGCGGCTTGCGGCGCTCGTTGCCCCAGCCGACCTCGATCGCGTTTTTTTCAGCGAATCCGGCTCGGTTGCCGTCGAGGTCGCGCTGAAAATGGCGGTGCAATACTGGCGCAACCAGGGTGCGCGCGGGCGTACCCATATCCTCGCGTTCAATGGTGCCTACCACGGCGATACGACTGGCGCGATGGCAGTATCCGATCCGCAATCGAGCATGCACGCTGCCTTCCACGGTCTATTGCCCCGGCAAATCACAGTGGATTTGCCGATCGATGAGGCCAGTACAAACACCTTCGATGCAGTGCTGGCGGAACGCGCCGACGAAATAGCGGCGATCATCGTCGAGCCGCTTGTGCAAGGCGCCGGCGGCATGCGCTTCCACGACGGGCAGGTGCTGCGCACGCTGCGCGCCGCCGCCGACCGCTACGATCTTCTGTTGATTTTCGACGAGATCTTCACCGGGTTCGGACGCACCGGCTCGCTGTTCGCGTTCCAAGCTGCCGGCGTCGTGCCGGACATCGCAACAATCGGCAAAGCCCTCACCGGCGGAACGTTGCCGCTCGCCGCGACGCTCGCGCGGCGCAAGGTCTTTGACGCCTTTTGGTCGGATGATCCCGGCCACGCGCTCATGCATGGGCCAACTTTCATGGCTAACGCACTCGCCTGCGCCGCGGGCAATGCCTCCCTCGATCTGTTCGAGCGCGAGCCGCGCCTCGACCAAGTGGCTGGGATTTCACAGTTTCTGACAAACAATCTTGAGCCATGCCGGAGTCTCCTTGGGGTCAGGGACGTGCGCGTCCTGGGCGCCATCGGGGTGGTCGAGCTCGAACACATCGAAAATCTCAATGCCTTACGACAACGCTTTATTGCCGAAGGCGTTTTCATTCGCCCGTTCGGCTCGGTCGTGTACCTCACCCCGGCCTTTACCATCGCCGAAGACGAACTGGCCGCGCTGACGAATGCGGTGCGGCGGGTCGTGTCCGAAGGGCTGCGAGTATAAGGCGCAGCTGAGTTCGTGGACGGATGCGCCGGGCTCAGGTAAAGGACACGCCCGCCAATCGCGCCGCCGGGGCGACTTAGATCATTCGGAACGTCACCTTAGCCGCCGGGGTTTATTCTGTTCATGAATGCCACGACATGGCGAACGCGCAGGTGAACATGCCGGCGCAGCACCAGGCCACGGGCACCCCACTCGGGTCGCAGGCCTCCAGCCCCTATCTCGATGCCCGTCAGGTCTCGATCGCGTATGCCGGCCGCGGGGGCGGAATCGTGCTAGCCATTGATCGCGTCGATTTCGCGCTCGAACAGGGGGAGTTCGTCTGCCTGCTCGGTCCATCCGGCTGCGGCAAGACGACGTTCCTCAATGCCGTGGCCGGCTTTTTGAGGATCTCTTCGGGCCAATTGACGTTCGAGGGCAAGCCAATCAGCCGTCCGGGCCCTGACCGAGCCATGGTTTTCCAGCAACCGGGGCTGTTGCCCTGGCGCGACGTTCTTCACAACGTGACGTACGGCCTCGAAATGTCAGGACGTATGCGCGGACGGCAGGCAGCGGCGCATGCGGGCGAGCTGCTCAAACTGGTCGGCCTTTCGGATTTCGCGCACAGCTATCCGCATCAGCTTTCCGGGGGGATGCAGCAACGCGTCAATCTGGCACGGGCATTGGCGGTCGAGCCGGATTTGCTGCTGCTCGACGAACCCTTCGCGTCTGTCGATGCCCAGACGCGCGAGGCCCTGCAGGTGGAGTTGCTCGCCATATGCGAGCGCGCGGGAGTCACCGCATTGTTCGTGACCCACGACATCGGAGAAGCCGTCTTCCTGGCCGATCGCGTCTGCATTTTCAGTCGCCGGCCGGGGCGGATCGTACGCCAGGTGCGGGTGGACTTGCCCAAGCCGCGCGACGAAGTGCGCCTTAAGCCGGACTTTTTGGCCTATGTACAGGAGGTCGCGGGCGTGCTGGCATCGGCTGCAATGGCACAAAGCAAATAGCTAGTGCAATCGGAGAAGAAGGCTCATGGCGACGATCGTCCTCGACGATTCCGGAGCTCCGAAGCGCCAAAGCGGCGCTCTCCTTGGCGGCATCGGGCAAAGAACCGAGCGGGTCGTGCTGGGCAGCGCGTTCATCGTGTTGCTATTCGCCGCCTGGCAGTTGGTGGCGATACTCGGCCTTGAGCCGCCAATTCTCTTGCCGTCGCCCGCCGCGGTGATTGGCACATTCCAAACGCTCTTCTCTTCGCCCGACATTTGGCAGGACCTCCTGGCGAGCGGCAAGGAACTCCTTTACGGCTTTGCACTGGCATCTGCTGTCGGCATCACCGCCGGGCTTGCGATCGGCTGGTATCCTCGACTTGGCTATTTCTTCGATCCATTCATCAACTTCCTCTATGCCGTGCCGCGCGTCGCCCTCGGACCGCTGCTCGTCGTGTGGCTCGGCATCGGCTTGAGTTCCAAAGTGGCGCTTGTCTTTCTGATCGCGGTCTTTCCCGTTCTGGTGAACACCAGCAGCGGTGTGCGTAGCCTCGATCAGCATCTTCTTCGCGTCGCGCGCTGTTTCGGCGCCAGCGATCTGAAGATCTTCCGCACCATCGCGTTGCCCGGCTCGGTTCCTTTCATCCTCGGCGGCCTGCGGCTGGCGATCGGGCAGGCGCTTATCGGCGTGTTCGTCGCTGAACTTCTCGGTGCCCAGCACGGCATCGGCGCGATGATCGAGAATGCGGGTCAGCAATTTCAGACCGACGTCGTATTTGCCGGCCTGCTGATTTTCGCCGTGGCCGGTATGCTGCTGACGACAATCGTGCGCTGGCTTGAAACCCGTTTCGATGCGTGGCGCGTCTGAAGGGGATTACCAGGGAGGACAACATGGCCCACCGACTCCAAGTACCACTTCTCGCGGTCGCGCTGACGGCTGGCCTGCTCCTGCCCGGCGCGAACCGCGCGGGTGCGGCCGATGCAACGGCCATCACGATTTCGCACAGCCAAAAGACCGTCGATTTTCTGCCGTTGTGGATCGCAGCCGATGCCGGGTATTTCAAGAAGAACGGCCTCGATGTGACCGTGCGGTATTTGCCTGCCCAGGAAGGCGTGCCGGCGCTGCTGACCGGCCAGGTGCAAATGGCAGGCATCGGCGCTTCGGACGCCGCCTCCGCCGAGGCGCAAGGAGCTAAGCTCAAAGCGGTAGCCACGCTGACGCCGGTTTATACTTTTCAGTTCTGGGCGCGCCCCGATCATGCGAGCGCCGCAGGGCTGAAAAATCAACGTATCGGCATCACCAGCACGACCGGTTCGCTCTATGCCGGCACCTTGTTGGCGCTCAAACAACTCGGGCTAAAGCCGTCCGATGTGATCATGACGCCGCTGGGCGGCGCCGTGAACGTCAATAACGCGCTGTTGGCCGGCAGCGTCGTCGCGGCCTCGTCGCACCCGCCGGCGACGTATCGGTTCAAGCAGGCCGGCATGGTGGAGCTCGTCGACTTGCCGAAGAGCAAGATCCCCTCGATCAGCGCCGGCCTCTGGGTGACCGACGCCACCATCGCCGCCCATCGCGACATTGTGCAGAACATCATCAATGCCGTCGTGGAGGCGCTGCATCGCGAGAAAGCCGACCGCGACTATGCCGAGAGCGAGATCACCAAGCATCTGGGAGTTAAGGACAAGACGGAACTCGACTTCACCTACGACTTCTACGTCAATGAAATTTTGGCTCCCGAGCCGGTGCCGGAGGAAGCGCAGATCAAGGGTGATATCGACGCGCTGGTCGCCAGCAATCCCAAAGTCAAAAACGTGGACGTTGCGAGCATGGTGGATCAGAGCTTCGTCAAGAACGCGGCGAAACAGCAAACCGGAAAATGACCGGCTTCGCGCGTTCCGTCGCGATGACCGTGTGGATTATGAGTAGCCAACGACAGCGCCATAAAGATCGTAATCGTCCGCGCGCTCGATCTTGACGGACGCAATATCGCCAACACGGAGCGGCCGTCGGCTCGCAACGAACACGGTGCCGTCGATCTCCGGAGCATCGCCTCTGGTGCGGCCCTTCGCGACTCCCGGATCAAGCCCCTCTAACGGGCCGATCTGATCAATGATGACACGCTCGTTGCGCCCGACCTTGCGTTTGAGACGTTTGCGCGAAATTGCCTGCTGGTGGGCCATCAGCCGGTTAAAGCGCTCTTCCTTGAGCGCTTCGGGCACCGCCGCCCCGAGCTCGTTTGCCGCCGCGCCCGCGACTGCCTCATAACGAAAGCAGCCGACGCGGTCGAGTTCAGCCTCGGCCAGCCAGTCGAGCAATATAGCAAAATCCGCTTCGGTTTCGCCCGGAAAGCCGACAATGAAAGTCGAGCGGATCGTGAGGCTCGGACACAAATCGCGCCATCGCCGGATGCGTTCGAGCGTGCGTTCCTGCGCCGCTGGACGGCGCATGCGTTTGAGAACGGCCGGGCTGGCGTGCTGGAAAGGGATATCGAGATAGGGCAGCACCTTGCCATCCGCCATCAGCGGAATCACCTCGTCTACGTGCGGATAGGGATAAACATAATGCAGCCGAACCCAGACGCCGAATTCGCCCAGTTCGCGCGCAAGATCGAGGAATCTCGCCTGCACCTCGCGGCCCTTCCACGGACTCGACGCGTACTTCAAGTCGAGCCCGTAGGCCGACGTGTCCTGCGAGATGACCAGGAGTTCCTTGACACCGGCATTCACCAGCCGCTCGGCTTCGCGCAACACGTCGGCGGCCTGGCGCGAGAGAAGGTCACCGCGCAGCTTTGGGATGATGCAGAAGCTGCAGCGATTATTACAACCCTCTGAAATCTTTAAATAAGCGTAGTGGCGTGGCGTCAGCTTGATGCCTTCGGGCGGGATCAAATCAGCAAACGGATCGTGTTGCGGCGGCGCGGCACGATGAACGGCCTCGACAACGCTTTCATATTGCTGCGGGCCGGTGACGGCGAGCACGCCCGGGTGCACAGCCGTGATTTTTTCCGGTTCTGCTCCCATGCAGCCGGTGACAATGACCTTGCCGTTCTCGGCCATGGCCGCGCCAACGGCAGCAAGCGATTCCGCCTGCGCGCTGTCGAGAAAGCCACACGTATTGACGATGACGAGGTCAGCGCCGGCATGCTCGCGCGCCAGTTCGTAACCCTCTGCGCGCAGGCGCGTAATGATGCGCTCGGAATCGACGAGCGCTTTCGGGCAGCCGAGCGACACGAATGAGATGCGGGCAGGGCGCTTCATTGCGCAAATGGGCCTTTACGTTGAAGCATGATGTTATCGGAATCCGGCATCCATTTTTTCCGCACCGTGCGATAGCACTCCACTTCGCTCGGCAGCCATGCTCCTACGTAGCGATGGGCGGTCCGTTTCGATAGACTTCGCGCGTGAGATTGCCCGATCCGCCGCTCCTTCTGGTGACCGACCGCCGCCAGGCGCGGCAGCCGTTGGCCGCCATCGTCTCTGCGGCGCTCGACGCAGGCTGCCGCTGGATCAGCCTGCGCGAGAAGGATTTGCCTGAAGACGAGCAGATCGTGTTGGCCCGACGCCTGTTGGCGACGACCCGTGCTGCAGGGGCGCGGTTGCTGCTGCACGGCGAAGCATCGCTCGCCAAACTCGCCGGCACCGACGGCGTGCATTTGTCCTCTGGCGCCGATGTCACCGCCGCACGCACCTTACTTGGCCGCGAAAAGCTCATTGGCGTCTCGATCCACACTGTCTCGGAAGCCGAAGCAATTGATCCGCGATACGTCGACTATGCGCTGGCGGGACCGGCCTTCGAGACACCGAGCAAGCCGGGCTACGGCCCCGAGATCGGTCGCAAGGGGTTTTTCGATATCGCGCGCGCCGCGCCGGTGCCGGTGCTCGCCATAGGCGGCATCAACGCGGCACGCATTGCCGACCTGATCGCTGCCGGCGCCGCCGGTGTCGCCGTCATGGGAGGCATCATGCGTGCGCCCGACCCGGCACTGGAGGCGGGCGGCCTTGTCGCCGCGCTCAAGGGCGCACTCGCGATCAGCGCGCCCGGTAGGTGCTGACGCCCTGATCGGGCACCCATACGCCGGCGGGCAGTTTGCCGGCCTGCCAGAATACGTCGATCGGCATCCCGCCGCGCGGGTGGAAATAGCCGCCGATGCGCAACCATTTGGGCTTCAGCAGCGAGATGAGCCTCTTGCCGATGGCGACGGTGCATTCCTCATGGAATCCCGCGTGATTGCGGAAGCTGTTGAGATAAAGCTTGAGCGACTTTGATTCCACGAGATAGAGGCGCGGCACGTAATCGATCACCAGGATGGCGAAATCGGGCTGCCCAGTGACCGGGCACATGACGGTGAATTCCGGGAAGGTGAAGCGCGCCACGTAATCCGTATCTCTATGGGGATTGGGCACGCGATCGAGCAGCGCCTCGCTCGGTGAGGCTGGGACCGGCGTTGGCCGGCCGAGCTGTAGGGGCGGTCGCTTTGCCATGGCCCTGGATGCCTCGCTTTGGCTGGGCATGACAAGAGCCTGCGCGAATTGTAGAAGCCCTCGACAAACACCGGGAGCACGCATGACCGCCATTGTCGACATCATCGGCCGCGAAATTCTCGACAGCCGGGGCAATCCCACGGTGGAAGTCGATGTCGTGCTGGAAGACGGTTCCCGCGGCCGCGCGGGCGTGCCCTCAGGAGCGTCGACCGGAGCGCACGAGGCGGTGGAACTGCGCGACGACGATAAGAAGCGCTATCTCGGCAAGGGCGTGCGCAACGCCGTAGAGGCCGTCAACGGCGAAATTTTCGACGCACTCAGCGGAATGGACGCCGAGGCCCAGATCAAGATCGACGAAACCATGATCGCCCTCGACGGCACGCCTAACAAAGGGCGTCTCGGGGCCAACGCGATTCTCGGCGTATCACTGGCGGCCGCTAAGGCCGCCGCCGCCGCCAACAAGCTGCCGCTGTACCGCTACGTGGGTGGCACCTCGGCGCGCCTTCTGCCCGTGCCGATGATGAACATCGTCAATGGTGGCGTCCATGCCGACAACCCGATCGATTTTCAGGAATTCATGATCGTGCCGCTCGGGCTTCCATCCTTCGCGGCCGCACTGCGCGCCGGTTCGGAAATCTTTCACACGTTGCGCGCGGCGCTCAAGTCCGCGGGCCACAACACCAATGTGGGTGATGAGGGCGGCTTTGCTCCCAATCTGCCATCGGCCGAAGCGGCGCTCGATTTCGTCCTCGGGGCAATCGAAAAGGCGGGCTACCGGCCGGGTGAAAACGTGATGCTCGCACTCGACCCGGCGGCTAGCGAGTTTTTCGCCAGCGGCGCTTATCAGTACAAGGGCGAGGGCAAAACCCGTTCGATCGATCAGCAGGTCGATTATCTCGCCGCCTTGACCAAGCGCTATCCAATCGTCTCGATCGAAGACGGCATGGCCGAGGATGATTTCGAAGGCTGGAAGAAGCTGACCCTAAAAATCGGCAAAGATTGTCAGCTTGTCGGCGACGATGTTTTTGTCACCAACGTGGCGCGGCTGAGTGATGGCATCAAAAGCGGCATCGGTAATTCGATTCTGATCAAGGTCAATCAGATAGGAACGCTCACCGAAACCCTGGCAGCGGTCGAGATGGCGCACAAAGCAGGTTACACCGCGGTCATGTCACACCGTTCCGGCGAAACCGAGGACGCCACCATC
>Ga0335078_10006056_pt1 | contig 17925 bp, 15 predicted proteins | sample Lox_Sample_32_FD_206711 | JGI IMG/M metagenome (GOLD analysis project Ga0335078, IMG submission 206711) | Soil microbial communities from Loxahatchee National Wildlife Refuge, Florida, United States - Lox_Sample_3.2 | ecosystem: Environmental > Terrestrial > Soil > Wetlands | place: USA... | reverse complement strand
GAGCTGCCTATGACCAGAAGACCCCTCATGTAGAGATACTGGTAGGCGGTCAGCGCGAACCAGTACATGCGCGAGGAGGAAAGCAGCTGACGGGCTGCTACCTGTCCGGCCAGCAGCAGGACTTCGTGCAGGGAGGGAGAAATGCATTCCCGATCGCGAAAACGACGCAGGCCGGCCTCTAGTTTCGGGTCCGTGACCTTCACCCAGCCCCCAATCCCGGTGGACACCGGTTTATTCCACTGGGAACTGTAAAAGGCTGCATCTCCCGCGGTTCCGACTTCGCGCCACAGCCCGTGGGTATCGCGGTAGCGGCTGCCCCAAATGTGGGCGCAGTCTTCGATGGTGGCGATGCCTCGCTCTCGCGCCCAGGGTACGATGGGTTCGACGTTGGCGGGGATTCCATAGGTGTGCTGGACAACGACGGCCCTAATGCTCGCCCCGTCGTGGGCACTACAAGCCGCCTTGATGGTCTCGAGCGAGAGGTTGAACGTCTCGGGGTCGATATCCACATAGATGGGCTTGGCGCCCGTGAAGGAGACTGCGGAGGGAACCGAGAAACCGGTATATCCGGGGACCAGTACAGAATCCCCCTGCCCTATACCCAGCACCTTGAGGGTCCCATAGAGTGCCACACGGCCTTTCCAAAACGTGCAGACGCCGGACCGGGAGCGGAAATCTTCAGCGGGTGGCTGACTCACCATGTCGGTAGGCGTGCTTGGAGATATCATGATCTGAATCTGATCGCTCGTGGCGTGATCAGGACGTGGCCCACGCCGGATCCCCTAACAGGCTGCCCAGAACGATGTAGCGCCCACCTTCAGGTCGGCAGGTGCCGGGCTAGAGCCCGGCGCTACAACGCGCGTCTGTCGGCAGTGATACTCCGATAGTCAGTTTAAGCGGGCGCTTTAGCATTGTGCTACGCTAAGTCACGAGAGCGGGCTCGCCGCGGTTCAACATCCACTACCACTCCTCCACCTGGGGCGCGGGAAGCGTCGGCCCGGCCGGTCAGGGGATCGAACGCACGATGTGCGGCCCGAGCCGATTGGCTACGGATAGCGGTAGGTGTTTCCAAGCCGATGTTGCCCAGCGGTAACGGGGGTTACTGGGGCGCAGCTCCGGCACGGGCACACCGGGAGCCAGCCAGTAGTACCAGTGCAGAGGCCTTTCCTCGCAGAGCCAAAGTTGCTTGAACTCATAGACGCCGCTGCCTGGCGTACAGCGGCCGAAATCCGTCCAGCGATAGCCATGCTCCATCGCCCATTCCAGTACCGTCCAGAACATCAGAACCACGGACTGTTTTCGGCGGGAGTCCGGCAGCGAGCCGGACCAAGGCAACTCCAGCGTGTCGCGAAAGGGCGTTACCAGGCCGGCGGCAACCGCCTCACCTCCATCCCAGAGCGTTAGAATGCGAACTTCATCCGGGAGATCTCGCACCATGTTTTCAAACCAGGCTTGGGGGTATACTGGGGTGCCCAGATCCCTCATGTTGGTCGCAAAAAGACGGTAGAAGGTCCCAACCGCTTCACGGCCTCCCCATTGGACGCGCAAACCGTGCTTGCGCGCAAACCGAACCCTTTGCCGCACCTTGGAACTTAACCGGTTCCAGAGCTCCTCGGCTCTCGGTGGCAGCGGCACCACCATCGTAACTTTCGCCGTGACATCCTGCCACCTCATGTCACACGCGGCTCCCTGCCGAAGTTCGACGTGGCGCACTCCTAACTCCTGGGCAAGCTCGACCGCCTTGAGCAAAAGGCTCTCCCGGGCTTCAGCCGTCGTTGCCAGCACGCCGCCGTAACTGAAGAAGGGCACGGACACCAGAAAGCGACCGAATACGCGGCTCTTTATCATAACCAGGGGTAACAACCCAGCGAGCGCCCCATTGTCACGTGCCGCCAGATAGTAGCCCTGGTGCCCATAGGTCCTTTCGATGACTTCCTTCCACACCCAGCGATGATAGTTTGAAGCGTCAGGGGCCGCTTCAACATATGCGTCCCACGCAGCCGGCTCTTTACAGATCTCCACATTCATGCTCGTTCCGTTCCTAGCTGGCTGGCCGCACCTCGGGTGATCGAATCAAGTGACGTTGTTGCCGTCCGGTAGCCGGGGCAAATTGTTCTGCGTTATCCTCCATGAACTGCTGAAAGGTAGTGAATTCAAACTCGGCAAGCAGGTGCCTGATTTTTGCTTCCGTCGTCTTCAGATTGACGTAGGTCTTGAATTCTCTCCTGAGACTCATGGGTAAGCGAGGATGGTCCGGATCAATTTCCCGGGGATGAACGTAGAAAACCACCGGCCGTCCTTCTCTGAGCACCTTCAAAGCCATTCTCCTCATGAGAGAGAAAGGAAAGAGCCTTAGGTAGCCTCCTCCGAAGAAGCACATGGGCTGGCCAAGAACTCTCGTGACCGTGAGGGGAAATTCAACCAGTCCTCCGGAATCAGTAGCAACCACGTACGGCGCACAGCGACCGTTTTCCAATCCTCCATGCTCACGCGCAGCCGGAAACACTGACGAGTCGTAGCGATATCCGGCCTGGGCAACACTTTCGAAAAACCACGGCGTTTTCTCTGTAATCGAGAACCCTGACGAGCGATATCCCAGAATGGGATGGCCCGCGATATCCTCGAGAATCTTTTTGGACCTCACTGCGTCCTGGTAAAACTCGTCAGGTGTCATCTCGTAAACCAGCTTGTGCGCATAGCCGTGCGAGGCGACTTCATGGCCCTCTCGGGCCGCCGCTCTCACCAAGTGGGGAAACCTTTTCGCCACCCATCCTAGAAAGAAACAGGTGACGTGCACGCGAAACTCGCTAAACAGTTCCAACAGAGCGAGGAAGTTTCTTTCGACGCGCGACGGCAGGGCATCCCACTGGGATAGCGCAGGGGTGGATGGCACGCTCAAGATGTGAAACCAGTCCTCCACGTCGACGGAGAATATGCACTTTCCCGAAGCAGTCGAAAGTTGAGAGTCCAAAGTCAAAAAGGAAGACATCTTCGACCTGTAAATTTGATCCTTTGATGGCCCTGCGTTCATTCTTACCTTTGGCTTTCGACCCTTGATTCTCGACTGCTTCCCGACTCGCGTTTCTTCTATGCCGAACCCCTTGAGAGACTAGGGATTTCCCAGATATCGAAGTGCCGGCCGCGACAAGTGTCGATGACCCCCACCAGTGTCCCAAAACTGCCGAACAAAACGTAGAAAGGAGCAGAGAGAAGACGGCCGGCGCCCCGTCCCCGAAGGGTTAAGACAAGAACATACAGGGCGCAGCCATAGAACAGAACCTGCGCTGAAAGGCACGCGGCAAAGAACGGCCTGCGTGCCAGGCCGATGCTCGCAATGAGCAGCAGCAGGAGCGGAATGATCGTCAGATAGCGAAGAAGCTTGTGCGACAAAAACTGCCATCCGCGCATGCCGTAGAGCACGGCCCGAAGCTTCCACATTCCGAGTGTTCCCTGGGCCGAAATTCGTCGCTTTCGGGCGAATTCCTCCCTGAGGGATTCCGTGTCCCTCTCAACCACGCGAGCGTGGGGCTCATAGAGCGTCCAGTAGCCCGCATGGGCAACTCGCAATGGCAGTTCGAGATCGTTGGCAAGTTCCGGCGACACCGGACTGTACAGGGTACGGCGCATGCAGAAGAGAGCGCCGTCGCAAACCAAAACCGCACCGAGTTGGCTCTCCAGGCGGTCGATCAACGACTCATATCCGAAGTAGACGGCAGCGCCACTGCCAATGGCGTGGTTGTCTGCCTGGCGCTCGGAGCCCGTAATCCCCGTCACCAACCCTACTCGCGGGTCGCCCAAGTGACGTACCATTCTACGCAGACAATCCGGCTCGATATGCGCGTTAGCATCCGTGAAGAAGAGCAGATCGCCCCGGGCGTGCTGGACAAGCCGGTTTAGGGCTCGCCCTTTTCCGCCACGCCTCTCCATCCGTATCAGCGTCACGCGAGGGTCCTTGATCGCCTGCACGATGTCGTCCGTATGATCATCGGAAGCATCGGACGCCACCAGTACCTCCAACCGATCGGAGGGATAGTCCCACTCGAGCGTCTCAGTTACCTTCCATCCGATGTCCTTCTCCTCGTTGCGGGCCGCGATAAGGACAGAGACGCTCGGCAAAAAGTCGTCGCACATCGTGGGACGGACTCGCCGCACCAGCGCAAGCACCGCGAGGGTGAGCGGGTAGCCGGCATAGACATAGCCAAGCCAAGCCAATCCGATCCAGAAAAGAAGCGTCATTTGTTGCCTTCGAAAGTCGAAAATCGAAACTCGAAATCAATTTTAAAAACCGAAACTGGAATAACGGAAGCTCGAAAGTGGAAATTCGAAGCTCGCCCCTTGGCGCATCGAAATGGTTCTCGAATTTGCAGTTAGCATTTTCGAATTTCGATTTTCGGTGATTATTGTGCTCCCCGCCCCAACAGAAGGATCTTGACGGTTTCAAATACGATCAGCGCGTCCAGCCCCATCGACATGTGCTTAATATAGAAGAGATCGTACCCCAGCTTCTCCGTGTTATCTTCCACCGTTTGACAATAGCCGTGACGGACCTGCGCCCAACCCGTGGCTCCCGGCCTCACACACCAGCGTTGCGAATAGAGAGGTATTTGCCGCAGGCACTCTTCTTCCTGCTCGGGGACAAACGGCCTCGGTCCGACAAGACACATGTCACCGCGCAGAATGTTGTAGAGCTGCGGGAGTTCGTCCAGGCGAGTGTGCCGCAGCCAGTGTCCCACCCTGGTGCAGCGGGGGTCCTTCGCCAAAGCCGGTCGGGGGGTTCGGTCCGCGTCCGCCCCATTGTGCATGGAGCGGAATTTATAGAGCGTGAAGGGCTTCCCGTCCTTGCCAATTCGTGTCTGTCGAAAGAGGACTGGAAGCCCCGAGTCGACCCAGGTGAGGAGGGCGATCAGCCCAGCAATTGGGAGACAGACGACTGAAACTACTAGAGACAGAGCGAACGCGATTAAACGCTTCCAGAACTGCACCCACGGGGAGACTCGGAAGCCGGAAGAGAAGAAAAGCTCGCTAGGCCGAACCCAATCGACAGGGATCTTGCCCGTCACCTCCTCATAGAGTTCCGTTCCGTCCTGGACCAATACGCCTCTTGTTTTGAGCTGCAGCAGCGCTTGCACTGGCAAACTGCCGCGTCCGTCAGTCATGGTGACGATGACACGACGTATCTGCCGTGCATCGACCACATCTGGCAACCGTTCCGCTGCTCCAAGATTCTGCAAACCGTTGGCTCCGCCGCAGGCGTCGGGCACGCTGCCTAGGTAGCCGACCAACTTCACGCCCAGTTGCGGGCGCCTCTCGAGTTCTGCCGCCAGAGACCTCGCAAGAGGGCCGTCGCCCAGAAGGAGCGCTTGGTCCGACCAGCCCGCTACCTCGACCAGGGCGAAAAACAACCTCCGCCACCCCGCCAACAGCGCACCCCCCAGCGCCATCCCCACCAGACAGCTACGGAAGTCGAGTCCAATGTCAGGGTACATGTAGTACAAGGCAGCCAGAATCAGGAAGACGGCGCCCCCTACGCGGACGAGGCGGATGCCGACTTCACGAGGATTGGCAAGGATGGAGAAGTCATAGAGATCGAAGTAATGCAGACATAGCAGGCACACCACGGAGGCGACAGCGATGCGAAGGAGAATATCACTACCCGCCAGCCGCAGCGCCGCTTCGCCACGAAACGCCAGAATGGCGGCCAGCAACGCCGCGCACACGAGCATCGCTTCCGAAATGACCAGCAGGAGTGTGCGGGTGGGGAAGATTGCGTGAAAGGCTCTTTCGCTCATCCTAGCACCATCAGGCCGGCAAGAATGGCCGCAGGTAAAGCAGACTGGTTCGCGCCAAATCTACGGCCGTGTTTAGTTCCTTGGTGCCGTCGCTCCCGGCGCTTATGGGAACCGAGACGCGGACCAGGGCTCCGTCGCGCCGCCGGTTACGCACGGCAGCCCAAACGGAGTAGGCCCTTATCCAATACTCGCTGGCAATGACCCGCCCCTGGACCTGATACCAGTAAAGCACCACCGAGCGTTGTCCATCTTTCTCGATTACGAAACTGTTCACCACCGCCGGCTGTCCGGTAGCATCCACTCCCAGGCGAACGCGGCCACTCTGAATTGGTTCCCAGCCCGCGCCTCCCAGGCAGTTCTTGGGCGAGTGCATGGCCTCGCCAGCGTGTTGCACGTCGTAATAGGCTGCGAAAAGTTCCGCCGACTCACCCCCGGGATTACGGTAGAGACGCACGGTGTAGTCGTCGGCGCCGAGCACAGGCTCCAATCGCGTGGGTATCGATCCTTGGTAGGCGAGCTCCCATTGCCCGAGGTGGTACGGGAAACTCGCAAAAGGTTGGCGATTGGGAATGACCGGCGTAGCCACCAGCCAGACCCGAAGGCCGAAGCTGAGCAGTAGGCCGACGATCAAAAGCAAGACACGGGTCATAAGAAAATGGGGATGGCGAACAGGAAACAGGGAATAGGAAAAGGGGACCTGTTCCTTATATCCTGCCTCCTGTCCCCTTTCCGCCTTTTCTCTGCTCGCTTTTTCCCCCGAACCAGCGCTGTAGCAGTTGCCTTTCGCCCAGCAGCAGGCACGAGGCAAAGACGAACACCACCCACCCGGAGAAGAGGTGCAAAAAGCCGGTAGCCCACCTCTGACCCCATGCCTGCCCCAGCACGCCGGTGCCGGCTACACGCAGGGCGTTGAGGCCCACGGCGATGGGGATACTGCTCAGGACAAAAAGGGGGCGAAGCCACCAACGGGCGGGCAGGAAATAGCCCACGATCACGCCTCCCGTCACCAGCGTGGCGAGCGATCGGATACCGCTGCAGGCCTCGGTGACGTTCAACGTCTGATGGTTCAGTTGCAGAAGGTTCCCGTCTCGGATCACTGGAATCCCGAAGACATCTAGCAATCGCTCCGCCCACGATGACGCTACCAGTTGCAGTGGTATCGCCACGGAATTAAAAACCACAGTAGGCAGGGGAATTGCTAGGAGCAGCAGAAGGAGTGCAAAGCTGACTTCCCTCAGGGCGAGCCAGCCCGAGAGGAACAAAATCACCCCTGCGATCAGGACCAGAAGTGACACACGCTCTAGAAACAGATCCGCGCCGAGGTAACCGAGGATAAAAACGACCTGCGAAAACAGCACCACCAGGAATCCTGAATTGACCGGCCGGGCCGGCAGGCCGCGCAGGACCTCGCGTTTCCGCCAAAGATACAAGGCAACGATAGGAGGGATAAAGATGCCGTGCGAATAATCCGGGTTGTGCAACCAGTCGTCGAACAGAGAATACAACGTGGGGGCGTAAAGAACCCCCACGACGACACCCAGCAGGAGCCTCAAGCGGGCGCGGGAGCGGATGGAGGGTACGCTCAACCTCATCGCGTCCGTGACAGATTGTAGTGCGTCACTCATCGAGGCGATGCCCCTCTCAACGCCCAAGCGGCAAGACGGCAGGAAGCCTGTCTTCGCGAGTTTCGATTTTCAAGTCTCCAGTTTCGATTTCCCGCCAAGCTCGACTAGGTTCTTGGCAATTGACCGATCACTTTCTGCACGTCCTCTCGCTTGCGCAAGCCGGCGTCGAGTTTTAGGGCAGCGTCGAGCTCGGATCGGGCTTGCTCCTTCTTCCCCGCTCCCAGCAGGCTCGCCGCAAGGTGGAAATGATATTCGCCATTCTTGGGCGCATCGCGCACCGCTTCTTGCAGTACCGGGATGGCAGAGTCATAAAGTTGTCGCTTGTAATAGATCCAGCCCAGAGTGTCGGAGACCACCGGTGACTTGGGCAAAGCCTGCCGCGCCCGGCGCGCCAGATCGAGGGCCGCATCCAGATCGCCGCCCCGGTCACAATAGATCCACGCCAGGTTGTTGGCGGCGAGGCCGGCGTTGGGATCAATTTCCAGCGCTTTCTGGTAAGCCTGCTTAGCCTTGTCGAAGTCGCCTCGCTGTTTCTCCACCATCCCCAACAGGGTCCAGGCGCCGACCTGGCGCGGATTGACCCGCAGCGCCGCCTCGAACTCCGGCGCGGCCTTATCCAGCTCATTCTCCCGTATGTAAAGGGAGCCGAACAAGGCACGGGTATTGTAGTTCTGGGGGTCAAGCTCCAAGGCCCGTTTCAGGCTCTTCTCGGCAGGCTCGGTCTGTCCCAGGTCCAGGTAGGTCTTGGCGAGCAGATTGTAGATGTCGGCCGTCTCCACCTGCGCGATCTGCTGCCGGATACGCGCGATGGCTTTGTCATTCTGGCCTTGAGCGCGGTAGATGGTCACCAGTCCGTTCAGCGCGTCATCCTGTTTGGGATTAAGGGTCAGGGACCTTTCAAACTCCTTCTGGGCAGCGTCGTAGCGGTGCTGCATCAGATGGACGGCACCCAGTCGCAGCGGGCCCTGGGGCGAATTGGGCTGCATCTCAGCGAACTTCTGAAACTCCTTCTCCGCTTCATTATAGTTCCGGAGATTGTAATAGCCCCTTCCCGCCAGGAGGTAAGCCTCCGCCCGGTTCTGATCCTGTTGTAAGGCCTCCTGCGCGTAGGTTAGGGCCGAGTCCGACAACCCCTTGGCGAACATCAGCTCGGCCAAAGCCAGGTAAGCGTCGGTGTAACGCTGATTCCGGCCGATGGCTTGTTCAAAACTATGCTGAGCCAAATCCAGATTGTTCTGCGCCCTGTAAGCAATCCCCTTCCAGTAATGCAGGGCGGGGTTGTTGGGCTCGGATCTTTGAGCCGTCTCCAACTGTTGAATCGCCTTGGCGGGATCTTTGCGGACCAGGGAGACCCGCGCGGCCAGCAGCAGTGCCTGGGGTTCTGTCGGGTGATCCTTGAGAATCGGGTTCAGAACCTGGTCCGCCGCATCGAGCTTTTGTTCCCTAAAGGCCAGCTCGGCCAGTTGCAGCCGGGCGGGTTCGAAGTCGGGACTGTCCCTGGAAATCTCCGTATCGACCTTCCGCGCCTCCTCCACCCGGTCCCGGCTGAGATAGAAGTTGGCTAGGGTGAAGCGGGACTCAGGCGAATTCTTCTGGAGTCTGATGACATCCTTGTAGAGAAGTTCCGCATCGGAAAAGCGAGCTTGCCCGACGTAAAACGAGGCCAGCGACTGTCGGGCATCAGCGGAGTCGGGGTTGTTATCCACGGCGGCGCGGTACTGTTCTTCGGCCTTGGCAAGATCCTTGTTCAGTGTGTAGTAGCCTGCCAGCGCCTTGCGGGCCTCCACCGATTTCGAGTCCACGGTCACGGCCTTCTCGAACTGCTCTTTGGCGGCGTTCATCTGACCCTGGGCCATGTAGAACAAGCCCAAACTGAGATAGCCGGGGATGTAGTCTGCATGCTGGTGGACGAGTTCCACTAGGGCCTTTGTTCCTTCCGGCAGGTTCCTCTTCCCTGCGTCAGCGTCCGCCAGCAGGATCTGGGCTTCCTTATTATTGGGGTCCTTCTCCAGGACGGCTTGAGCCGTCTTCATCGCGTCGTCAAACTTCCGCGCCAAGATCTCGAACTGGGCGAGCGCCAGCCGAGCAGGAGCGTAGTCCGGATCGAACTCGTTCGCCTTGCGGTAGGCGGCAACCGCCCGTTGATACTGACGACCCCGGAAATAGGCCTGACCGAGCTTATATTCGATTTCCGCCGAGTGCGGCTCGATCCTGAGAGCGCGCTCGTACTCGATAACAGCATTCCCAACGTCGCCCGCAGCGAGATACTTATCGCCGCCAGCAATGAACTTCTGGGGGTCAGTTCGGCACGCCGCAACAAGCAGTATGAAAGAACTGAGTCCCAGCAGAATAAGCCGACGATTGACCTTAGTGTAACCGCCCATGAATCATTCTCCCGGCCTGCCGCTTCCGGCGCTGTTCCTGTGGTTCCTGTGCCCTTGGATCGGTAAAGATGGAAAGGCGCTGCAAACCCCTTAAAGCTCTAGCGCACTCACCTGGAGTTGCCGGCCACATTGCTCCCTTCCGGCCTGGAACGCCGATCAGTGCGACTTCGCAGCCTTGGGGTAATAACCGTAGTGATAGCTCCTGCCAGGCACTCGCCTCACTCCGTTGACCACGACGCCGACCATCTTAGGCTTCAGGAGATCGATGGCGTTGCGCGCCAAATCCCAAGGAGAGCTGCCGGCACGCACCACGAGGATGGCGGCATCCACCAACGCGGTGAGTACCTGAGCGTCGGAAAGCGTCAAAACAGGCGGTGTGTCCAGAATAACCAAGTCATGTTCCTGAAGGGCCTCGTCAAGGAAGTCACGCATTCGCTTGCCGCTCAACAACTCAGCCGAATCTTCTTCCAGGCGAAGCGTAGGCACCACCGCCAGATTCGGTCCCAGTTGCAGCCGAACACCACCCAGGTTTGTCCCGTTAAGGAGGTAAGAGCTCAGGCCCGCCTGTGACTCGATGTCCAGGAACCGACCCACGCCTGCCCCTTTCAGATCGGCGTCTACCAGCAGAACCCGCAAGCCCGGGAGACGGCTCATCGAAAATGCCAGATTGGTTGCCACCCAGGTCTTACCCTCCCCTGGCACCGCGCTGGTGACCATCAGCGTGCGGATGGAGCGCGCTCGCCGGAGTTCGACCAATCGGGTCCTGATCATGCGGAATTGCTCTTTGGCGTAGGCATCTTCTTGACCATCGGGCTGATTGTGAGCCACCACCAGATGTTCGGGGAACGGTTGCCACGATATGCTTCCGATGGGGCTCTGGACGGAGCTTGGGGCACGACCAGCCTGCTCATCGGCACCATCCGGCTTCAAGGTTAACACCTCGGGCATCTTGACTTTCGTTCCTGACTCACGGTCCAAACCTAGAAAACCGCCGCGTGCTCGGGTGCGCAGCCGCCCGCCGTCCTTATCCGCCGTAGAGTCATCCAATAAAGGCAAGGCGCCCAGCGCCGGCAGCCTGAGAAAGAAGGTAGCGTCTTTGGCGCTGTTGATGGACTTGTCCTTGAATTCCATCAGCAAGCCAAGGGCGCAACCGCCCAATATTCCTCCCAGCACTCCCAGGAGTGATAACTGGGCGACGTTGGGCTTGTAAGGCTTCTCGGGGAAGCTGGCGGGGTCAAGGACGCGAAACTGTTCGCCCTCGGCGCGTCTCTCCATTTCGGCGGCCATGGCTGACGCATTCTTTTTCTCCAGAAGCGACGCATAGTTCAATTTTGAGATCTCGTAGTCGCGGTCCAGTTCGGACAACTGCTGCTCCACGGTGGGCAGGACCTCCACCCTGGACTGCATCTGCCTGATCTGCTTTTCGGTCTGCGCCTGCTGCGCTGTGCGACGTTTGATCTCGCCTACGAGTTCTGCAATCTGGCCTTGAATCTGAACCGGCCCCAATTCGCTGGGAGCCAGCGCGGGCGTGCCGACCGGCGTAGCCGACGGATTGGCGGCAGGCTTCGCTGACTCCTCCGCCAGCTTCTCGAGCGCGCTCACCTCTTCTTTCAGTTGGATGACATCGGGATGTTGAGGCTTGTACTTTTTTTCGGCGATCCGGAGCTCCTCGCGCCGTTGCTCTAATTGAGACTGAACCTGAGACTGGATTTGGGAGGCTGTCGGCAGACCTGTATTGGGATCTACAGTCTGCCGGCTCACCACGCTGAGTAAGGACTCAAGGTAAGTCTTTTGTTCTTGCGCCCGAGCCAAAGCCTCTCCATTCACCTGGAGCGCGGTTTGGAACTGTCCGAGTAACTGGAGATTGGCTGACTCTTGTTCGGGGAGGCTTCCCATGTGGACGGCCTTGAAATCCCTGATCCGGCGCTCTTGGCCGTCAAGAGCCTGGCGGGCCTTTTCCAGTTCGTCATCGATGAAATGGGTGGTCCCCTCGGCCTGCTGCTCACGGACTTTTACGTTTTCCTCAATGAAAAGGGACGCGATCTCACGGGTTACCTGCTGAACCTGGGCCGGGTCCTGGCCCTGGTATGAGATCTTGAAAGCTCCAAGAGTGTGTTCGCGATCCTGCTCCTCCGCTATAGTTTCTACCGTGATGTCCTTCCGCATCGCGTCAACAATCTCTTCCTGGGTACGCTTTCCGGTGTGCAGCACCGTACGGAGGATTCTGTCGACCGCTGACTCGTTGCGGTAGAGGCCAAACTCATCGATGATTTTCTGGAGATTGCTTCGGCTGAGTATTTCCTGGCTGATGATCTGGAGGCGGTCGTTGACGTCCGTCGTCACGGTCGGCTTGACGAAGTCCGCCGGGACTGTCTGGGGTTCGACCAGGATTAGGGTTGCCGAGCGGTAGACCTTGGGGAGCTTGGAAACCAAAGCCAAGGTGCCTCCGGCGATGAGCACGGCCGGAACCAAGGTCCACCACCGCCGCCGCAGAAAAATCTCCCAGTAGTCGCTTAAATCAGTTGCCGGCCGCCTCTTCATGGGTCTCAGTACCCTTTTTCTTTCCCTAGCCCTGCTTTAATCCTCCTGCTTCTACGACACCGGTTCTAGAGGGGCGCACCACATCAGAGTTCGGTAAGGTGTCGAACCCAGAAGAGCCAGGCTTTCGCGGCCAGGTTTGGGGTGCCGCAGATCGGGTCGGCGAACCGTTGCCACCAAGGTTGTGCTTCATGGCGAATGCGGCCAGTTCCATACGATTGCCGACACCGAGCTTGCGGAAGATACTGGTGAGCTGGTGTCGCATCGTGACTTCACTGCGAGAAAGCGTCCGCGCAATGTCCCGAACACTGTATCCATCTGCAACCGCTGCCACTACTTCCAGTTCGCGCGGGCTCAATCCAAATAGGTTGTGGCGCAGGTCTTGCCCGTTACCGGAGCCGCGCTGGCTAAGGGCGCGAACCAGCACGGAGATACGGTCACGTTGCAACCAGTACTCGCCCGCCATCACCGCGCGAATGCTCTTGACCAGAAGGCTGGTCGCCGCGGTCTTGAGCACCAGGCCGCGCGCGCCTAAACACAATGCCTCGATCAACTGCTGTTCATCGATGGCGGCAACTAGCAAAAGAGGAAGCGTCAGGCGTGGTGAGTTGTCGATTTCGCGCAAGACCTCGAGACCCGAGGACCGCGGCAAGGCGAGTTCAAGTAAAAGAACATCGGGCCGCACTCTTCGGACGATGGCAGCGGCTTCAATGCCGTCCGCCGCCTCCCCTACGACGCGGAATCCCGGTTCTGCCTCCAGCAGTCGGCGGAGCGCGGCGCGAAACATTGCATGGCCGTCCGCGACAGCAATCCGGACCTCTCCACCGTCGTTAGCAAGCTGCGCAGTGTGTGTCACCTCACGCATTTCGCGAGGCGCCTCCCAGCCGAAGACTGTTAGCAGCGATCGTTGCGACTGGCGGTGTGTCGCAACCTTCTAAAGGTGAAAGTGCTTGCTGCTCCTGACTGGGCAGGCGCTGATTCGCTGCGAAGAGCGCAAGCTCCACCCGGCCGGAAACACCAAATTTGGCGAAAATACTCGTGAGCATGTGCTTTACAGAATGCTCGCTGATCGATAGCTTTTCGGCAATGTCCCGGTTCGGGTGGCCGGCCGTCACCGCCGAGACGATCTCCAACTCGCGCGGCGTGATTCCGAGGTGCTTGTGGGTGATTCGTCCCGTTGGGGCAGCCGCGAGGTTACGTAAAGCTCTCACGATTCCGGCTACGCAATCGCGACCCACCCAGCACTGACCGGCAGCCACATTGTGAATACATCTGATCAGAACCTGGACACCTGACCCTTTCGAAACGACACCGCGCGCACCACGCCGGAGAACATCGATGATCTGCTCATTGTCAATGGCCGCGCTTAACACGATGGTGTACACGGAAGGCAACGCCGCCAGTTCCCTCAGGGCGTCGCGGCCGCTACACCAGGACATGGCGAGATCCAACAGAATCACGTCTGGCTTGAGTCGCCGTGCCAGTCTGAGGGCCTCCTCGCCGTTCGAGGCCATTCCGACCGTTTCGAAAACGTCCTCGTCTTGAAGTAGCCTATACAAGCCATCCCTGAACATCGGATGGTCGTCAGCGATCAGAACGCGAATGCGAGGATCGCTCGTGGCCATCACGTTGGTTGCGATACGAACCTCGGTTTGGAATCCTGATCTCATCAAAACTGCCGATCCCTGTCGATGGTGATTCCCCGCGAGTCCTTTGGCCAAGCGCGCATTAGCCAGCGGCTCGGCGGAAAGGTTCGGAAGGGGTAGGAGTGGCGACTGTCAGCGGCGGCATATAGCTCCGCCCTGTGACTTACAGGCGACGTTCCGCACGTAAGCCTTCGCGAGACCTCCCAGCATGAAACCCTGCTCCTCACCTGGCAAGCGATCCACCTTCCGAGCCATCAGCTCGTTTCGTGCTTGCCAATGTTCGCCCACGGGCTGGCGGAACGCCAAGCGAAACACTCCTCTCCCCCCAGTCGGGCTGTCGGTGCAACAGTTCTGCCAAAGGCCGATCTGAGTTTAAGAATTCGAACATATTTGGTCCAGGATGTAGAGTCTCGCGAGCTGGAGTCTTGGCTCTTGTTCAACCGCCGCGCCGAACCTGATCGTATATAGGTGCAAATAGCGCAGTCGCTTAGAATCCGAGATGCGAAGCCGGAGCGGGCCTGGATGGCGCCTTCGCAAAGTAATGACCGAAACGTGACCCGACGAATTACAGAACGCGTGCTCACTATTGGGTACCTTACGTGACAAGATACTCGTGTCACCGAATGGGAACACTCAACCCTTCCAATTGCACTCAAAAGGGACACCCGAAATTCCCGCGCCCTTAGCGGTAATGGAGTCTCTTCGCCTGAACTCGCCGTAAAATGCCTTTCTTCGCGACTCAAGCCACTAGGGTCGCATGAGTCTATAATGGGAAATAGAGGCCGCCACGGTCGTTAGATCACCGGGGTTTCCCCTGGTACGCACAATCGCACCCCGGCAATACACCCGCGCGCCTCCGCTCCCAAAAGCGCCGACCGGTACCGCCCAACTCATCTCAATTGGAGTTTCGGGTCCCACGGAGTGCTCGCACCGAAAAAGAACGCCAGAGGAACTGATGTTCTCCGTCATGCCTTTGCCCCACTCAGACTGCCCACTGACCCGGTAACGGATCGGCGTGCTAATCTCAAAGCGTTGGGCACGACTCTGTCCAGCCCCGGCAGTGTCAGATTGAGCAGTCAACATGGCAACCGTACCCCAATGATTACCCAAAGCAAGTGCTAGTGTATCGTGTTCCTGCCGGCACGACAATGGCTCTTTAGTGCCATGTCCATAGTACCATGAGGTGCCATAGAAATGGTACCCTGAGGTGGCTGCTCGGAGTGCATTGCTCAGCCGAAGATGACATTCCTTCCCCGCGAACTTCCTAAACGACCTGATGATGGACAGCGAAGAGCACCAGTTCCAAGCGGTTGGACACGCCAAGCTTGTCGAAGATATTCGTCAAGTGATGCTTGACGGTCTGTTCACTGATGGAGAATTTCTGCCCGATCTCCTTGTTGGTGTAGCCTGCCACAATCGACTCAATCATCTCCAGTTCGCGCGACGTCAGGTTGAAGGGGTGCCGTTGCAATCGTGACTGGGCGCGAACCATTACGTTGCGCACAACTCCGACGAGGTCGGAGACGCTCTCCCGCCCCAACCAATACTGTCCAGCCATAACATGGCGGATACTCTTGATCAACAACTCGGGGGCCGAATCCTTCAGGACGATTCCGCGTGCGCCAAGTTGGAGCAGTTCCGTAATTTGGGTCTTCTCCACGCTGGCCGTCAGAACGATAGTCCGCACGGGGGACGGCGATTTGGAAAGATCACGAAGGACTTCCAGACCGGGACAGCGCGGCATGGCCAAATCAAGCAGCAAAACGTCAGGGTTGAGCTGGCGCGTCAGTCTGATCGCTTCCTCCCCATCGGACGCGGTTCCGACCACATCGAGTCCGGTTTCGGACTCGAGCAATTTCCGCAGGCCCTCCCGAAAGATCTGGTGGTCGTCTGCCAGCAGAATGCGAACGTTGCCCCCGCCCTTATTCATACAGCTCTTTCGAAAACCATTTACGGGCGAGCGCCGGAGCCGGCGCAATGGTCAAATCGCCGCCCCGTCCCGTAGCGAGAAATGCCCTCAACCCGAGGCTGCGTCCGAACGCGCCACGAGCGGCGCGCTTATTTTGGCGCTTCCTAAGCCCCGAATGGGAAAACGGGAGATCGTCCCCTCCAGCACAGGACCCCCCAGCAAAACGACACTTTTGATTCTGACGGTTCCGACCTGTTCCGTCAAGTGTTAAGGAGATTCGGTTAGATTCATTTCATATGATAGTATAAAGCCACCAGTAAGCAGGCCACGGAAAGTGATCGTGGGTTCGCGATGCGGCATGGCACTTCGTTGTAGGCTCGTAGGCTCATATGCTAGCCACTCACCGAACCTGGCCATGCGGCGGCGACCGCCCCTGCTCCTCACCCGGGGGGGGGTGACCTGCATTGACTTGCCATTTTACGATGGCGCCGAGGCGCAGCCCCCCCTGGCTGGGTTTCGGACCGCATAAATAAAACCGACCGTCGCCTCCCTCCCCAAGGGGCGCCCAGGGATCTTCAGAAAGTACAGCAACCGGGCTCCGACGGATGCGCTCAGGCTAATCAACTATGATGATAACTAACGAGGAGACGCCTACGACCTGAAGCTGGCGTGACAGGGGTAGGGAACAGGGAACAGGGAACAGGGAACAGGGAACAGGCAAGAAGACCCTTAACCGGGCTTTTCGCGATGCGGCCGGACGGCGCGCGCGATGAGCCCGAGTCCTCCGACCAGCAGGATCAGCATCACGAGCGTGTTGAAGAGACTCGTCGGCTGAAAATAGACGTGCATGTTGGCCAGGACGCCCGCGAAAATGAAAAGTGCGCCGGCGGCCGTGAGCAGCCACCCCGCAATGCTGCGGCCGTTCCAGAACAGAATGCCCACGCCGAACAGCAACGGTATCAGCGTAATCCCAAACGTGTTGGTCCCCCAAAAGCTCCAGTAGGAACCCACCACGCTCACCTGATTGGAGACGAGATATCCGCCGATGCAAGTCATCGCGAACCCGATGAGGAATTCGCCGAGCCCGCCCGGCGTCCCACCCACGTCACTCAAGGAACGGTTTTCCATAGGGAAGAGGATAACAGAAAAGTAGGATTAAGAGGAGGAAGACAGAAGACAACCACCGGCCGGCGAGGGAATGAAATGGGGGTTTGACTCGCTCGAACCGCTTCAAATGGGATCAGCAAGTTACATGCGAATCACAAGTGAGGGGTCAGGAGTCAGAAGGGAGGCCTCTTCATTCAGACTCCTGACTCCTGTCTTCTGCCTCCTCTCCTCGGTTTCAGCCTTCTTCTTTGATCGCTGCTTTCACCATGGCGAGGATCGAGGGGGGAATGTTCGACGCCGGGATGTGGTGGTCCCTCTCGGCGTGCTCGGCGGCGAGTTTCAAGACTTCGTCTTCGCTCTCAGCCCGAATCTCAGTGGGACAGGTCATCCCGAGGTCCCGGCAACGCAACACTTTGGCCATTAAACGCCTCCTCCTGGAAGTTTCGACAACGGCCTGTTATGATACCACAGGAATCGAAAGCAAAAGTCGAAAGTCGAAAGTTAAGACCGACCCCGTTCTTTCGCCTTTCAACGATCGACCCTTCGCCTTTCGTTTGGTAGTGGGCTACTTAGGTACGGTCGCTTGCCACGCGGGAAGCGGCTGAAATCCTAGCGCTTCTTCGCCTTGCGCTGCTTCTTCCATTCCGCCTCACGGCGCTTCAATTCTTCATGTGAAACTGAGAGTGCCCTGCTCAACGCAGCGTTGACTTTGTCAGCTTCAGACTTTTTCATGACATATCAGCCTCAGAGAGTTCTACGCCGGCACTGCGCTTAAGCCAGTCCGCCCTCTGACCGTGCGCTGTTTTCAATTGCTCATCTACGTCACTAATTTCTCCTGTGCCTTCTCTGTATGGGTGGTTTCCCTCGATGATGAGCCGTAGCAATTCCTTGCGGTCGAATAATCTGATCATCGGCCAAGGATTTGTT
>Ga0335078_10006055_pt1 | contig 17925 bp, 21 predicted proteins | sample Lox_Sample_32_FD_206711 | JGI IMG/M metagenome (GOLD analysis project Ga0335078, IMG submission 206711) | Soil microbial communities from Loxahatchee National Wildlife Refuge, Florida, United States - Lox_Sample_3.2 | ecosystem: Environmental > Terrestrial > Soil > Wetlands | place: USA... | reverse complement strand
GGAGCCGCCACCCCCGGCCCAGCTCCGCCGGCTCCTGCGCGTGCGGGCGCTCCCGGTGGTAGAGGATGGCGTAGGGCCCCTCGAACCCGTTCCGGGTGAAGCACTCCTCGTAGCGGAGACCTCCGCTCGCGCGCAGGGCCAGGTGGTGCTTCGCGGGCACCTCCCCGAGCACCATCCGGTCGATCACGGCCGGCCACCCCCTTCCTGCTCTCGCTCGATGCTCTCGAAGAGGGCGCGGAAGTTGCCGGCGCCGAACCCGTCGTCTCCCTTTCGCTGGATGATCTCGAAGAAGAACGGTCCGGCCTGCGGCTCGCCGTAGAGGCCAGCGGAGTCCTTGAGGAAGATCTGGAGGAGGTAGGAGCCGCGGCTGGCCCCATCCACGAGGATCTCGAGCTCGCGCAAGAGCGCCAGGTCCTCGTCGATCTGGCCGACCCCGATCTGCTCGAGCCGGGTCGGGAGCATGTCGTAGTAGGCCCCGGGCGTGGGCATGAACTCCACGCCCCGCTGCCGCAGCCCCCGCACGGCCGCGGCGATGTCGCGCACCGTGAGAGCGACGTGCTGCACGCCATCCCCGCGCAGGTCCTCGTGGAAGATGTGGATCTGGGAGGACTGGAAGTTCGGTCGCCAGGGCTCGTTGTTCGCGAACTTCACCCCGGATAAGGGGTCGCGCATCACCACCGACCGGAGCCCCGAGCCGTGGGCCCGCATGCGCCTCTCCCGCTCCCGGACCACGTCGGCGGTGTGAAACTGCACCTCCCAGAACTCCTGGAAGCCGAGCACGTGTTCCATCCACAAGAGCGCCGGCTTCATGGTGGCGAAGTTGGAGGTGACGTGGTCCACGCGCCCGAAGCCGAAGGTGTTCGCGCCCCCGCGCCGCTCCGGATGGAGCGCCATGCCGGGGAAGGGCGCCCGGTACCCCCGGCGCTCCAGGAAGCGGAAGGTGGTGTCTCCGAAGGGAGTGGTGATGGCGAAGGACCGGATCTCGCCTCCCTCCCCGCGGACAGTGGCCACGTCGGTGATGGGAGTGGCGCCGCGCTCCTCGAGGAGGCGGAAGGCCCGCTCCGCATCCTCCACCTCGAAGACGAGCGAGCCCACGCCGTCCGGGTGCTTCCGGAGAAAGCGCCAGGCCCGCCCGCCCTCTCCGAGCGGCGCGGAGACGAGGACCCGCACCTCGCCCCCCTCGAAGAGCGCGGAGCGCTGGTGGCCCTCCCGCTCCAAATCGGGCGTGGACGCGGCCGTCTCGGCGAAGTCCAGCATCCCCGTGTAAAAGCGCCGGCTGCGCTCGAGGTCGTGGACGTAGTAGTGAATCGCCTCGATGCGCCGAATGCCGATGGGCTCCATACTCACTCCTTCTCCCCGGCCGGGGCGTCCAGCCGAGCGTCGGGCCCGCTCCGCGCAGGGGAGCCGAGCGAGCGGCGGGCCCCCGCCCCGCAGCCGCTCGCCTCCGCGGAGAGCCGGGGGGCGAGGCAGGGATCGGCCGTGGCCCTCGTCCGGGCGCACCGGCCCGGAACCGCCGCCAACCGAGACCGCCCGGGAAGGCGCTCCTCGATCGGCTCCCGGACGGCCGCGGACGGGTTGAGGCGGGCGAGGCGCCCTCCCTCCACGACCTCGAGCGCCGGGACCCGGGATGGGAGCTCTCGGGCCGTCTCGAACCGCTGTCCTCGCGGCGCCTCTGCGGCTCGGCACCCGGGGGGGCGGCCCTGGAGAAGGGCGCCGGTGCGGCTTAGCCAGGAGCGGGACGAGATCGAGCGGGGGCGGAGGGGGAGCGTCATGGCCTCGCCACCCGCTGGGAGATGCGGCCGAAGACGCTGCGGCCGGAGGGGTCCCGCATGTCCATCTCCACCTCGTCCCGGGGTAGCAAGAAGCGCGTCCGGGCCTTCCGCTCCGGGGAGTCGAGCGCCTCGATCATGCGCCGCTCCGCCAGGCAGGAGACGCCCCGGGAGCGATCCTCGTTCGACACCGTCCCGCTCCCGAGGATCGTGCCGGCCGTGAAGGCCCGGGTGCGAGCCAGGTGTGCCAAGAGGTCGAAGAAGGAGAAGTGCATCTCCGGCCCCGCCTCGAGGTCGCCCACTCGCTCGCCGTTCCAGCGCACCTCGAGGCGCAGAAAGACGCGGCCCTCCCTCCAGGCTTCCCCGAGCTCGTCGGGCGTGACCGCGAAGGGGGAGAATGCCGTCGCCGGCTTCGACTGAAAGAAGCCGAATCCCTTCGCCAGCTCCGCGGGCACGAGATTGCGAAACGTCCAGTCGTTGGCGAGGCAGAGGAGCCTCACGTACGCGCCCGCGTCGGCGGCGCGCGCCCCCTGGGGCACGTCCCCGAGGATGACGCAGACCTCCCCCTCGAAGTCGAGGCCCCACTCCGGGTCCGCGAGCACCACCTCGTCCCTGGGCCCGAGGAGCACCCCGCTCCCGCCCTGGTAGACGAGCGGGTCGGTCTCCAGGGTCGGCGGCGGCTCCGCGCCGCGGGCCCGCCGGACGAGGCGCACGTGGTTCAAGAAGGCCGAGCCATCCACCCACTCGTAGGCGCGGGGGAGCGGCGCGTGGAGCTCGCGCTCGTCCAAGGGGAAACCGGCGAGGCGACCGCAGTCGAGCTCGGCCGCCAACTCGCAGAGGAGGGGGCGAGCCACTTCCCAACGGTCCAGAGCCTCCTGCAGGCTCGGGGCGATGGCGGAGGCGTCCTGGAGGCGGGCGCCGTCCGAGCGCACCACGCAGAGTCGACCGTCCCGGGACCCGTCGCGAAGGGTGGCTAGGCGCATGGGCGCTCCCCCTCCTTCCCTAACGGCGGCCCGCTGCCGCCTCAAGGGTGAGACCCTGGCCGTGACGCGGCGGACGCGGGCGCACGGACGGGACGGAGAGACGAAGGCGGCTCTTGGGCGAAGGGGCGGCCCTCACCTCTCGAGCCGCGACCCGACCTTCAAAAGGCGGCAGGCCCGGGCGGCCGCGGCCTCGACGAGCGCCGCTCCCCCGGCCACGGCTTCCTCGAGGGACATGGGCCCGGGCATGGCGCTCGCCAGAGCGTCGATCCCCCTCTCCAGGACCTCGTCCGCTCCCGGCCCCAGGCCGCCGGAGAGGCATACCACGGGAACGCCGTGGCGCTTCGCCGCCGCGGCCACCCCGACGGGCGCCTTCCCCATGGAGGTCTGGAAGTCGGTGCGACCCTCGCCGGTAAAGACCAGGGCGGCCCCGCGCACCTTCTCCTCGAAGCCGGTGGCCTCGAGCACGATCTCGACCCCGGGGCGGAGCTTTGCCGGCGTGAAGAAGAGCAGCCCGGCGCCGAGGCCCCCGGCGGCCCCGGCGCCGGGAACGGCCCCCACGTCCCGGCCGGTGGTCTGCCGGGCGACCTCGGCGTAGCGGGCCAGCGCGGCGTCGAGCTCGCGCACCATCTCCGGGGTCGCCCCCTTCTGCGGCCCGTACACGGCCGAGGCGCCCCGCGGGCCCGTGAGCGGGTTGTCGACGTCGCAGGCCACGAGGAGCTCGACCCTCTCGAGCCGAGGGTCGAGCCGGGACGAGTCGATGCGGGCGAGCCCCCTCAGGGCCGCTCCCCCCTCCGGCAGGTCCCGCCCCTTTGCGTCGAGGAAGCGGACGCCGAGCGCTCGCGCCAGGCCCGCCCCCCCGTCGTTCGTGGCGCTCCCGCCGATGCCGAGGATGGCCCGGGGAAGCCCGGCGTCCAGGGCGGCCCGGAGGAGCTCCCCGGTGCCGACGGTGCTCGTCACCCGGGGGTCGCGCTTTTCCCGGGGCACGAGCGGAAGCCCGGAAGCGGCTGCCATCTCCAGCACCGCCGTCCTCCCGTCGCCGAGGACTCCCCAGCGCGCCTCCACTGCGTCCCCGAGCGGGCCGTGCACGCGCTGGGACCGCAGGCTCCCGGCCGTGGCCTCCACGAGCGCCTCCACCGTGCCTTCCCCTCCGTCGGCGACGGGGATCTTCACCACCTCCGCGTCCGGGAACACGGCGCGGACACCGCGCTCCATCGCAGCGGCCACGCCGAGCGCGGAGAGGCTCCCCTTGAACGAGTCCGGCGCGATGACGATGCGCACCCGCCCTCCTTCCCTCGCGCGACGGGGCCTCGCGCCCGGCCCGCAAAGGCGCCGCCGCCCCGGGCGAAGCCGAGCCAGGCCATCTCCGGGACGCCGTGTCCCGCGATCCCGCCCTTTCGCCGCTCGGGCGGGGTGCGCGGGGAGATCCTGCGCTCGGCGGCCCGCCCGGAGCAGATCTAGACTCCGGCGACGCGCACCTGTCTAGCGCCGCGTTGGGCACCGGAGCCAGGGCCGCGGATCGAGGCGGTAACCCGTTCCCTCCCGGCGCGGGCTGCCCCCGGGCTCGAGGTCAGGTCGCACCGCTGCCGCCCGCTCCCAACCCGGCCGCCGCGGCCGGCTTGGGGCGCGGGCGAAGGCGCGGGATCAGTATGAGCGCCGCGCCGTAGAGGGCGAAGGTCACCACCAGCGTCGCCGGCCGGCCCTGTGGCAGTTCCTGGAAGAGGACCTTGAGCCCGGTGAGGCCCAGGAGCGGGTAGACGAGCCAGCGCGCCTCGGCCCAGGCCTCTCGCCTCCCCGCCCAGGCGAGCGCCAGCGCCACGCCGACGAGCGCGGCGGTGCGGACGGTGGCAGCGGCCGCGGCGCTCCCTTCACCCGTGCCCGCCAGCAGGGGGACGAGGGCGCCGGCGCCTAAGCCGACGGCGAGGAGGGCGATCGCCGCCATCAGGGCCAGGCGAGGCAAGCGGGGCAGGAAGGTCTCCCGCGGCACGCCTCCCGTGAGCCACCCGGTAGCGACCAGCCCCGCCAAGACGAGCGCGCTGTCCGGCGAGGGCAGGCTGGGACCCACGAGACCGCTGAAGGCGGTCCGGACGGCCGGATCTCCGAGGCCGGCGGCGAGGGCGGACCCGCACGCGTACACGGCGCCGTGCACGGCCAGGGTGGAGCTCTTCTGGCGCCGAGCGAGCCAGCCGGAGGCGACCCCCGAAGCGGCCCAGAAGAGCGCCAGGCCCCGCGCCGAAAAGACGAGCCAGCTACCGGCGAGGACGAAGACGATGGCCACGGAGCTGTAAAAGTAGAAGTTCGCCCGGATCTTCTGGCGCCGCTCCACGAAGGCGAAGGCCACCGCATAGGTCGACAGGCCGAGGAGCAGGGCGACGGCTCCGAAGCCGCGCTGACCGATCCCGGAGCGGCCCGCCACGAAGACCGCTCCGCCGAGGCCGACGAGGAGCGCCCCCACCGTCTGCAGGACCTCGAAGGGCACGACTCGGCGCTGGAGGAACAGGGTCCGGGTGGCGATGCTCCCGAGGTAGAGGGCGAGCAGCGCCGCCTGGACCAGAAAGGCGGCCCGCGGACCCTCCGCCGCCTCGGGCCGGGTGGCGGCCACCGCCACCACCACCGCGGCCAGGTCCGCCGCGAAGGCGACCGGCCAGCGGAGGAGGACCCAGTCCCGCACGTATCCCAGCCAAAGCGTGGCCACGCCGAGGAGAACGAGGTAGAGCGCCGCCGCGGCGATCCGGCCTTCGGCCACGGCCATGAGGGCGACGGCCGTCCCCGTCCCTCCGAGGGCCAGCACCCAGGCGAGCCCCTCCAGACTCCGCGCCGCGGCGATGCCCAGCGCCACGGCGGAGAGCAGGGCGAGCAGGGCCGCGGCGGCCGCCGGGGAGAGCAGGGCGAACCGACCCGAGGCCTCGAAGAGCAGGGGGAACCCGATGGCGGCCGCGGCGAATCCGTGAAAGCCGGAGCTGAGCCGCTCGCCGGCGCGGCCGGCGCGCTCGGCCATGAAGATCCAGGTCCCCGCGTAGGCGAAGCCGAGCCCGACGCCGACGGCCACGGGCACGGCCCCCGCCTCGGTGAGCGCCCGGAGGACGAAGGCCCCGGCGAGCACGAGCAGGGTTCGCCCCCCGAGGGGCAAGAGCTTGCCCAGGGCGAGGCCCGCCTCGGCCGGGTCCGGGACCACCGGCGAGGCGGGCGCTGCCGCCCCCGCCGGCCGCCGCGAGGTCGCCTGCTCGAGCGTCCGGACCCGCTCCTCTATCCGGCGAAGGGCCTCGGTCAGCTCGTTTAGCCTCGCCTCGAGTTCCTGCATGCCTTCCCTCCCTCACCCCGCGGTTCCCGGGGTCGACGGCGGCTGCGGCCGAGCGCGGGGCGCGGTCACGCGGTGGGGCTCGGGGCGGAGCCGGTCTCCGTCCCCGGCGCCTCTCCGCGCCCATCCTCTCCCTCCGCCTCCTCGATCCCGAGCACGCGGTCGAAGACCCAGAGGATGACGAAGGGAGCGATGAGCAGGGCCGCCGCCATGAGCACCCCCTCGCGGCCGAAGGCCTCCGGCTCGTAGGGAGAGCGCAGCCCGCGCAAGGACTTCGAGAGCAGCTGGCCCCCGATGACGATGTTCCAGCGCATGGAGAACACCTGCAGGAGGCAGAGGAAGGCGGCCACGGTGGAGAGGGTGTTCCGCACCCGCTCGTGGAGGAAGCGGTTCATGAGCACCACCACCGCCAGGAGGATGAAGGGGATGAGCCCGCCCACGATCATCTGGACGGTCACGTAGGAGAACTCGAGGCGAGTGGTGATGAGCTCGGAGATGATGAGCCAGGACTCCGACCGCTCGTAGGCCATGACGATGAGCTCGAGGAGTTCCAGGGTGATGGTGAGGATGAGGAAGAACCAGAGCCAGCGAGCCAGGGCGGAGATCGCCTCGGCGTCCACCGGCCGCCGTCCGACCCGGGCAAACACCTGGTAGAGGATGACGAGGAGGGCGATGCCGGAGACCGCGGCCGACAGCAGGAAGATGACGGGCATGAGCGGCGTGGACCACCAGGGGTTCGCCTTGATGGCGCCGAAGATGAAGCCGACGTACCCGTGGAGCATGCAGGCAGCCGGGAGGCCGATGCCGGCGAGGATCTGGATGGCCCGGTGGTCGATCTCCACCGCCTCCGGGGACTGGTCGTAGGTCCCGAGCGCCAGCACCGCGTAGAAGGTGCGCGCCAGCCCGCGGTGGCGCTTCGCCCGCTCGATGATCTCCTGCCGCCACACGAACCACACCTCGAGCAGGAGGACGACGAGGTAGAAGCTGTAGAGGATCCCGAAGCCGGCCATGGCCGAGGTGAAGTGCGGCGTGATCATCACGGATGGCCCGCGCTGGGGCTGCCCGAGGTGCAGCTGCAGGGGCAGGGAGGCGACGAGGAGAAAGGCGAAGGAGGTCGCCATGGCCAGCCGAGCCACCGGCTTGAACTCCTGGCGGCCAAAGAGGTGGTAGAGGGAGGTGACGATGAAGGAGCCGGCCACGAACCCGGTGATGTACGGGTACATGACGATCATGAGGCTCCAGGTGACGTGGACGTCGTTCGGAAAGGCGTAGCCGCTGATCTCGAGCATCACCGCACCTCCTTGTCGAGGTGGAGGTAGTAGCACTGGGGCTCGGTGAGGAGATGGCCCTGGAGGATGGAGACGCGGTCGTTCTCGATGGCCTGACGCACCGGGTCGCCTTCCTGTCTCAGATCGCCGAACTGGCGCGTTCCGGTGGGACAGGCGGTGACACAGGCGGGCCTGAGCCCCTTCGTGATCCGGTGGTAGCACCAGGTGCACTTCGAGGCCGTGTGCGTCACCGGGTGCAAGAAGCGGCTCCCGAAGGGGCACGCCTGCACGCAGTAGCCGCAGCCGATGCAGCGCTCGCCGTCCACGAGCACCGCCCCGTCCTTCGTGCGGTAGGAGGCGCCCACCGGGCACACCTGGGTGCAAGGAGTGGCCCGGCAGTGGTTGCACAGCTTCGGGACGAAGAAGGACTTGGTGACGGGGAAGCCCACCTGGATGGGCGAGAAGCCGTTTAGGCCGCCCTCCGGCGAGTCCACGTGGGAGTCCTCCATGCCCACGACGTAGCGCTCCACCCACGTTCGGTAGAAGCCGTCGGGCACCTGGTTCTCGGCCTTGCAGGCCCGCACGCAGGCGCCGCAGCCGATGCACTTCGAGGTGTCGACGAGGTAGGCGTAGCGGTGCTCGTCCCAGTTGTAGGCCTCGCCCTTCACCTCGGCGGCCTTCTCCGGGCCCTCGTTGGGCGAGGCGGCCGCGCCCATGAGGAAGACGACGGCGCCGCCGGAGAGCCGGACGGAGGCGGCCAGGAACTGGCGGCGGGTCGGACCGGCCGGCGGGTCGACCTCCTCGCTGGGGACGGCGGGCGAGATCTGGGTCTTCGGGTCCATCCGTGGCCTCCGCTAGATCTTGGGGGAATGGGGGTCGTGGCACTCCAGGCAGACCTTGCCCTGGACGGGCCCGGGGACGTGTTGCTCCAGCACGACCTGCGGGAACTTCAGGGGACGGCCGAGGATCCTGCGGTGGCAACGCGCACACAGGGTGAACGACCGGTCCACCGGCGGCGCCACCACCGAGCCATCCGCCTTGACGTGCAGGGCGAGGGGCGCGTGGCACACCTCGCAGTTCACGTTCTTGTGGCTGCCGCCGGCCCTCTTCGCGAACTCCTCGGCGTGACACTCCCCGCACGAGGCCGCGCCGGCGTAGAGCGGCGCTCGGGCGTTCATCTGCTCCTTCACGTTGTCGAAGCGGTAGGGGCCGTAGAGGCCGTACGACTTGGGCACCAAGAAGCCGCGGGTGAGAAAGAAGACCACCAGCACCACGATCAGGACCAGGGCGACGCGAAAGACGTGTCGGGCGTGCTCCACGAAGACCTCCTCGGGCTCCTCAGCTGTCGTCGATGCGCTCCGCTGCGAAGATCCAGGCGAGCCAGCGGGAGCGCCGCGCTCCGCCTGGCGAGGGGGCCCGCGGCAGCTCCTCGGGTCGAAAGAGCGTCCGGGCGAGCGAGGGGTGGCCCGGACGGCGACCTCGAGGCGTCGCCGCCGGCATCGGCTCGCGGGCGAACAAGAGAGCGAAGAGGGACGGCCGCCGGCGCCGCGCGCGAGCTGGCGCCGCCGGGAGCTCCTCCCCCCTCCAGAGGAGCTCTCCGAACGAGGGGCGCCTCCGCCCGCGGGCCTCGCGCCGCGGCCACTCGTCGAGCCGCTCCCGCGCGAAGGTCGTGCGGACGAGCTCGCGAAGGGATGCGAGGACTGTCGCCATGGACTTGCCCAAGCTCCAGGCACGGGAGCATGGCGGCGGCCCGGGGGCAACCGAGTTCACCCTAGGGCAATGGAGGCCGGCTACGGGAACCGGGCCGGGCGTGCTGAGTTATCGGGCACTTGTGCGGGGCCGCCGAACCCGCGGCCCCTCGAACCGCGAATGATCGCGATCAAGCTCGCCCCCCGAGCAGGGGATGGGGGCGCGCGCGAGCGCCGGCCGCTCGGCGGGCCCGGGCGGCCCGGGAGATTTCCGCTCCGAGCGAAGCGCGCGGGGAGCGAGCGGCGGGGGTCCGAGGCGAGAGGCCACACCGCCGACACCCGGCGGCGCGGCCGCGGCGCCCGCGCCCGGGCCGCCCCGGGCCTCGAGGGGCAACCCGGGCCGGTGCTCGCGGTCCCGCTAGTTGGCCTCGGCCTTCTTCTTCTTCCCGGGCTTCGCCGCGGGGGCCTTGGCCGGAGCCGGGCCCTGGGCCGGGGCGAGCACGCGGTTCCCGGTCTCGTCCATGCTCGTGAAGAGGACCGGCTTCTCGGCCGCGACCGCCTGGTCGGCCTTGATGGGGTGGCAGACGGCGCAGAACTTGTCCATCGACTGGCCCTTCGACCCGGTGTCGACCCGCAGGTACCGATAGTACGGGTTGGACGGGTGCGGATCGTGACAGCCGAGGCACTCGAAGCGGCCGCCCTCGCGCAAGAGCTCGGCGGGCACCTTGGCCACCTTCGGGTTCACGCTCTTCAGGCCGAACGGGTGGCTCACGTGCTGGCTGATGGGGGCGATGCCCTGCCCTCCCTTGTCCGAATCCTGGTGGCAACCGAGACAGAGCGCCGTCGTCCCGCTGAAGGGCTCGTGCGTGACCGGGTTCAGGTACTTCGCGTTCGGAGGCACCGCGAAGATGACGGGTCCCTTGGCCGCGTGGAGCGAGTGACACCCGTTGCAACCGACGCTGTCGTGGCCTCCGGCTGCGAGCGCGGCGGCAGGTGCAAGCGAGATGATCAGGGCGAGCGTTCTTCCGACCGACATGTCCCCTCCCGAGGGCGCAAGTGGAAAGGGGTTCAACCTAGAGCGTCGGGGGGCCACAAGCATTGATGCCCGCCAATTCCGGAGGTCCCGCACCGCCCGGATCGGCGGCGGTCCGATCTCGCCCGTTTGGGGCCCTCCCCCGGAGCTGCCGTACTATGGGCCGGCGAGGAGAGGCCCCCGGGCGCTCGCTGCCCGGGCCGCACTCTTCCGCCGAAGGAGGACATCTTGGCAGCCACCGCGGGCAGCGGGACGGTCGTCATCGTCCCGGGGGAGACGATGGGGCGCGGGGACGACGGGCTCGGGGCGAAGCTCCTCGGCAACTTCCTGCAAACGCTCACCGCCGTGGAGGAGAAGCCGGACGCCATCGTCTTCTACAACGCGGCCGTGCGGCTCCTCGCCCCAGCCTCCCCGCACCTGGAGGCCCTCGAGGCGCTGGAGGCGGCGGGCGTCGACCTGCTCGCCTGCGTCACCTGCCTCGAGTTCTACTCCCTGAGGGACGGGCTGGCCGTCGGCGCGGTGAGCAACATGCGCGAGATCGTGCAGCGGACGTTCCGCGCGTCGAAGGTGGTGACCCTCTGACGAGGCCGCCTCTCCGCCGGAACCCGCGGCCGTCAGGCCGGGCGCCCAGGGGCGACCGCTAGGTCTCCTCGGCGAGGGGCACGACCCAGCGCCCCGCCGCCGGATCTTCTTCGGCCGGCCCGACCTCGATGATAGTGAGGAGCGGCTCCCCCTCTTCGGGCTCCCGCACGGGCTTCGCGACCAGGTCGAGGGCGCGGCCGATGTCGGCCTCGTCCGCCGCCACTGGGCAAATGCGCATTCCCGTGGCGAAGGCGAGTTCGTCGATGGCCGGGAGGTTCCCGGGATCGGACATGGCGACGACGAGGGTCCGGCGCCCGCGGACGTTCTCGCGAGCGAGCGGAACGGCCCGGAGGGCCTTGAGCAGGCGCAGCGGGACGAGCGCCTGGATCTCGGCCGGCACCGGCCGTCCTGCAAATTCGAGTCGGGGCGCGTCCGCGCTCGGCAGAATCGCTCTCATGCCCGAGTCATCGGCACGCCCGAGCCGGACGAAAGGTCCCACGCCTGCCGGACGTCCAAGCGGCTCTTTCTCCCGCCCATTCGGGGGAAGGCCCGTCTCCCCCGCTCCCTTCGGCAGGTGCCGGGAGCGAGTGGCGCGGACCCCGAGGCTCGCCGGACCTTGCCCGTCCGGGTGCGCTTCGCTCCCAGAACGGCCTCTTTCCAAGCCCCCGGCCGTGGCACGGGGAAGGCACCTCCTTCCCGCGAACGCCATGGATGGAGGAGGCACATTCGGGGCCCGGGCCCTTTCGACCGCTCCCGTCTCCCACTGCGCTCGCGTCCTCGTCGTCGATGACGAGGTCGACATCCGCGAGCCGCTCGTGGAGCTCTTCGAGGGCGAGGGCTACGAGGTGTTTGCCGCCGCGAACGGCCTCGAGGCCCTCGGCGAGGCCCGGCGAAACCGCCCCGACGTGATCCTCCTCGACTGGATGATGCCGGTCATGAACGGACGCGAGTTCCGCCTCGAGCAGGCCCGGGACCCGCTTCTCGCCGACGTCCCGGTGGTCGCCATCTCGGCGAGCTCGACCGACGCGAGCGCCTGCGCTTCCCTGCAGAAGCCCTTTCACCTAGAGGAGATCCTCGAGCTGGTGCGCCAGCTGACCGCGCGCGCCTGACCCGCCGGGCTCCGCTGCGGCCAATGCGACCTCGGCGCGCGCCCGTCAGGGTACGTAGTCCGCGTACGGACAGGCGATGCGCTCGTCAACGAGGACGAGGCAGATGCGCCCCTCTCCCGGGCCACCCCGGTAGTCGCAGCGGGCCGCCATGTCCGGTGTGCACTCGCCCGGATCGAGCACCGTCCAAGCTGGCGGTCCGTCGGCCAGCTCTCCCACGGCGGCGCTCGCGAGCAACTCGAGCGCGCGCGCCCGCTCGTCCGGCGCCATCTTCCGGATGGCCTTCGCAGCCTCCTCGAGCGACATCGCCTTCATGGCTTGCCCTCCCGGTAGGAGAGCGTAAATGCTTTGGAAGGGCGACGGGAAGTCCCCCCCTTCACCGGGCCACATGCACCCACATGGGTGCAGAGAGGAGAGGCGCGGGATCAGGGCGCCGGCGTGGCCACAAATGCCGGCACGCTCAGGTCTTGGCCGGCGACGGTGGCCTCCTCGCCCGTCGGCTCCACCCGGTAGCCGGGCGCGCTCACCTCGATGCGGTAGTCGCCGTCCATGACCAGGAAGGCGAACCACCCGTCCGCCGCGCTCGAGGTCTCCGTGAGCGGCGTCGCCTCCCCGCTCGCGAAGAGCTGCACCTCGGCGCCGGCCACCGGCGCCCCGGCCTCGGTAAGGACCTGCCCTCGCAGGCCGTAGGGCGGTACGCCCACCTGGCCGGACTCGGCCCCGGCCGAGGGCCCGCCGCACCCGCAGAGGAAGCCCGCAGCCCAAGCGGCCGCCGCCACCCGAAGCGCCATCGACCGCGATCGCGCGCCCATCCTTCACGCTCCGCAACGTCCCTCGCTGCCCACTCATTGTGCGCACAATCCGGCGCCGGCGGAGACTCGCCTTCCGCTCGCCTTTCGCTCGCATTTCGCGGCGCCCGGACTCGCCCGGGAGACGGGCCGAGGGCCCCAGGCGTCCGCACGGGAAAAGGCGCTTCCCCCGGAGCGGAGCGAGCCGCGGCGAGGCCTGGGAGCACCCCGGCGCTCGGCTCTCCCTTCGTTCCCCTCTACGAATGTCGAGGGCCGCGAGGTCCTCTCGCGGCCCCTCGACCCCCGGCGGCGGGCCCGCTCCTACTTCTTGTCGAGCCACTCCTGCACGCCGCCGTGGCGCGAGCACGCGCCCTCGTGGTGCTGGGCGTGCGAGTACTGCCCGTCCTTGCAGCGCGCGATGGCGCCGGCGGGATCGGCGCTCACCGATGCCGTCCCCTTTCCGGAGGCACCGGCGGCGGTGGACTGGGCCGCGGGCGCCTTGGGAGCAGGCGCGGCCGGCGCCGGTGCGCTGGGGGTGGCCGGCGAGGGTGCAGGGGCCGCCGCGGCAGCCGGCGCCTTCGCCTTCTTGTCGACGCCGCCGTGGCCGCTGCACGCGCCCCGGCCCGCCTTGGAGGTCGACCCGTCCTTGCACACCACTTCCGCGGCGGCCGGCGGCGCGGCCGACGGAGTTGGCTCGGGCGCGGCAGCGGCCTCGGCCTTCGGGGCCTTCGACTTCTTCGCCAACCCGCCGTGGCCGCTGCACGCGCCCCGGCCCGCCTTGGAGGTGGTGCCGTCCTGGCAGGTCACGGCGGCGGCTTCGGCTGCCGGGGCTGCCGGGGCGCTCGCGGCCGCCTTGGCTTCGGACGCATTCTTGTCGACGCCGCCGTGGCCGCTGCACGCGCCCCGGCCTGCCTTGGAGGTGGTGCCGTCCTGGCAGGTGACGACGTCCTGGGCAGAGACGGCGGCGGAAAAGCCCACGGCGAGGAGAAGCAAGCTGAGGCGGGAGAATGACAAGGGTCCCTCCGGAGTTGAGCCGCGCAAGCGGCCGGCCGGGCAGACTCCCTGACCCGATCGCCCCTGGCAATACCCCTTCGAGTCAGCCCGGAGGGGACCATTCCCGGGTTTGTGCTGGCGCGCTTTCCACACGGCCTTCCCGGACAGCCGCGCGGGCTCCGAATCCGAGCTTCCGGGCGGTGATTGACGTCGCACTCTCCCTTGTTTGCCGGTGCACGACCTCCCACCCTGGCTCCTCCTGCAGGGAGTTTGCCGCCCCTGTCCTGCGGGGTATTCTCCGGAAGTACCCTTTCGGGGAAGGCCGAGGTAATTTGAGAGAGAGATGGTTCCGAGCCGTCCCGACCGCGAAAGGTTTCCCCGGGTCCAGGCCCCTCTCTTCCACCGTCCGGTCACCTGGTTCGCCATCGGCATGTACCGCCGGTCGGCGCCTCCGACGCACGGGGGTTTCCGGGCGTACACGGACGAGAAGCAAAAGAGGGGAACGTTACTCGAGGTCGAGATCTTCCTCCCCGAGAGGAGCGGCAGCGTCACGGTCGTCGCCGAGATCGCCTGGGTGGAGGCCTTGCCGGAGGGGTCTCCGGCCCGGTTCGAAGTGGGGATGCAGTACGTGAAGGTGAACCCCGACGACCTGAAGCGGCTCGAGCCCGTGCTCGTCGCGTAGCGGGATCCCTCTCCCCTGGGAGACTAGGGCGCGTCGCGCCAGGGCTCGGCGGCCCGCAAGGCGGCCAGGATGGCCCGGGAGCTCGGCGAGCGGTTCAGCGTGTAGAAGTGCACCCCGGGGGCTCCCCGGCGCAGGAGGTCGGCGCACTGGAGGCTCGCGTACGCCACGCCGAGCTGCAGCGACGCCTCCGGATCGCCGCGCCGGACCTCCAGGGCGGCGCGCAAGAGAGCCGGGATCTGGGCCCCGCACATGGCCGTGAAGCGCTCGATCTGATCCACGTTCGTGAGCGGCATCACTCCGGGGATGACGGGCACGGAGATCCCCGAGGCGCGGACGCGCTCGACGAAGCGGAAGTAGTGGGCGTTATCGAAGAAGAGCTGAGTGACGAGGAAGTCGGTCCCGGCCTAGACCTTGGTCTTGAGGTGGGCGAGGTCCTGGCCCAGGTCCCGCGTCTCCACGTGGCCTTCCGGGTAGGCGGCCGCCCCGAGGCAGAAGCGCCAGTGCTCCGGGCGCGATCGCACGAAGGCGACGAGCTCGCTCGCGTAGCGGAAGCCTTCGGGGTGGGGGACGAAGGTCCGCTCGCCCTTGGGGGGGTCTCCTCGGAGCGCCAGCACGTTCTGGATGCCGGCGTTCGCCACCTCGTCGAGCACGTGCGCGATGTCCTGGCGCGACGAGCCCACGCAGGTGACATGGGCCACCGCCTCCACCTCCACGTCCCGCTTCAGCCTCTTCACGAGCTCCACGGTCCGCGCCCGCGCGGATCCGCCCGCTCCGTAGGTGACGGAGACGAAGGCGGGCCCGAGCGGGCGCAGCGCCTCCACGGTCGCGAAGAGCTGCCTCTCCCCCTCCTCGTCCTTGGGGGGAAAGAACTCGAAGGAGAAGACCGGCTCGCCGCGCTCGCGGGCGAACCGCAGGATGTCCGTGACCTTCACCGCGCCGAGAGTATCCGCCTCGGCCCGGTCGCGCCAGATCCGGTGCCGGCGCCCGATGGCGTTGACAGGAGGCGGCCTCCGGGCCATGACTTCGCCTCCCGAGCCGATGAGCCGCAACCCGAAGACCCGAGCCGCGGCGCGACCGCCCCGCTACATCACCCCGGAGGGGTTCCGCCGCATCGCTCGGGAGCACGAGCGCATCTGGACGGAGCTCCGCCCGCGCGTGGTCGCCGAGGTGGAGGCGGCCGCCGCGCTCGGCGATCGCAGCGAGAACGCCGAGTACATCTACGGCAAGAAGAAGCTGCGGGAGCTCGACTCCCGCCTGCGGCTGCTCTCGGAGAGGATGGACTCCCTCACCGTGGTGGAGCCGCGTCCCCACCCCTCCGGGCGCGCCTACTTCGGCGCCTGGGTGACAGTGGAGGGCGAGGACGGCTCGGAGCGCTGCTACCGGCTCATCGGCCCAGACGAGCTCGACGTGGCCGCGGGGGCCATCAGCGTCGACTCCCCCCTCGGGCGCGCGCTCCTCGGCAAGAAGGACGGGGACGTGGTGGTGGTGTGGCGCCCGGCGGGCCCCGCCGAGTTCACCGTGGTCGAGGTGGCCTGGACCCCTCCGGAGGCGTAGGTGGAGCCGAACCGCGACCGCGCCGAGCAGAGGGCCACGGTGGAGCGCTTCGCCCGGGAACGCCCGACCGCGATCCTCTACGACGACCAGGCCCCGGCCCTCCTCGACGTCGGCAGCGGCAAGTCGGTAGCCCTCGACTGGCGGCGGGTGGAGCGCGTGGCCGAGGGGAGGAACCTGGAGACCGGGGCGCCCTACCTCGCGCTGCTCCGCGACGACGGCCGGCAGCTCCTCCTCACCGACGCGGGACTCGCCTTCGCTCCCTCCACCGCCGGCACCGGGCCCCTCCCCGGCCTTCCTCCCGCCGTCTGCTTCCGCGACTTCGCCTCCGTGGAGGCCCGCCTCACCCACTACCTCGTCGACCACGCCGGCGAGCCGGTGACCCGTTCCCACCTCGACCTCTTCTTCTTCCTGCTCGCTCTGCTCGACGGGGCCCGGGACGTCGGCTTCGACGTCTCCCGCGAGGAGCGCGCCCTCGAGCGCTTGCTCGCCGAGATCGAGGCGCGGCGCGCCGGTCGAGAAGTCCCCTAGGCCTCCGCCCCCCGCCGCGCCAGCTCCACGAGCCGGGCCCAGAGCGCCTCGGTCCCGGTGCCCTCCACCGCCGAGAAGGGGACGCCGTCCCCAGAGGGGAGGCCGAACTGTCGCTCCGCCGCCCGCACTGCCGGGATCCTCTTGTTGCGCGCCAGCTTGTCGAGCTTCGTCATGGCCACCACCACGCGCCGGCCGCCCGCCCTGAGGAAGGCGAGCGCCTCTCGGTCCGAGGGCTGGGGCGAGTGGCGCCCGTCCACGATGAGCACCACCGCCTGGAGCTGGGCCCGCTCCTTCAGGTAGGTCTCGATCATCACCGCCCAGCGGTCCCGTTCGGCCTTGGACACCTTGGCGTAGCCGTAGCCGGGGAGGTCGGCGAAGGTGAGCTTCAAGGACCTCTCCGCGCCGGACGGGTGCACCTCGAGCTCGAAGAACTGCAGGGCCCGGGTGCGCCCGGGGGTGCTCGAGACCCGCGCCAGCCCCGCCTTGCGCGCCAGTGCGTTCAGCATGGAGGACTTCCCCACGTTGCTGCGCCCCACGAAGGCGAACTCGGGCAGCGGGGCCCGCGGCCACTCGTCCCGCGTCACGGCGGTGCGCAGGAAGGTGGCGGAGAGCACGCGGAAGGCCATGGAGCGGCTCCAGTCGCTCGAGGGGAGGCCGGCGGCCGGCCGCCTCAGCTCACGGGACGCCCGGCGAGGGCGGGCGCGGGGGTTCTCCCGCACCGGGTTTCTTGGTCGGCCGGGGATGGTCCCCGCCGTGCTCGATGAAGGAAAGGCGGCGTAGGTAGTCGAAGCGCTCCAGGGAGGGCGTCGACTCGTTGTGACAGCGGAGGCAAGTGCGCTCCCCCGGGTCGACGAGCCCCACGAGCCGGGAGAGCTCCCGGTCGCGCATGACGTGGCTCGCGGCGTAGAACTGGCCCGGGCCGTGGCAGGCCTCGCACGACACACCGGAGACCCCCCTCTCCAGGTCCGGGGAGTGGCAGGAACCGCAGCGCGGGTCGGCGCGGCTCTTGTCCGGCACCGCCTCGGAGGCCCGGGCGTGGGCCGTCTCGCGCCAGGCCTCGTAGGCCTGGGGATGGCAGGCCTTGCAGGTCTCCGGCCCCACGAGCCCCTGCGCGAGGGCGGCCGCGGGCCCGAGCAGGCCGAGGAGAGCGAAGACACCGAAGGGGCGCATGGCGGCCGCAAAGGTATAATGGCCCATGACCTCGCGTCACCTCACAAACGCTCTCCTGGCGGCGGCGCTGGCCCTCCCGGCGCCCGCCCTGGCCCGGGCCTGGCAAGGCATCACCCCCGGCGTCACCACCCAGTCCGAGGTGGCAGCCCGCTTCGGAGAGCCCTCGACCAAGGGGAAGCTCGGCGGGAAGACGGCGCTCGTCTACAAGGGCGACCAGGCCATCGCCGGCACGCGCCAAGCCCAGTTCCTCATCGGCGACGACGGAGTGGTTTCCGAGATCAACGTCTTCCCGGCGGCCCAGCTCGACAAGGACTCGGTGGCGGGCACCTACGGCAAGGACCCGCAGAAGACCTTCACCGACGACTTCCGCCCGGTCTGGATCTACCGGCCCATCGGAGTGATGGTGTTCTTCGGAAAGGAGGGCCAGGTCGAGGCCATCCGCTTCAAGGCCCCCGAGCCGGCCGGCGGTTCCGCCGCGCGAGCGGC
>Ga0335078_10006053_pt1 | contig 17927 bp, 14 predicted proteins | sample Lox_Sample_32_FD_206711 | JGI IMG/M metagenome (GOLD analysis project Ga0335078, IMG submission 206711) | Soil microbial communities from Loxahatchee National Wildlife Refuge, Florida, United States - Lox_Sample_3.2 | ecosystem: Environmental > Terrestrial > Soil > Wetlands | place: USA... | reverse complement strand
GCGAACGCCCCGACCGAGACATGGTACGAACCGGCCGCGGGCGGGGTCCAGGAGATCGTGAAACTCAGCGTCTGGCCCGGCACGACCGCCTGGTGCTCGAACTCGCGCTGGACCAAGCCCTCGTCGTTCGCGTTGTGGACGGCGACGACGATCATGACGCCGGTCCCGCCCGCCCTGCCCACGTCGGTCGCCGTCGCGGTTATCTTGACCGGCCGATGGGGCGCGGTCCTCGGGGGCGACGCGCTTGCCGAGAAGGCGAACGCCGGGCGGGGCGCCTCGAAGCCGCCGGCCGTGCCGACGGTGGCCCCCATCTCGTTGGAAAGGCCCGAGTCGCACGCCGCGCCGACCGCGGACACGCGGTAGTAGTAGGTGGCGCCCCCGGCCAGCCCGGCGTCGACGTAGGCCGCCCCGGCGGCGCCGGCCGCCAGCGGCGCCCCGTCCGCCTCGCGCCCCGGCGTCGCCGAGCGGAACACGCGGTAACCGGTCGCTCCCGCGACGGGCGCCCAGGAGAGCGAGATGCGCCCGGCTCCACCGTCGGCCAGCAGCCGCCCGGGCGCGGCCGGCCCCCCTGTCAGCCAGCTGTAGACGTAGGCGCCTTCCCAGTACGTCCGGTGGTAGGACCAGTCGGAGATAAGGCACGGGGTCGCCTCGGTGTGCATGCACCAGGCCGCGGCGCTGTAATGGTGCTCGCCGATCCACGCGATCATCCTCGGGATGAACCGGGCGTAGTCCGCGGTGGGCTCGGCGCCGAATTCCCCGATGAGGATCGGCGCGATCCTGCCGGCGCCGCCCACCGACCCGTCCCAGTCCGGCGGCTGCGCGGGATAGATGTGGCACGAGTAGATGATGTTGGGGCCCGAGAGCGCAAAGCCCTTCGCGATGCCGCTCAGGTCGAAGGCGAAGGCCAGGCCGCCCGCCGCGATCACGTTGCTGGCGCCCGTCGAGCGCACGGCGTCCGCGAGCCCCTGCATCCCGGGGCTGTGGTAGGTCGCCCCGTCCTCGGTCACGCTGCCGCCGCCCCTCCACACCTGCCAGCTGACGTCGTGCGGCTCGTTGTAGAGGTCGAACAGCACGCTGGGATTGTTCGCGTAGTGGGCGGCGATGTCGCGCCAGGCGAGCGCCGAGTTGTCGTCGGGCATCCTGTGCTGGCCCAGGCTCGAGCCCCAGACGCCCATGTCCGACCAGTGCAGGTCCACGAGCACGTAGACCCCGGCTTCCGTCGCCGCGGCGACCACCGCGTCGACGAGCCTCCGGTAGGCGGCGCCCCCGTCCGAGCGGTCGGGGCCCGACTTGTCGTCCGGCATCCTGCCCTCCCACCGGTCCTGGGCGATCGGCAGGCGGATCAGGCCCGCGTGCCACGTGTCGATCGCCTGGCGCACCGACGCCATCAGGTGGTCGCCGCCGTTGGTCCACTCCAGACTGCAGATGTTCACGCCCTTGAGCACCACGGGCGCGCCGGAGGCGTCGCGCAGCGTGTCCCCGGACGTGTGGAGGGGTGACGGGGCGGCGCCGGCCGCGAGCGAGCCGGCCAGCCACAGCAGGGCGACGAGCGCCGGCGCGGGCCGCCGGCCTTTGGGGGGGATGGGTGCGTCCATGCCGCTGACAATGGGCGAAGGCCCGCCGCAGCCAATGGCATTCCCGGGGCCGGGCCGCCAGACGGCCTGATGGCCGCCATAACCCGCTCTCATGCAGGCGGGAGGGCGTACGTAGTTATCTCGGTTGAGGGCGGATGCGGTGACGGGGACCCTAGGGCGCCAAAGACCATGACGCTCCCGCTCGCCAACGCCGGCCGCCTTGTCGGCCCCCTGCTCGCCGCCCTGGCCATGGCCCTGGCCGCGGGGCGCGCCCAGGGGCAGGGGACGGCGACCGACATCACCGGGCTCTACAACACGGGGCTGACCTCGACGGGCACGCTCCAGTCAGGCGGGGGTCACGACGCCAACTGGTCGGTCACGTATGCCTCGACCAACGGCGGCACGTCGGCCAGCACCTCGAACGAGGGCTCGGCCTACGTGATCAACCCGTCGTCGGTTTCCGACTCCGGCTACACGGCCAACACGAGCAATGCCCAGTGGATCGTCGCGCCCGGCGCCTACCTGACGAGCTCCACGAGCAGCACCCAGAACACCGGCGGCAACTACCTGCCCGGCAACGGCAACTCGGGCAAGAACGAGGGCGTCTACATCTACACCCTGGCCTTCACGATCACCGGGACGGGCGGCAACGGGGCGGTCGTCAGCAACAGCCAGATCCAGATCACGATGACGCTGGCGGCCGACGACCAGTACGCGGTGTACGTGAACCCGACGGGCAACGGAGGGTCGATCCCCACCGGCACCGCCGCCGCGTCCGCCACCAGCGCCTGGAACAACACGACGCAGATCTCGCTGCAGAACTACGGCTCGGGCAGCGCGGACAACGCGACCTTCAAGATCGGCACCAACTACATCGTGGTGGTCGTCGACAACACGAACGGCGTCACGGGCACCAGCAACAGCACGGTGCTCAACGAGAGCGGGCTCCTCGTCTACGAGACCAATGCGGCGACGATCAACGGAAAGCCGGTCCCCGAGGTGGCGACCTGGCTTCCGCTCGCGGGCGCGTTCGGCTGCTACCTTCTGGTCGGGCTGCGCCGGCGCCGGGTGCGGCTGCAGCCTGTCCGTGCCTGAAGGCGGCGGGCGCCGCCAGCGCCGTGTTGCCTCGGGCGGGGGGCTCTGAGAAGACGATCCCCGCATGAAGCCGCCAGCGCCGCGCTGCACCCCCTTCCGCGCCCTGCCGTGGCTTGCGAAGGCCGATGCCGTGGGCCTCGGCGCGGCCGCCGCGGCTCTCGCCGCCTTGCTCTGGCCCCTCTGGCGACACGACGACAACCTGACCCACGGGGTCTTCCTGCCGGTCTTGGCCGCCGTCCTGGTCGTCGAGAGCCGGCGCGACCCCGAGCCCCGGTTCCTGCGGCCCGGGTTCCGGCCGGCCGCCGCCTGCGCGCTCCTGGCCGCCCTCGGCCTGGGGAGCCTGGCCGCGGCGGCGGCGTACGCCGAGGCGCTCGGCTGGAACTACGCGATGGCTCAGTTCATGCTCGCCGCGGCCCTGGTGTTCGGCCTCGGCGCCGGCTGGCTCGGCTTCGCCGACGAGCGCGTCAGGCTCCTGCCCTTCAACTGGTGCGCGGGCGTCGCGATCGCCCTCTGGGTCTTCGCCAGCCCGCCGCCTCCGGGCACGTACGCCCGCCTCGCGCTGCTCATGCAGGACCAGGTGACCGCGGGGGTCGTCGGGGTGCTGAACGCCCTCGGGATAGCCGCCTACCAGGACGGGAACGTGATCCAGCTCGCGCGCACGAGCGTCGGGGTGAGCGAGGCCTGCAGCGGCGTGCGCAGCCTCATCTCCTGCACGGTGGCGGGGCTGTTCCTGTCGGCGATCGCCGTTCGCCGCCCGCGGCACCGGGCGCTCGTGATCGCGCTGTCGCCCGCGGTCGGCGTCGCCATGAACTTCCTGCGGTCGCTCCTGCTGACGCTGCTCGCGAGCGCGGGCGTCGACATCGGCGGCCGCTGGCACGACCTGACCGGCGCGTCCATCCTCGTGGTGACGACGCTCATCGTGGCCGCCGCCGCGCTCTGGCTCCACCGCCGCGAACCCGCGCCGGCGCAGCCGGCGGCCGGGGTGCCGGGCCCCGCGCCCCGGTCCTCGCCGCTCCTGGGCATGGCCGCCGCGTGCCTGCTCCTGGCCGGGGCCCTCGCGGGCTTCCTGTCGGCGCCAAGGGGGCCGTCGGGCGCCGCCCCCAAGGCCGCACCGGACCTCGCGTCCCTGCTCCCGGCTCCGCCGCCGGGCTGGACCGCGCAGTCGACCCCGGACCTGGAGCAGTACAGCACCCTACTGCGCACCCGCGACCTGGTGGAGCGCGTGTACTCGGCCGGGCCGGCCCTCGGCGACGCCCATCTCACCCTCTACCTCGCGTACTGGCGCCCCGGCGAGGCCCCGGTCAGCCTCGTCGACGCGCACACGCCCGACGCCTGCTGGCCCGGAACGGGATGGGCGGCCAGGAAGCTGCCCTACGACCGCGTGGCGCTGCGGATCGGCGGGCGAACGCTTGCGCCCGCGGAATGCCGCCTCTTCGCGCACGGCCCGTTCGAGACCCGCGTCTGGTTCTGGCACCTCTACGGCGGGCGGCCGCTCGCGATCGTCGACCCGTACTCGGCCCTGCGGCTCCTGAGGGTCGCGTGGCGCTACGGGATCGGCCAGCCCAGAGAACAGGTGTTCGTGCGCGTCTCGAGCAACCGACCCTGGGACGAGGTGTCCTCGCTGGAGACGCTCAGGCAGTTTGTCGCGAACCTGGGGCCCCTGGGCCTGTGACGCCGATGCCCGCGCCCTCCGACCGCCCCACGCCGAAGCCCGGCGCCCCCGGGGGGCTGGTGCGCGCGCTTCGGCGCCACTTGGCCCGGGACAACCGCGAGCACCTGTGGGCTGCGCTCGATTTCCTCGAGGCGCGTCCCGCCCTGAGGAAGGCCCTCCTGGTCGGGCTGCCGGCGCTCATCCTGGCGGCCGGCCTCGGCACGTGGGGCTACCAGCGCTGGTCGCGGGCGAATGCGGCGCGCATTGCCCGCCAGTGGCTCGACGCGGGCCGCCTCGACCAGGCCGCCATCGCGGTCCAGAATGCGCTCGCGAGCGAGCCGGGCCGGCCGGCGTCGTGGCGCCTGGCCTCGGAGCTGGCGTGGAGGGAGGGGCACCGGGCCGCGTCGGTCGACTACGCCAGGAAGGCCGCCGTCGTCGGACGCTACGGGGACGACGACGTGCTCGCGTGGGCGGAGGCCGCGATCCTCTCGGGCGACGTCGCGCAGGCCGAGGAGGCCGAGGCGTACCTGGACCCGAAGACGGCGGGCGCGTCGCCGCGGGCGCTGCGCCTCGCCGGCGAGATCGAGCGCCGTGGCCGGCGCTACGGGCCGGCGCGCGACAGGTTCCAGGCCGCGCTCAGCGAGGATTCCCGGGCCGGAGCCCGCTCTCTGGCGATCGACGAGGTCCCGCTGGGGATCGTCTCCCTGCAGACCGGCTCGGCCGGCGACCGCGCCCAGGGCCTGGCGCTCCTCGCCAAGTGGGCCGCCGACCCCGATTGGGGCGTCGAGGCCCTTCGGGCGCTCCTGGCCGACGCGGTGGCGCACCGCGAGCCCGCCGCCGCCGCCCAGTGGGCCGAGGAGCTGCGCAGGCACCCGCACTGCACCCTCGGCGACATCCCCGTCTGCCTCCAGGCCCTCGCGGGCGCCGACCCCGCGCGCTACCAGGCCATGCTCGCCCCGCTGGAGGAGAAGGCCCGCGTGAACGCGACGCAGGCCGCCCAGCTTCTTGGCTGGCTGACCGAGATAGGCCAGAGCGGCGAGGCCATCCGCTGGGCGGAGTCGCTCGATCCGGCCGCGGCGCACAAGCCGCCCATCGCCCCGGGCGTGGCCGAGGCGATGCGCGCCGCGCGGCGCTGGCCGGAGCTCCAGGCCTGGGTCGGGCGGGGGGACTGGGGCGGCGACCTCGGCTTCATGCGGTGGGCCTACGCGATGGCCGCGGCCCGCGAGCTGGGGGACGGGCCCAAGGCGGACCAGCTCTGGCGGAGCCTGCTCGAGGACGCCCGCTCGAGCGCGGCGCACGCCCTCTTCGCAGGCGACTCACTCTACGCCTGGGGCTACCCCAAGGAGGCGGCCGACCTGCTGTGGGCGGCCGCGGAAAGGCCGGACCTGGCCTACCAGGCGCTCGGCACCCTCGCCCGACTGTACCAGGTGCAGCATGACGCAGACGGGCAGTACCGGGCGTTCAGCCGGCTCAACGAGCTGCGCCCGGCGGACCGGGACATCGCGAACAACTTCGCGTATTTCGCGGCGCTCACCGACCTGGGAAGCCAAAGGCGAGTCGAGAAGGTCGCCGAGCAGAACGTCGCCCAGGAACCCGCCAACGAGAACTACCGCTGCACCCTTGCGTTCGTTCTCGTGTGGGAGGGGCAGGCGCCGCGGGCCCTGGCGCTCCTGGAGCCCGTTTCGCGCAACTGGAGGAAATCCTCCGCGATCGCCTTCGCGTACGGGGCGTCGCTGGCGGGCGTCGGCCGCAAGCCGGAGGCCAAGGCGGTGTTCGACTCGATCGACGACCGCTCCCTCGGCCCCAAGGAGAGGGACTGGATTCAGAGGGCGCTGAGGTAGGGCGGCCCCGGGGACGGCCCGTTGAAGCGTCCCGGCCAGGGCGCCCCGTTCCCGCGGGGGCGCCGGCGGGCGGCAAGAACAGCGGTCCAGACGCCGGCCACGGCGGCGTAGAGGACCCAGGCGACGAAGATGGGGTCGACGAGCGTCATTTCGGCGAGGATTCCCCGCTCAGGGTGCCGCGCGTGCGGGGCTAGGGAGAAGGCCGAACAAGGCGCCCGCGGATAGGAGAATTGATCGGCGCCGCGGGTGAAAAGCGGCGACTTTTCTGCTAGGACGGTGGCCATGCGATGGATGGGGACATTGGCCATGGCGGGCGTCTCGGCCCTTGGGGGCCAGAATTGCGCCGCTTCGCCAGGCGTGGCCGGCGGCCTGATCGTCTTCAACGACAACGGGGCCTGGTGCTGGTATCAGGACGAGCGGGTGGTCGTGGACGCCGCCAAGGGCACGCTCCTGGTCGGCTCCGTCGCCTCCGGGGAGGGCGCCGACGGAACGGATCGCGCCGGCGACGTCGACGTCGCGTCGCACGACCTGGCCTCGGGCCGGACCCGGCGCTTTGTGCTGCACCACCACCTCCTGACCCAGGACGATCACAACGCGCCGGCGCTCCTGATACGCCCCGACGGGCGCTACCTGGCCGTGTACACCAAGCACAATTCGGAGAAGCTCACATACTGGCGGGTGTCCGCCCGGCCGCACGACGCCGGCGAATGGCGGCCGGAGCAGAGCTTCGACTGGAGCCGGTGCCTCGCGACCGCGGACCCTTCCGACAACGTGACCTATTCCAACGTCTTCTTCCTGCCGGCCGAGAACCGCGTCTACAACTTCGCGCGCGCCGTCAATCGCGACCCGTCCATCCTCATTTCCTCGGACCAAGGCGACAGCTGGACCTACGGGGGCAAACTCCTGACCGAGCCCAAGCTCGGCTACGTCAACGGCTACGCGAAATACGCCTCGAACGGCGTCGACCGGATCGACGTCCTCACGACCGAGCACCACCCGCGCGATTTCAACAACAGCGTCTATCACGGCTACCTGCTTGGGGGAAAGCTGCACAGGTCCGACGGGGCCGTCGTCCACGCCAACGTCTTCGACGGCGGGGGAGCGGCGCAGGCAGAGCTGACCAGGGTCTTCGCCGCCGACAGCGTCTGGAACGGGGAGCGGATGACCCATGCCTGGACGATGGACCTGCACCTCGACGGCGCCGGCAGGCCGGTCGGCCTGATCTCCTGCAGGGCCAACGACGAGCCCGACAACACCAACTTCAGCGATCATCGATTCTTCTATGCGCGGTACGACGGCTCGGGCTGGCGCGTGCACCCGCTGGCCAGGGCCGGCGCGTGTCTCTGGGCGGCGGAGCAGGACTACACGGGGCTGGCGGCCCTCAACCCGAACAATGTCAATGAGGTCTACGCCTCGACGACCGTCGACCCGCGCGACGGCGCGCGCCTCGGGGTCCACGAGATCTTCAGGGGCGTCACCGCCGACGGCGGGGCGACGTGGACGTGGACGCCGCTTACCTGGGGCTCGACCGTCGACAATCTGCGCCCGACCGTCGCGATCTGGGACACCGGCGACACGGCCGTGTTGTGGTTCCGGGGCACGATGAGCCGCTCCCAGCACTACGCCTGCGCGATCGTCGGCATCGTGAGCCGCCGTTGACGGCGCCCGATAAAGAGCTTGCGGCGCCGGTGGCCACCCGTGAAATCCAAGGGGTCGGCCAAAATGGACCGTGATCGGCCGGTAACACAACCGCATGAAATGGCTGCTGCGCCGGCACTCAATCGCTGATCTCCAGGCCGACACCCGGAACGACCAGCGGCTCAAGCGCGCGCTCGGGGCGGTCAACCTCACGGCCCTCGGCGTCGGCGCGATCGTCGGGACGGGCATCTTCGTCCTGACCGGCACGGTGGCCGCGCAGAACTCCGGGCCGGCCGTCGTGCTCTCGTTCGCCCTGGCGGGCGTGGCCTCGGTCTTCGCGGCGCTCTGCTACAGCGAGTTCGCCACGCTGGTCCCGGTGGCCGGCAGCGCCTACACCTACTCGTACGCCACGCTCGGCGAGATCTTCGCCTGGATCATCGGGTGGGATCTCATCCTGGAGTACGCCCTGGGCGCGATCACCGTCGCGATCGGGTGGTCGGGCTATGCCGTGTCCCTCCTGAGCAGCCTGGGCATTCACCTGCCGCCCGTTTACTCGGCCGCCCGCGGCACGATCGTGACCCTGGCGGACGGCACCCAGACGACGGCCGCCTTCAACGCGCCGGCCATCTTCATCGTGGCCGTCATCACGACGCTGCTCGTCGTCGGGATCAAGGAATCGGCGACCTTCAACAACATCATCGTCGTGGTGAAGCTCTCCGTCGTCGCGCTGTTCATCGCCGGCGCGGTGCACGCGGTCAACCCGGCCAACTGGCACCCCTTCATCCCGAGGAACACGGGAACCTTCGGGCATTTCGGGTGGAGCGGCGTGGTGATGGGGGGCGGCGTGGTCTTCTTCGCCTACATCGGGTTCGACGCCGTCAGCACCGCGGCGCAGGAGGCGCGCAACCCCCAGCGCGACATGCCGATCGGCATCATCGCCTCGCTGCTGGTCTGCACGCTGCTCTACCTGGTGGTCTCGGCCATCGCCACCGGGGTCATGCCCTACACGGAGCTGGACGTGCCGGACCCGATCGCGAAGGTGGCCGACCACGCGGGCATGGGGCTGAGCGTGCACGGGATAAGCCTCATGCCCCTGCTGATCAAGCTGGGCGCCATTGCCGGGCTGTCCTCGGTGGTGCTGGTGATGGCGCTCGGGCAGTCGCGCGTCTTCTACAGCATGTCGCACGACGGCCTCCTGCCGCCGTTCATCAACATGGTGCACCCGCGGTTCAAGACGCCGTGGATCACCTCGATCATGACCGGCATCGGCATCGCGTTCTTCGCGGCGCTTCTGCCTGTGCGCGAGGCGGGCAGCCTATGCTCGATCGGGACGCTGCTGGCGTTTGTCATCGTCTGCAGCAGCGTCCTGGTGCTGCGCCTGCGCGAGCCCAACCTGCAACGCGCCTTCCGGACGCCGGCCGTCTGGTTCGTGGCGCCGGCCGGCGCGCTTTCGGCCCTGGTGCTCATGGCCGCGCTGCCCTGGCCGACGTGGCGCCGGCTGATCGTCTGGTTCCTGATCGGCATGGTGGTCTACAGCCTCTACGGCCACCGCCACTCGAAGTTGAACAAGGGGGTGTCGGGCAGGGCCACGCTGCTGCCCGGCGGGACCGGGCAGAAATAGGATCGCCCATCCTGGGCGCTCCCGGCCTGCTGGGCCGCCCGGTTCGCCGGCGTGGCCAAGGCATCCGGTCAGCGATGGCGCCACCGCCAGCTCGACAAAAAACAGATTCTAAGCCCATGAGCGGTATTGGGATAATGATCGGGTATGAATTCCAGGCGTGAATTCGCTTGCGATAGACAACTAGTCAACTATTCATTTCATCCATGGGCAGAACATCAGACGCGAACCAAAGATTGATGACGGCCGCCCTGGATCTGATCTGGGAGGAGAGCTACGGCGCCGTGACGATCGACGACATCTGCAAGCGCGCCGACGTCAAGAAGGGCAGTTTCTACTATTTCTTCCACTCAAAGGCCGACCTCGCGGTCGCCGCCCTGGAAAGGCTCTGGGCCGAGGAATGGAAGCCGAGGCTGGACCAGCAGTTCTCACCGGCTCTCGAGCCCCTCGACCGCCTGACCACCTACCTGGAGGGCGTCTACACCCGCAACGTGGAGAGTTTCAAGAAGCACGGCAGGGCGCTCGGCTGCCCTGTTTTCTCAGTCGGCTCCGAGGTGGGCACGCACGATGTCGACGTGAGCGCCAAGGTCCGCGAGATCGTTTCGCGCAAGTGGCGCTATTATGAATCGGCCATCCGCGATGCCATCGCCCAGGGGTCGATTGAACCGGGCGATCCCGCCAAGAAGGCACAGATGCTCGGATCCCTGGTCGAGGGCGCAATTGGCCAGTCGCGCGTCATGAACAATCCGGAGCTTCTTCGGAACCTGCCGACCGCGGCGCTCGAAATGCTGCGAGCAAGGGCCGTGTCCTCGTCGGGAGCAGGCCACTAGTCTCGTCGGCCTTGGAACTTCATCACCCATTCAACACAGCATTTTCTTCCCGAAATAGTAGATAACCAGTCAACTATAAAAGACCACTTCCCCCATGAAATCGCCACAGGACAACCCGAACTCTTTCTCCCGACCCGGCGCTTCCCAAAACCCCCGCCCGACGGACCTCCGGGTTGCCGGCATCCGGCCCGCCTACGGCGCGTCCATGCGGCGCGCGTTCGCCTCCAGCCGCCTGGACGGTTCCGGGGCCGCTGTTGCCGAGGATTTCTTCGGTCAGCTCTGGACACCCGGTCTGCTCGACCGGCTGCAGGCGCCCCTCACTCGATTCCACGAGTAGGACTCCCTCTCTCCCGGAACAACAGCCGGAGCCATCCCGCACGACCACACTCAGACCCTCTTTCGCCATGAATGCGCTCACTGCCACCGCGGCCATAGACCATCCGACGCTTGCGACCGACCGCCCCGTGACCGGGGTCAGAACACGGGGACGGCGCCTGCCCTGGCGCAGAATCCTCGCCGGGGGCGCTATCCTCGCGGCCGCAGGCTCGGCCATCGGAGCCTACCTGCATTATTCGGCGGGCTTTGTGGCCACCGACGACTCGTTCCTCGAGGGTGACGTTCATCCGGTGAGCCCACGCATCAACGGCACGGTCATCCGCGTGTTGATCGACGACAACGCGCACGTCGAGACCGGCCAGCCCCTGGCCGAGATCGATCCCGCCGACCTGACCCTCGCGGTGAAGGCCAGCGAGGGTGACCTCGCCCAGGCCCGGGCGAACGAGACCGAGGTGACGGCGCAGATTGCCCGCGCCCAGGCCGACGTCGAGGCGGCCGCCGCCCGCATCAGGCAAAACGCGGCGCAGCTTGAGCTCGCGGAGCTCGATTACCACCGCATGGACACGCTCCTGCGCAGCGGAGCGGCCTCGAGCCAGGCCCTGGACGAGGCGCGGACGGCGTTCGACGCCGCGCAGGCCGCCCAGCAGTCGCTGGTCTCGGCGCGGGCCTCAGCCGAGGCGGGGCTCGCCGCCGCGCGGGCGCAGCACGCCGTCGCTCTGGCGCAGATTCAGAAGGCCGAGGCGGCGCTGGGCGTGGCCAGGCTCCAATTCGATTACACGGTCATCCGCGCGCCGAGTTCCGGCCGCGTCGCGAAGAAGACCGTCGAGGTCGGCCAGCGCGTCCAGCCCGGCCAGCCGCTGATGGCGATCGTGAGCGACCGCGTCTGGGTGGTCGCCAACTTCAAGGAGAACCAGCTCGCCCGCCTGCGGCCCGGCGAGAGGGCGGAAGTCAGGGTCGATGCCGTCGACGACCGCGTCTTCCAGGGCGTGGTCGAGAGCTTCTCTCCGGGCACCGGCGCCGAGTTCTCGCTCCTTCCGCCCGACAACGCGACCGGCAATTTCACCAAGATCGTGCAGCGCGTGCCGGTGAAGATCCTGCTCGACGAGGCGTCACTGGATGCGGCGGCCGCCCGCCTGTCGCCCGGGCTGTCGGCGATCGTGAGGGTCAGCGTCCGCCGCTGAGCCTGTCGCGGGGGAACGCAGCCAAGACGCCGATGAGTGCATCATCCGCCCAGGCGGCAGACGGGGTCGCCCCGGGTTCGGCCCGGGCCTGGGTAGGGACGCTCGGCGGCATGCTCGGCGCCTTCATGGCCGTCCTCGACATACAGATCACCAACTCCTCCCTGCGCGACATCTCAGGGGCGATTGGCGCCACCTCGGACGAGAGCTCCTGGATCGCGATCGCCTATCTGGTTCCCGAGATCATTGTCATCCCGCTCACCGGCTGGATCGCCTCGATCTTCGGGCTGCGCCGGTATCTGACGGCCACCTCGGCGCTGTTCCTTCTCTTCTCCGCCCTGTGCGGCCAGGCGTGGAGCCTCGGCAGCATGATCGCGTTTCGCGCCGGCCAGGGATTCTTCGGCGGAGCCCTGATCCCCCTAGGGTTCACGGCGGTGCTCCAGATGCTGCCGCCCTCCAAGCATGCGACCGGCTTCTCCCTGTTCGGGCTCACGGCCATCTTCGCGCCTTCGATCGGGCCGAGCATTGGCGGCTGGCTGACCGACAACTGGGGCTGGCAGTGGAACTTCTACCTCAACCTGCTCTTCGGCCCGCTCCTCCTCGGAGCGGTCTGGTACGGCTTTCCGCGGGTCCCGACGCGCTGGGAACGGCTCCGCGAGGCCGACGGCTGGGGCATCGCGCTCATGTCGCTCGGCCTCGGGGCGCTGACCACGCTGCTGGAGGAGGGCACGCGCGACGACTGGTTCGGGTCTCCGGTCATCACGCGCCTGGCGGTGGTGGCGGCTCTGGCGCTGCCCCTGTTCGTCGTCTGGCAGCTCCGGGCCAAGCGGCCCGTGACCGACCTGAGGCTCTTCGGCGCGCGCAATTTTGGGCTCGGCTCGGTCATCAACCTCGTCCTGGGGGCCGCGCTATACGGCTCGATCTTCCTCCTGCCGCTCTATCTCGGCACCGTCCAGGGCTACGGAGCGGAGGACATCGGAGCCACGCTCATCTGGGGCGGCATCCCGCAGCTGTTCATCATGCCGCTGCTCCCGTGGTTCATGAAGCGCTTCGACACCCGGGGGCTGATCGCGTACGGGCTGCTCATGTTCGGCGCGAGCTGCATGCTCAACACGTCGATGTCGGCCGACTTCGCCCACGATCAGCTGCGCTGGTCCCTTCTCGTGCGCGCGCTCGGCCAGCCGTTCATCCTCATCCCCGTCTCCGCGCTGGCGACCGCCGGGGTTCCGGCATCGCGGGCGGCTGCGGCCTCGGGGCTCTTCAACATGGTGCGCAACCTCGGTGGGTCGATAGGCATCGCGCTGCTGTCCGCGCTGCTCACGGTTCGCGAGCGGTTTCACTCGAGCAGGCTCGGCGAGGCCGTGAGCTCCTACAGCCCGCTGACGCACGAGAGGCTCGCCGCGCTGACCCAGGGCTTCACCGACGCCGGAAGCGACGCCTACACGGCGGGGCGGCAGGCGGTCGCCGCACTCGACGGCGTCGTGCGGCGCGAGGCGACGCTGATGGCCTTCAACGATTGCTTTCATGTGCTGGGCCTCGTGCTGATTGCCACGACGATCGCCGCGCTTCTCTGCGGCCCAGCCAGGGCCCGGGCTTCCGCCGCCGCCCATTGAGCCCCGTCGCCGGTTCCGGCCGCGGCACCGATGGGTCCCGGGGGCGCGGGACCCCGCTGCGACCCTCCCCGGGCCGAGCTCAGAATCGCAGCGGCGGGCCCAGGAGCTCCATCCCGTGCTGTTCCCAAAGCCCTTTGAAGGCCGCCGCCTGGTTCTCGGGGATCGCGCTTCCAAACTTGGCCATCTGCTTGAAGAATTCCTCCATGCTGCCGGCCGGCTGAAACACGATCAGCAACTGGCCCTCGGCCTCGCTGACCTTGGCGAAGGCATGCGGGATCCTCCTCGGCGCGAATGCCGAGTCGCCCGGGTGCAGGCTCAGGGTGGCGTCGCCCACCTTCACGATGAAGTCCCCCCGCATGACGTAGAACCATTCGTCCTGGAAATGGTGCCGGTGGAGCGCAGGGCCTCCCTTGGCCCCCCTAATCGTGTCGTAGATGCAGAGTTCGCCCCCCGTGTCCCTGCCCGAGACCTTGCAGTCGAAGCGTCCGCCCATGATCAGGAGCTCCTCGGCGAAGCGGTCCTCCCGGGCTTTCACGCCGAAGGGCTTTCCGGGCCCCTCCGGCCCGTCGGCCCTCGCATCCAGAGTGAACGCCGCCGCCGCCAGGGGGAGCTTGAGGAAGGTTCGTCTATTCATGGCGGGCATTTAAGGACCTGATGGCGCACCGCTGCAACATCTTGGGGCCCGACGAGTGTCGCCCGGAGACGCCTCTGCGGCGCCCCCGCGGACGGTAAGTAGCGCCGCGCAGTGCCATTAGACCGAATGATAAGACCGAGACGGCCGCCATTTGGGCGGTGTCCGCCTCGGCCGAGGGGGTTTATTCGCTATGTCATGATCTCGGTCACCTTCCTGCGTTCGCGCGCGGTCTTTGATTCCCTGATGGCGTTGTTTGCCGCGGCTGGGTTGTCCCTTTGTCCCTGCGCGGCGGTCGGGGCAGCGGAGGCCGGACCGGCGCCCTCGATCCAGGACGGCGTGCTCTGGCGTTTTCAGACGGGCAAGCCCATCTACGCCGCGCCCGCGGCGGATGGAGACGCCGTCTATTTCGGCGGCATGGACGGCACCTTCTACGCCGTGAGTGTCGCGGCCGGCCGCGAGCTGTGGCGATACGCCGCGCGGCAGCCTATCACCTCGCGCGCGGCGGTCGAAGGGGACACGGTCTGCTTTGAGTGCGGCGACGCGCTCATCGGCGTCGACAGGAGGAGCGGCGCCGAGCGCTGGCGGTACGTCGCCCGTCCCGACGCCACCGTCCTGTCCCTCGACCTCACCGACTACCACCATTCATCACCGGTGATCGCCCGGGGCGTCGCCTACTTTGGCGACAGCTGGGGCAACCTGAACGGGATCGATGTCCGGAACGGCCATCGGGTGTTCCAGTACGCGACGCCAGCCGGGAAGGCCGTCCGTTCCACGCCTGCGGTCGACGACGGCTGCGCCTATTTTGGCGACTGGGCGGGCCACGTTTATGCGGTCGAGCTGGCGACGGCGAAGCTGCGATGGAGCTACACGCTCGAGAACACCCGTCCCTATTATGGCGCGGTCGTCTCTGAGTTCGTCATCGACCGCGGCGTCCTCTATTTCGGCAGCCAGCACGATGTCTTCACGCCGCTGAGCGCCGCCACCGGTCGGCCGGTTTGGAGGTACGTCGACCCCAAGGCCACGTATCTGCCGTCGACGCCGCTTGTCGACAAGAACCGGGTCATCATGGGCTCCACGATCTTCACCCTCAGCGTGTTCTGCTTTGACGAGCACGGGAACATCGTGTGGCGCGTACCGGCGGACGGGATCTTTTTCGTCAAGCCCGCCCGGCGCGGCTCGGTGCTCGCGATCAACTCCTCGAATTTCGGGGGGGCCGGCAGCCTCTACTTCATAGACTTGGCCACGGGCCGCCTTATCAAGCGCCTGGCGATCGGGCGCGCGAGCCCGTCATCGCCCGTGTTCGTCGGGGACCACCTGCTCATCGGCTGCGGCGACGGCGCCCTTTATTGCCTCGATTACGGGGCGTTGATCAAGGCGCCGTAGAGGCGGGGAGGCCCCCAAAGCGCCGGGGGCTAGGCAAGGGGCGTGGCCCGGTCGCGCCGCGAGGCGCCCAGTTGGTCGTGGTCGCGGAGCTTGGCCGGAACCTCACCCGTGCCCGGCGCTGGAAATGTCGGCGAACGGCCACCGGTCGAATTCGGTCAGCCCCTGCACCCCGGACCGGCAATGGTGGCGGGCGGTGTCCCCGGCGGGCGTGTCAAGCGCGGGCGGCTGGGAGGTCCCTACGCTCGAGCGGCCCAGGAGGCGGTGCGCCGGCTCCGGCGCCTGGAGCTGCCCGCGGGGAGCATTCCGGTAGTCATCATCGGCCGTTGAAATGCGGAGCGGCGGGGGGGCGATCAAGGCCATCGGCACGCGCCAGTCCACCGGCAGGTCATTGACCCGGCCCGCCCACCCCTGCCGCGGGCGCGCACGATGTTGAGCGGATTCGGCATCGGTCGCAGGCCGTCCGCGGCCAAGACGGCCAGGCTTCCCGTCACTCGCGGAGCCTCTTTTCCTCGGTCCACGTCGTCGAGCGTCCCAGCCACTTTATGCCCAGGACGTATCCCTTGAGGAAGAGGGTTCCCGGCCGCTCGGGGTCGCGCCAGATGAAACCATCATAGGTCTTGCCGTTCTTGGGATCGTAAATCGTCCCGTCTTCCCAGCGCCTCGTCTCGTCGTTCGCCTTGAAGCCGCGGAGAATGACGAGCCCGAGCACGCGGTCCGCCTTGCGCGCCGGGTCGGGGTTGTTCTTGTCCAGCCGGTCCTTGTCGACCTTCAGCCAGACGATCTTGCCGTTGTACGTTCCGTCCGGGGCCTGGGAAACGCTGACCTGGGCGCCGCCGTCGACCGTGAGGTAAAGCCCCGCTATGCCCGGGCCCCAGGATTCGGCCTTGGCCGGGCCGCAGGCGGCGGCGGCGAGCAGGATGAGGACGGCGGTGTTTCTCAGGTTCACGGCTTGATAGGGGAGGATCGCCCGTTGGGACGCTGCTGCGGTTTGGATGCCTGGTCAACGGCCATGCTCGGCCGCCACGGGATTCCCGGGCGCCGCACCGCGCCACCAAGCCGATGCCGCGCCTCATGGCGGACCGCCCGGGGCAGGAACTAGCCCCGGGATCCCCTAGCCGGCCGCAGGTCCCCTGCGGGAATCAGGCCTTCTTCAGGCCCGCCAGTCTTGTTTCCGCCCATTCCTTGAGCATGGGCCGTTCAAACCGGATCAAGTCGGTTGAAAGATCGGTCGTCTCGATCGAGTACCTGTAATTCCCGAAATCCCAGTAGAACCTCAGGTTCTCGGTGCCCTTTCTGACGATCGCCCCGGAGGGATCCGTGACCGAGTAGGTGAACTCAAACGCGGGCGCCCCGGAGCTCGAGGGCACGTGATGCGATCCCCTGTTGCCAAGGTCTATGTCCGTGAACGTGATCTTCAGGTTGTAGCCGTCCGGGAGCAGTCCATCGGTCAGCTTCACCAGATAGGTGCGCACCGCCGAAAAGACGGAGTCGCGGTACCAGTCCGGGGGGCCCCAGCTCAATCTCCAGTCGGTGTAATCGTCCGGGTGGTCGAAGACGACATCGACGCGAGGCGCGGACTTTGTGCTGTCGGTGGCGTGGAGCGGAGCCTGCAGAACGGCGAAAACGGCAAGGGCGACAACGGCCTTGATGATGGGTTGTGTCTTCATCGTCGGTGGGTACTACACGATAGCACGACGGCTTGCATTCGCAAACGATGCGCGCGGGATTGAGGAGCTGGACAAACGGCGCCAAACGGGAGGCGGACTCGGCCCAAGGGTCGCCCGGGGATGACCGGGGGCGGTGCCGGATCCAGCGGTGGCCCAGCCGGGCGCGTACGTAGTCCCGCACCTTTCCATTCCCCGGGTGTCGGGCAACGCTGACGACCTCCTCGAGAGAGGTTGTGCCAAGGATCGAGGCCATAGGCGCCCGACGCAGGAAACTCACTTATCACCATGATCATCAACCGATTCACCGCTCCCTTTATCCTGGCCGCCGTCGGCTTTGGAGCCCTGCTCTACGGCGCGCTCCGAAGCGCGGGGCTCATGAGTCCGACGTCGAGAATACTTCGGCGCGTGAGAACGAATCACAGCGGCCGTCCCGTGGGTTTGGGGTGACTTGCGCGGGACGGAACCGGCCCAGGGGGCGGCCCGACCCTGTCGGCTGGAACGCGTCGACACCCCGGCTCTGATCCGGCCTGAACCCGGCGGCCTCAAGGAACTTCGTAAACCTCGGCCAGGGCGACTCCGGTCGTGCCGCCGACACCGCTAACCTGCATGGTGTAGGCCCCTGGCGACAGGTTGATGACCTGGGCGCTGTCCGCGCTGCCCGACGCCAGCGCAAAGGCTCCCACGGACGTGGCCGTGCTCGCGATAACGGCTGGGTTGGAGCACGAGCACCAGCCTGTGTTTGAGGCGAGCACCGTCCCATTGCCGCCGAAGACGCCAAGGCTGGGCTGCGCCAGAAAACCGGCCACTCCAAATTGCCCTAGGCTGGGTCCGTCGCCCCTCACGAGCAGTTGCTCGGTGCCGCTGCCGCT